>Ga0126381_100003707_pt1 | contig 16572 bp, 16 predicted proteins | sample PanSoiMetPlot_28_FD_96465 | JGI IMG/M metagenome (GOLD analysis project Ga0126381, IMG submission 96465) | Tropical forest soil microbial communities from Panama - MetaG Plot_28 | ecosystem: Environmental > Terrestrial > Soil > Tropical forest > Bulk soil | place: Panama | collected 2016-02-17 | reverse complement strand
GGTATCGAGTGCAGCAGCGACAGCGCCGCATCCCTGATGACCCAGGACGACGAATAGCGGTGTGTGCAGATGCGATCCGGCGTACTGCAAGCTGCCCATGACTTCCGCAGAGACGACATTGCCGGCGACGCGAACGATGAAGAGCTCGCCAAAGTTGGCGTCGAAAAGGAGCTCGGGGGGAACCCGCGAGTCGCTGCAACCGAGGATGGTCGCGTACCGATGTTGTCCTGTGGCGAGATCGGCGAGTGTCTCTTTGCAAACGGTGGGGAAGCGAGCTTCTCCACAAAGAAAGCGCTCGTTGCCTTCGATGAGGCGTTGCAGCGCTTCTTGCGCGGAGATGGTAGGGTGATCGGGCTGCGTATCGGCCATACCTCAGTGAAAAGGCCCAAATCAACCAACACAGATGACACGGATCAAAAAATCAGTCTCAAGTTTTGGAAACGCAACAACAAGTGTCCACAGGTGTCCACCCCGCTCTACCGCCAAAGGAAGACGGTAGAACGGGGCATCCTAAACCGATCGTTACTCCCTGCTCTCGCCGTATTCGACGCTCTCGGGCCAGGCGTCGTTGGTCGCTTGCCAGGTTTTGTCGGGGTTGTAGAGCTCCATCTTCTTGACGATTTCCAGCGAGTTGGAACCGAGGTCTTTCTGGTACACGACGCCGTCGTAGTTGACGATGAACGTCTTCACGCCGGTGACACGATACTCGACGGGCACTGCTACCAGCGCGAAACCGCCGATCATGACGTTTTCGATGACGTAGTTGATCGCGCCGTTGGGAGCGTCCTTACCCTGGCCTTTCAGAATTTTGAAGTAGTAGCCGTGAAAACCCTCTTTCTTACTTGAGTAACCCTCTTCCAGCGCATCGGCAACCTGCTTGCCGATGGGACCGGCGGACTTGCCGTCAGCGTCTTTCCAATAGAGGCCGTCCTGCTTGCCGGGAGTGCTGATGATCTTCTGCGCGTACTGGTTGATGCCGGAGTCATCGTGAACCGTCGAAGCGTATTCGATTTGTGCCGAGACGTAGCCGCGGCAGACGGTGATGGCGTCGAGTTCGTTGGCGCCGATGCGGCGGTAGAGAATGTCCTGCTTACCCTGCTTGGCGTCGAAATACCACTTGTCGTTGACCTTGACGAGTGGCACGGGAAGCGGCCAATCGTTGTTGCCGACGACGAGGGTGGCGCGGTCGGGGTTGGACTTGCTGATTTCGACGGTCTTCTTCGTCGTGGCGTCGCTTGCGAACTGCGCCGCATGGTTCTTGTCCTGCACCGTGTCTTTCGAGGCAACGATGTCTTTGCCTTCAGGACCCAAGATCGCCAGAAGCTCGTCAACGTTGAAGTCAGCGGCAGCCTTGACCAGCGCGTCTGCGGCAGCGTCGGGTGTGGCGAAGGCGCGTGCGCCGGCGGGGGGAGTGGCCGCGACGGAGGGTTTCGCGGGAGGTGCGGATGAGGGTTGGGTTGCGGGCTGGGCCTGTCCGAATGCGAGCAGGGTAAACAAGCAGCACAGTATCAGGACGAGAGTCTTATTGCGGTTGAGTGATTTGAATTTTGTCGATTGCATTATCGCCTCGCTGGATCGAAAAACAACTTCGTGCGATTGAAAAGGCGGGCTTCCTGAGAGGAATGCGCAACAAAGGGGGCCTTCGACTCCGCTCGTCCAAAGGAAGGACTCGCTTCGCTCAGGATGACACTCCCAGACATCTTCGATGTTCTCGGGTGACCCGCAGCTTGATGAATGCTCATGATGGTTTCAGGACCTAACGGCGACGTCCTCCTCCTCCACCGCGAGCTCCGCCACCGCCACGGGCGCCACCGCCGCCAAAGCTGGAAGCCCCGCGGGACTGGCTGGCGCGCGCGCCGCTGCCGCTCATGCCGCTGCCGCCGAAGGCACTGCGATTGTTCGCGCTAGGACTGTTTGGGACGCGCTGGTTGCCGACGCGATCACCGCCGCCACGATCACCTGCTCCGCCTACGCCGCCGGCACCACCCGCGCCGCCAGGACCACCCACTCCGCCGCGACCGCCGGCACCACCTACGCCGCCGGCACCACCCGCGCCCCCAGGACCGCCCACTCCGCCGCGACTGCCGGCACCACCCACGCCGCCAGGACCGCCCACTCCGCCGCGATTCCCGGCACCCGCGCCGCCACGACTGGCCACATCACGCGTGCCCGCGCCCGCCTGCTGACGCTGGCGGGCGTTATTCTGGCGGCTTTGCAATGAATCACCTCTAGCCGTACCGCCATACTTGTTAGCAAGCTGGCGGTCGGAGTAAGGCGCGCCTCCGCGATGCGAAGGATTGTGCTGCCAGCCAGAGTTGCCGCGATTGCCGCCGTTCACGCGGTTGCCGCCCTGGATGTTATTGCGGTTGAAATTAGAGTTGCGGTTGAAGTTGTTATTGTTGTTGATGGTGATATTGTTGTTGCCGCCGCCCCATCCGCAACCGCAGCACCAGCCGCCGCTCCACATTGCTCCCATGGCAACGCCGACGCCGAACGATATGGCCATTCCCGCGGCATAGTAGCCCGGGGGTGGATAGGCAATAGGCGGGTAAGCATAAACGGGAGGTCCGTACACAACCGTTGGGTTGTAGCTGGGCACGTAAACCACTTGCGGATTCGCCTGCTCGATAACAATGACCTGTTTGCTTTCGACGGTCTTCGTTTCGACCTTCATCTGCTCGTTGGATTTGAGATTGCCCTTGTCTTGCGCGGTTTTGCGCATGCGCTGCACGGCGGCCATAACATCGTCCTGCTGTGCGAGGAAAGCGTTACCGAGATCGGTCGTCCACTTGATGTTATCGGCGAGTTGCTTGACGAGGTCAGGCAAGGCCGCGAGGGACTGAATGCTCGGGTCCCAATTTTGTTTAGCCACCGCGTCAGCCAGAGCCTTGTCTTTTAGATTCTTGTTCTGGCCAAGCCACTGCTGGAGCTGAATAATCTCCAGCGGATAAGTGGATGCCATGAGGACATTGCTCAGCATCGGGTCGGGATAGAGCGCGATAGGCGCGACCAGCGAGTCGAGCTGATCGGCGGGCAGCAGCGCCGACTGATCCTGGGATGTAGCCTGAGGCGGCGGTGTGGGGTTTGCCACGGCTGCGGTGCCGGACGCGAGTGCTGCAATGCAGAAGATGGCTGTGCATTGGCGGAGGAACGTCAGGAGAGTATTTCTGTGCATAAAGGTATGCCTCAATGCGTGAGTGAAAGCGTGCATAGCTACGGAACGCACCGGTTCATAACGCCAATGCGACGTGCGAATCGGCGGTGATACTGGTGTTTCGGCTATTCTTGGTACGACTCAAGTATATGCCTGTCGGCAGAAGTATGGATATGTTAGGCAGGTGGGAGGAGGGTTATTTGCACCCGGTACAGACCGGGCGGATCCCTGACAAAACAGACCTGGAGCACCCCTGACACTGCGCAGAGAGCCCAGCGGCATGTAGAAGGACGGCATGTCCTGGAAAGCGAGCAGTGTGATGGAGGAGAAGGTACGATTCGTCGTGGAGTATGAACGAAGTGGGCAGATCATGACGGAGCTTTGGGAGAGCTTCTGGATCAGCCGGAAACCGGGTATGTGTGGCTGCGGCGGTACCGGGCGCTGGGGCTGGCAGTCTTGCTTTCGTCGCCTGCTTTCACTCGGAAGGTGCTGCTCCAGAGAACGCGGCTGGTGCGGTCACCGCAGTCCTGGACGCGAAGTTCACGCTTTATACTGTGAGACCGGCATCTGCGTGGAAATGATGTCGTGACGGTAATAGTGCTCGGCGGGATTTACTTCTCGCCGAAACCCGCTACAACCGCCGCATGGGATGCCACTTGCCGATACCCTGACAGGAGCCAATTTCTCGCCATAGAGTCGGAATCGATGGGGAATTCTTCGCAGGTTTCAATGTGAGTCGTCAGAGTTTCACCTTACTTTGGGAGATGCGGAGAGATGTGGTGAGGTTTGTCGATGCGAACCCACGATTGCCAAACGAAGGCAATTGGGGGCCACCTACAAGATGCTGATGCCAAATGAAGAGCCCCACTCAACCAACGGAAGGTTAAGTGGGGCAACTGGCTTTCAGGACTCTTGGCCGATCCTTTCGCAACTGAAGGCAGAAGATCCTTGTCGATCCCACCTGCTCGCTCAGGGTTTCGCGAGCTGGCTCACGCCAGCTAACGGCTCAACCTGGCGCCCGCGCTGCGCACGACCACCCATTTGCCGCCCCGGTTCTCGAGAAGATCCATCCAAACAAACTCACCGCTGGTATCTTTTCCGTCCCGGTTCCTCTTTTCTTTGACACGGGCAGAGGCCACGGCAACATTGCCATACACCTGCACGTCTATAGGCCCATTTTCAAACCACTCGAGCTTGTCATGGAAGGATTTGAAATCGCTTAGAAGGGTCTGCTTAGTGACAACCTCGCCGGAGGAGCCGACGGTTGCGAAATTGTCGGCGTAGATCTGACTGAGCTTTTCGATATCGCCTGCCACCATTGCATTTCCCATATCCTGTTCGAGCTGCTTGATCGTGTCGGTATCACCGGTATCTTTTGCCTGCCCTTGAGCAGGAATTAACGCCAGTGAGGAAATCAACACGATAACTATGCTGGTTGTGAGCCGCATGTTAGAGCGTCCTCCATTCGAGAAATGTGCTCGGTCTCACCGAGGCTTTCGGGGATCAGTATTCGATGGAGAACGAATGCTGTCCATGACCTCGGAGGTCATGCAGAACAGGGGTTGTGGTGGAGCGCTGTGGGGGAGCGTTCTGTTGCTAAAGCGCCGGGTCGGCCAGGCGATTCACTATAGTGCGCGTGGCTTCATCTGCGGGGAAAAGAGTTTCAATGCGCAGTTCCTGCAGTGCAACATCCAGCGGCGTGCCCAAGGTAGTCAGCGCAGAAAACAGGCGAAGCGTCGAGTTCTTCCACTTGTAATTGATGGTCAAGAACGGCGGAGGAGTGCCATCGAGATCGGGTGTGCGCCAGCGGCTCGGCACGTCAGGATAGCTGAGCAACTCCTCGAGGAAACGCTTCAATGTCTCGTCAGAAGGGTTGTCTGCAACTTCGCGATGTACCCGCCGAGTGATGTGTGCGGCGAGCACGTTCCAGTTTTCGATGAAGGGCCGCAGCCCTTGAGGATGAAATACAAGGCGGGGGCCATTCAGAGGCGTAACAGAATCGCAGCCGGGGAAGAGGGCAAGGATGCGCTGTGCACCAGCATTCATCCTCAGGATGTTCCAATAGCGATCCATAACGAGCACGGGATTCGGCTCAAGTTGCGCTATGAGAACCTCCACAGCCCGGCGTGCCGCCTCTAGTTCAGGTGCATCGAGACTAGTGTGACGATAGAGCGGCGCATAGCCGGCCGCGAGCAGCAGCGCATTGCGCTCACGCAATGGAACCCGCAGAGCCTCGGCAAGACGCAAGACCATCTCCCGGCTCGGCTGTGCGCGGCCAGTCTCGACGCAGCTCAGATGACGCGTTGAGATCTCTGCATCGAGTGCCAGGTCCAACTGGCTGACCCGCCGAACGCCGCGCCAGTTACGCAGCAGGACGCCGAAATTTTCACTAGAAAGCATTGTTAGGACAAAGACAAAGCGAAGGAGATCACGGACCCGATTATAAGAGCAATCGTGTCCGCCTAGCGCGACCAGGCTTTCTGGGGCCAAACCGTGCGTGCGATTTCCCTAAGAGACCAGCAGATCTTTCGACTCAGACCGCGATTTTTCTCGCCACCCTCACTCAGGATGAGCGCCGCAAAGAGCTTTACTTTTTCAGAATTTCAGTGATCCAACGGAAAGCCCCACTCAACCAAAGGAAGGTTGAGTTGGGCACCCAGGTCAGGGGCTGAAGCTCGAGTTCACAAATGGTTTTGTTCGGCACGACTGAAGCCGTGCCCTGATACGATGCATCGCAAAAGAAAAGGCCTCGCATGCGCGAGACCTTTTCGATTAACTACGCTTTTGACTAGCCACTCACCACTAGCCACTGATTAATACATTCCGCCCATGCCGCCGCCGTGCGGAGCCGCGGGTTCCTTCTTCTCTTCCGGAATCTCGGAAACCAGGGCTTCGGTCGTCAGCATCAGCGAGGCGATCGAACCGGCGTTCTGCAGCGCGGTGCGCGTCACCTTGGTCGGATCGATCACGCCAGCCTTGACCAGGTTTTCGAACTGGCCGGTCTGGGCGTTGTAGCCGAATGCGTCGTCCTTCGAGTCGCGAATGCGGCCGACCACAATCGCACCCTCTTCTCCGGCATTGCCGACGATCTGGCGCAACGGCTCTTCGAGGGCACGACGCACGATGTTGGCGCCGATCTTCTCGTCGCCTTCCAGCTTCAGCGCATTGATTGCGTCGCCGGCACGGAGCAGGGCAACGCCGCCTCCGGGCACGATGCCTTCCTCCACCGCAGCGCGGGTGGCGTGCATCGCATCTTCGACGCGGGCCTTCTTCTCCTTCATCTCGGTCTCCGTGGCCGCCCCGACCTTAATCACGGCAACCCCGCCGACCAGCTTCGCCAGCCGCTCCTGCAGCTTCTCGCGGTCGTAGTCGCTGGTGGTCTTGTCGATCTGGCTGCGGATTTCTTTTACGCGGCCTTCGATGTCGCCGGCCTTGCCCTTACCCTCGACGATGGTGGTGTTGTCCTTGTCGATGGTGACTTTCTTGGCTTGGCCGAGGTCCTGGATCTGCACGTTCTCGAGCTTGATGCCGAGGTCTTCGGTGATGGCCTTGCCACCAGTCAGAATGGCGATGTCCTGCAGCATGGCCTTGCGGCGGTCGCCGAAGCCCGGGGCCTTCACGGCCGCGACGTTCAGTGTGCCACGCAGCTTGTTGACCACCAGGGTGGCCAGCGCTTCACCTTCCACGTCTTCCGCGATGATGACCAGAGGACGGCCGCTCTTGGCGATGTTCTCGAGCAGCGGGAGCAGGTCTTTCATCGACGAAATCTTCTTCTCGTGTATGAGAATGTACGGGTTCTCCAGGACCGCTTCCATGCGCTCGGCGTCGGTCACGAAGTACGGGGACAGGTAACCGCGGTCGAACTGCATGCCTTCCACGACCTCAAGCTGCGTCTCCATGGTCTTCGACTCTTCGACGGTGATGACGCCGTCCTTGCCGACCTTCTTCATCGCTTCGGCGATGATCTTACCGATGGTCTCGTCGTTGTTCGCTGAGATGGTGCCTACCTGCGCGATCATCTCGCCAGAAACCTTCTGGGAGTACTTGTCTATGGCTCCGGGATTACGGTTGCCGTCGTTGTCTAAGGTGCCGCAGACAGCCACGACAGCTTTCTCGATGCCGCGCTTCAGCGCCATCGGGTTTGCGCCGGCAGCAACGGTCTTCACGCCTTCGCGGTAGATGGCCTGCGCCAGAACGGTGGCGGTGGTGGTGCCGTCGCCGGCCACATCGGAGGTCTTGGAGGCGACTTCGCGCACCATCTGTGCGCCCATGTTCTCGAGCGGATCCTTCAGCTCGATTTCTTTTGCCACGGTGACGCCGTCCTTGGTGATGAGCGGCGAACCGAACTTCTTTCGATTACAACGTTGCGGCCCTTGGGGCCGAGGGTGACCTTCACGGCATCTGCCAGGACGTTGACGCCCCGCAGAATCGACTGCCGTGACTCTTCACCGTGCAGAATCTGCTTTGCCATTGCTTGCTTCTCCTCAAGGGGCTAAAGCCCCGCAATTTTGGTTAGCTCTTCCGGCACGGCTAAAGCCGTGCCCTTTCAAACCGTCCGTCCCATCCCTCTCCTTCGGAGAGGGCTGGGGTACCCGCCGGAAAGTTTACTTGGTGGCGAAGGCTGGCTTGCCGGCGCCTTCGAGGATGCCGAGGACTTCTTCTTCACGCATGATCAGGAAGTCTTCGCCGTCGATCTTGATTTCCGTTCCGGCATACTTGCCGAAAAGGACGCGGTCGCCCGCCTTCACATCCAACGGGAAGGTCTCGCCCTTATCGTTGGTCTTGCCACGGCCGGCGGAGATGACTTCGCCCTCCTGCGGCTTGTCTTTGGCGCTGTCGGGGATGATGATGCCGCCCCGGGTGGTCTCAGCCTCTTCTACACGACGAACGACGATGCGGTCATGCAGGGGAGTCAGCTTGGTTGCCATTCTTGGAACTCCTTTCCAACATTTGCTCAGATTGAATTGCCGTACTGGCGCCGAGGTTGGGTTGATCTCCCAGCCAAGGCCATTGAAAGTCTAGGGTTTAATCCAGCCGGAGCTTGGTGCAGAAGGCAGCAGATTGGGCTGCTAGCACTCAAATCCAGCGAGTGCTAATGTACCTAAAAGTCGTAGGCTTTGTCAAGGCGGATATGAGCGTAATTCACTCAAATTTCAAATTGCACGAAATTGCGCCAGAAACGAATGGCAAAGCCATGGGGTGTCGACGGTCGCGCTCGCTGTTGGTTGCGTCGCGGCAATCGAAGCATGAGACACCAAGTTGAAAAAGCCGCAAAAACTAAAGCAGCATTCCATCAGCAAACACAATCCAATCGTTCGTCTAGGATCTGGGTTGACAAACGATTTTGGGTTCCCGTTTCGGTTGCATATTTTTTGTCAAAGGTGTAAGCCTTAAGGGTCCGGAGAGATTGGTATGAAGCCCCCCAGCCGGTGGATGCTAACCATCTCGCGCGTCATTCTACCCTGTGCGGCGACCTTGTTCCTGCCCTTTTCGTCGCATTCCCAATCCACTTCCCAGAATGCATCCCCAGCACCCGTAGCGCAGTCAAGCTCGAACCAAATTGCACATACTATTCCTGATGACTCCCAATCGAGTACGCAGCTCACCACTTCCGGGGCGCCATTGGCGCCGACTTCCGCTTCTTCGGGCAGTGCGGTGCCTTCAAAGGTTGCGAGCGCCGTGGCCAGTACCCCCAGTTTGCCGCCGGTTACTGCTCCGTCGGCGAACGAGCCCGACAAGTACAACGTCGGTCTGATCGGGCATCGAAATGTTGGAAACGGGCTGAACTTCTACTCGCTAGAGCGGGAGATCGCGGTCGGCCAGGACCTGGCCAAGCAGGTGGAACAGAGTTCGAAGCTGGTTAATGACCCGGATGTTACGTCATATGTGAACCGCATCGGTCAGAATCTGGTGCGGAACTCGGACGCGCGCGTGCCTTTCACCATTAAGGTGATCGACAGCGGGGAGATCAACGCGTTCGCCTTGCCGGGGGGATTTTTTTACGTGGACAGCGGATTGATCCTGGCGGCCGAGAGCGAAGCCGAGCTTGCGGCCATCATGGCCCATGAAATCGCACACGTTGCGGCTCGGCATGCTACGAAGAACATGACTAAGCAGCAGATCTGGAACATGGCCTCGATTCCGCTGATGTTTGTAGGCGGGCCAGCGGGCTACGCCATAGCCGAAGTGGCCAGCATTGCGGTTCCGATGAGCTTTCTGAAGTTCTCGCGCGATTCCGAGCGCGAAGCGGACATGCTGGGCCTGCAATATGATTATGCTGCCGGATACGATCCGCAGGCGTTTATCCAGTTTTTCGAACGTCTGAAGGCGCAAGAGAAGGCGGGAAAGCATAGCAAGATAGCCAAGGTGTTCTCGACCCATCCGATGACTGCCGACCGGATCACCGCGGCGCAGTCGGAAATCCAGAAGTACCTGCCAAGTCGCGACAACTATGTGGTCGATACCAGCGAATTTGCCAGCATGAAGACCCGTCTGCTGGCACTGCAAGGCAATCATCGGCGGACCGATGACCAGGGTGGGAACCGTCCTGTGTTGCGCAAGCACACGGAAGATGACTCCTCTACCAACAGTGGATCCACCCCGCAGAACTCGCAAAGCGAGAACACCTCCGCGGCTGACGATCGGCCGACGCTTAAGCGCACCAGCTCCAATCCTGACTGATTCTCCAGCGTTACTCCGGCTGCGTGTAGTAGGCAATCAGTGTTTCTGGATAAAACGTAACCCTGCATCCGATCACTCGGCTGGTGGGAAACAGCTCACGCAAATCAGCACTGCTGAGCAAGTTGAGGTGATCGTAGGGAACCTTGCCTAGTTGGGCTACCAGTCGCTTTTGGTTTTCCTGTGGAAGGAACTGCACGAACGGTAAGTGATAGTGCGGATCGACTGGATACCTGCGGTTCGGCGTGGAGACGAACCAACTACGGCCGACGCGTTGGATCTCGCCTGCGAAGCGTGCCACGGAATTGCGGTCAGGCAGGTGCTCCAAAACGGCATTGGAATAAACGATGTCGAACGACTGGTCGGCGAATGGAAGAGCGCAGCCGTCAAAAACAACAGGCCTCACTCCTGGGAAGCTGGCGCGATAGTCGAGCGTTTCCTGCAAGAATAGCCCTCCGCCAGTGATTCTTTCCAGCGGACTGTACCAGTGCTCCAACTGCTCGGCCAGCCCCGTGTTTCTGCCAGTAGCGCCCACGTTGAGGATCGTGCTCTTCGCTGAGGGACGCATCAATTCCAAGAAGAGCCGGTGGCGCTTCTCGCGTGATTTCCGGTGGAGCTCGCGAAAGAGTCGATTCATAGCCACGAAGTCGTGCCCCGCCATTACCCGACACGTTGCAGCCAGACTGCCGCCTGCCTAGAATATCTTCATGCCAAGCCGTGTACTGGCAAGTTTCTTCATCGGTGCACTCTTGTTGATGCCCTGGGCCTTTGCGAGCGACAAGTCATCAGGGCAACAGCAGTATTCCAAGCTTCTTTTCACCGTCGTGAAGGATGACAACAATAAGCCGGTTCGTAACGCCAGTGTCATTCTGCATCCTGTCAACAAAAACGGCACCCAAGGCAAGGGTGGCTTCCAGTTGAAAACCGACAGCGAAGGAAATACTGCGACCGAAGGCATTCCTTATGGCCCCATTCGTGTACAGGTGCTGGCGCCAGGATTTCAGACCTTTGGTGACGACTACCAGGTTAATCAGCCAACCATGGACATCCGGATTCGGCTGAAGCGGCCGAGCGATCAATTTTCGACGTACGACAAGCCGAAGAGCACTCAGCCTCCCGTATCCCAGGACAAACCGCAGTAGCTGAACGCCCCCAGGGGCGGAAGGAGCTTCGCATGGTAGAAGCCAGAGCTATCTGGACCGACAAGGACCGCTTCCTGGGCGAGGCCACCTCCGGTCATGCCCTGGTTGTGGACGCCGGCGATACCAAGAGCGCGAGTTCGCCGATCGAGCTTGTCCTGATCGCGCTGTGCGGCTGCACAGCAAGCGACGTCGTGGGGATTCTCCGCAAGAAACGGGAGCCTTTTACCGCACTCGAGGTTGCGGCCCAGGCGGAGCGTGCTGGTGACTTCCCCAAGGTTTACACCGAGGTCAAGCTGGTGTATCGTGTGCGCGGCAAAGTGACACACAAAGCGATGGAGGACGCCGTACGTCTGTCGAAAGAAAAATACTGCTCGGTGTCCGCCATACTGGAAAAGACGGCCAAGATAACCTTCACAATCGAATACTTCGAATAATTCGAGAACTGCATCCAAAGAAGTGCTGCACAGCATCGGCCCGTCGGCCGGCTCTGGATCGTGGCCCGTGCGCAGCATCACATCGGCAACGTCCGGCCGTCACAGCGCAACCGTGGAACCCGGGCACAAAATGTCCAATGGACGACTGCGGGCCGGAGCCTGTAAACCGCGTAGTCACGAGGACATGAAATGAGCACAACCATGATTTCTGTACCCACCGAATTGCACCTGGCCAAGCGCATGTCGCGGCTGGGCACCGAGACTGCCTTCGAAGTGCTGGTCCGCGCCCGCGCCCTGGAGAAGCAGGGCAAACATATCGTTCATCTTGAGATCGGAGAGCCCGATTTCGATACACCGAAGAACATTGTCGATGCGGCTGTGAGCGCACTGCATATGGGCTACACCCACTATGGACCGTCCGCGGGACTGCCCGACCTGCGGGAAGCCATTGCGGAAGATGTTTCGCGCTCGCGGGGAGTAAAGTTTACGCCAGAGGAAGTAGTCGTCGTACCCGGCGGAAAGCCGATCATCTTCTTCACACTGCTGGCACTGGTGGAAGAGGGAGATGAAGTCATCTATCCGAATCCGGGATTTCCGATTTACGAGTCGATGATCAACTTTCTCGCAGCGAAGGCGGTGCCGATTCCGCTGCACGAGGATCGCGATTTCCGCCTCGACGTGGACGAACTCGCGAGCCGGATCACCGACCGGACGAAGTTAATCATCATCAACTCGCCGCAGAATCCGACGGGCGGCGTACTGACAAAAAATGACATCTACGACATCGCGACAGCCATCGGTGATCGCAACCTCATGGTGCTGAGCGACGAGATCTACTGCCGGCTGCTGTTTGAAGGCGAGCCGTTCAGTATCTCGGCGGTTGAGGGCATGAAGGACCGGACCATCATCCTTGACGGCTTCTCGAAGACCTACGCCATGACCGGTTGGCGCATGGGCTACGGAGTGATGCGCGCCGACCTGGCCACACACATCGCGCGGCTGATGACCAACTCGAACTCCTGCACAGCGAGTTTCACCCAGATGGCAGGCATCGAGGCTATTCGCGGCGACCAGACCGCGACGGAGCAGATGAGGCTGGAATTTCAGCGGCGGCGCGACGTGTTCGTGAATGGCATCAACCGGATCAAGGGCTTCTCATGTCGGTTGCCGAAGGGCGCTTTCTACACTTTCCCCAACATTACACAAACAGGTTGGCCTTCAAAGAAGCTGGCAGATGCATTGCTGGATGAGGCCGGTGTGGCGGCGCTGTCGGGCACGGCATTTGGAGCATTTGGCGAAGGCTACCTGCGCTTCAGCGTGGCCAACTCGGTGGAGAACATCGAGACCGCACTGGACCGCATCGATCAGTGGACGAAGAAGAACCTGTAGCTGACTCTACTCCTTTGTTTTCTGGCCCGCCGCGAGCCGGCCTTTTTTGCCGCCGACAACCTCACTTGTCATCCTGACCGGGGCGGCAGTGGCGATCGAGTCGAAGGATCTGCGGTTTTTTTCTGAGACCTGACAACCGACCCCCTGACAACTGTTTTTGGTGAAAGCGCCTAGCATCTCCAGCTTGTGAAACAGGACGCAGAAGAGCGCCGAGCTGAGCCCCCACTTTCTGCGTCGTCCGCACGGGATGGCTGGCTCCTTATGATTCCGATCGATTACGTACGAAGGCGATTTACCGCTGTAACTCCCTTATTTTCAGTGAGGGAGAGGGAGGGATGCCCGGAACCTGCGGTCATTCCCATTTTGGGAATTGGAGAGCCCTCGCCCAAACTAATTCCTCGCAAGCGATACAATCAGCCATTTGCGGTGCCGCCATGATACCTGCCACCAACATGCCTCGTTTCCGAATCTTTGCCACCGCCGACATTGGCGACCCCGCTTTCGAACGCCTGCGCAAGCGCGGCTATGAAGTGGAGGTCTACCCAAAGCCTGAGCCGCCGCCCAAGAGCTTGATCATCGAGAAAGTTCGCAGTCGAATCGATGGCCTCATCACGACTCTCCGCGACAAGATTGACGCCGACGTATTCGCTGCAGGTGATGGCACGCTGAAAGGCGTGGCGCAGTACGCGGTGGGCTTCGATAACATCGATCGTGCTGCTGCCAACCGCTACCGGGTTCCCTATACACATACGCCGGATGTTCTTACGGAAGCCACGGCCGAATGGGCGTTCTTTACCCTTGCCGATCTTTCGCGCCGGTTGTGGTCGGCCGAAAAGCTCGTGCGCGAGAACCAATGGGGTTACTGGCATCCGTATCTGCCGTTTCTCGGCGACGAGATCACGGGCAAGACAATTGCCATCATTGGCGCTGGCCGCATCGGGCAAGCCATGGCAAAAAAATGCACCGGCTTCGACATGAACATCCTATGCTACGAGCCCGGTCCTCAACAGCCGAAGTTCCTCAGCGCCATTCAGGCGATCATGGACCTGCGGCACATCAGCGGCTTGCAGCGGGAGGGAACCACTATTCAGTACGTTGAATTCGAGGATGCCTTGAGGCAGGCGGATTTCGTTAGCGTGCACGTTCCGCTGATTCGCGAAGGAGAGGGCGAGACCCCAACCTATCACCTCTTTAATGAAAAGAGTCTGCGGCTGATGAAGCCGACAGCTAACCTGGTGAATACCTCGCGCGGTCCGGTGATTGATGAGGCGGCGCTGGCGCGCGCCTTGAAAGAGAGGTGGATTGCCGGCGCCGCGCTGGACGTTTACGAAACCGAGCCTCTGCCACCAAATTCGCCATTGCGCGATCCAGAACTGGAAGATCGTTGCCGTCTCTATCCACACTTTGCCAGTGCGGGACGCATTACGCGGTTATCACTGGACCCTAACCGCGGTATGGCCGGACGCTGCATTCAGGGATTGATTGATGTGCTGGAGAAGAATTACGGCGGCGACATCCAGAAGATGCCGTGGGTGGTGAATAAGGAGGCGTTTCGCTAGGGATTGTTCACCACGGAGGACCCAGAGAAAGGGCAGAAAACTCAACCGCGGATTTTGCCGATGAACGCGGATCGCATTAAGTCGGTCGTTTTCCTGAAGTGGCAGCCTACCTCGTCACGAGCGCCGACACCAGCGAATCGAAAATCTTTACGCCGTCGGTCATGCCCAATTCGGGTTCGCTGGCGCGTTCGGGATGCGGCATCATGCCGAGCACATTTCGCCCGGAGTTACAGATACCTGCGATGTTCTCAATGGAGCCGTTGGGATTTGCGTCGGCTGTGATTTCGCCGCCCGGAGTCGAGTAGCGGAAGATGATGCGTTCCTGGTCTCTCAATTCGTCCAGCGTGCGTTCGTCGCAGAAGTAATTGCCTTCCATGTGGCCGATGGGAATTTCCAACACTTGGCCTTTCGACAGCCCGTGAGTGAACGGCGTGTTCGTGTTCTCAACGCGAATGTGCACCGGCTTGCAAATGTATTTGAGTCCTGCGTTGCGCATGAGCGCGCCGGGAAGCAACGCCGATTCGCAGAGAATCTGGAAGCCGTTGCAGATTCCAAGCACGAGACCGCCATCGGCGGCGAACTTGCGCACTGATTCCATGACCGGGGAGAACTTCGCGATAGCGCCTGTGCGCAGATAGTCACCATAGGCAAAGCCGCCGGGAACGATGATGACGTCGCATCCCTGGAGGTCGGGCGAGTCATGCCAGAGGAAGGTAACCGGCTGCTTGGAGACGTGCTGGATGGTCCAGTACGCGTCGTGATCGCAGTTGGATCCGGGGAAGATGATGACGCCGAATTTCATGGTTACATGCTCCAGGCGGGGGGCAAGGCCAGTGTAGCATGGTTGCGGCGGGCCCCTGGGCGCGCGCATCCAACTAACTATGCAGTTCTCACGTCATGTGCAGATCACTGGTCGAGCGCTGCGCGACTGGTTTGTGGCGCAGTGCTACGACTCGGTTTGTGTCGGGCTGATGTGGTGGCTCGGACTGGCGTGGCTGCATGTGCCATGGGCCCCGTTCTGGGCCGTGTTGGCGGCGATCTTTCAGTTCATTCCCCACTTCGGTCCCGTGCTCACGTTTGTGGGACCGGCGTTCGCGGCAATCATCGGCGGCGGCTTAGAGCTATTTCTCTGGGTACTCGGACTCTATGGACTCATCATCGTTCTGGATGGGCTTCTGCTTCAGCCGCTGATCATGCGACGCACAGCGCGCGTGCCCATCTGGGCATCATTGCTTGTGCCGATCCTGCTGAGCATGATGATTGGCTTTTGGGGCGTCCTGTTGGCGGCTCCGCTGCTGGCGGTGATCTTCGCCTATCGCGCTCTGGCTCGAAAGCGCGCCCAGGAAGCGGCTCGGCGAGCCCAGCCTCAGCAGACGCCACCTGGAAGAACGATTACAGGCGGAGTGTTATTGGGGCCCGTGGATAATGCAGCGAACCTGCCGCGGGCTGAAGCCCGCCGTGGTTAAAAGAGACGGCGCAAAAAGCCGTGCCCTTGCCCAGAGGGTAATCTCATGATGCGCGCCTGAAGGCGTACTCCACCGGTTCACACCTGATCACCAACCGAATTCCGTCCCTGATTTCCACATCGGCACGCGCATACAATTAATAAGAACTCCATGTCATCGCAATTCGTTCATCTTCACCTGCACTCCGACTTTTCCATGCTCGACGGAGCGTGCGAAGTCTCCAAACTGGTCAAGCGCGTCAAGCAACTCGACATGCCGGCCGTTGCCATGACGGATCACGGCAATATCTTTGGCGCAGTCGATTTTGTGAACGCCGCCAAAGAGGCCGGTGTGAAGCCGATTCTTGGTTGCGAGCTGTACATCTGCAAGAGGGAAGACCACCGCGCCGCGCCAGAAGGCGACACGTACAACCACCTTATTGTGCTGGCCGAAAACGACGAAGGTTACCGTAACCTGGTGAAGATCGTTTCCGAGGCGTCGCTCAACGGGTTCTACTATAAGCCGCGCATCTGCAAGCGATTCTTGGCCGAGCATTCGAAGGGCCTTATTGGCCTCTCCGGTTGCCTGAAGGGTGAAATCGCGGAAGAACTGGTGTTTGAACACTACGAGAAGGCGCGTGACGCGGCAGCGACTTTCAACGAAATCTTTGGTGCCGGGAATTTCTTTCTGGAGATTCAGAACCAGGGACTCCCAGAAGAACAGCGAATCCAGAACAATTTGCTGAAGCTCGAGAAAGAGCTCGGCATCCCC
>Ga0126381_100003705_pt1 | contig 16576 bp, 12 predicted proteins | sample PanSoiMetPlot_28_FD_96465 | JGI IMG/M metagenome (GOLD analysis project Ga0126381, IMG submission 96465) | Tropical forest soil microbial communities from Panama - MetaG Plot_28 | ecosystem: Environmental > Terrestrial > Soil > Tropical forest > Bulk soil | place: Panama | collected 2016-02-17 | reverse complement strand
GTACTCAAGCCCGCCGGCCACTGACTTTTTTCAAGTTTGTGACGATTGCCTGGCTCGCAGAGCCCTAACCGACCAGACTGCATCGGCGTGGCCCACCAAGAACGCGGCGAAGCAAAGGATGAACACCGAGTGACTGAGACTGGCACCAAAGTATTGCCAGAAAGGGGCACCGCCGCCGGGATAGTCCGAAGAGAAAAGGAGGGTGAACATGAAGATCAGGCCGCCAGCACTGGCCGGCCGGACTAGAATGCCGCAAACCATGGCGATGCCAATAGCGAGTTCTCCATAGGCCACCAGAAACGCAATCGGCGTTGCGTGGGCAAGTACAAATCCGCGAAGAACCGGCACCATGAAAGGGTAAGCGCCGCCTTCCAGAAACCGGTTGATCCAATATTGAAACCCGCCATGAAGCGTGAACTGTGTACCGAAAACCTTATATTCGCCGAAGATGAGGAAAAAGGCGCCCACGCCGATGCGCAACATGGCAAGCGCGCGGGAGTTTATGTCCGTCGAGGGCTGGTGTTCCTGCATGAGTGACGACAAAGCCTAGCCGGGTTTGGACAGGTGCTCGCGCACGCGTTCGCTCAAAACCTTGCCGTCGACCGTTTTCCCCTGCAACGCTGCTTTCGCCGCTTTCACCACGGCGCCCATTTGCTTCATGGAATTTGCGCCGGTCTCGGCAATCGCTTTGGAGATGGCCGCGTCCATTTCCGCTGCGCTGGCGCCGGCAGGAAGGTAGGACTCGATGATGGCGAGCTCCTTCGTTTCTTTAGAGGCGAGTTCCGGGCGGTGGCCTTTAGTGAACTGCTCGATGGATTCCTTGCGCTGTTTTACGAGAGTTTGCAGGATCTGAATCGTTTCGGATTCGTCCAGGGTCTTTATCTTTTCCACTTCTTTGAGCTTGATGGCTGATTTGATGCCGCGCAGCACGCTGAGGCGCAATTCGTCCCTTGCGCGCATCGCTTCGACTAGGTCGGTTTGAATTTTCTCGGCAAGACTCATGCTCTGCTCCTCACTCTTTTGACTATAGCAGAGGATCGCGGCCTGGAAGAGCAGCTAGCGGCTTCGAGGTTTTTCAGGAAGGTGTTTCCTGAATTGACAGGGCGGGAGCGACTCGCTACTTTGGAATGCTTGCCTGCGTGGGAAATTCGCGTTCGTGTTCGCACGGACGGATGGAATCCGCGGCAACTCGAAGAGGCGGAATGAAGGTCATCGTTGCGGACAAGATCAGCGAACGAGGAGTGCAACTGCTGAAAGAGCCGGATGGGTGGAACGCAGTTCTGACAACAAAAGAAACGCTCGAGCGGGAAATTAGCGATGCGGATGCATTGATCGTGCGCAGCACAACGAGGGTTACCGCGGACTTGCTGGCCAAAGCACCCAAGCTGCGCGCGGTGGGGCGTGCGGGCGTGGGCGTGGACAACATCGATTTGGAAGCGGCCACCAGGCGCGGCGTCCTGGTGATGAGCACGCCGGGCGGAAACGCGGTGAGCGTGGCGGAGCACACTTTCGCGCTGATGCTGGCACTGGCACGGCAGGTGCCACGGCTGGATCGCGCGATTCACGAGGGGCGCTGGGAAAAATCGTCCGCGGCGGGAACCGAAGTGCGCGGGAAGACGCTGGGGCTGATCGGGCTCGGAAGAATCGGTAGCGAAGTGGCGGTGCGCGCGGAGGCTTTTGACATGCGCGTGCTGGCCTACGACCCCTTTATCAGCGAAGCGGCGGCGCAGGAAATGTCGGTCGAACTGGTGCCGCTCGAGCAACTTCTGGGGGAGAGCGATTTTGTTTCCCTGCACACGGCGCTTAGTCCGGCGACGCAGAATCTCATCGGCAAAGCGAATATCCAGAAAATGAAGAACGGGGCGCGGCTGATCAACGCCGCGCGCGGTGAACTCGTCGACGAGGCGGCGCTTGCGGAAGCGCTGAAGTCCGGGAAGCTCGCGGGTGCGGCTGTGGACGTGTTCTCGGAAGAGCCGCCGAAGAATTCTCCCCTCGTCGGTTTGCCGAATGTCATAGCGACGCCGCACGTGGCTGGCTCCACGGCCGAAGCTCAAGAAGAGGTGGGCACGCAAGTGGCGGTGCAGATCAAGGACTACCTGGCCGAGGGAATCATCCGCAACGCCGTGAATCTTCCAGCGCTTTCCGCCGATCAATACCGCCGCGCGCGGCCGTACCTGGAATTGGCGGAGCGGCTCGGCTCGCTGGTCTCGCAGGCGGCGGCTTCGCGGCCGGCTCGAATCCGGATTCGCTACGCTGGCGAAGTCGCTGAGGTTGGTACGCACCTGCTTCGCAGCGCGGTGCTTGCGGGTGTGCTGAACGCCGTCCTGGATGAGAAGGTCAACTTGGTGAACGCGCCGGCGGTAGCGGCCGCCCGCGGCTTGAGCGTGCACGAAGAGACGCGGAGGCGCGAGCACGGCTTCCCGAATACCCTGGAAGTTTGCGTGTTGCCGGAGAAGACCGGTTCCGAATGCGGCTTTACTGCGGAAGGCACGGTATTTCACGACGGCTCGCCGCGCCTGCTATCCATGGAAGGCATCCCGCTGGAGGCGCAACTCGAGGGAACGATTCTCTATTTGCGAAATCGCGATGAGCCCGGGGTGATTGGCAACGTCGGCACCACCCTGGGAAAACTGGGTGTGAACATCGCAACGTTTGCCTTGGGAAGAAAAGCCATTCGCGGGGAAGAAGCCGCCGCCTTGGTACGCCTGGACGGCCCCGTTTCCGCTACGATTCTCGAGCCCATCCGGGCTATCCCTGCCATTACTGAAGCCAAATTGCTTCACCTGAGCTAGCTCTTCTGAATTACTGTGGTTTGTGCCAATCAAGGATGGTGATCTGCGCAAGTCAGGTTGCGGTCTTTGAAAAATCAGCGTGGTTTAGTACTTCCGCAACGCGATTTCGACGTCACACTTATCGAGTCTCCGCTTCTCTTCCCTAAGGCCAATCGAGAAACCCTATTAAAACGACTTGATAAAGAATTTAGAACAACTTTTCTTGACAGCCAGCCCTAAATTGTCCTAAAAGCTATGCCAACGGTTGCTAAAGTCGAGTGGTGGGGAAGTGTCTCGATTCTCCACACATAGCTCGCAAGATTCAGGGCGGCGAGCAACGCTCTGTCGGGTGCGTTTTCTCTCGGGGTGATTCCCGGTTATGGTGCGCGAAAGGAGCAGTTTATGCAGTTCTTATCGTTGAAGCGCAATCTTCTCATCTCCACTTTAATTGCGATAACCCTGGGCGCCTGGGGTGTGCCAGCGCAAGTTGGCACGACATCGATTCGTGGTGTGGTGACGGACAAGACCGGGGCGATGGTATCCAACGCAAGAGTTAGTTTGACAAATGCTGGCCAAGCGTTGACTCGCGAGATGAATACGAACAACACGGGCGAATACGAATTCCTGGCGCTGCCTCCGGGCACGTACAGCCTGAGCGTGGAGATGCAGGGCTTCCGCAAGTTCGAAAACAAGAATGTCCAGTTGCTCGTCAATTCTCCGACAACGGTGAATGTTACTTTGGAAGTCGGAGTCACCTCCCAGACCGTGGAGGTTTCGGCCCAAGCAGTGACTATGAACACCACGGACGCGACCTTGGGCATCGCCTTCGATGAGAACCAGGTCAAGCAGCTTCCCATGGAAGGCCGCAACGTGCCCGATCTCTTGAGCCTTCAGGCCGGAGTGCTTTATACGGGGAATCGTTCGGATATCAATGTGGATATCGACACGCGCAACGGCGCCGTCAACGGAGCCCGCAGCGACCAGAGCAACATCAGTCTGGATGGAATGCCCGTCAACGACTCCGGTGGCCACGCCTTCAAGTCCGTGCTGCCTGTTACACTGGACTCCGTTCAAGAGTTTCGCGTAACGACCACCAATTACAATGCAGACCAAGGTGGTTCCTCCGGTGCGCAGGTGGCCCTGGTGACCAAGAGCGGAACCAATGCGTTCCATGGTTCCGCGTACGAATACCACCGCAATACGTATACCAGCGCAAACGATTACTTCGTAAAAGGGGCTCAGATCGAGAACTGCATTGCCAATGGGACTGCCTTGAGCGGCAAACAGTGCAACCAGCCTCCGGAACTCATCCGCAACGTTTTCGGCGCCTCAGTGGGGGGGCCAATCTTAAAGGAGCGCTTCTATTTCTTTTTGAACTACGAAGGAACGCGTCGTGCGGAAGCGGCCAGCGCCGTGCGCACGATCCCCACCGATTCCCTTCGCGACGGCGTCATCTTCTATCAGTGCGATTCGACGAGTGCGACAGTGGCCACTGACTGTCCCGGCGGAAGCGTTCAGGGAATCAGCGGAGCTTCTTACAAAATACCTGCTCCAGTTACTTTGTCCGATGGAACGATTCTTGCTTACAAAGCATTAAACAAGGCTCAAATTACATCGATGGATCCGCTGGGTCTTGGTCCGAACCCGGCGGCTCTTGCGTATTTCAATTCTTTCCCGCACCCCAACGATGGTTCCGTAGGTGACGGCTTCAACTATTCGGGGTTCCGATTCGGTTCGCCCATTAAGGACACCAAGAACTGGTATATCGGCAAGTTGGACTACAACATCACTAAAGACGCCAAGCAGCGTCTTTCTTTGAGCGGCGCGCTAGCCAACGAGGTCAATCCTAAGGACCAGTACCTGCCAGCCTCCCCCACAGGCAGCTTGTTCAACTACACTAACGCGAGGCACACACTCCTCGACTATAGCAGAGGGCTTATTGCCAACTACTCCTCAGTGCTGACTAACAACGTCGTCAATAACTTTCGCTATGGATTTATCCGCGAGAGTATCGGGGATGCCGGCGATTCCGACCAGACCTATATCATCATGCGCGGAATCACGCAGGGCGTGACGCGGTCGCAGGCCTTTCAGATTCCGAGCCACAACTTTGTGGATGATCTCTCCTGGTCACGCGGGAAGCACACGCTGCAATTGGGTGGCGCGATCTCACGCATCCGTAATCCACGCATCAGCACGGTAAACTCTTTCAGCGACGGCGTGACCAATGCGTCATGGCTGGATGTTTCCGGTTTCGCACAGACAGGGGCCAGCTTCGACCCTGCTGTTTCTAATTTCCCGGGAGTCGACGGCAGCTTTGCCAACTCCTATGATTTCCCGTTGATCGCCATGCTGGGGATGGTCACGGAGGACGACGCCACTTATAACTACTTGAAGAGCGGCAGCGTCCTGGCTCAGGGGGCACCGGTCACGCGGCATTTCGCCGTGGACTCCTACGAACTGTACGCGCAGGATTCGTGGAAAGTCAGGCCGAACGTGACGATCACCTATGGAGTACGCTACTCTCTCTCCTCTCCTCCATGGGAAACCAACGGTCTCCAGGTTGCTCCCTGCCAGCTTGCGGGTTCGACTTGCAAAGAGCTTGACCTCGGGACCTGGTTCGACCAACGTCACCAAAACATGTTGCAAGGCATCCCGTCGAATCAGGACCCTCTTGTCTCATTTGAACTTGCTGGCCCCGCAAACGGCGGCAAGCCGGGCTTCTACAAATGGAACAAGAAAGACTTCGGACCACGCCTCGCTCTTGCCTGGTCTCCCAAACCCAGTTCCGGCCTACTGAACTCCCTATTCGGTGACGGCAAAACTGCCATCCGGGCAGGTGCCGCCATTGTGTACGACCGCAACGGCTCGGGTCTCCTTCAAACGTTTGATTCTGCAGGTTCGTTCGGTTTGTCCACAGGCCTGAGCAATCCAGCCGGCATCGAGAGCGGTGACTGCGCGCCTCGCTTGACGGATATGCACGCTATTCCTTCCAAAGACCTTGGGTGCGGCGGCTCAGCTCCACAGCAGATCTTGCTCCCCGCCCCTCCGGGACAATTTCCCCAGACGTTCCCGAACACGCTAGATTCCGGTGGATTCGCGATTACTTGGGGCTTGGACAACAGGATCAAGACTCCGTATTCCTACACGTTTAACGTTTCCGTCGAGCGCCAGTTGCCTAAGGGTTTCGATCTGGGGGTCTCCTATGTCGGTCGTCTCTCCCACTGGCTGTGGGCACAGTCCGACCTGGCGATGCCCCTCGATATTTTCGACAAGAAGTCGGGCCTAGATTACTTCAAGGCCACGACGGCCCTGGCCAAGGTCTACAGGACGGGTGTCGCCTCGGACAGTTTCAACGCTTCCATGGTGCCGGCAAACGTTGCGCAGTTCTGGGCGGACGAGCTACAGCCGCTCGAGGGACCCGACCCGGGGAATGGGGGAAAGGGTGGGGCTTACCGCATCAGGCGCTGCACTTCGCTGGACTCGAGCGGAAACCACATCGTCATGGGAACGACGAGTCCCGTTGTGGCCGCTTACGACCTGTTCTGTGGCTTCAGTTTGAACGAGACCACAGCATTATTCGTTTTGGACTACAACGGTATCCGGGATTTTAACAACGTGCCTAATTGTGGAAAGCCATCCACTCCGCCAGCCCCGCCTAATCCTCCATGCAACGCCCCCTACTTCCCCGCAGGGGGACCAAACACATTTTTTAACGCGCAGTACTCGTCGCTCTATGCGTGGCGCTCGAATACGAACGCGAACTATCATGCATTGCAGGTTAACTTCCGGCATCCGATGTCGCATGGCCTGCAGTTAGACTTCAACTACACGTTCTCCAAATCCATTGATATTTCATCCGACGCGACGCGCATTGGCGCTTGGGGAGGATTGGGAGGTCAGATCATTAACTCCTGGGATCCCAACGCACAGCGCGCGGTTTCCGACTTTGACGCGACGCATCAGTTTAACGCCAACTGGATCGCCGAGCTTCCGCTCGGGAAAGGGAAAGCATTGGCTGGAAACTCTCACGGAGCGCTCGACGCCATTATCGGCGGGTGGCAACTGTCTGGCCTCTTCCGTAGGACCAGCGGACTGCCATTTAACGTTTCCGGTGGATTCAACTGGCCGACCAACTGGCAGCTCGGCGGCAATGCGTTCCTTACTGGCCCTGTCCAAACCGGCGTCTTCAAGCGCACTGATTCTTCGGGTAACTTGACCGTAAGCGTCTTCAAAAACGGAACCAGTGCCATCAACTCTTTCACCGCGCCGTTCCCCGGCGATTCGGGCGCTCGCAACCAGATCCGCGGCGATGGATTCTTCAACATTGACATGGGTTTGGCCAAGCGTTGGCATATGCCGTGGTCCGAGCAACAAAGCCTCCAGTTCCGTTGGGAAGTTTTTAACGTCACCAACACGTCTAAATTCGACGTGCAATCCGTCGCACCCGAGCTGGACATTTCCTCCACGTTCGGCAACTATACGGGATTGCTTACCAACCCACGGGTGATGCAGTTCGGGTTGCGCTTCGAGTTCTAAACCGAGCCATCACAATTGCCAGGCCCGAGCCTGGCTTCTCGGAAAACTGGCCGCCGGGATGCGCTAGCTTCCCGGCGGCTTTCGTCTTTGTTCTAATGTAGTGCTCTATCTGGGCAGCCCAAGTTCACGTGCTTTTGGCTTTCTCCCACATTCGGCTCCAGGAATGGTCATTAACCCGGAATGCTCCGCCTGGTCGCAGCTTCTGAGCTATGCTAATCTGTTAGTTGTGCTTGGGGTGGTTGCTTCGCTCTGAGCGCTTCGGTCGGGGCGTAGCGCAGCCTGGCTAGCGCGCCTGGTTCGGGACCAGGAGGTCGATGGTTCAAATCCATTCGCCCCGACCAATTTTTTCAATCACTTACACAGTCGGATTTTGCTGCAAATTGGGTCCATTGGGTCCAACATCGGTTTTAAACAGTCCCACTTCTGCCGCCACTCGCTCACGAAACTCCGGTCGTATGTGCGTGTAGCGGGATGTTGTTCGCAAACTGGAATGCCCAATCCACTCTTTCACCAAGTCCCCAGGTACACCGTTTTCCTGAAGGACAGACACCCTGCCGTGCCGAAAGGCATGGAGTCCACCTCGCTTCAAACCAAGCTTGTTCAGGACAGACTGCAATTTTTGCCGAACATGGTCCTTTGAAAACGGGGTGCCGTTCCTGGTCTCAAAAACACGCCCTGATGCTCTACCGCCTAGATGCTCGCGCAGCATTTCAGCCAGAGCAGGTTCGATGTTCACGGTTCTGTTTCCGCTCTTCGTCTTGACCGTGACTTCCTGTCCATGCCAAACGCTGCGACGAACCGAGATGCGGCAGGATGCCAAGTCCAGGTCCTCAACGTGCAGCCCGAATACCTCGCCACAGCGAAGGCCTGTTCCTGCCATCGTTGCAAATAGAACGCGCCACTGCCCAGTTACGGAATTGATGATTTTCCGCATCTCATCCTCGGTGAAGGAGCGTTGTTCCCTTTCGGGAACCTCTGGAAGGACCAAGTTCCAATCCCGCCAGCGGCTCTTCCCGAGAATTAGCTTCAGCACTCCGATGATGTTGCGGATGGACTTCGGAGCGAGCTCGGTGCGGTTAAGATCAGCCACGAACTCCTGCACTTTACGTTCATCCACGACATCAATCGAAAGTTCGCCGAATCTGGGTAGCAGATACTTGTCAATGTGACTGCCCATCGTTTCCTGACAAGATGGTTTGAATAGTGAAAGTTTATTCTGCCTCCACCATGCGGATTCTTGCTCGAACGTCTTGCCGACGTTGATTGCCTGGAGCAAATGAGCTTCCGTATTGACGCCCGATTTCTCCAGCAAATCGCGCAATTTCCGCTTGGCTTCTGGCTTGGTTAATTGTTCTACGGGACCGAGCGGCACAGAAACGCGCTTACGTTTATCCTGAAGGTCAACGTAATAGCGTCCGTGCCACATATTGCCTTTCCGAACTACATATCCTGACTGACCGTATCGGCGGCTCATGCTTCTACCTTTCCGATTCGGTGTCGCAGGCGTGATGCTAGCACACTTCACTTGGGGGAACACACTTCCTCACTGTTCTGACCCATGTGGTTTGCTGCTGAAATTGCTCTGGTGGAGGAGCAAAAAATCGCTAAAAAGAGGCAGGCCAAGCCATTTGGCACATTGGGATAATTGGGATAAGCGCCTTCAGTCCGCGTTTAGGGCCTAAACTGATTGTGCAAACCGGACTCAGTGCAGCGAAACCATGCTGGCGGTCACTTCGCCTGCATAGCGGGAACTGTAGTGGGTAGGCGTGGGAGTAGCGCAAAACATCACCACCGTACGGGTCCGAGCAAAGGTGCCCCGTTCAAGAGGCGATAAAACCGCCGGGTACCGCAGGTTCAATCTCGGCTGGTAGCAGGCGCATCACGTACTCATCAATGAGACCAATCGTTCCAGCAGTGACAAAAATGCCTATCCGGAGATGCAGTCTGAGCCATGCGGAAACCGCCGCCAGCAGGTACAACAAAACTGGAGTAATGAGAGCGAGGCGTAAGACGCGCACTGTGTAATTCCTCCGGACACGAAGCAATTTGTGGCACTGTGGGCAGCCGAATGACCCCCACATTTCAACTTCCTTGCGAACAAGTTCTCTCTGGCAGAAAGGACAAATCACGCGCTTATTCTACTCGGTCATGGCTCTGCATCAACAGTCAGTTCACAGGTATGGCGGGAAACTGTAGCGGGTAGGCGTCGGAATAGCGTGCCAACATCACCACCCGTTTTAGAATTTGAGTCTGACTATCTCATGTGTATCCGTCAGCTTATCCTCTATCCGCTTCACGGCTATCAGTAATACGAAAACCTCAACCATCATGACGGGATACCAAAGAAGTGGGCTAAATGTCTGAAAATGGCTGAGGACGTAGCGAAACACAACCGCAATGGTGATGCAATGGACTGTGAGGCAGATTGCGAGGGAGACCCAGAAAGGTCGCCGGAGGCTCTCACGGCGTAGGTAGGTCACAAAAGCGAACGGGAACGCTGTTCCGAAAAACGCGGTGACCCACTTCTGGGCTATTCCTCTTTCGTGGGCGGCCACGGCAAGCGCAAAAACTGTTATCGCAGTCAAAACGAGGACGGCGTTTTCCCACAAGGACCGTCGCCTTTTAAGTCTGTTCCTCCTTAATTTGCCGTGCACGCTTGATAATCCTCCACGCTTCGTCCTCGGCTAGCCGTATCCCAATGTGGGCGGCAATTGCGAGTTTGCCAGCAATCTCGCCCTCTGCCCAGAGCATTGGCGGAAACGTTGTGACCCTCTTCTTTTGAGGGCCGCCTGGCCACCCGAATGGGTCCTAATCCTCAGGTCTTGGCGTCCAGCCAGCGGAACTTGTCCGATTTGCAGGTCTCACCGGGGGTTGGCGTACCTTTTGATGGCAAGAAGGACGATTCCCGCCGTCAGTATGATCAGGGTGCCAAAGATTGTGCGGCTTGCGGTGCCAAACCTTAGTAACGACAAACGGAACCGATCACCGATCGCGGCTAAATAATTACCTGTTCGGGCGTACGCCACGCTTCGGTTCCCCAACGCCTGGGCGTATTCCGGCTTGATTCGGAGCGCCTGGTCATAATCTTCTATTGCGCTTTTGTAATCACCTTTCTTCGCATAGGCGTACCCACGTCCGTTGAACGCATCGGAGTCCTTCGGCGTCAACCGCAGTGCCTGACTGAAATCCTTGATCGCGTCGTCATACTCGCCCTTGTATTCATAGGCCAAACCGCGATTGTAGAACGCATCGGCGGAATCAGGCTTCAGTTGAAGTGCTTGATCGTAGTCCTGAATCGCGTGTTCGTAATCGCGTTTATGCCAGTACGCCAAGCCGCGCATGATGAAAGCATCGGTGAATCTCGGGTTGATTTCCAGGGCCCGGTCATAATCTCGGATTGCGCGGTCGTGATCGCCTTTATCCGCATACGCCTTGCCGCGACTGTAGAAAGCCTCAGAATACGTCGGATTGGTCCTCAATGCCTGATTGAAGTCCTGAATGGCGCGGTCGTAATCACCCTTGCGCGCGTATGTCCAGCCACGGCCATAGAATGCAGTGGCATCGTTAGGGGTGAGCTTCAGCGCCAGATCGTAGTCTTGAATAGCACGGTCATAATCGCCACTTTGCTTGCGGGCTGAGGCCCGGTCGGAGAATGCAATGGCAAGGTTGGGATTCAGTCGCAGCGCTTGATCGAAGTCCTGAATAGCCTGGCGGTAATCACCCTTGTGCGCGTAGGCATTGCCTCGGCCGCAGAATGCATCCGCGAGTTTTGGATTGAGCTGGATTGTCTGATCGTAATCCTCGATCGCCCGGGCATAGTCGCCTTTGTGCGCGAATGCCAGGCCGCGATTGTAGAAACTAATGGGATCGTTTGGATTCAATCGCAGTGCCTCATCGTAATCCTGAATCGCGCGGAGGTCATCATCCTTCTGCGTATAGGCAACGCCCCTCTCGCGCAGCGCGCCTGAGAGATTTGGATTCAACCGCAGTGCCTGATTGAAGTCCTGAATGGCACGGTCATACTCGCCTTTCTTTTCGTAAACCCAGCCTCGACCATAGAACGCATTCGCATAGTTTGCGCTTAGCCTGAGTGCCGCGTTGTAGTCTTGGAGCGCCTGGTCATAGTCACCTTTTCGCCCATAAGCCGAACCCCGGTCTAAGAATGCTACGGCCAAAGTTTTGCCGCTCACTTGGCCAGACTGGATCAGCGCCGAACAGGCCTTGATGCTCTGTTCGGGATCATCAGTCGCGCACTGTTTTTTATACTCCTGCTGCGACTGCCCGAGCAGAGAAGAAGCAGCGATGAAACTTGTCAGCATAATTACTGAGGAAAGGCGCATGGCTCCTGAACCGTCGGAAGAATACAATTATACGTCTCAAGAGCGAACTAACGCCTGGTTAACGGCCTAGCAGTTTCTGAGCTAGAATTCGTGCATGTTGCGTGGTGGCCCACTTTATTTGATCCTCGTTGTACTGGCCGTGTGGTTGGCTCTTTTGTGCCAAACAGCTTGGAAATTGCTGAGAATCCGACTCACTAAAGCGACTGGCCGAGCAGAAGGGCGTGGTCTGGTATTATCGGGAAGCTGGGGACGCCAAGGCTCCGCCAGAATCCACTGCGATAATACAATCTATAATCGAGAACCGACTTCCCGTCCGCCTTTCAAGTCGTCCTGATTATTCTGACGCCATTGGCCCTGACGGAAAACCGATCAAAAATCAGTAAAGAACCGTTCTAACGGCATAATTGCCGAAGGCCATAGTCCCCTTCAACAAACAGGTGATTCTCGAAAGCCGCGATGGCTCCAGTTGTACGCTTTGGAATCAGTCGCTTACAGGGACCCGTTTTTGGTGGATTTTTGAAAGCGTCTGTGCGGCCCCATACACCGTTCCGACACTCACGCCAAGTTCAGCGGCAATCTTTGGCCAGGAAAGCCCGGAAGCCCGTAGAGTGACAATCCTAGCGGCATCCACGTTCAAGCGCGGTCTTCCAAGTCTCTTGCCCTTCGATCTGGCAGCGGCAATACCGGACCTGACACGATCCCGAATTAGCTCCCGCTCAAACTCGGCGATGCTGGCAAAGATGCCGAAAACAAGCCGCCCGTTGGGTGTACTGGTGTCCACGCCTTCATGCAGGCTGATGAACTCGATCCCAAGGGAGCGAAACTCTTCCAGCGCATTCACCAGTTGGCGGAGACTGCGAGCAAACCTGTCGTAGCGGTAGACTATGACGGCATCAATGTGACGCCTTCTGCAATCGGCCATAAGCCTGTCAAGTTGCGGACGATGCTCCGTGGCTCCACAGAATCCCGCGTCAACGTACTCCTTTGCGGTGGCCCATCCTCGCCTCTGGCAGAACTCCCGAAGCTCTCGAAGTTGCATCTCAGGGTCTTGACCCTGACCTCTGCTAACCCTGGCGTAGATTGCCACTTTCATGAGCCGCTCCTATCGCGTTTCGAGTGACAGTCAAAACGCAGTTCCTGATCTACCGTCCATTGGCTCCCACGACGAGACCAGACCCAAATCAGCGAGCACTTGTCGCCCTGGCTCATTGTTGTAAGACGGAACGGAGCCATGATCTTGCGGAGTGAATTTTTACGGCCACAGGATTCGCCACTAACGTGTGCTATGGAACGAGGGAGCGTAGTGCTCATTGGCATTCCTCCCCTTGTCCCATAGCGTCTCCCTGCGCCTTGCCGACGATGTAATCAACTGCCTTCTGTGCAGCAGATGCGGCTGTGACAACCAGGCGCGAATCTGACTTGAGTACGCCCAGCCACGATTGGAGATAGGCAGCTGAGTTTTCGAGAGTCTTGGGAGCAAGACCCGTCAGGCCGCAGAGCATCGCAGCACCCATCTCCGCTACTAGCTCTTCTTTGGAATAAGACTCGGAGCCGAACGTGTTTAGCTGTTCGATTCCCTCTCGGCCTAGGCGAGAAGAGTGTCCTGTGGAGTGGGTCAGTTCATGGAAGAGCGTGCTGTAATACTCTTCGACGGATGAAAAGAGAGACCTGGACGGCATCCCTACGGTGTCTGTGGATGGGCTGTACCATGCACGGGAAGATTGCTCACGCCTTGGTGCGTTGGGCATCCCGGACACGATTGCTTCGCATTGGTCTAGGTCGGCAACGCGAGGAGATGCGCCAGTCAGACCCAGCTTGTCGGCGATTCCTTCGGTTTGCTCCACATTGAAAACACGGTAATACCGCAGCAAAAATGGCCTACTAGACTTCCTCTCGTTCCCGTCCGCATCCCGGATGATCTTCTCTTCGCCGATGTGCCAAAATGTGACCAGCGAAGAGCGCTCGCCCTTGCGGATGTGGCCGCCAAGTTTGGCCGCCTGATTGAACGTAAGCCAGTACCGTGAGCCGTATCCCTGCGAGCCAAGCAGAAAAACGTTCAGGCCACGGTAGGGCTTGCCTGAGACCAGGTTGACGGGCAGTTCCGTGCGCCATGGCTTGCGCCAAGGTGCGACTCCTTGCTCTAGCTGCCGAATGATCTGTTCTGTGACGATCTCGTAGACGTTCCGATGCGAGGTAGACTCACCCGAATTTATGGGATTCATGGGTCATGCGCCTCCTACCTCACCGAAAAAAACTCGGAAAATTTGCACGACCCGCCTACCGCCTACGTTCTGGATAGAAAATTCCTGGAAAATAACGGCTTTAAGGGCTCCTCAATCGAAATTAATGATGGGGAGATGCCCTCCGAGATTTTGGAAAATCGGAAATTGGGGCAAGCCAGGTGCTATGAGCTACTTTACCGATAAGCTCGTTTTACCGGGACTTGCGTCTGCCTTTTTCGAGAGGATTCATTTCAACTTCAACCTCTTCGTCCCGCAGGCGGGCACGGACGGACGCTCGCAGCCGTTGCGACTGATCTCGCGTGAAGTGCAGTTGCCAGCCTCTGTTCTCAATGTCTCTCAAATCCCAGCTAGCACGCATGATTCCTTGATCTGTGTGGTCGCGCGAACCAAACAGGAGATGGGCAATCTCATGCGCCACTGCGAGTCCTAGAAGCTCGGCCACATTAACTGATGTGTATACGGAAAGATTCTGGATTCGCAGATAGGAGACATAAGCCATGGTACCTGACTCGTATCCGTCCGGAATGATCGAGTATCCTAGCGCGCTGCAATTTACCCTCTTGAAGTGATCCTCAAGCGGCCCCACGAAGTAAAGCACGAGGTCAGTGGAGTGAGGCGAGGCGTCGCATGGCGAGGGTACGCTCCCTGAAGCCCCATGATTCGTGATACAACCAGTCCATTCCAGCCGGATTCCGGCTTCGGTTAACAGCCGCGCGACAACTTTTTCAGTGGCCCTGACTTCATAATCAGGTATCCGCGCATAGTTGTAAAAGCGAACACTGAGTTGGAGTTGCTCCTGTTCGGGTGGCCGCTTGGTGGAGTGTGGAAGGCAACGCGGCTCAAGGAGCAGCTCGGCCATGAAAAGCAGGCAGATTCTTGCGGGATGCTTCATGGCGGCACCTCCACGAATGGCGTGGTGCCGCAAAGCTTGGGACTGACTTGTCAGTGCCTCAATGCAGGGAGAGCCATATCTTTCTTATACGGTTGTCATATCCCATCCGCTTGATAGCAGGGGATTTGCCGAGCACGTGAAAGAAGCAGTAGTCTAAAAAGCCACTGCGGGGCAATATAGCCGCACAATCCTCCAGAGAGGGCGTAGTGACAGAGGCCCTTGGATCTTCTCCCGTTTATCGTTTCGGAGCCTTTGAACTGGACTCCGCCGCGGGCGAACTGCGCAAGCACGGGATGAAAATCAAGCTGCACGGCCAGCCCATCGCCATCTTGGCGATGCTGCTAGAGCGCCCAGGCGAAGTCATCTCTCGCGAGGAAATCCGGAAGAAGCTCTGGCCAGAGGGCACTATCGTTGAGTTCGAGCACTCCCTGAACGCAGCCGTGAAGCGCTTGCGCGATGCCCTGGACGATTTGCCCGGCACTCCCCGCTACATCGAAACCCTCCCGAAACACGGCTACAGATTCGTTGTTTCACGCGATGACTCCGATTTGAGAGGGAAGGTTGCACTTGCGGTTTTGCCCTTCGAAGGGTTGGGTCCTGATCCTGAATTGAACCATCTGAGCCTGGCCTTGACAGAAGAGTTGACAACACAACTCGGTGGACTTGACCCAGAAAAACTATCGGTGATAGCTCGCGTATCGGTAATGCAATTCAAAGAAAAGGAGAAATCCGCCGCCCAAATCGGTCGGGCGCTCAATGTCAGCTATCTGCTCTCTGGAAGCGTGCGCTCTGTAGGGGGACGCTTGAGGGTGAGCGCTCAGCTCATCCGTGTAAGCGATGAATCTCTTATTTGGGCGTGTACTTATGAGCACGCAGCGATCCAACTTCTAGCGATCGAAAGAGATGTCGGGCATGCCATCGCACATGAGGTATGCTTGAAGTTGTCGGTCCGACAACTCCGCGGCCTTCAGGATACGAGCGCTACTTCCGCTGAGGCTCAAAACGAGTACTTAAAGGGCCGCTACTATTCGACCCAGGAAAGCAATGTGGCGCTCCACCTCGCTATCTCACTCTTCGAGAAATCAATCACCATGGCGCCGGGTTTCGCGCCCCCTTATGCGGGAATTGCCGGAGCACATGTGCGCTTGGGCCATTGGTTGGTTGTTCCCCCCGGGCAATCGTTCCCAAAAGCAAAATCTGCTGCCTTACAAGCTCTGGATCTAGATGAGTCGTTGGCCGAAGCACGCACTGCGTTGGCGGATGTTCTGTTCTTGTTCGAGTGGAATTGGACTGAGGCGGAGGCGAACTATCAGCGTGCGCTTCGGCTGAATCCAAGCTCCGCACAGACCCTCCGTTCTTACGCTGGCTTCTTGCTCGCCACTAATAGGTTTGGAGAAGCCAGCATGCTAACTCGCCGTGCCGAAGCAACTGATCCCGGTTCAACTTACCTGAGGGCGTTCTCGGCTGCTCAACTGTATAGTACCCGACGATATGCTGACTCCATTGAAGCTGCGAAAAGAACTCTCATGACAGATCCAGATTGCTCCACTGCACACTTATTTCTCGGTCTTGCTTGCGTGCAGGTCGGGCGCTTCGAAGAAGCCATCAGAGAATTGCAGGCAGCGGCTAGATCCGTTGGACTGAAATCACGCCAGGCACACGTCGCTTATGCCTTGGCAGTCTGTGGGCGTGTTGAACAAGCCGAACGGCTTCTAAATGAACTTCAGGAAGAATCGAAAACCTCTTATGTCTCCCCGTGGTTATTTGCAAACATTTATGCGTGTCTCGACC
>Ga0126381_100003703_pt1 | contig 16577 bp, 14 predicted proteins | sample PanSoiMetPlot_28_FD_96465 | JGI IMG/M metagenome (GOLD analysis project Ga0126381, IMG submission 96465) | Tropical forest soil microbial communities from Panama - MetaG Plot_28 | ecosystem: Environmental > Terrestrial > Soil > Tropical forest > Bulk soil | place: Panama | collected 2016-02-17 | reverse complement strand
GATGTTGCCGGGCAGAACGGCTGGGTCGAACGAGTAGCAGGAGACGTGTTGCAGTCCCGCTCCCGTCCGCGCGCGCAGGAACGCACGACGCGCTTGCGCCGCATCACGCGTGTAATCGTTCACGGAATCACGCGGGATTTTCTCGCGCCCCCGCCCGCCTCCTGCCGGTAACGCATGGACTGGGAACCGCACGCCGAACGGCTCGCTGGAGAAGTCACCGACCCTATGTCGCGGTGGCGTCCGCTAGTCGCGACCACCCCTAGGCACCTGTTCGTCCCCCGCTGGTGGACGTGGACCGACCCGGATGGCTGGACGGCCTGCGACGGGCACCAAGATGAGCAGCAGTGGATGGAGATTGGCTACCACGACAGGACACTGATCACACGGCTCGGCATCGAGCATGCCGACCATGCGCAGGCAGATACCCACCCGGAAGGGCGGCCGACATCGTCCGCCACGCAGCCAAGCCTGGTGGTGGCGATGTACCGGTACGCCGGCATCACCAACGACGTAAGCATCCTCGATGTCGGTACCGGGTCCGGCTACGGCTGCGCGCTGTTGGCCCGCCGCCTCGGAGACCACCACGTGACCAGCGTCGACATCGACGACTACCTAGTCAATGCCGCCATTGACCGGCTGGCCAGCGCCGGCCTGCACCCAGTGGTGACGGTCTGCGACGCCACCGGCTCGCTGCCGGGCAGCTACGACCGGATCGTGTCCATGATGTCGGTTGCGCCGGTCCCGGCGAGCTGGCTGGCCGGGTTGCGGCCAGGTGGCCGCATGGTCACGGTGCTAGCCGGTACCGGGCTGCTCGTCACCGCCGACAAGACCCCGGATGGCGGCGCGGTCGGCCGAGTCGAGTGGTACCGTGCCGGGTTCATGGCCGCCCGGTCAAGACCGGACTACCCTTCCAGCCTGCTGGAACAGACTCCTGCCGCCCGCGACGGTGACGGCGAACAGGTCAGTGCTGGCCGGTATCCCGTGGTCAGCATCGGGAACGCGTGGGAGCTGCTCTCAATGCTCGGCGTCACCGTGCCGGGCATCGAGCACCACTACCACGAAAGCGACGATGGGCAGCGTACCGTCTGGTTGCTGCACCCCGATGGGTCCTGGGCTCGCGCTACCGGAACCGCCGACGGCCGCCCCGTCGTCCACCAGTCCGGCCCGCGCCGGCTGTGGGACATCGTCGACGACATCCGCCACGCCTGGCTCCGCGACGGCAGGCTACCCGCCTACGGAGCCAACGTCACCATCACCCCGGACGGAAGCGTCCATCTCAAGCGCGGAAGCTGGCAAGCGGCCATTCCCGCTGACGGCCGGTCACGCCTGGGCCTACCCCTATCTCCGTATTCGGAGAACGTCTTCCACTAGCCGGATTTCAGGATTGGCGTGGGCTTGGCGGTAGGCGCCGGTCAATGCCGTCAGCAGTTCTTCTGTGAAAACTCGGGTGGAGTTCCCATGGGTGATCCTGGCACCGAGGGCTGCTTCGACCGCCGGGATCGCTTCCGGGGCACGTCGCTCGAAGACGGAACGGAAGAGCTGCATGTAGCTCGACTTCAGGTCGCAGGCGATGATGACCAGCGCGACCCCGCCGCTGTGGAGCAGCGGTTTCAGGCTGGTGATTCCCGAGGTTCCGGTGCGCGTAGCAAGCCGAGCCAGCCCTTCCGCCTCCAGTGATTCCGCCCAGTCCGTAAGGCGGATGAGGTCGTCCCGAAACTCTGGTGCCGCCTGGTCAACGGCGCTGCGGAAGTCTCCGGAGCCGTGTGTCTGGGTACCGGACTGGCGGGCGTTAACCGCCGCGTCGGACATCTCACGGGTTCGGCGGGCCGGCTCGATCCGCTGCGGTACGAGTACCCGCGAGCCGTTCACCTCGTAGGCGGTCACGGTTACCAGGTCGATGTCGATCTTGTCGGTCACCATCTGCAGGTAGCCGACGACCTGGATGAGCTCGTCTGGCGCGGAGTCCAAGACGATGACCAGCCGGAAGCTGCCGTCGGCAAGGCTGCCGGAGATCCCGTCTGTAAACGCCGCGGGGTCCACGACGTCCTGGCGCTCGTCGATCTGGACGGCACCGAGTACCGAGCCCGCGGCACCTAGGTGAGCCCTCAGGATCTGCGACTCAAGTTGCGCGAGGTCGAGGCCCTGCAGGTACCCCGCGTAGGAGAGCACCTGGGCAACGACCGCGCGCCGCGACTCGGCGTTTGCAGAGAGCTTGACCTCGATGACGACCAGTCGGCCGGTCGACTCGACAGCCAGCAGGTCGGCGGAGCCGCTGCCCAGGCGCACTTCACGGCCAAGGACCGTTAGTTGCGGCGTTCCGGCCAGGGGCAGCATCTGCGGCGCGTCGCGCACCAGGTCATGCAGTTCGGCTTCCGCCAGGTAGGCCGTCGGCGCGAGCGGCAGCCAACGCCCGTTCGGGTCAGTTCCCCAGATCGCGGTCACGGTCGCAGGTTAGACCTCGTCGCTGCGCGTCGTCAGCCGCGTTACTAGTTAGCGCTGAATGAGCCGTTGCGCGCAAACAGGCTCAATCCGCCATGCCTGAAAAAGATGAAAGTTGGTCGGCTTGCTTGTCAAGGTTGCGGACCTGCGGCGAGTCAGCCCCGTAGGCAGCGACGACCGGCGGCCAGACGGCTCGCAGTTTCTTCGATCGCGGACTCGATCTCGCCGGTGCTTGCCAGGCATTTGGGCGATGACGAAGCGGACTCCATGACCTTGGCTACCTCATCCGCGTCCAAGCCGCGAGCACAGTGGCGCCGATAGGGACATAGAGGATGTGAGCGTCGCCATCTGCGCGAGTGACCGGGGACATCGCGTCATCACAAGCGACCCAGACCATATCGCCGCGATCGCCTGCTCTGACGCTCGTCCGACCCACATGACGCACGGCGATGTCATTGATGAAGGTGTTCGGAAAACGTCGCTAACCCTTGACGCTATCCGCATGGTCACCTAGCGTCACACGGGAGCGGGCCTGATCGGACGCTTAGCGTCTCACCCGCGCACGAAGTTAGGTGAGTCCCGTGGGTAGCAAGATCTCAGCGCAGGAAACCCCGCATGAGAAGTTCAACCGACTCGCGGAGGACAGGGTGGCGAAGATTGAAAACGCGATCCGCGTGTTTGCCAACCTCGCCAACCCCTACCAGTACGAATACAGCGACCAAGACAAGCGGGAGGCGTTCGACCGCATCTTGCTTTCGCTGCGGGGCGCGGAGAACAAGTTCCGAAACGGGCTGCGGAAGCAGGCGGAGTTGCGGCCGTCAGCCGATCAGGAGGAATCCGGCCAGGTAGCCCGATTCCAGGCCGGCCGGGAGTGAGCCCGGCGGCGAACTTACGCCAGCCTGGGAGGCGGCCATCCGGACGCATCAAGTTCCTTGAGGGAGCACCTCACCGGAATACGGCCCTGACGAACAGTTCCGCGTGCCGGTCGGCGCGCGAGCGCGCCGCCTCGATCTCCTCCGGCCGCGCGCCGTTGTGCAGCCACAGCACCCGCGCCAGCGCGATCGGGCTCATCAGCGCGTAGGCCAGTTCCAGCGGCGAGCCGAGGTCGCTGGCCAGAAGCCCCGCAGAAACCCAGCGCTCGAACACCGCGGCCAGGCTGCCGATCGACTCGTAGATGCCCGCTGTCAGGGCCGGGTCGTGCAGCAGGTCGTCGTGTGCCATGAGGCTGATGAGCTGACGAGCCGGCGGCGCTGCCCACACATCCATCGTGCGCGCGACCAGCGACCGGATGAACGCCGGCGGGTCGCCGAGGCCCGCGTTGCCGAGGCCGGCGTCGCCGAGGCCCGCGTCGGCGCCCGCGGCGCCGGTGCCGGCCTGAATGTCCGCAAGCACCGAGACCGCGCTCAGCGGTCCGAGCTGGGCGAAGACCGCGTCGAAGATCGCGCGCTTGCTGTCGAAGTGCGCGTAAAGCACGCTCTCGCTCAGCCCCACCGCGCGTGCGATGTCCCGCACCGAAGTCCCCTCGAACCCCTTGGCGGCGAACAGCTCAAGCGCGGCTGCCAGCAACTCGCCCTTGGTGTCACCCGCGTTGGCCTTAGGCGGCCGCCCCCGCCGCCGAGCCGGAGCCGTGCCCGTCCCGGAACCCGCGCCCGCCCCGGATCCCGCCCCCGCTCTGGAACCCGCGCCCGCCATTCCCGTCGCCGCCACTGAACACCGCCTCCCTCCACCCGGCTCGACCCTACAGCGGCCCTGCTCAGCCCGGCCGGGAAACTACCGCCAGCGTACCACTTGAAAATAATCGAACGATCGATTATTTTCATCCCAACGGCAACCGGCAGAGACAGACCGGCAGAGACAGATCAGAGACAGATAACGGCAGAGGGAGGACCACCATGGCAGCGCAAGCCAAGCCAACGGCACAGGCGCAAGGGCGGCACGGGACGAAGAGCGCGAATCCCTGGGTCGTCCTCGTCGTCATCCTGACCGCGGTCTTCATGCAGCTTCTCGACACGACGATCACGATGGTCGCCGTGCCCTCCATCCAGAAGTCGCTGAACAGCTCCTACGGCGAGATCCAGCTCGTCGTCGCCGGCTACATGCTCGCGTTCGCCTGCGTGCTGGTGCTCGGCGGGCGGCTAGGCGACACCTACGGCCGCAGGCGCATGTTCTTGTGGGGCATGCTCGGGTTCACGATCGCCTCGGCGGTCTGCGGCGCGGCGCCGGACGCGCTCACGCTGATCGTCGCCCGTGTCGTGCAGGGCATGTGCTCGGGCCTGATGTTCCCCCAGGTACTCGGCATCATCCAGGTCGTCTTCAGCAGCGAGCGGCGCGCGAAGGCGATCGCGTTCTACGGCGCGACCATCGGGCTCGCCACGATCCTCGGGCCGGTCACCGGCGGCGCTCTCATCGACGCGAACATCGCCGGCGCCGAGTGGCGGTCCATCTTCTACGTCAACGTCCCGATCGGCGTCGCGGCGCTCGCGCTCGGCGTGGCGCTCATCCCCGAGTCCAAGGCCGCGGCGAGCCGCATCGACACCCTCGGCGCCAGCCTCCTCGGGACGGGCCTGTTCCTGCTGGTCCTGCCGCTGGTGATCGGCCGCGATCAGGGCTGGCCGGCCTGGTCGTTCGCCTGCATGGCGGTCAGCCCGCTGTTCCTCGTCGCCTTCGCCGTCTACGAGGGGCGGCGCACGCGCGACCCGCTGATCGACACCAAGCTGTTCCGCCAGCGCCCGTTCAGCCTCGGCCTGGTCGCCTGCCTGGTTTTCTTCACCGGGATCCCGTCGTTCTTCATGATCTTGCTGCTCACCCTGCAGCAAGGGCTCGGCTACAGCCCGGTCAAGGCCGGCGCGGTCACCCTCGGCTTCGCCGCGGCGCTCGCGATCGGCTCGGCACGTTCCGCGGCGGTCGGCAAGCGGCTCGGCAGCCGGGTGCTGCTGCTCGGCTGTGCGCTGATGATCGTCGGCCAGCTGGGAGTGATGGGCGTCATGTACGCCGCGGGCACCGGCCTGCAGGGCTGGCAGTTGCTGCTGCCGATGTTCGTCGCGGGCGCCGGCGGCGGGTTCTTCATCGCGCCGGTCACCAGCGTGGTGCTCGCGGGCATCTCCTCGCGTGACGCGGGTTCGGCGTCGGGTGCGCTCGCGACCGCGCAGCAGGTCGGGGCGGCGCTCGGGATCGCCATCGTCGGCATCGTCTTCTTCGGCCTGATCGGCGCGAACGCCGCCGCTTCTTCCGCGAGCGTGCTGCCGCGCCTGCGCCAGGAGCTCACCGTGGCGGGCGTGCCAGCCGCGGACCAGCCGATGATCGCACAGCGCTTCCAGGCCTGCTTCTCCGCGCGGGCGCACGCCACGGACCCGAGCGCGACGCCGGCGATCTGCGCCCAGACGATCAAGGTGATCGAGACGAGCCCCGCCCCGGCCCCGGTCAAGGCGAAGGTCGAGACGGCGGTCGTCGCGCACGCCACGCCGGCGGCAAGGCTCGACGACTTCACCCGCTCGATGCGCGTGACGCTGTGGTGGCAGATCGCCGTCTTCGCCATCGCGCTGGTGCTGTCAAGCCGGCTGCCGAAGGTGCGCCTGGACGCCGACGGCCCGATGCTCGGCGGCGCCTGATCGCGACCAACCTGGGTCGTCCGGGCCTGGACTTGTAACATCAACCGGCCCGCCCGCGCTCATTCACATGGTGGACCGGAGGGCACCCGCCTGGTGTGTCCTCCGGTCCACTTTTCGTTTCACGCTCCCGGGCCCGGCGCCTTCCCCGTGACTCCCGTGGTGCCCGTGACGCCGTCCGCCGCGGCCCAGTGCGCGTCCGAGACCCACAGCGACGCGAACGTGTGCGCCGCTGCCGCCTCCAGATCGGCATGGGTGTGCGGCGCCGCCGCCGCGATCACCGACTTGAGCTCCCTAGCCGGCGACGCGGCGATCGAAGCGGCTAGCGACCGCCACGACGACCCGAACGACTCCCGCGGGTACACCCGCTCAACCAGCCCGAGACGCAGCGCCGAAGCCGCGTCAACACGCTCGCCCGTCGTGCACAAAAGCAATGCCTGCGACCGCCCCACCAGCGACGCCAGCCGCTCCGCGCCGCCCCACGCCGGCATGATCGCCAGCCGCGACTGGTTGAACGCGATCGTCACGTCGTCGCAGGCGACCCTGATGTCCGCCGCGACCGCCACCTCCGCACCGCCCCCGAACGCATGCCCGTTCAACGCGGCGATCACCGGCACGGGAAACGACGCGAGCCGGTCGCACAGCCGCCGCATCCGCAACGCCATCGCGACCGCCTCGTCGTGCGTGCGGATCTTCGCGAGCTCCTTCAGGTCCCCGCCGGAGATGAACGCCCGGTCGCCGCCTCCCGTGATCACCAGCACCGAAACCGAGGCCGAGCCCGAACCCGAACCCGCAGCCGACTCGGCCGCGTCAAGCGCCAGCGACAGCGCGTCCATCGTCGCCGGGCTGATCGCGTTGCGCACCGCCGGCCGGTCCACAGTCACCACAGCGACCCCGTCGGAAAACGAGGTCAGCACCTCAGCGACGCCATCGCCCGCCATGATTCTCCCGTTTGATATTGGCATTCTCTTTTTTCGCAAGTAACGTATCTCATGATGAGCGACCTCGACCAGACCGTGCCGCCTACGCCGGCTACGCCGACGACGCCGACGACGCCGTCCGGCATACCGGTCAAGCCGGTCTACGGTCCGGAAGACCGGCCGCTAGACCCGCCCCCGCCCGGCCAGTTCCCGTTCACGCGCGGCAACTACCCCAATGGTTACCGCGGTCGCCTGTGGACCTTCAGGCAGTATTCCGGGTTCGGCACGCCAGAGGAGTCCAACCGCCGCTACCGCTACCTGCTCGAGCAGGGCGGCACCGGCCTAAGCGTGGCGCTTGACCTGCCCACCCAGTGCGGCTACGACTCCGACGACCCCGAGGTCACTGAGGAAGTGGGAAGGGTCGGCGTGGCGATCGACACGCTCAGGGACGCCGAGATCCTCTTCGACCAGATCCCGCTCGACAAGATCAGCACGAGCTTCACGATCAACGGCACCGCCGCGATCCTGCTCGCCTTCTACATCGCCGCCGCCGAACGCACAGGCGTAAAACGGCAACAACTTACCGGCACCATTCAGAATGACATCCTCAAGGAATACGCCTCTCGCGGCACGTGGATCTGGCCCCCCACGCCGAGCCTGCGCCTGATCGCCGACACGATCGAGTTCTGCGCGCATCAAGTCCCCAAGTTCAACGCCATCTCCGTGGCTGGCGCCCACTTCCGCGACGCCGGCGCCAACGCGATCCAGGAGATGGCCTTCACCCTCGCCGACGGCGTCACGTATTGCGACACAGTCATAAACCGCGGCCGCATGACGATCGAGGAGTTCGCGCCGCAGATCTCGTTCTTCTTCTACACGCACGGCGATTTCTTCGAGGAGATCGCCAAGTACCGGGCCGGCCGGCGCCGCTGGGCCACGATCGTGAAGCAGCGATACGGAGCGACCTCGGACAAGGCCGCGATGTTCCGCTTCGGCTGCGTGTCAGGCGGCGCCAGCCTCTACGCGCCGCAGGCGCACAACAACATCGTCCGCGTCGCCTACGAGGCGATGGCCTCCGCCCTCGGCGGCGTCCAGTCGATGTTCACCGCCGCCTGGGACGAGCCGTTCGCGCTGCCAAGCGAGGAGTCCGCCACGCTCGCGCTGAGAACACAGCAGATCCTCGCCTACGAAACCGGCATCACTCGCACCGCGGATCCCCTGGGAGGCTCCTACTTCGTCGAGGCGCTGACCGACGAGACCGAGGCCCGCATCATAGAGATCATGGCCGACCTGGAAGCCCACGGCGGAATGGTGCGCGCGATCGAAGACGGCTACCTGCAGGGCCTGATCGCGGACGAGGCCTACCAGGTCCACCAGGCGACCGAGCAGGGCACCCGCCCGGTCGTCGGCGTCAACCGCTTCACGACCCAAGAGCCACCTCCGGACCTCGCCACTTACGAACTCGACCAAGACGGCCGCGACCGCCAGCTCAAGCGCCTCGCCCAGGTCAAGGCTGAACGAGACACAAGCGCGGTGCACGCCACGCTGAGCGCGCTCAAGCAGGCCGCCGAAGGCACCGGCAATCTCATGCCGCCCCTGATCGACTGCGCGAACGCGTACTGCACGGTCGGCGAGATGGTCGCCGCGCTCAAGGGTGTCTGGGGCGAGTTCCAGCAGCCGGTGGTGTTCTAGATGCCGGTCAGGATCCTCGTCGCCAAGCCGGGCCTTGACGGCCACGACCGCGGCGCCAAGATCGTCGCCCGCGCGCTGCGCGACGACGGCTTCGAGGTGATCTTCACCGGCATCCGCCAGCGTGTCGAGGCGATCGTCGCGACCGCCATCCAGGAGGACGTCGCCGTCGTCGGCCTGTCCATCCTGTCCGGCGCGCACCTGGCGCTCACCGCCAGGATCATCGACGGGCTTGCTGCCAGCGGCGCCGCCGACATCGCGGTCGTCGTCGGCGGCACGATCCCCGCCGCCGACATCCCGAAGTTGCGCGCCGCGGGCGCCGCCGCCGTGTTCCCGACCGGCACCCCCCTGGACCAGGTTGTGGCTGAGGTCCGGGCCCTCACATCCGCCGTAGCCGCCAGTTAAATCCAGTTCTCTTATCCCGAACGGAACCCTGCCGACTGTAGGAGGCCCCATGCGACTCGGCGTGATGATCGGACCTGAGCGCGGGGATGCCGCGCGGAAGGTCAGCCGGATGATCGATGACATCCGGTGGGCGCAGAGCGCGGGGCTGCCCACCGCGTGGATCCCGCAGATCCCCGGCGACTTCGACGCGCTGCTCGCTGTCGCGCTGCTCGGCACGCACACCGAGCGCATCGAGCTTGGCACCGCGGTAGTCCCGTTGCATGCCCAGCACCCGGTGGCGCTCGCCCGGCAGGCGCTGTCCGCGCACGCGATCACCGGCGGCCGGCTGACCCTCGGCGTCGGCCCGTCGCATCACTGGATCGTCGCCGACATGCTCGGCCTGCCCTACGACCGGCCCGCCGCGTTCACCGCCGACTACCTCGACGTGCTGCACGCCGCGCTGGCCGGCCCGGGCCATGTCGACGTCGAGAACGCGACGTTCACCGTGCACAACCCGCTCGACCTCGGCCCGGTCGCCCCGCTGCAGGTGCTCGTCGCGGCGCTCGGCCCGGTCATGCTGAAGATCGCGGGGGAGCGCGCCGACGGCACGGTGCTGTGGATGGCCGACGAGCGCGCGGTCGCCGACCACGTGGTGCCGCGAATCACGAAGGCAGCCGAGCAGGCTGGCCGGCCCGCGCCGCGGATCGTGGCCGGCATTCCGGTAACCCTGTGCCTGCCGTCGGAGGTGGACGCCGCCAGGGAACGCGCCAACCGGATCCTCGGCGAGGCGGAGATCTCCCCGAACTACCAGCGCATCCTGCAATACGGCGACGCCGCCGATATCGGCGACCTGTGCGCCGCCGGGGACGAGGCCGCGATCGCGGCCCGGTTCAAGCGGTTCGCCGACGCGGGGGTGACCGACCTGTCGGTCCGGCTGCTGCCGATCGGCGCCGGCCGCGACGAGCTGATCGCGTCCAAGCACCGGACCAGGGAATTGCTCGCCGGCCTCGCCGCGGACCTGTCGTGACTGTGCCTCCGGAAAAAGCAGGGGGCCCGCTCGCGGGCATCCGCGTGCTCGAGGTCGGCACCATGCTGGCCGGCCCTTACGCGACGATGATGCTCGCCGACCTAGGCGCCGAGGTGACCAAGATCGAGCCCCCGGGCGGCGAGATCTCCAGGCAGGTGGGGGAGACGTATTTCGCCAGCCTCAACCGCGGCAAGCGCAGCCTCTGCCTCGACCTGGCCAGCGCCGACGGCCAGGCACGCCTGGGCGCCGAGGTGGCGCGGGCGCACGCGCTGCTTGTCAACCTCAAGCCCGCCGCGATCCGCCGCTTCGGCCTGACGTACGAGGCGCTGCGCCGGCACAACGAGGCGATCGTCTGCGTCGCGCTCACCGGCTACGGCCTCGACGGCGGCGACGACCCCGCGTTCGACTACCTCATCCAGGCCGCGACCGGCATCGCGTCGCTGACGGGCGACCCGGACGACCCGCCGACGTTGCCCGGCTATTCGTCCGCGGACAACTCCTGCGGCCTGACCGCCGCGCTTGGCCTGCTCGCCATGATCGTCGCCGGCCGCGGCGGCCAAGTCGACATATCGATGCGCGACGTGATGCTATCCCAGCTCAACTACCGGGCGGCCGCCTGGCTGAACGAGGGCACGCAGCCCCGTCGCATGCCAAGCGGCGCGCACTCGTTCTACGTCCCCGCCCAGCTCTTCCCGACCGCCGACGGGTACCTGGCCCTGTTCATCACGCACGACCGCTTCTGGACAGTATTCGCGGCCGAGGCCGGCATCACGGGGTTCACCGAGATGTCCGACCGCGCGGCACGCCGCGCCGACGTCCTGACCGTGGTCAGCACCGCGCTCGCCGCCGACACGGCGGCGAACTGGGAGGCGAGACTGCGGCCGCTCGGGGTGCCCGCCGCGGCCGTTCGGACTCTGCCTCAGGCCCTAGCCGAAGCTCCCGGCCTGATCGTGCGGGCCGGCGCCTTCCGCCTGGTCGGCAGCCCGATCCGCGTCGTCGGTTACGAGCCCGCGTACACCCCGCCGCCCGCTCTCGGCTAGCACGAACTCCTCGTACTCGGTGTCGGACAGCACGAGGCTGGCCAGTTCGAGGACTTCGTGTTCCGGGAGGCCGTCTGGGATGGCCACGGCGCAAACGCCTCTGCCCTTGATTCGGATGACTGCCGGGCCGCGACGACGGGACCGGAATCGTGGGGCTCGCGCCCGAGGCCGAGATCCACGTCTGCCGGGTAACCCCGGGAGGTTCGGTCGGCGAGCTGATCGACGCGCTTGACTACTGCATTGAGCGGCAGGTAGACGTCGCGATGATTGGCGCCTGCATCCCCGGGCATTCGGGACTGCTGGCCGCCAAGGCCGAAGAAGCGTGGCGTAACGGGATTACCTGCATCGTCGCGGCGCAGTCCGCCGACGGCCTGCGCTGGCCGCCCGCGTCGCCGCACATGCTGGCGGTCGGCGCGATCGGGCAGCTCGGTACGTTCCCGCCTGACGACACGGCCAGCGCCGCCGTGAGCGCGCGGCTGACCCCCGAGGGCTTTTTCGTCCCCGGCCCCGACGCCGCGCTTGACTCGACCGCGGTGGATTGCTGCGCCCCCGGCGTCGCCGTCATCTCGGGCCTTCCGCCGTCCAGCTACGGGCCGCTCAGCGGATCCGGCTGCGCCGCCGCCCACGTCACCGCGGTCGCGGCGCTGATCCTCGCCCACCACCCGCAGTTCCGGCGCGAGCTCGGCCAGCCAAGCGTGACGAGGGACTCCAGCCGGCCAGCCAGGCTGATGGAGATCATCAAGAGTTCATGCAGGCCGCTCCCGCAGCTCGACCCGGCGGGCACGGGCGCCGGGATTCCCGACGCGCCCGTCGCGCTAAGCGTCGCGCCCTGGGGCGCGCACCCGCCGCTGCCGCTGCCCTACCCCGCCCCGGCGCCGGCCCCCGATGGCCAGACACCGCTCGAACCGCTCAACGCGGCGATGCTGGCCGCGGGGCTGATCACCGCCGAACGGCCCGCCCGGTAGGAGCACCGAACCCAGCCCGGCCGCCGCGCGCCGCGTACCGGCGGCCGGGCTGTGCCACGTCTGGCGTATAGGCGGGACAATGGCAGGTCCCCTTGGATAGGTTTGCCCGCAGACCCAAGGAGGACGCGATGCCGACGTTCCGTGTGACCGTGCGCCTCGGCGCGATCGCCCTCGCGGCCGCCGTCATTCTCGGCCCCGGCGCCGCGGCGGCCGGCACGAGCCCCGCCATCCCCGCCATCCCCGCCAAGGGCATCCTGCCGCCTCAGCACCCCGCCCGCGACGTCAGCCCCAGCCCGAACTTCTTCGCCGCCAGGTCCTGCCAGGGCGGCGGCGACTCCGCGACGTGCAACGCGATCATCGTGCGCGCGATCACCCACGCCCGCGCGGTGCTCGAGAAGATCGGCGGCATGTCCTTCTCGCTGGCCGCCTACGAGAAGCTCACCCCGATCGAGCAGCTGTTCGCCACCGCCAACATAGAGCGCGTCGAGCGCGGCCTGCCCCCGGTCGCCGTCCTGACCAGGTCGCTGGACAGGGTCGCCCAGCTTGGCGCGATCGCCAACGACGACCCGCCGCTGAGCAAGGTGCCGCACACGCTGCCCGGCGGCGGCCACTGGGTCAGCCTGGGCGGCAACTGGGCGGGCGGCTTCGAGAACGCGCTCGGCTCCGACTACGGCTGGATGTACCTCGACAGGGACTCGGCCTGGGGCCACCGCGACAACATCCTCGGCCGCTACGTCACCGCCGCGTCCTGCGGCGGAGCCCGCCACGAGATCGCGATGGGCGCCGGCCACGTGATACCCAAGAACAAGCGGCCCTACAGCGACAGCGAAACGGAACTGTTCGCCGGCATCTGCGGCCCCACCCCCACCGACGTAGTGATCACCTGGCCCAGGGTCAAAACCCTCCTCCACATCAAGTAACCCCCCGCCCCAGCACCCCCGCTCCCGGCCCGCGTCGCGTTGGGCCGATGACGGCATTGGCCCAATCTGATTGGGCCAACGACGGCAACGGCCCAACCCACGCCTCCGCACGCGCCGACCGGGAAGCGCCGCGACAAGCATCACCAGCCACTCCGGCCAGCCCTCGCGCCAGCGGTACCTGCGGCGGCTCAACCCCTCGCCAACCGCTCAACCTTCTGGTATGAAGGTTCTGTAAAAGCGGTAATGAGATTCTCCAACAGGGAGACGCCCTCAGGATGTCGTCGCGGAATGGGAGCGAGCGCGAGCGCGTGGCGCTCGCCTTCGAGGCACAGGAGTACACGTACGCGCAGCTCGACGCGCTAGCCGCGGGCCTGGCGAAGACCCTGGCCGAGCGCGGCGTCACACAAGGGGACCGCGTCGCGCTGATGAGCTCCAACCGGCCGGAGTGGGTCGTCGCGGTGCAGGCGATCTGGCGTCTTGGCGCGGCGGTGGCGCTGTTCAGCCCGGCGTGGAAGCGGACCGAGACCGAGCACGCGCTGGCCATCACGAACCCGAAGCACGCCGTCGGCGACCACCCCGTGCTCGCCGAACTCATGCCAATGACCAGCCTGGACGACCCGATCACGCCCGGATCCGTGATAACAGCAAGAAGCGGACTCGCGATAACAGCAAGAAAGACAGCCGACCCCAGCGCCGACGCCGAAGCACAAGCCGAAGCCGAAGCAGCAGCCGAAGCCGTCCTCGTGTTCAGCTCGGGCACCACCGGCCTGCCGAAGGCGGTCAGGCACACCCACGGATCGCTGCGCGCGGCCATCGGCCACTGGCAGCGGGCACTCGAGCTCACGGAAAACGACCGGATCCAGGTCACCACGCCGCCCTCGCACATCCTCGGCTTGCTGAACATCGCCACGGCACTCGAACTTGGCGTCTGGATGCGCCTGCACCGCAGGTTCGACCTGGACCTGATGCTGCGCCACATCGAGCAGGACCGGATCACGGTGGAGATGGCCGTCGCCCCGATCGCGCTGGCCCTCGCCAACCATCCGACGCTCGAAAGCTACGACCTTTCCTCGCTGCGTTTCATCATGTGGGGCGCGACGCCGGTGACGGCGAGCGTCGCCAAGACGGTGACAAGCCGCACCGGGGTGCCCTGGGTGCCTGCGTACGGCGCCAGCGAACTGCCCGTCATCGCCTGCAACCCCATCGAAAACGCCCGCCTGGACAGCGCCGGCAAACCCGTCCCAGGAGTCAGCCTGCGCGTGGTCTCACTGGAGACAGGAAAGCCGGTACAGCCGAACGAGACCGGCGAGATCCAGGTCCGCGCCGACTCGCTGATGTCCGGCTACCTGCCCGCGGAGGCGACCGCGGAGGCCTTCGAGGATGGCTGGTACCGCACAGGAGACGTCGGCTACGTCGAGCCCGAAGGCTGGGTGCACCTCACCGACCGCTCCAAGGAGATGATCAAGGTCCGCGGCTTCCAGGTCGCGCCGGCCGAGGTGGAAGGCGTCCTGCTCGGCCATCCCGCGGTGCGGGACTGCGCGGTGTTCGGCGTCCCCGACGACGTGCACGGCGAGTCCGTGATCGCCGCCGTCGCGCTCGACAACCCCGTCGACCCCGCCGAGCTCATCGCGCACGTGGCCGGCGCGCTCGCCTCGTACAAGAAGCCGAGCCAGGTCGTGGTCGTGGACGAGATTCCCCGCCTGCCGTCGGGCAAGGCGCTGCGCCGGGTACTGAAGGAGCGCCATGGACGCGCGGCTGTCGGCTGAGCAACTCGAGCTGAGGGACGCCGCCGCCAAGCTCGCCGACGACCTGGGCCCGCGCTCGGTCCTCGACCTGGACGACGAAGCACGCAGGGCGAGGCTGGAGAAGGCGGTCGCGGCCACCGGCTGGCGGACCCTGCGCTCGGACGCGGCGAGCGGCGTCGAGGTCGCGATCGTCGCCGAGGAGTTCGCCCGCGGCCTGGTGGACGTGCCGTTCCCCGGCCCGGTGCTGGCGGACGCGCTCGCGCCGGGCGGCGCGCTCTTGCCTGCCGGCGGCGCGGCGACGATAGTCGTCGACGGCGTGGCCCCGGACGCCAGGGGTTACGCCCGGGGGATTGAGCTCAGCGATAGCACGGTGCTAACCGGACCGCTCCGGGCGACAGCCACCAGCGTGGACCTGACGAGGACGGCGGCGGTGCCTGACGGCCCGTTCAAGCCCGTCGGCCAGATCTCCGCCGCGCACGCCGCCCGCTGGCGGGCGCTCGCGCTCGTGCTCACGTCCGCGGAGATGCTCGGCGCCGCCCGCGGCGCGCAGGCGCTGGCCTGCGACTACGCCAAGATCCGCGCCCAGTACGGCAAGACGATCGGCTCCTACCAGGCCGTCTCCCACCCGCTCGCCGAAGGGCTCGCGCTGATCGAGGGCTCGATCAGCGTCCTGCGGTACGCCGCGTGGGCCGTCGACGCGCTCACGCCCGCCGCCGCGATCCGCGCCGCCAAGCTCGCCAAGGTGTACTGCGCGCACGCCGCCAGGACCATCTGCGAGACGTCCATCCAGGTACATGGCGGGATCGGCAACACATGGGACTGCCTGGCCCACGTCTGTTTGCGGCGCGTCCTCGCCGCCAACGGGCTGCTCCCGGTCCGGCTGGAGGAGATCAGCAGTGGACTATCGTGACTCGGCCGAAGAGGCTGCCTTCAGGCAAGGTTTGAAAGATTGGTTGTCCGAACGGGCCCGTGAGTTCCCCACCTCCGGAGACGAATACTGGACCCGGCAGGGCGACTGGCACCGCGCGCTGTACGCGGCGGGCTTCTTCGGCCTGTCGTGGCCGCGCGAGTACGGCGGGCACGAGCTGCCGCCGGTCTACGACGTCATCCTCGACGAGGAACTAGCGCGTGCCGGCGCTCCGCCCCGGCCCAGCCTCGGCTACCTCGTGCAAGGGCTGGGCAGGCACGGCAGCGAGGAACTGCGGCAGCGGTTCCTGCCCGGCATGATCGACGGGACGCAGCGCTGGTGCCAGGGCTTCAGCGAACCCGGCGCGGGCTCGGACCTGGCGTCGCTGGCCACGACCGCCGTCCGCGACGGCGATGAGTACGTGGTACGCGGGCACAAGATCTGGACGAGCTATTCCGACGTCGCCGACTGGTGCCTGCTGCTGGCCAGGACCGACCCGGACGCGCCGCGGCACCGCGGGCTGTCGGGGTTCGTGATCTCGATGCACCAGCCAGGTATCGAACAGCGCCCGCTGCGGATGATCAACGGCGTGACGACCGAGTTCGGCCAGGTCCTGTTCGACGGGGCACCGGTGCCCGCCAGCCAGCTGGTCGGCGCGCCGGGGGAGGGCTGGGCGCTGGCGATGACGATCGTCAGCCACGAACGGGAACCCGCCGAGCTTGGCTACTCAGCCCGCTACGGAAAGCTTGTCCGCGATCTCGAAGCGACGGTTCGTTCCGGAAAATCGGGCTCTGCTAGCCCGGGGGACGACCCCCGGAACCCCCGAATGGGGGAGCCCGCCCCCCCATACCCCCCGGTAGACCTGTCCTGGGCCATCGTGCAGACGGAGATGCTTCGCCTGCACGTCCGCCGGCGGCTGTCCGAGCGGCTCGACGG
>Ga0126381_100003702_pt1 | contig 16579 bp, 14 predicted proteins | sample PanSoiMetPlot_28_FD_96465 | JGI IMG/M metagenome (GOLD analysis project Ga0126381, IMG submission 96465) | Tropical forest soil microbial communities from Panama - MetaG Plot_28 | ecosystem: Environmental > Terrestrial > Soil > Tropical forest > Bulk soil | place: Panama | collected 2016-02-17 | reverse complement strand
GGCGGCCGCGGTGCGCTGAGCATTCTCGCCTTCGACCCGGATTGCGACGAGCCTCGAGAAGGGAGGATACGCCAGCGCCCGCCGCCGCTCGAGCTCCGCCCTCGCAAATCCGTGGAAGTCATGGCTCAGCAGCCGACGCACCGGCTCGGAGTCGGGGTTGTAGGTTTGCACCATCACGCGGCCGGGATCGCTGCCCCGACCGGCGCGCCCGCCGACCTGGGTCAGCAGATGGAACGTCCGCTCCGCCGCCCGAAAGTCCGGGATGGCCAAAGACGTGTCGGCGAGGATGACGCAGACCAAAGTTACACCGGGGAAGTCGTGCCCCTTGGCGATCATCTGCGTTCCGACGAGGACGTCCAACTCCCGTCGCGCGAACGCAGCCAGCATCGCGGTCAGGCGCTCGGGTGAAGTGGCGGAGTCCCGGTCGAGACGCGCCACGCGCGCGCCGCGAAATCGAGTTGCCACCTCGGCCTCTACCCGCTCGGTTCCCGCGCCCAACTTGAGCAGGGCGCCGCCACATTCGCGGCAAGTCTGCGGAACGCGTGCCGCAAAGCCGCAGTAGTGGCAAAGCACGCGGCTCGAGGACAAGTGGTGCGTAAGGCAGACGTCGCAGGAGTCGCATCGCAAAGAGGCGCCGCAGACCTCGCACACCAGAAACGTGCTGTGCCCACGCCGGTTGAGGAACATGATCACCTGCTGACCACGCCCGAGTACGTCGTCGATCGCGGAGATCACCGGCGCAGAAAGCATCGGCGGTTCCTCCGCAGGGGTGAGCGGCGTTCGAGGGCGCTCCAGGCGCAAGTCCACGATTGACACCTGCGGCAGAGGGCGATCATCGACGCGACAGCGCAGCTCCAAAAGCTCGTATTTCCCCCGCCGGGCGTTTTGCAAAGTCTCCAGCGACGGCGTCGCCGATCCGAGCACCGCGGTCGCCCCGAGCTGGCTGGCCCGAACGAGCGCAAGATCGCGAGCGTTGTACCGCAGCTTCTCCTCCTGCTTGAACGAAGGATCGTGCTCTTCGTCGACGACGATCAAAGAAAGGTCGCGCACCGGCGCGAAAATCGCCGAGCGGACTCCGACTGCGATGCGCGCCTTGCCGGAGCGCAGCGCTTGCCATTGCCGGAGGCGCTCGCGCTCCCTGAGCCCGGAATGAAGAACCGCCACCTCGGGGCCAAACCGACTCCGAAACCGACCTACGAGCTGCGGCGTCAACGCGATCTCCGGAACCAAGACCAGGGCGCCTCGACCGCCGGACAACACCGCTTCAGCGCAGCGAAGGTAGACCTCCGTCTTACCGCTTCCGGTGACGCCATGGAGCAAGAACGGACGAAAGCCTCCAATTCGCCCCGCCTCGACAATCCGTTCCACCGCCACCTGCTGTTCTGCCGTGAGCTGCGCAGGCCGCGGCTGCCCCCAGCCGCCGCGATCGGAGGGCTCCACGGCCTCGGCTTCGATCCGAACCAGGCCGCGCTGCGCCAGCCTGCGCAGCGACTCGCGCGAGCCGGGAATGGCATGGGCGATCTCGGCCAGGGCAGCCCGGCCTCCCACCGCAAGCAGGTAGGCCAAGGCGGCGGCTTGGGCCGGTGCCCGTTCGAGCGCCGCGGATTCGGCGCCGGGCATTGCCTGGGCAAATTGCTCGCGGTCCGGCGCGTCGATCCGCTGCTCGATCGGACCGGCGAGTCCCGGCGGCAGCGCCATTCGGATCGTCTCACCGAGGGGATATCGATAGTGCTCAGAGGCAAAGCGCAGCAGCGCCATCACGTCCGCCGGCAGCGCCGGCTCGGCCTCGAGCTCCCGCTCCACCTGCCTTAGCTTGCCGACCCTGGGCGGCGAGCTGGCAGGCCCAAGATAAAACGCAAGCGCCGTGGTCCTGCCGAAGGGCACCAGCACGCGCTGCCCGGGAACGAGTCGAGCGGCAAGCGCCTCCGGGACCGAGTAGGTGAACGCGCCATGCACAGGGCGACCAACCGCGAACGAAGCAAGGGAGGTGCTCACCGTCTCCACCTTACTGGGGACGCCCGACGCGCTCAGAACAGTTTATCGGAGAGGACCGATTTGAAATCGGATTTCAGTCCTGAGAACCGCAGCAACAGCTCGCCGTCGCGGTACAGCTCGATGATGCGGGGAAAGGATTCGCCGCTGATCGGCGAGCCGTAGTCCAAAAAACGAATGTCCCAGGCTTTCTCCTGATCCACCCAACGGACGCTCGCCGGCAAAAAGAAGTCCTTGTAGATCCAAAACTGGGACTGCCCCGGCGAGGTGCTGCCGAGCACGTAGACGATCTGGTTGCCGAGGCGTGCCAAGCTGGTGGTCCGAGCGTCGATCTTCATCGCGCGCAAGTGGCGGTCGATCGCGGCGCGCGTTTCGGCGTCGGAGCTCGACCGGACCGCCAGCAAGGGGCAAAGTTGGCCGAGAACCGCGACGAGCTCGTCCACGCGCGGTCCCTCAGTGCGTTCCTTGCCGTGAGACCAGATGGCAATCGATCGCCCGCCCTCGAGCGTGGTCGCCTCGAGGCGACAGCGGCCCGGCAGCTTCATCAGCAGCAGGGCATCGGCTTGAAGCTCAGAGCGGCCGCTCCCTACGAGGGCCGTGCCAACGCCGCGCCCGCTCCAGCTGGAAAGCGTCAGGGTGCCGTCGAGCCTGAAGTTGGAAATCTGAAGCTCGTCGCGGGCCTCGCTCATGCGCCGGAGGATCGACCAGGCCGGCAGGACGTACGCGCTCGCACTCCCGCCGGTGAGAACAGCCGCCAGGAAGAGAAAACGAAGTCGCTGGGTCACGTACCGCCTACCTGGTGCAGCAGATCCGTAAGCCAACCAAGCAGCGGCGCCCGGAGGTCTTTGCGCTTGAGCGCGTAGGCGACGTTTGCTTTCAGGTAACCGAGCTTGTCGCCCGCGTCGTAGCGGCGCCCTTCGAACTTGTAGCCGATCAACCCCTCCGTTTCGCACAGCACCGCCAGCGCGTCGGTAAGCTGGATTTCACCGCCGACGCCCGGCCCCTGCTTCTCGAGGATTTCAAAGACGCGCGCCGGAAGAACGTAGCGACCGATAACGGCCAGATTCGATGGTGCGGTCCCGGCCCTTGGCTTCTCAACCAGCCGAGTGATGCGCACCGTTCGCTCGTCGATCGCCTCCCCTGCCGCGATCCCGTACAGGTGAGCCTCGCTCGCCGGCACCTCCATCAGGGCGATCACCCCTTTTCGGTGGCGTTGGAAAGCCTCGGCGAGCTGGCGGATGGCGGGCTTCACGGCGTCGATCACATCGTCCCCCAGAATGACACCGAACGGTTCGCCGCCGATCAGGTTTTTTGCGCAAAGAACCGCATGGCCTAGTCCGAGCGGCTCTTTCTGGCGTACGCTCACGATGTTCGCCAAGCTTGAAATGTCGCGGAGCTTTTTCCACTCCTCTTGCTTTCCGCGCGCCTTGAGAATTGACTCCAGCTCCAGCGCGAGATCGAAGTGGTCTTCGATGCTCGACTTGCCGCGTCCGTTGATCAGGATGACGTCTTCGATGCCGGCGGAGGCGGCCTCTTGCACGATGTACTGCAGAGTCGGCGTATCGACGATGGGCAACATTTCCTTGGGGATGGCCTTGGTCGCCGGAAGAAAGCGCGTGCCCAGGCCCGCGGCCGGAACGACGCATTTGCGGATCAGGCGAGGCTCCGCCATCGAGGCAGCCAATGTAGTGCCCCCCTCTCCCGCCTTCAAGCCAGCTAGGATGCTTCCATGCGAAGAGTCTTCTTAGTTCAGCTCGTCCTCTGCCCCGCGCTCGCCTTCGCCCAGGGGGAACCCAACCTGAGCGACTTGATGCGCGCCCGAAACTACGCGATGGGCGGAGCCTACCGGGCCGTTGCCCTCGGGGGCGAGGCAATTACCGGAAGCCCCGCTGCGCTCGCCTTGCGGCGCCGGTACGAGCTCGAGCTTTCCGGCGCGTTCGATTCTCAGACCAAATTCGGCTACGCCAGCGCGGCGATCATCGACAGCCAGACGACCGATTTGGCGGCCGGGGTGAGCTATCACTTTGTGTCGCTCGGACGCGCAGATCAGCAGCGCTCGGTGCACCTAGCGACGTTGGCGTTCGCCGCTGGCATCTCGGAAAACGTGTTCATCGGCGGCGCGGTGAAATACCTGGTGGAGAACGGCGCGGTCTCGGCCAATGCGGTCACCGTCGATGCGGGATTGCTGGTTCGCCTGAGCGAGGGTTTGATCGCCACGATTACGGGTCAGAATCTGGTGGACATCCACAACCAAGACTTGAGCCGCTACTATGCGCTCGGTCTGGCCTACGCCACCGGGGCGATCACGGTCGCGGTGGACGGGCGGGCCGATTTCACCGGGCCATCGACCCGTTTTGCCTATCACACCGGGCTCGAATATATCGTGAGCGGTGCGTTCCCGCTGCGCGCCGGCTACGCGCACGACAACATCATCGGGACCGATTACATCAGCGGCGGGCTCGGATACGCCGGGAAGGGTGGGGGCATCGATTTCGCCTACCGGCACGAGCTCGGTGGAAACAACGGCCGACTCTTCGCGCTGACACTTCACTTCTAGCTCGGCGGTCCGTACCTCGAAGGAAACGAAACAGATCGCCTAGCGTTTCCTGCGCAGCGCTCGGATGATCTTCGACTTCGCGCGCGCGTCCGCCGGCGCAGTGGCCGAGGTCGTTGAGGGACGCCCCCGCCGGCCGGACACCATTGGCCGATGCGCGCGAAAGAGATCCATTTCCATCAGCAACAACTCGTCGGCGAGCTCGCCGGCGGCGGCCTTCGCCAGGGGCGCATCCAGATCGACGCTGACGCCGTTGCTCATCCGCAGCAGCTTCTCCTCCTCTGCGGTGAGCCCCCTTTCCTTCGAGAGCGAGGCTTTCACCTCTTCGGGCGCAATCGTAGCCGTCGTTCCGAGCTTGCGTTCCATCTCTCGTTCCCCAAAACCTGATCAGCTGTTCATGTCGGACGCGGCCAGGCCGCGACTCTGCGCCATTGTAGGAGCTGGTGCTCGGCGGTCAATCTTTTCGCATCGCTCACCGGCTGGGGGCGATCAAGGCTCTTCCTCTCCTGCCTCGGGCTCCACGCCGGCGTCCTTCCCAGGCCCGCCGCGCGGTATGCCGAATCGGTCCAGGGCGGAGGCGATCCCGGCCGGCTTGTCGGCATCGGGCAAAAACTCGGTCGGCGGCTTTATCCCCGGATCGCTTCCGAAGTCGGACAAGCCGGTATCGACCGTCAGCCTCAGCGTCGCCTCCTTGTCCGCTGCCGGCGAGGGAACGGAGAGCCGTCCATCCAGGTGCGACTCGAGTACGACCGCCGTCTGCGAGTCCACCGCCACCTCTCCTTGAACCGACTTCAGCTGGCGCTTCTCGAACGAAGCGATCCGGCGAGAGGTGGGCTCGTCGAATCCGCCTTTGGGGCCAACGACAGCCGGAAGAGCTGCCTTGGCGGTGCGCGCCTCCTTGGGCGCCGGCGCCAGCGTAACGGCGTACTTGATCGCCGGCCGACCGCGAACCGATCCCTTAGCTGACAAGACCAGCTTCAACCGGCCATCGAAGATGGAGTCGAAGTCGCGAAGAGCGCCGTAGACTTCCTCTCGTTCCTTCTCGGCCATGCCGCGGTCGCGAAGCCGCTGGCGGAACTTGCCGTAGCGGCTGCGGGCATACACAGCGTTGTGGACGCGAATCACTTCCAGCCCCTGATCGCGGGAGTTGTTGAGCGAGGCGTGGAAATCGCCGGCCACTCCTCCCCGGCCGGCCATGAGAACCCGGTTCTCCTTCAGCTCCTCGGTTCGGCCCCCACCGGCCCATGTGAACGCCACCGTCGCTGCGAAGCGATGAGGCCCGAGTCGCTCGGTCGCCTCCGCAGCCCCCATCCGCAGAACGCGACGCGCGAGGTCCGCATTGTCGCTGAGCTTAGCGGGCTCGAGGTCCTCCGCTGCGCTCGCGAGCACCTTGGGTGGATCCTCGGGCGAGAAGATTCGCTTCTTCGCCGTCTTGTCCACCGGATCTGCGCAGGAGGCGGCAATCGCCAACACGCAGATCGCGGCGACTTTCGATTTGTTCAATAGGTCTGCCTCGGCAACAAAGGTTATGCGCCACTCGCTGTGGGCGGCAAGCTTCGGTCTTGCACTATTGGTCGCAACGAATAAGAAATGCACTTCGTGCATAGCCTACGCGACCAATTGATCAAGGCTGGCCTGATTACCGAAGCGCACGCCCAGCGTGCCGAGCAAGAGAAATTGCCGCGGACGGCAGAGTCGGCGTCCCACCGCTCTCAGCCGGCGATTCCGCCGCTGCCGCCTCTGGCGCTGCCGGGGAGCAAGGCCCACCAACGACTCGCCGCTCTACAGCAGCTCGAGCTGGACAAACGCCTGCGCGAGCTGGTGCTCGCGTCTCAGCTTTCGCCAGAGCCGGGGGAGTGCGCGTTTCATTTCATTACCCGGAAGGGGAAGGTGCGAAGGCTCGAGCTGAGCGCAGCTCAGGCCAAGCAGCTGGAGGAGGGGGTGTTGGCGATCGTCGAGCGACCCGAGCCGTCGCAAATCGAGCACTCGATCGTCCCTTCAGAGGCGGCGGAACAAATGCTGCGTTTGTCGCAGAAATCCGTACGCTTCTACAACCGCAAGGAAGCGCCGATCGGGGTCGGCCCCAGCGAGGACGATGCGTCCGGACCCGCCGGCGCGAATTCGCACTGACAGGACTGCTCTCGAGCGGCTAGAGTGCGCTCCCTCGCTTGAGGAGCGCCGGACGACGCTCGTTTTTTGGAGGCTCGATGACACAATCAAGGCGCGAGTTCCTGCGGACGTGCGGAGCAGGCGCGGCAGCGTGGGCGACCACAGCCCTCATTCCGGGGCGCTTCTGGGTCCTCGAAAGCCACGCCGCCGAGCTCTCTGCAGAAAAGCTGAAAGACTTTTCCGCATTCGCTCTGGAGCAAGCAAAGAAGGCTGGCGCGAGCTACGCCGATATTCGGATTAACCGCTACCGAAGCCAAGTAGTGAACCTGCGGTCGCAGCCGGAGTTTGGCGGTGGGAAGTTCAATCATGTCCCCTTGGTCTCGGATTCCGAGTCCTTTGGGTTTGGAGTGCGCGTTCTCGCCGACGGAGCTTGGGGGTTCTCCGCTTCGCACCTGGTCAAACAAGACGAGATTGCCCGCGCGGTCAAAGAGGCGATTGACACCGCAAAGGCGAACGCGCCCCTGCGCCGCCAACCGGTTCAGCTTGCTCCGGTCGCCGCCTACGTCGACGTCTACCGCACGCCGATAGCCAAGGATCCGTTCATCGTGCCGGTTCAGGAAAAGCTGGAGCTGCTCCGCTCCGTCGCCGACGAGACCAAGAAGGTGCCGGGAATCTTCTCGGTGGTGGGCTTCATCGCGCAGCGGATGGAGCATCGGTACTTCGCGTCCACCGAGGGCAGCCGGATCGAGCAGTCTGTCTACCAGATATCGCCGGAGTTCAGCGCTACGGCCGTGGAAAAGGGGCGAAAGCAAAAGACGCGCACCTATCGGCCGGACGCGGTCACCGCGGGTTACGAGGCCGTGGAGCGGGCCAACATGCTGGCCGAGGCGCGACGCGTCGGCGAGGAGGCGGTGGCCCATCTCGAAGCACCGTCGGTCAATCCCGGCAAGAAGGACCTGGTCCTGCTGCCCACTCACCTCGGCCTCACCATCCACGAGTCGATCGGCCACTCGACGGAGCTCGACCGCGCGCTTGGCTACGAAGCCAATTTCGCTGGAACCTCGTTCCTGACTCCGGACAAGCTGGGCAAGTTCAAGGTGGGCGCCGAAATCGTGAGCTTCAACGGCGATCGCATCCGCAAGGAAAGCCTCTCAACTTGTGGATACGACGACGACGGCGTCAAGACGCGCCAGTTCCCGATCATCAAGAATGGAATCTTCGTGGGGTACCAGACCATCCGCGACCAGGCGCAGTTGATTGGGCAAACGGAGTCGATGGGATGTTGCTACGCCGACTCCTACGCGTCGGTTCCCTTCCAGCGAATGCCGAACGTATGGCTCGAGCCGGCCAAGACGCCGGTGCAGCTCTCGGATTTGGTCGGCGGCGTCGACGACGGAATTTTGATCGACGGCCGCGGCTCCTACTCGATCGATCACCAGCGCTACAATTTCCAGTTCGGCGGCGACGCCTTCTGGGAAATCAAGCACGGCAAGGTGGGCCAGCAAATTGCGGATGTCGCCTACAACGCGCGCACTCCGGATTTCTGGCGCTCATGCGACGGCATCGGCGGCGAAGCGACCTGGCGCAACGTCGGGTTGAATTCGGACGGCAAAGGCGAGCCCCAGCAGATCAACGCGATGAGCCATGGCTGTGCTCCGTCGTGCTTTCGGCAGATCAACGTTCTGAGGACAGGGTAGCTCCATGGGCTTGACTCGACAGCAAGCGAAGGCATTGGCCGATCAAATCTTGTCTTACTCCAGGGCCAAGGAGTGCGAGGTGGCGATCGACGAATCACGCGCCAGCTACACGCGATTTGCCGCCAACGAGATCACCACCTCCGGCACGTCGCGCACGGTGAACATCGGGGTTACCAGCCGAGACGGCCAGCGGAGCGGGACCTGCCACGCGAGCGATACGGATCCGGCGGCGCTCAAGGAAGCGGTGCAGCGCAGCGAGGAGCTGATGGAGTCCTCGAGCCCGGACAACGAATACATCGAAGGCCTCGGACCGCAGAAGTATCCTGAGATCCGCGCGTTCTTCGATGAAACGGACAACGCTACCGCGAGCGATCGCGCTGCCGGAGTGAAGAAAGCCCTCGACGTGTCCCGCAGCAAAGAGCTTCAAGCCTCAGGATTCCTGGAAACGATCTCCCGTTGGGACGCCATCGCCAACAAGAAGAAGAACTTCGGGTTCCACGCGTCGACCACCACTCGCTTCTCCAACACCATGCGAACAGCCGATGGAACTGGCTCCGGATGGGCGGGGATGGTCGCTCCCAGGTTCGGCCAGATTCCCACTCAAGTGCTGGTGGAAAGAGCGGCGCGAAAAGCGGAGACGTCGGCCAATCCGAAGGAGCTGGCGCCGGGCAAGTACACGGTGATTCTCGAGCCAGCGGCGGTAGCGGATCTGATGGGAAATCTCGTTTCCGGCCTGTCCAGGCGATTGGCGGACGAGGGTCGAAGCTTCGTGTCCAAGCCGGGCGGTGGGAATCGGCTGGGTGAAAAGATTTTCTCGGACGTGGTGACGATTCGCTCGGATCCTTTCGACGCGCGCGTGCCCGGCCGCCCGTGGTCCGGTGGAGGTGGGAGGGGTGGCGGCGGCGGTGGCGGTGGCGGCGGGGGTGGCCTGGGATTCGGCGGGTTCGGCGGAGCTGGAGGCGGTGGAGAGCCGGTCCGCAAGGTGACCTGGATCGAAAAGGGCGTGGTGAAGACTTTGAGCGTCGATCGTCACTGGGCGGCGAAGACAAAGACGGCGGCAATCCCGTTCCCCGGCAGCTTGATCATGAGGGGCGGGGCGGGAACGATCGATGACCTCATCAGCGGCACCGACCGAGGGTTGTTGATCACCCACTTCTTCTACATTCGTTCGGTAAATCCGCAGACCGTCGAGCTGACCGGCCTCACCCGCGATGGAGTCTGGCTGGTCGAGAAGGGGAAGATCGTCCACCCGGTGAACAACTTCCGCTTCAACGAGAGCCCGGTCAACCTGCTCAAGAATGTGGAAGCGCTGAGCGAGGCAGTCCGGGCAGGCGGGGGCGGCATGGGCGGCGGGATGGTGGTGCCCGGACTTCGCGCACGCGACTTTTCGTTTACGTCGAAGAGCGACGCGGTCTAGCCCACATTCGCTGTTCCGGGCTGGCTCGGGGGAGGCGGGAGCCCACGGTGAGGTCGAAAAGTCGCGTCAACGTCGGAAGGGTCATCACCGATTCTGCGTTGGGCGCGTACATTGTTGTCGCGATCTCGCTCTTGAACTTGGCGTGTCATTCTCTTCCTGCGCCGGGACACATTGGCATTCGCGAGATAACCCTCCAGGCAAATAGCTTCCGGCTGAAGAGCGGATTGAGGTTGATCGTCGAGGAGGATCATAGCTCGCCCGTCGTCGGCGTGGTCGCCGTCGTCGGCGTCGGCTCCTCCAGCGATCCCCAAGGCAAGGAAGGCCTTGCTCATTTCGTCGAGCACCTCAGCTTTCGTTCCAGACCGGATGCGAAATCCAGCATCTCATCGCTCCTCGCCCGGGTGGGAGCGGCAAGCTACAACGCGACGACCAGTTTGGATGCGACCACCTACTTCGAGTTCGGTTCGACCGAGACGCTGGAAAGCCTGGTGGGCCTCGAGGGCGCGCGGCTGCTCAGCCCGATGGCCAACGTGGACCAGCGCAGCTTAGACGTTGAACGGGAAGTGGTCCGCAACGAGCTGCGGCTTCGAAATGAAACTGGGTATCACTCGCAGTTCTTGACCTGGGCGCAGTCCGCCGTCTTTCCGCCGGAGCATCCCTACTCCAGGCCATTAATCGGAACTCATGAGAGCCTTTCCGCCATTCGGATCGAGGACGCGCAGGAGTTCGCCCGCCGCCATTACCGCCCAGACAACATGCTGATCGTGATCATTGGAGATCTGGACACTGCTCAGCTGTCGCCCATCCTCAACCGCGCGTTGCCGCCGCCCCTATGGCAGGAGGGAGCGCCGGCGAGCGCACCGAAGCCTGCGCCCGATGGCCGAAGATTGCCCACTCCGCCGCCGCATCCGCTTTATCGTTTCAACGCGTCCGTCCCAGCGCCGGAGCTGCTGATCGCCTGGTCGCTGCCGAGCGCCGAATCTGCCGAAGGGCTGATGCTCAGCACGCTCGTGTTGCTCCTGAACGCCGCGCTCACGCAAATCGGGGACGACGATGTCTCGCATGCGAGCGCGAGGATCTTGCCCGGTAGAGAGGCGTCGGTCCTGATTTGTGAGATGGTCCTCAAACGCGGTGCTCACCCGGAGGAGTCCGCTCAGCGGATCTTCGAGCAGTTGCGACGGCGCTTCGCAACCATCAGCTATGCCTCTGGCATGGCCTCGCAGAGCATGACCTATTGGCAGCTTCGGTTCTGGGCGCATGCGCGCTTGATTTACGATCTCGAGGACATTCAGAGGCGCGCGATCCGGCTGGCGCAGACCGCTTATGGCGGCGGCATCACCGACGTATACACGCGATCCCTCAATGCGCTGGAGCAGCTCGACGCGAACAAGGCGTCTCGCCTCGTCCATGACTACCTCGACGCGAAACGGGCGAGGACGGCTCTGGTACTTCCCAGCACAGACAGCCCGGCAAGCGAAGTCGATCAGGCTGCGATTCCGGAGCCCGCTGAGGATGCGGCGACCGTGCTCTATCCGCCGGAAGCGATTCGCTCCATTATCCATACAGTTCCCGCCAAACAATTCCGGACACTGCATCTCGAGAATGGATTGGAAGTCGTGATCGCTCAAAGACGGGCGTGGCCGCTGGTCACCGTCGAGCTCGCCGTGCGTGGTGGAAGCGCAACTGCTCAGCCCCGAGGCGTCGCCGAGCTGTCGACGTGGGCAAGGCCGAAACGGCTCGGCGAGCACGGCCAACCCAGCCAATATGGAATCGAGATTCTCCAGCGACAGACCGAAGACGCGCTGTTTACGGTCGTTGAGGCAGGTAGTGGCAACTTCGACGTGGCGCTCGCCGTTCTCTCCGATCGCGTGCAGCGGTTGCAGGTGCAAGACAGCGCCCTCACCCGGTTCCGTAAAGACGGCATTCCGCTCCTCGAGCGCGAGGAACAATTCCCGAGAGCGCAGGCCGATCGAGCATTCTGGGACTCCATCTTCGCGTCGAGGGGATTCGGTCGACAAGCGACCGCAGCCGACCTGAAGGCCGTGAAGGGCGAGGACATCCAACGGTGGCTCGACCAGACTTACAGCCCGAAGAACGCAGTCCTGGCAATCGTCGGAGACGTGAACCTCGCCGAGGCTGCGAAAGCCGTGGAGCACTGGTTCGGTAGCTGGAAGGCGGAAAAAGCGCCCGAGCCGACTTCGCACGTCATCCCGGTTTCAGCAACCGTGGACTCGCGCAAGGCCGTCCTGGTGACGAATCGGCCGGCGGCAACGCAAGCAGAAATCCGATTCGGGTGCTCGACGCACGCCGAGAATCCCACCGACGCGCTCGCCTATCGCGTCCTCGCGGACCTGGTATCGACGGCGCTGTTCGATGCTGCCCGGGAGAGATTCGGCGCGACGTACGGATTTCGCGGGTCGGCGAGGACGTTCCAGGGGGGGACTTCTCAAATCGTCCTCAGCGGTGCGGTCGATAACAACAGCGCGAAGAAAGTCTTGGCACTGATCCGGGAGCACTGGCCGACGCCTTCGGACAAGGATCTCAGCGAGCAATCCATCGGCCGGATTCGCTGGAACCTGGCCCGGCGCTACAATCTCCAGTACACCACCAGCCCGGCGCTGGCCCATGCCATCGTGCAGACTCGCATTCAGGGTTGGTCTCCCGAGCTGCTCGAGGATTTTCCGGACCGGCTCCTCGCCATCACCCCAGCCGACGTGAGAAGGGCGGCGGAAGATTGTCGACAAACTGCTGCGCTCTCGATTTTAGGGGATGAGAAAATGATCCAGCCGGCGCTGAAGGACGTCTGGAATTGAGCGGCCTTCCTAGGAGGCCAAGTGCTTGCCAAGCAGCGCACGAAGGTCGTCGGGGAAATCCACCGGCGTGAATTTGTCCATGTCGATGGTGGCCGACGTCACTTCGATTTCCGCGCAGAGCCGATCCGTCTCGCCGACGTAGAGCCGATAGCGACACGTCAAAGACCGACGGCCCAGCCGGACCGCATCCATCGCAATCCGGCAGATGTCCCCGAAGCGCAGCGGCGATTTGAAGTCGGCCTTTGCGCTAACGACGGGAAATCCGACCCGCCTCTTCTGCAGCAGATCCGAATAGCTAACCCCTCCTTCGTTGCCAAAAAAATCCTCGAAGACGCGGTGGCAATAGCTGAACAGACGCGGGTAGAAGACGATCCGGGCGAAGTCGACGTCGTCGAACCGGACCTTTATTCGTTGGACATACGCCATCGAGCGGTCACGCGAAGGCGTCGATCCCGGTGATTGCCTTGCCCAGCACCAGCGTGTGCACCTCGTGCGTGCCCTCGTAGGTGTACACCGATTCGAGGTTGAGCATGTGTCGAACCGGAGGGTACTCGTCGGTGATGCCGTTCGCCCCGTAAATGCTCCGGGCGACTCGCGCGGTCTCCAGAGCGCTCTTCACATTGTTGCGCTTGGCCAGCGACACCATGTTCGGCGTCGCTTTGCCTTCATCCTTCAGGCGCCCCAGTCGCAGAGAGAGCAGTTGCGCCTTGACGATCTCCTGGAGCATGTCGGCAAGCTTTTCCTGAGTGAGCTGGAACGAGGCGATCGGCTTGCCGAATTGCACGCGCGAAAGAGCGTATTCGCGGGCGCCCTCGAAGCAGGCAACCGCCGCGCCGGTCACTCCAAACGCAATGCCGAACCGCGCGTTGTTCAGGCACGACAGCGGCCCCTTCAAACCCTCGACGTTGGGCAGGACGTTGCGAAGCGGAACCTTCACGTCCTGGAAGCTCAATTCCGAGGTGTAGGAAGCCCGCAGCGAGAACTTGCCGTGGATTTCGGAGGCGCGGTACCCGGGCATTCCCTTCTCGACCAGATATCCGCGGATCGACTCCGGACCGCCGTCGTCGGTCTTTGCCCATACCACCGCGATGTCGGCGATGCTTCCATTGGTGATCCACATCTTGCTGCCGTTCAGCAGGTAGGAATCGCCGCGGCGGCGCGCGCGCGTTCTCATTCCGCCCGGGTCCGAGCCGAAGTCCGGCTCGGTGAGGCCAAAGCAGCCGAGGATTTTCCCCTTCGCCATCGCCGGAAGCAGCCGCTCTTTCTGCTCCTCGCTACCGTAGGTGTAGATGGGATACATCGACAGCGAGCTTTGAACCGACGCAAAGGACCGCAGGCCTGAATCCCCCCGTTCCAGCTCCTGCAAAATCAGCCCATAGCTGACGTTGTTCATCCCGGCGCAGCCGTAGCCGTGGAGGCTGGCTCCGAAGACGCCCATTTCCGCAAGCGTGGGAATCAGCTCGGTCGGAAACGTTCCGTTGCGAAAGTGCCGGCCGACGATCGGCAGATACTCGCGGTCGACGAATTCGGCGACCAAATTTCGCGCCGCCTTTTCTTCATCCGACAGCAAATCGTCGATTCGGTACAGATCTGTGATTTCCGCGCGAGCCATATATTCCTCTCTCGAAGATCGCTTGCATGTAACGCTGCCGTCAGCCCCCAGTCAAACGGAGCACAGCCAGTCTTTCCGGTGCGGAAATCGCGACGGCAGGTCTTTGTCGGCGATATCATCGCGGTCATGCCGGGAAAGGGAATGACCGCGGTGATTACTGGCGCGAGCCGTGGAATAGGCCGCGCCGCAGCGCTCCGCTTCGCCCAAGATGGGTACGAGGTTTGGGGCCTGGCGAGATCGATGGAAAATCTCGAAAAGCTGAAGCGCGAAGCCGCCCAGCATGGGGCGGAGCTTCACGCGGCGCGGGTGGACGCCTCGAGCCGCGAGGAGGTGCTCGCCGCCTGCGAAACGATCCTCGCTGAGAACGGGCCACCTACGGTTTTGATCAACAACGCGGGAATCGCGCTCTCTGCCCCGCTTGCCAAGACGAGCCTCGACGATTTCGACCGGCTGATGGCGATCAACATCGTCGCGCCGTTTTTTTTCTGCCGGGAGCTCATGCCTGCGATGGCCGCTGCCGGCGGCGGACGGGTGATCAACATCGCATCCACCGCGGCACTAAAAGGATTCAAATACACCTCTGCCTACTGCGCCTCGAAGCACGCGCTGCTCGGGATGACGCGAGCATTGGCCGTCGAGTTCGCGAAAAAAGGCGTGACCGTCAATGCCATCTGTCCGGGCTGGACGGATACGGACATGCTGCAGGGTTCGGCCAGAGCCATCTCGCTCGCCACCGGGCGAAGCCACGAAGCGGCCCGGGACGCGCTGGCGCAAATGAACCCGATGGGACGGTTGATCCGCCCGGAGCAAGTGGCAGAGCTGTGTCTATTTCTCGCCTCCCCTGCGGCAGCCGCCGTCACCGGCGCCGCTTACGTGATGGATGGTGGCGAGGCGGTATGAAATCGGCCAACGGTCGAAATCGCAGCCGCCAGAGTCGCATCGTTCAACCGCTCGGGTGGATGCGGGCCTCTGGATATGCGAACGGGATCCTCGCCGAAGGCAGATGGCTGTTCATCGCGGGCCAGATCGGTTGGGATCCGCGCAGCAAAAGCCCGCGCTTGGCGAAGGGATTTGCTCCTCAGTTCGATCAGGCTTTAGCGAACGTCCTCGAGGTCCTGCGCGAAGCAGGAGGGAGGCCGCCCGACCTGGTTCGGATGACGATCTACGTGGTGGACAAAAAGGAGTACCTCGCGGCCCGAAAAACCGTCGGCCAAGCCTGGGCGCGACGCGTCGGCCACCACTATCCGGCGATGTCGCTGATCGAGGTTTCCGGCCTGCTGGAAAACGGCGCCAGAGTGGAGATCGAGGCGACCGCGGTGCTATGAGCCGCGCGTTATGCAACCGCCTTCGTCATTCCGCTTCAAAGTAGAGGACCGGGTTGGCCTGATCACCCTGGCCCGTCCCGACAAGTTGAACTCGCTGACCTTCGAGGTGTACCGCGAGCTTAGGGACCTGTTCTTCGAGCTGGAACGCGAGCCGACCGTGGGGTCCATCGTCATCACCGGCGAGGGGCGCGGGTTCTGTTCCGGCGGGGATGTGAACGCGATCATCGGCGAGCTGTTCTCCCGCGACACGGCGGGCGTCACGGAGTTCGCGCGAATGACCTGCGATCTGATCCGGAACATGCGCACGGTTCGAAAGCCCGTCATTGCCGCGGTCAACGGCATCGCGGCCGGCGCGGGCGCGGTGATCGCCCTGGCCGCTGACCTTCGGCTCGCGTCCCCCGATGCGAAGATCGCCTTTCTCTTCACCAAGGTTGGCTTGGCCGGAGCAGACATGGGCGCGGCCTACCTGTTGCCGCGCGTGGTGGGATTGAGTCGGGCGACGGAGCTCCTTTACTTCGGCGACGCGATCGACGCGCCGACCGCGGAGCGATACGGATTGTTCAACCGAGTCGTTGAGAAGAGCAAGCTGCTCGACGAAGCGCGCGCCTGGGCTGAGCGGCTGGCGAACGGGCCCCAGTTCAGCTTGGGGATCACCAAGGAGCTTTTGAACGCTGGACTGAGCAGCGACCTTCACTCCGCGCTGGACAACGAAGCCCGCGGCCAGGCGATCTGCATGCGCACCGAGGATTTTCGAGAGGCCTACGAAGCCTTCGTTCAGAAGCGCCCTGCTCGCTTCACGGGGCACTGAGATGAGCGGCGACCTTCTCGAGGCGCGCCATCTGCAGCTCGCGGCAGACTTGCGCCGAGCGTGCGCTTCCCTCGAGCCGGTGCCAGGCGCCGGTGAGGATTTCCGACAACTCGCGGCGCGCCTTGCGCAAATGGATTGCTTCCGACATCTGGTTCCGTTGGCGTATGGCGGGCGGCAAGAGCGCGTGGAGGTTGGCGCGCTGTGCGCGATTCGCGAAGAGCTCGGCTACCGGAACGCCGCCGCCGATTCGAT
>Ga0126381_100003701_pt1 | contig 16579 bp, 10 predicted proteins | sample PanSoiMetPlot_28_FD_96465 | JGI IMG/M metagenome (GOLD analysis project Ga0126381, IMG submission 96465) | Tropical forest soil microbial communities from Panama - MetaG Plot_28 | ecosystem: Environmental > Terrestrial > Soil > Tropical forest > Bulk soil | place: Panama | collected 2016-02-17 | reverse complement strand
TTCGACGCAGAACATCTGAAACAACAAGCAGCTTGAGCGTCTGGGGAGAACCGTTCCCGATTCATCTCTGGTGATGACTTTTCGGTTCTTCTGACGCTTTGGTTCGAGGGTGAGTCTCCCTAATGCCGTTAGGCAGGTGTGTGCGACGAGCACCGCCAGTCTCTTGGTTAACTATAGTCCCCCTCGGATAACCAGAAAAAGCTGTAGGCCTCGAGCCTCAGATAGAACCATGGTTGACACGTTTCAACCACGCTGCTTGTCTTGCTTCAGAATCCGAAAGCGTCGTCACGAAAACAGAAATGAATCAAGAGAAAGCAAAAACCCCCCTCGCAACATGACATGGGCTGGAAAGCACAGCGAATATTTTCGCTCCTTCCAGCCGTCGGGGAGCTTTTTCTCTTGACTTCTCCCCTTTATAGAACGGCATTACCGCCGAAGTACTAGAAGCAAGATGCCCGCGGCCTGAGCCACGGAACACAAGCGGCAGCGCAACGATGCGCCCAGAAACGGGACGAAATCAGGCAACGAATCACTGCAGAATCACTGCACTCGGTCAAGTGAAGGTTTTTGACAAAGGAACGAAAGACCACAAGTCGTTGAATTCAAAGCAGAAATCTGGTGGGGCTGGGGAGATTCGAACTCCCGACACGCAGTTTAGGAAACTGCTGCTCTATCCATCTGAGCTACAGCCCCCACCGCTCCATTGTAATACGTCTTGTCTCGGGGCGAATGGAACGTGGAAGTAAGGTCCGTCATGCCTTAACAGGTTACGAGCAGCTCGGGAGGAGCAGGTGGCAGATGAGAGACGTTTGGGGTTTCGTTTGGAATGCGTGGAGCGACCGCTTAAGAACTCGTTCTACCAGTCCGAATATTTAGTGCCGTCGAGGGCCGTGCCTTGGGATTTGGAGTGGACGTCGAAAACGTTACTGCCGCCCCAGGACGTGGAATCGGGATCGTCCTGGACGGACTGCATATTCCATTCCGCGCGGCCGGTCATGGGGTCCGCCGGGATGCGACGCAAGAAGCGAACCTTGCGGTCAGAGCCGGCGCCAATCTGGATGGGTTTTACAAGCGTTTCCAGGTCCGGCGGGTACCCTTCACTTCCAACCTCGACGCGGATGAGGTTGCGGTCCGCATAGTCCTTATAGTGGTCGATGGCATTCCGGATTTCCCGCAGCGCTTTGTGAAGTTGCGCTTCCTTGGTTCGCTGAACGCTCGTCCGCACGACGGGGAGAGCCGCGGTGGCAAGCACTAGAAGGATGGACGTAGCGATGATCAGCTCGAGGAGAGTTACGCCGCTTTCCGAACCTCTCCGCCACTTGTTAGCTGAGCGCGAGGGTGCGGTCGCCGCTCCAACGGCAAGAACCTGCCTCACGTGCCGCGCCATAAAATCCGTCAAGGACCGCATATAAGTAGGATAGCGCAATCCCCGCGCGGGATGCCTCGTTTGTGGCTACTCGTTCACTGCAATGCAAGCGCAGAGCGCCTGCGTCTGGCTTGTGGCCGTATTTCCTGAAGCGCAAGGCCCGATGTGTTACTATGCGTTTTCTCCGTCCAACCCATCGCGAACCCAGCCGCAGAGGAGGTCCCGTATGGGCAGCAAGCTCCGCATCGTGCTTATTGTTGTCGGCGTTTTGGTTGTTTTGATCCTCATCGCCCCATTTCTGATTCCCGTTAATCAGTTCCGCCCCACTATCGAAGAAAAGGCTTCCGCGGCCCTGGGGCGCAAAGTGGCGCTTGGAGATTTGAGCCTTTCGCTTATCAGCGGCTCCCTTTCTGCCGAAAATCTTTCTATCGGCGATGATCCCAAGTTCAGCTCCACACCATTTTTGACGGCAAAGTCTCTGAAGGTCGGCGTCGAACTGATGCCATTGATTTTTTCGAAGACGCTGAACATTACCGGCGTAATCATCGACACGCCCCAGGTCACGCTGCTCCATAATCCGGCCGGTGTATGGAACTTTTCTTCGCTTGGTGGTCCCGCGGCCAAGGCGCAAGCCAAGCCGGCTCCCGCGCAAAAGACCGCCGCGCCGGAGCTTTCCATCGCGAAACTTGAGTTGCAAAATGGAAAAATCACGGTAGGCGAAACGAATTCGCAAAAGCGCAGCACGTACAACAATCTCAATATCACCGCTTCTGAGGTTTCCATGGCCTCGAAGTTTCCGATCACGGTTACGGCGGACCTCCCGGATGGCGGCAAGTTCAAACTCGACGGCACGGCTGGCCCCATGGATCAGGAAGACACTTCGCTGACTCCGCTCGACGCCAAGCTTGCAGTGAGTTCACTGAATCTTGCTTCGACAGGTTTTCTGGATTCCTCCATCGGTCTGGGCGGCATCGTTGATTTGGACGGCACGCTTAAGTCGCAAGGCGGGGAAGCGGAAACCAAAGGCAATATGAAGCTTTCTAAAGCGCTGCTCGTTGCTGGCGGCTCGCCCGCAGGAGTTCCCGTCACCGTCGACTTTGGTACCAGATACAATCTTCGTAAAAACACCGGAGTGCTGAACCCTTCGGTTTTGAAAATCGGAAGCGCAGCCGCACATCTCGGCGGAACTTATGAAGCCGCAGGCGACGCCACGGCTGTCAATATCAAGATGGACGCGAAGGACATGCCCGCAAAGGACCTGGAAGCATTCCTCCCGGCTTTGGGCATCCACCTGCCGACAGGCGCGTCCCTCGCGGCTGGCACGCTCAACGCGGACCTCAATATCACTGGTCCGACCAATAAGCTGGTCACTACAGGAAACGTCGGTCTCTTCAATGGAAAACTCGCCGGTTTTGATCTCGGCTCAAAGATGTCCGCCATTGCGTCGCTTGCTGGCGTGAAGACGGGCAAGGATCTGGACATTGAGAAGATTACTTCTAACCTTCGAATGGCACCCGATGGTTTGCGTGCCGACAATTTTCAGGCGGTGCTGCCGGCTGTGGGGAACCTGGTTGGTGCCGGCACGGTCGACTCGAAAAACAACCTTGATTTCAAAATGGCGGCAACCCTTGCGACCTCCAGCATCGCCGGCGAAGCCGCTAGCCCGGTCAGTGCAACCGCCGGACTCCTGGGGAAACTCTCGGGAGGAGGTGGCTGCAAAACCACAACCATACCTTTTCTCATTGCCGGCACAACTGCCAATCCTAAGTTCGTCCCAGACGTTGGCGGAATTGCTTCGAGCATGTTGAAATCGCAACTGGGGTGCTTGGGAGGCGGCAGCACGACCGCTGGCGGCCAGTCTCAAGCGAACCCGAATGCAACGAACGCGGTCGACGCCATTTCCGGCCTCTTCAAAAAGAAAAAGCCCTAAACGCACTCTTAGCGCACCTTGACTCTGCGGAAACTTCGCAATAGCCTCATGCGTCTACTCATGAGGCCGGTAGTGGTGTCCTTCAAAGCCTTTTAGCTGGGGGATTCGCATGCGATTAAAACTGCTCTGCAGGTGTGCGTCCGGGCTGTGCTTCGCCGCTCTTTTGTTTGCCCTTTTCGATCCGCCACTTGCTCATGCGCAGGGTGGTGAGCCGCAATATTTCGCCATACGCGGCGCAAAGGTCTTTCCCGTTTCCGGACCGCCGATCGAAGGCGCTACCGTGGTGATTTCTCGCGGCATCGTCACCGCAATTGGCAAAGACGCTGCCGTTCCGGCTGAGGCTTGGGTGATTGCTGGCAAGGGCCTGAACGTCTACCCCGGACTCGTCGATGCGTTCACTGATGTTGGAGTGCCCTCCGCGCCGCCTGCCGGCGGAGAAGGCGGCGGCCCGCGTCGTCCACAAGAGCGGGCCAACGGTCCGGAAGACCGCCCCGCTTCCACGCCCTGGCGCAGCGGCGCCGATGAAGCCAACCTCAGCGACAAGCGCATTGAGACATGGCGCAATGGTGGCTTCACCACCGTGATTTGCGCCCCTAAGGGCGGTTTCATTCCTGGTCAGGCTGCGGTTTTGGACCTTGCGGGAGAACACGCCGGAGACATGGTCGTAAAAACGCCTGTCGCCATCCCCCTTTCTTTCCAGGGGGCGAGTGGATTTGGCGGCGGCTTTCCGGATTCTCTCCTCGGAGTATTGGCTTACATTCATCAGGTTTGGCTCGACACGGATTGGAGCGTGAAAGCGCAAGAGATTTACGAGAAAAATCCTCATGGCGTGGCGCGCCCCCGCTACGACCGCACGGAAGCGACTCTCGCGGAGGCTCTGGAGGATCACGCTTTGGTTCTGGTTCCCGCGAACAATCGCGTGCAGCTCCGCCGCGCCTTGGAGCTCATCGAGCGCTGGCATGTCACCGGCGGGATTTACGGCGGCCAGATGGGCTACGAAGTCGCTCCCGAAATTGCAGCCAAAAAACTTCCCGTGCTCATCGATTTGAAGTGGCCCGAAGCGGAAAAAGACGCCGACCCCGAAGCCAAGCCGTCGCTGCGGACGCTCGAATTTCGCGATCGCGCGCCATCCACGCCGTCAGCTTTTGCCAAGGCCGGTGTGAAATTCGCGTTTTATTCCGGAGGCCTCAGTGCGCCAAAAGACATCTTGAAGGCGGCGAAAAAATCCATTGACGCAGGACTTGCCCCCGACGCCGCCCTGCGCGCGTTTACCCTCACACCCGCCGAGATTTTTGGCTTAGCCGACCGCCTCGGGTCCATCGAGAACGGCAAAATCGCGAATCTCGTCGTTACGGACGGCGATCTTTTCGACGAAAAGACGAAAATCAAAATGGTCTTTGTGGATGGACGCCGGTTTGAAGTGCACGAACCGGAAAAAGCAAAGGACCCGCCGAAGGGCGACATTACTGGAAAGTGGAAGCTTTCCTACACCACGCCGGAAGGCGCCGAAGAATCCATTGCCGACCTTGCCATGGATAAGGACGGCTCCATTTCAGGTTCGCTGAGCAGCCCTCGCGGGACGGCAAACATCATCAGTGGGAATCTGAGCGGCAAAAAATTCAGTTTCACCATCAACATTGTGCTCGACCAGGGAGCGACGGACGTTACATTTGACGGCACCTTGGATGGCAATTCGTTGAAAGGCTCCATCGCGGTGATGGGCATGTCTCTGGATTTCACCGGGGTTAAACCCGGAAGCGCTACCTCGGACGCTACTGTTCCAGGGGGTGCCCAGTGAGAATGGCAAAGAGGCTCAACGCAGGGCGGCGTGCGCGCTCAATTCTCCTTTGCTTTGTTTGCCTCTTTTATTCTTCATATTCAGCAATTGCGGCGACACCGCCAGATGCTCCCTCCGTCATTCTGATTCAGAACGCCACGGTGATGACCGTTTCTCACGGCACGATTGAACATGGCTCCGTGCTTATTAAGGACGGCAAGATTGCGGAAGTCGGCCCATCGATTAAAGCGCCGGCCGGAGCACTAGTCATCGACGCTTCCGGACAATTTGTTATTCCGGGAATTATCGACTGCCACTCGCATATTGCCGCCGAGGCCATCAATGAAGGCAGCGTATCGGTTTCCTCCATGGTGTCGATGGAAGAGGTTCTCAATCCTGACGACATCGACATTTACCGCGATCTCGCTGGCGGCGTCACTTCAGCCAATATTCTTCACGGCTCTGCGAACTCCATCGGAGGTCAGACTCTCGTCATCAAATTGCGCTGGGGTCAGCCGGCATCGAAGCTTCCGTTTGAAGGCGCCATGCCCGGCATCAAATTTGCCCTCGGCGAAAATCCCAAGCGCTCGAATTTCAGCGTTCCCGGCCAGCCCCGGCGCTATCCCGCCACACGCATGGGCGTGGAAGAAACCATTCGCCATGCTTTCAGCGAGGCGCGCGATTATAAAAAAACCTGGGATGACTACAACAAGCGCGTCTCCGCCGGAGAAAAAAATCTCATCCCGCCCCGCCGCGACCTGAAACTGGAGCCGCTCGTCGAAGTGCTCGAAGGCAAGCGCTACGTGCACTCCCACTGCTACCGCGAAGACGAAATCCTCATGCTCCTCGGGGTGGCCAAGGAATTCGGCTTCAAAGTCCGCACCTTCCAGCACGTCCTTGAGGGCTACAAGGTAGGCGACGAAATTGCCACGGCTGGCGTCGGCGGTTCCACTTTTTCGGATTGGTGGGCTTACAAAGTCGAGGCCTATGACGCCATTCCTTACAACGCCGCCCTGATGACCCGCCGCGGCGTGGTCGTTTCCATCAATTCCGATGATGCCGAGGAGGCCACGCACCTCAATCAGGAAGCCGCCAAGAGCATGAAGTATGGCGGCTTGTCGCACGACGAAGCCTTGAAAATGGTCACTTGGAATCCGGCTATGCAACTGGGAATCGACAAGCGCGTAGGCTCCATCGACGTGGGCAAAGACGCAGACCTGACGATTTACAATCACGACCCGCTGAGCGCCTATGCCGTGGTGCAAAAAACTCTCATTGACGGCCACGTCTACTTTGACCGGGAAAAGGACATTGCGAACCGCGCCGAAATGGAGAAAGAGAAGAAGGCGCTCACCGAAAAATTGAAAAAAGCGGAGAAGAAACCCGAAGAAAAGAAGTTACCGGACCAGAAGCCGGAGGAAAAACCCAAGCCGCCTGCATCTGTCACCACACCCACTGCTCCTCAAGCAGCCGCTTCTCAAGGGGGTGCGCTGTGAGCAGTGCTCGCAATCTTCGCAGTTTGCTTTACATTCTTTGCTTCCCAGGTTTCACCTGTTTCCTTTCTGCTCCCCTAACAAACGCCCAAGCCCAGCAGCCTTCGGCGTACGCGATCACGCACGCAAAGATATTCACTCTTGCGGGTTCGCCCATTGAAGACGGCACGCTGGTCATCCGCGACGGCAAAATTGCCGCGGTTGGCTCGAGCGTCGACGTTCCGGCGGGCGCCCAGGTGATTGACGCCAAGGGGCTGCAGGTGTATCCCGGCCTGTTTGATGCGATTACGCAGATGGGGCTTAGCGAAATCGGCGCGGTCAGCGCCACGGTGGACACGGCGGAAACGGGGAGCTACAACCCGGATGTAGTGGCTGCCACGGCCATTTCTCCTTCGAGCGAGCATATTCCCGTCACGCGTGCTTCCGGCATCACCGAGGTTCTTGCCGTTCCCGGCGCAGGAGGCGGCCGCGGCGGTGAACCTGGCATCCTCGGAGGCCAAGCCTCCGCGATTCACCTGGCGGGCTGGGCCATCGACGAAATGCTCATCAAAAAAAGCGTCGCCATGGTGCTCAATTTCCCGGAAATCCAAACGCAAACCTTTGACTTCGCCACTTTTTCGCGCAGAGAAAAGCCCTACACGGAAGCCAAGCAGGAGTACGACAGGCAGATCAACGAACTTACGGATTGGATGGACCGCGCCCGGCACTACGCGCAAGCCATGGAAAAGGGCTCTGTTTCCAAATATGACCGGGACCTGAAGCTGGAAGCTCTCGCTCCTGTCACTCGCGGCGAACTGCCCGTCCTGGTATTCGCCAATCGCGCACGCGACATCCGCAATGCCGTCGAATTCTGCGACAAGCAAAAACTCAAAATGATCCTGGCCGGCGGGGAGGAAGCCTATAAGGTGAAAGATCTTCTCCGTTCGAAGGACATACCCGTCATTCTGCGTCCCATGCTTTCTCTTCCTCTGGACGAAGATGATCCTTATGATCGTCTCCTCACACAACCCGCTGAGCTTGCCGCCGCGGGCGTGAAGTTCGCCATTGCCAGCTTTGATAATTCTTTCGCACGGCGCCTTGGGCAGCAGGCCGCCAACGCCGTCGCCTACGGCTTGCCGTACGACCAGGGGCTGCGAGCCGTGACCGTCAACCCCGCGCAGATTCTTGGCTTGGGAAGCCAGATCGGCACGCTCGAACAGGGCAAACTTGCCAACGTTATCGTCACCAACGGCGATCCGCTGGAATTGACGACCGACGTGAAATATTTGTTCATCCGGGGACAGCTCACGTCGTTGGAAAACAAGCACCAGCGCCTGTACGAAAAGTACCTGAACCGCCCCAAAACCCAATAGGGCTAAGACATCTCCCAAGCTAGGAACGAAGGGGTCAGGATCACCGAAATTTCGCGAAACTTTTCCCGCGATTCCGCGTTTCTAACGGTGAGCGTTATGCGCCGCCTTCTCCGTCTCGCGTCCTTGATTTTTCTGTGCGGCTTCGTGCGTCTTGCCTGTGCCCAGGAACCCGCGAAAATCGTAGAGCAATATGTCAAAGCGGCTGGCGGTGGTCATGCGCTATCCAAAATCCGCACGCTGTCTTTGGAAGGCGCTTTCACGACCGACGATGGAAAGTCCGGCACGTACACGCTGGACGTCAAAATGCCCAATCGCTACTACCTGGAACTACTGGTAGGCGATCAGAACCTGATCGAGGCTTACAACGGAAAATCAGCATGGCACCGGGATGCCTCGGGCGAACTCGGCACGTTAGTCGGCTCCGACGGAATGCAATTGGAGGCCGCAGCCCAGTATTACAACTCACGCCTCGTGAATCCAAAAAAGGAAAAGATGGCGCTCGCGTTTGTGGGAACCGCTCAAGTTCGCGGCAAAGACGCCCAGGAGCTTGAAGTAACCAGTGCGACAGGTATAAAACGCCGGATATTTTTCGATCTGCAGACCCACCTCATCGTGAAGGAAGTCGCAACTGTCGGGGGTGTGGAAGAAGAAACTCTGTACGGCGACTACCGCGCGCTGGAAGGCGTCAAGGTTCCCAACAAAATCGAACTGCACCGCGGCGGCGCGAGATACGACATTGCCATAACGCGGGCCATCGTTAACGGCACGATTGGCGAGCGCGTTTTCGATTTCCCAATCAAGTCCCAAATCAAACTGCCCGACCTTAAGGCCCTTTTCAAAGAAATCGACGACCACCAGAAAGCCATCGACAAGATCAAGGAAAACTACGCCGGTACCGAGGTAGAAGAAGAAACGGAATACGAGGGCAGCGGAAAAGTAAAGAAACACGAAGCGCGCGAATCCACGTTTTTCTATCTGGACGGTAATGAAATCACTACCTTGGTAAAAAAGGACGGCAAGCCGCTCGACGAGAAAGAGCAAGAAAAAGAGAACGAGAAGGTCCAGAAGCGTATTGAAGAACACCAAAAGCGCCAGGCCAAGAAAGATGCCAAGGAGGAAAAGGCCAAAGAGCAAGGTAAGGACGAAAACAAAGATAAAGATGACCCGGGCGTTGAGGTGTTTCTGCGGGCGTGCCAATTCGTGAACCCGCGCCGCGAGCGATTCCGCGGCCAAGATGTCCTGGTTTTTGATTTTGAGCCCAATCCAGAGTTCCAGCCGCACAACCTTGCAGAAAAAGTCGTTCAGAAGCTTGCCGGCGTCATTTGGATTGACGAACACGCCCATGATGTGGCGCGTTTGGAAGCCTACTTTGTCAGTGATGCGCGGATCGCCGGCGGCCTGCTTGCCAATTTGCAGAAAGGCACGAGTTTCGTTTTCGAGCAAGCCTACATTAACAACGAAGTCTGGCTTCCAACCTATATGGAGGGGCATGTTGGGGCGCGTGTCTTGCTGCTGAAAGGTTTCAAGGTTAGCTTCGTGACGCGCTACTCGGACTACAAGCGATTCAACGTGGAAACGCTTTCCACCATCGCCAGACCCAAGGGCGCCGATTCGGCGTCCGAAACTCCAGTCAAGCCTGAATAATGCTCGCAGGATAATTCAATTTGCGGCCACGGGCCGGTCCAGCGTCTCTCGCACTCTTTGCGTCAGCGCCCGGGGAGTAAAGGGTTTCTGCAGGAAGGAAAGGCCTTCTTCGAGCGTGCCGTTTTCTGCGATCACGTTGTGCGTGTAACCGGACATGTAGAGCACGCGAAGGTAAGGGTGAAGCGCCGTCAAATGATTGGCCAGGTCGCGCCCGCTCATTCCCGGCATGACCACGTCGGTGAGGAGCAAATGGATTTCGGACCTGTGCCTTCCGGCCAGCCGCACTGCATCTTCGGAATTTTGCGCCTCAATGACGGTGTATCCCTGTTCAGAGAGAACCGTGTGCGCCAGTTCGCGAACCGCGGGCTCATCCTCGACCAGCAGGATCGTTTCTCCTCCTCCGCCGGTTGCCGCCTCGACGGATTCCGTCTTCTTCGGCTGTGCCGCCTCTTCCGCGCGCGGCAGGTGCACTTGGAACGTTGTGCCTTTGCCCACCTCGCTGGTAACCGAGATGTGCCCGCCGCTCTGCTTAACGATGCCGTACACCGTGGAAAGTCCCAAGCCGGTGCCGCGGCCGTTTTCCTTCGTCGTGTAGAAAGGCTCGAAGATATGCGGGAGCGTCTCCGTGCTGATGCCCACACCGGTGTCCGTCACGCTGAGCATTACGTACGGCCCAGCTTTAATGGACGCCTGGTCATTCGCTATGCCCGAATCAAGTTCCACATTGCGCGTCTCAATCCACAGCTTGCCACCGTCTGGCATGGCGTCGCGCGCGTTCACGATCAAGTTGAGAATGACTTGTTCGATCTGCCCGGGATCGGCTTTCACGGCGCCCAGATTTTTTTCGACGCTCGTTCTCATTTCCACGTTTTCGTTCATCAAGCGCCGCACCATCTTATCCATGTTTAGGACCACGCCATTAAGATCCAGCACCTTTGGTTTCAGAACTTGCTTGCGGCTGAATGCCAAAAGTTGCCTAACCAGTGTGACGGCGCGTTCGGCCGCGTCGGAAATCTGCTGGATGTTTCCACGCAGTTCCGGCTGCCCTCCAACGCGGTTCAAAGCGAGTTCCACATAACCTTTGATAATCGTCAGCAGGTTGTTGAAATCGTGGGCCACGCCTCCCGCGAGCCGGCCTACCGCTTCCATCCGTCTCGCCTGCTGCAACTGGTCTTCGAGCACACGCTTTTCCGTGATGTCGACGATGATGCCTTCCATCAGCGGATGACTTTCGCTTCCCGGGACAAAAACCGCATTGTCGCTCACCCAGATGATGCGGCCGTCCTTCCGCCTTAGCCTGTATTCCGCCTGAAAACGCTTGGCGCGCATGCAGTTTTCTTCCGCCGCTTCAATGAGAGGGAGATCTTCGTCGGCCACAAGCCGTGTCCAATTCTCCGAACCGGCCAGCCATTCCTCCGGCGCGTAACCAAAGATGGTCTCTACTTGCGGGCTTACGTAGTGCCATTGTCCGTGAAACCCCACTTCGGCGATGTAACTCACGGCCGCCACTTGCTCGATGAACATCTTGTATTTGGCTTCCGTTTCCGAGTGCGCCCGTTCGGCCCTCAACCGATCACTGATATCTCGGGTCACGCAAACGACTCCGCCTTGGGGCATCGCCGTGATGGCCATCTCAACGGGGATCCTCGTGCCGTCTCTGCGGCTCAGAGACACCTGCTCTGACCACCTCCCCGTCTTCTCGAGAGAATCACGGATCTGATCTTCCAGCAGTTCGGTGTCTTTCACGTCGTAAACATCACGCCAGCTTTTCCCGATGATTGCTGAGGGGCCTTCAAATCCAATCATCTTCGCGAAGGCAGAGTTGGCGTAGACGTGCTCGCCTTTGGCTCCCACGATGGAGATGCCGTCTGCAGCAGATTCCATGGCCAACGCTTGCGTTTGCACCTTGCTGGCGCTTTTTGCCTCGTGGTTTTGGCTCAGTGCCAGGCGGGCGGCGTAACAAACAATCGAAATCCCCAGAAGCGAAAAACGAAGCAACCGCCACTCCGTCTGCAATTGCGATACCTCGAAGAGGATGACCAGAGGCGCGAGTACCAACGTGCCATTTGTCACCAGTAATTCGCCAACCGTCTTAAGCCTCGCCCGCGAGCGGACGCCCTCCTCAGCGCTGGGCGCCCACCGCGCCGCCCAAAGCGCCGCGCAAAGGAACGGCAGAGTCCACAGTAAGTCCCGCAGAGTTCCGGTCGGCGATGGCCGCACATTTTGCAAGTACTGCGCGATCGCTGAGAATCCCATCACGGTCAGCAGATAAAGCGCCAGACCGCCGTAGAGTTTTCGAATGTGCTGCTTTCTGGCGGTCAGCCAGCGGAAACCTGCGAGCGCCGCCACCATCAGATCTTCCAGGTTCTCCACTCGCATTTCCCGCAGGAACGCTGTGTGCTCGTCGAGCCGCTGGGCGGGCAAAAAGTAGAATTCCAGGAAAATGAAAAAGAAAACGATGCTCACCTGGATGAAATCGAGAGCGCTCTCCGCGTCGATCCGCGATGAATCCTTGTCCTGGTCGAGGAACAAAGCCATGGCGATGAACACATCCTCGAAGCCGAACAGGAAGCGCACCGCCGAGGTTAGCGGCGGTTCGCTGTGTAGCACTACTTCGTAGTACATCCAGCCAAGGTTCGCTACGCCCCACGTGGAAATGCCCAGCCCGACCAGCAGCCAGAAAGGCCGGCTCAATCCCTGTCCTCGACGCGACGCTCCAAGTGCCATCACCGCCCCGAAGCCGCAGGCCAGGAGCTGCAGGAGATTCGCAAGGAGAGAACCGTTCGTGGAAGTACCCAGGATCGCCGCTTCAACCAGGTGCAGCGCGACAATGACAGCGGCAAAGATCAGGGGCTTTCGGGGCATTCCTCGCCGAACTTTCGTGTTTCGTTTGGGTTTTCTTGCTTGAATTATTTTAGGGAAGGGCCTGTGAACCGTTGCAAAAGGCTTCCCCCGTGTGTCCTGGCCGATACGGGGTGATAAATCGGCTCAGGCGCGCACCTTTGCGGTTGCCGTCTATCCTTTAACCAGTTTTTGACCAGTTAACGCCCTTCGAATGGGTAGCGGTCCTGCGACTGCACTGCTGCGGCTACTTTTCGCCGCAGGGCGATGGTGTTCACCGGGGCGCGCTTCGCAAAGCGTTTCAGCACCGCCATCTGAGTCGTCAGCATGTCGCCTTCGTGGACTGCAGCGATGGCCCGCTTGGCCTCGTGCTCCACACGTTCGGCGGCATCGTTGATGAAAACCTTCGCAGCATCAATCATCGTTTGAGACGCCGCTTCGCCTCTGGTCGCTGCCGCTTTCTGCGCGCGCAGCAGCGTGGACTCCATCGCGTAGATCTCCATCACGATGTTCGAAAGCGAGCCGATCAGTTCCTGTTCGTCCGCCAGTTTGTCGCGGTATTTCTGAACCGCGCCGCCCGCGGCTTGCAGGAACATCTTTTTCGCATTCGCTACTACTCGGCCCTCGTCGGCCAGCACGCCTTCCGGCGTATCTTCGAACGACGGGCCAGAAAGAATTTCGTCTGCCAGCTTCATTGCTGCCGGAATCAGCGGCAATTGCCCGCCCATCGCGCGCTTCATCAGCATTTGGATAATCAGCATGCGGTTGATTTCGTTCGTGCCTTCAAAAATCCGGTTGATTCGCGAGTCGCGGTACGCGCGGCACACCGGATATTCTTCATGGAATCCGTAGCCGCCGAAAATCTGCACCGCCTCGTCCACCACGAAGTCCAGCATCTCGCTGCCGTAGACTTTCGCAATCGAACTTTCGATCGCGTACTCTTCAAGCACTTTCATCGTGTTCTGGATTTTGTCGCCTGAGCCCGCCGCCGCCGTCATCGCGCCTTCGATGTTTCCTGCCGAGCGGTAGACCATCGACTCCACAGCTAGAATCTGAATGGCCATATCTGCCAGCTTTTCCCTCATCATCCCGAAGTCGCCGATTTGCTTGCCGAACGCTTTGCGCTCTTTCGAGTACTTCGACGCCGTCGTCAGCACGTTTTTCGCGCCGCCCACGCAAGAAGCACCGAGAGTGAACCGCCCCGCATTCAGGATATTGAACGCCACGATGTGGCCGCGCCCGATTTCGTGCAGCACGTTTTCCTTCGGTACTTTGCAGTTTTCCAGAAAAATCGGTGTCGTCGAGCTGCCGTGAATCCCCATCTTGTGCTCTTCGTTGCCCGGCTTGAATCCGGGAAAAGTCCGCTCCACGATGAATGCAGTGAACTTTTCGCCGCCGACTTTCGCGAACACGATGTACACGTCTGCGAAGCCGCCGTTGGTGATCCACATCTTCTGCCCGTTCAGAACGTAGTGCGTGCCCTCGGCGTTCAGTTCCGCGCGCGTCAGCGAGTTCTGCGCGTCCGAGCCCGCTTGCGGCTCCGAAAGGCAGTACGCACCAATCCATTCGCCCGTGGCCAGCTTCGGCAAATACTTTTTCTTCTGCGCCTCCGTGCCGAAGTAGACGATCGGCAGGGTCCCGATTCCCGCGTGCGCGCCGTGCGTCACCGCGAACCCGCCATAAATCGAAAGTTTTTCCGTCAGAACCGTCGTTGCAATCTTGTCCAGTCCTGCTCCGCCGAACTCTTCCGGCACGCCGCCGCCCATTAGGCCAACTTCACCGCCCTTTTTCACCAATTGTGGCATCAGGCCGGCCTTCTTGTTTTCCAGGTCCTTCACAAACGGCAAAACTTCTTTGACCACAAATTCTTCCGCCGTCTGCCCGATCAGTTTTTGATCGTCAGTCAAATCGGCAGGCGTGAAAACGTCGCTAGCCTGCGGCGATTCCAGGAGGAAGCTGCCTCCCTTCGCTGCAGGCTTGGTCAGAGTCGCGGTGGCCATGGTGGTTTCTCCTAGTGGGATTTCCGTGTTACTGCGTTTTACTCAAACAGGCGAGTGGAAGCACACAACGCAACAAATTTGTCGCACTCTCCCAAGTCTACTCCCGCCTACCTACCCCGTAAACACCGTTGAGTTTCGCGTGTCCAAGGTATGATGGGACCTTGCCTTTGCGTGACGCGGCCTTCTCCACCTGCTATCCTCATATCCCCAATTCGTTCTGAGGTGAATCTAGTGCGCAAATGTTTCTTGCTTGTTTTTTTGCTGACTTTTGCTGTGGCTGCGCTGGCCCAGCAAAACACTACTACTTCCCACTTCGACGGCAACTCCTGGTGGGCGCACGTGAAATTCCTGGCTGACGACTCGCTCGAAGGTCGCAACACGGGTAGCGAAGGCCTCAAAAAAGCGCAGGCCTACGCCGTCGACCAACTCCAGAAAGCCGGCCTAGAGCCCGCTGGCGTCAATGGCTTCTATCAGCCCGTGCGGTTCGCGCAATTCCAGGTCGACGAGTCGAAATCCTCTCTCGCCCTCGTCTCCAAAGGCAAAGCCGAACCTCTCTCTTTCGCCGACGATGCCTTCATCAGTTCCCGCAGCACGCGTTCCACGGTCTATCTCGAAGCGCCCCTGGTGTTCGTCGGCTACGGCCTGAAAATCCCGGAGAAGAATCTCGACGAGCTCGCTGGCCTCAATCTGAGTGGCAAGGTCGCTGTTTACCTCGCGGGCTCCCCGGAGGACATTCCCACCGCTCTCTCCGCGCACTATCAAACCGCGGGCGAACGCTGGAAATCCCTCCACGCCAGCGGCGCCGTTGGCGCCCTCACCATTTTCAATCCCGCCTCCATGGACATTCCCTGGTCGCGCATTTCCGCGAACCACAATGAACCCTCCATGGACCTCGCCGATCCCGAATTCCTGGAAACTCCCGGCGAGCAACTTGGCGTCGCTTTCAATCCCGCCTCCGCCGAAAAACTCTTCGCCGGCTCGGGTCACACCTTCGCGGAAATCGCCGCGCTCGGCAAGGATCGTAAGCCGCTTCCCCATTTCCCGCTCGCGGTTTCGCTTAGCGCAAAAGCGGCCATCGAAACCACTCCCGTCGAATCCGCTAACGTTGTCGCCAAACTTCCCGGTTCCGATCCCGCGCTGAAAAATGAATACGTGGTCCTCTCCGCACACATCGACCACCTCGGCATCGGCGCGCCCATCAACGGCGACAAGATTTATAACGGGGCAATGGACGACGGCTCGGGCAGCGCGGCCGTTCTGGATATGGCGGCGAACTTGAAGGCGCATCCTGAAGAAACCAAGCGCTCCATTCTTTTTCTCCTCGTCACCGCGGAAGAAAAAGGCCTGCTCGGCTCCAAATACTTCGCCGCGCACCCCACGGTTCCAATCAAGTCCATTGTCGCCGACATCAATATGGACATGTTTCTTCCCATCGTTCCGCTGAAAATCCTGACCATCCAGGGCATCGACGAATCAGACCTCGGCCCGCGCGCCGTGGCCATTGCGCAATCCATGGGCGTCAAGCCCATCGCCGATCCCGAGCCGCTGCGCAACCGCTTCATTCGCAGCGACCAGTACAGCTTCATCAAGAAGGGCGTTCCTTCTATCAAGGCCGACGTAGGTTTTGAACTCGGCACGCCCGAGCAGAAAGTCTTCAAGGACTGGCTCACGAACCGATACCACGCGCCTTCCGACGATGTGAACCAGCCCGTCGATCTGAAGACTGCCGCAGGCTACGAAGAATTTACGCGCCGCCTGCTCCTCGAAACGGCCAATGCGGGCGTGCGTCCGCAGTGGAATAAGGAGTCTTTTTTCCGCCGCTACGCCACCAACTAAGAGCTTACTTACCGGTGCTCTGCCCCGCAGTAGGCTTCATTTCCGAAAGCGTTTGAACCCCGGTGCGCCGCAGCGCGTACAGAATGCCCCAGCCGATCGCTCCGGCGGTGATGGCCCAGACCAGAGTTGCCAGGAACGTCTGCACGATCGTTGGTTGCACGGAGTGAATTGGACCCACCGGGGGATTCGCGTGAGGGATCGAGGCCGAAATCGCCTTAGCCTTCTCAATCGTGAACATGACGGCCGCGAGGATCGCCACCATCAGCCCAACGGTGGCTTTTGGAAACCGGAATTCAGATCGCATTGCGTTCCTCCTCCTCAAAGAAAGCATTCCGCTGCC
>Ga0126381_100003700_pt1 | contig 16581 bp, 18 predicted proteins | sample PanSoiMetPlot_28_FD_96465 | JGI IMG/M metagenome (GOLD analysis project Ga0126381, IMG submission 96465) | Tropical forest soil microbial communities from Panama - MetaG Plot_28 | ecosystem: Environmental > Terrestrial > Soil > Tropical forest > Bulk soil | place: Panama | collected 2016-02-17 | reverse complement strand
CGTCTTCACCAGGCTCGCCGACGTGCTGCTCGTCCAGGCCATCCGCGCCCACCTGGTCGACGCGCTGCCTGGCGGCGGCTCCGAGCACGGGCAGCAAGCGGACCCGCGGATCGAGCAGGCCGCCGCGCTGATCCGCGATCAGCCCGCCCGGGCCTGGACGCTGCAGGCGCTGGCCAGGGAAGTCGGGATGTCGCGGACATCGTTCACCACGAGCTTTCGCGCCGTAACCGGCGAGAGCCCGATGCGGCACCTGGCGAGGGTGCGCCTGACCCGCGCGGCCGGTTATCTGCTCACCGACGATCTCAGCATCGAGGCGATCGCCAAGCGCACCGGCTACGCCAGCAACGCATCGCTGTCTAAGGCGTTCCGCCGGGAGTACGGCTCGTCGCCAGGCGCGTACCGCGCCAGCGCGCGACATCTGAACGGGGACAGCTAGGCGGTGCCGCGGCCCAGGAGTATCGCGCGGCGGCAGTACTGGTAGATGCCGTCGAAGATCGGGCCGGTGATGCCCAGGATCTGGTGGTCATCGTGGCTTATCGAGAGGCCGCGCAAGACGAGGTCGAGGCCGGGTGCTTCTGGTGCGTCGTACGTGTCGTCTTCTAGGTCGGCTTGGTGCACTATGCCGGCTAGCCGCCAGAGGATGGGGTCGGTCAGGTTGTACCGGCGCAGGATGGTCTCGAACGTGCAGTCACCGCCATGGTGGGACAGGTCCGCGCCTTGAATGTCGAAGGCGGTGGCGTGTGGCGGGATGTCGCCGGGATCGGTGACGAAGATGAACTCGGCCTGGTCGTCGATGTAGCGGCTGATCAGCCAGGCGCTTGCCGCCCTGTCAATGTGGACGGCGCCGCGGGTTGCCCATTTCATCTGACCTGCTCAGGAAGGTGGCCGGCCGAGGTCGGCATCGGAGAGTCGGCCGTGCTGGCGGTGAGGTCGTGGACGGCGGCCTGGGCTTGTTCGCTTTCTGGGGGGCGGGAAGTAGTCGCGGCGCTGGATGGCGCGCAGTTCGTTGCGGAACCGGCGGACGGCTTGCCTGGTCGCCTGCGTCGAAACGTCGCCGATCGCGGTGGTAAGGGCCTGGTACTCGGCGGCGCCATCGGCTTTCATGCCGTGGACGAGTTGCTGCTCATGGCTGCCCCCTCTACGTGCGGCGGCTGGGCGGTGAGCCCCGCGGTCAGCAGCGGTATCGGTGCCAGCAGAACTCCTACCGCGCCGACCCAGAGTGCCGCGTGCAGGCCGAGCTGGGTGCCAAGCCAGCCGGCCAACAGGGCGGCGACGGGCTGCGCGGCCCAGGTCAGCAGCCGCATCGCGGAGGTTACCCGGCCTAGAAGTTCGTCCGGCGTGACCAGCTGACGCCAGGTGACATTGCTGATCGTGAACGTCAGCGCGCCCATGCCGTAGATGAACATGGCCGCCGCGATGAACGGCCCGGCCAGGTCGGGTGGCGGCACGGCGATGAGCACCAGCGCCACCGAGGCGACGGTCCCGCCGACGAGGATCGCGCGGCCAAGCCCGATCCGTTCGGCTACCTTGTCGGCCACGGCCGCGCCGATCAGGAAACCGACCGAGCCGCAGGCGAACACCACGCCGATGGCCGCCGGCCGGTAGCCAGCCGCGCGTACCAGGTAGAGCGGTACGAGCACGACCATCAGCCGGCCGAACAGGTTGATGATCGCCGATGTGATCGCGATCGACCGAAGCTGCCTGCTCGCGGCGACCTGCCGTATCCCTTCGCCGATCTGGGCGCGCATCGGGATCTTGCGGTCGGCCCGGCGCTGCGGCACGGCCTGCCTGTGCCTGATGCGGGAGATGAACGCCGCCGAGGCCAGGTAACTCGCGGCGTCGGCCGCGATTGCCAGCGGGGCGCCGATGAGGCCGACGAGCCAGCCGGCCAGCCCAGGCCCGAATACGGCCGCGCCCTGCTCGCTGATCTGCAGCCTTCCGTTGGCTCGAGCCAGGTCTTCACGGGCGACCAGGCTCGGCAGATAGGCGGGCGAGGCAACGTCGAAGAGTACGCTCATGGTGCCGACGCAGAACGCGACCGCGCAAAGCTGGCCGATGCTAAGCACGTGCAGCAGGTACGCCGCCGGCACCGTCGCGAGCACCGCGAACCTGGCCAGGTCGGCGGCGATCATGATGCCCCGGCGCGGCAGCCGGTCGGCCAAGGCGCCCGCGGGCAGCCCGACCAACAGAGCGGGCAGGTAGCCGAGTGCGGCGAGCACGCCGACTCCGAACGCACCGACGTGCAAAGTCAAGATCGCGGCGAGCGGTATCGCCAGCTCGCTGACCTGGGTGCCGACCTGGCTGACGGTCGTCGCCGACCACAGCAGCCGGAAGCCTGGCTCGGGACGCGACGAAGGCCTCACTCCACCGACTCCTCCAAGGCGGCCACGACCGCGTGGAACGCGCGCAACTGGTCGGCCGACACTATTCCGGCCACCCGGGTCTCGATCACATCGACCATCTCGACCACCTGCCTTGCCGCCGCCACCCCTCGCTCGGTCAGCGCCAGCAGGTAGGTACGCCGATCCGCCTGGTGAATCTGCCGCTCGAGCAGGCCCTTGCGCTCAAGCCGGTCAAGCGCGTTGGTCAGCGTCGAGCCGCGCAGGCCGAATGCATCCTGCACCGCCGCGACCGTGCTCGGGCCCCTGCTGCCAAGCCGCGCGAGCAGATGCGCCTCGATCTCGGTGATGTCAAGCTCGTCGAGATGACGGGCCAGGTACCGCCGCACCCGCTGGTTAGCCCGCTCGACAGCCCGCGTGACTTTCTGCTCACCGTTCATTCCATATGGAAGAATACCTAATCGAACTACTGCTGGCAATCGACGGCGGCGACGTCAGCGAGGCGGGGAGATGTGCCGCAGGTGCCATAGTCGGGCATCCTGGCGGCATGAGTCTGACGCATGCGGCCGGCGACCACGAGCATCACGACCACGAGAACCACGACCACGACCATCACGACCACGGCGAACACGAGCACGAGCACCACGACCACGCCGAAGGCTGGCTCGCCCGGATCAGGCACGCGGTCCGGCCCCATTCGCACGAGGCCGCCGACAAGATCGACGCCGCCATGGAGGCCAGCGCCGAGGGCATGCGCGCGTTGTGGATCTCGCTGGCCGTGCTGGCGGCGACAGCCGCGATCCAGGCGGCCGTCGTCATGCTCTCAGGGTCGGTCGCGTTGCTCGGAGACACGTTGCATAACGCCGCCGACGCGCTGACCGCCGTACCGCTGGCGATCGCGTTCATCGCGGGCCGGCGGCCGCCGACCCGCCGCTACACCTATGGGTACGGGCGGGCCGAAGACCTGGCCGGCGTCGTCATCGTCCTCATCATCGCCGCATCTTCGGCGCTCACCGCCTACGAGGCGGCAACGAGGCTGGCGCACCCGCGCGCGGTGTCCAACCTCGCCGTGGTCGCGATCGCCGCCGTCATCGGATTCACAGGAAACGAGACCGTGGCCCGATACCGGATAAGGGTCGGCAAGAAGATCGGGTCAGCAGCCCTGGTGGCCGATGGGCTGCACGCCCGCACCGACGGGTTCACCTCGCTAGCCGTGCTTCTCGGCGTCGGCGGCGCTGCGCTCGGCTGGCGCTGGGCCGACCCGGTCGTCGGCCTGCTGATCACCGTCGCGATACTCGCGGTGCTGCGCCAGGCCGCCCGGGAGATCTACCGGCGCCTGATGGACGCGGTCGACCCGGCCCTCATAGACCAGGCCGAGCGGACACTGCGCGATGCCCCTGGCGTGCTCGACGTCGGCCAGGTACGGATGCGGTGGATCGGCCACCAGCTGCGCGCCGAATGCGAGATCATCGTCGACCCGGCGCTGACCGCGGTCAAGGCGCACGAGGTGGCGGTCAACGCCGAGCACGACCTGCTTCACGCGCTGCCCAGGCTTGCCGCGGCGACCGTGCACGCCGACCCTGGACCGCAGGACGGCACCGACCACCACGCGCTGCTCGCCCCACACCACCGATAGCAGGCCTGGCGGCGTGGAGCGTCAGGCGGTGAAGCTATAGCGGCCAGCCTTCGGGCGCCACCCGGCGGGCGGGTCTTCACCGACTCGGCCGTCGACCGCTTCACGGAGCAGGTCGGCGTGGCCGGTGTGCCTGCCATACTCCTCGATCAGGTCGCAGACCAGCCTGCGCAGGTTGGCCCGCTGGCCATCCGGGTAGCCGAAGTGGACGAGCTGATCCATTCCGCCCTCGGCCAGCGCCGCATTGAGCCGCGCCCTGGATCGCTCGACGGCGCCGTCCCAGAGTTCGTAGAGCTGCTCCGGGGAGTCGCCGGCCGCGGAGTTGATCTCCCAGTCGTTGTCGCCGTTCCAGTCGGTGCCCTCCCACGGCGCGCCGATCGGCGCACCGCTGAGCCTAGCGGTGAACATGTTGTCCTCGCACACGGCGAGATGCTTGAGTAGCCCGCCAATGGTCAGAGACGAGGCGCCGATCTTGGTCTGCAGTCCGGCCGCGTCGAGGTCATCGGCCTTGAACCGGAACGTCGTGCGGAGCCGGTCGAGCGCGCCGGTGAGGTGCTCAGCCTCGGTGCCGGCCATAGGTGGTTCCCACGGGTAGTCAATGTTGGTCATGGCGCCACCGTAGGCCCCTTACCGGACGAAAGCCTTCCGGAATATCAGGGCCCTGTTACGAAAACTGCTCGGCCAGGATCTGCTCCATGCCGAGGTTGTCGACGTAGAAACCGACCCCGATGCACACGTTCGGCGTCTTGCATGACAGGCCGGTCATTTCGCTCTCCTGCGAGCCGATCGGCTGGTCAACGCTCTGCAGTCCCCAGCCCTTGCCGTTCCACCGCTCGGCGATCGCCGTGGTCGTCGATGCGCTCACGAACCCCGTCGCCTCACAGGCGTTCGCGGCCGCGCACGACACACTGTTGAGCCCGCTGAAAGTCACGTGAGCTGGGATGGCTGCCTGCTGCGGCTTCCAGGTTTGGCCGTTCCAGTGCTCGCTGACCGGCACGAAGTGGCCGCTGTGGAGGTCGTCGCCAGCAGCCAGGCACGAGTTCGCCTTGACGCATGCGACCGCGGCGAGGAATCCGTCGCTGTGGCCCTTCTGCAGCGGTGTGGTCTGGATCTTCCAGCTCTGGCCATCCCAGCTCTCGGCGAACGCGCCGCCATTGAAGCGAGCAACGGCCTCGCACGCCTTAGCCGAGACGCACGACACGGAGTTGAATTCGATGCCGGTCTTGCCAGCCGGGTTTGGAGTGTGCTTAAGCGCCCAGATCTTGCCGTTCCACTGCTCGGCGAGCAAGAAGATCTTGCCGTGGGGCGTGACGTCGAAGCCGACCGCCGTGCACGCGTTGGTAGCGGGGCAGGAGATGCTCACGAGGAAGCTGCTTGAGGCGCCCACCGGGTTTGGAGTTTTCTGTATGGCCCAGCTCGCGCCGTTCCAGCGCGCGGCGAAGGTGACAAGATGACCGCCTGTGGACAGGTCACCGACCGCGACGCAGAACGTGCTTGTCTTGCACGACACACCATCGAGGTTGGTGCGGAACTGCCTGGGCGTGATCTGCGAGGTCCAGGTGCTGCCGTCCCAGGTATCCGAGAACGACGCGCTCTGGGTATCGGTCGAGAACGAACCCACGGCGAGGCAGGAGTTCGGCGATGAGCAGGACACCGAACCCAGGCTGGTCGCGGTCACTCCGAAGAACGGCGTGGGCGACACGTTCTGCCACCGCAACGTGAAGTCCTGGGCGAGCGTGCGGTTGCCAGTTGTCGGGTCGTGGTAGCTGCCCACCGCGGTGCAGTTGACTGCGGTCGTGCATGAGATCGCGTTGTAGACACTCGAGTCGAAGGAGGTGTTGATGTTGGCGTTCTGCACCTGCCACCGCGAGCCGTTCCAGAACTCGATCACCCCCTGAAACACCGCATCCTGGAAGAAGCTGCCGTCGGCGTAGCAGACGTGTGCCAGGCACGAGATCGAGGTCAGGTCGGCTGGCCCGCCCGGAGAAGCGAGCTTCACCAGCGACCACGTCTTGCCGTTCAAGCGGGCGCCGAATCCGTCACCGACCGCGAGGCACTGCGTGCGTGACGGGCAACCGACGGCGTTAAGCTGGCCGCCACTAGCCGGGCTTGGCGTCTTTTGAATGGTCCACTTGGAGCCATTCCAGAGCTCGACCAGGGTCACGATCGTGAACGGGGACGGCCTGGATGAGTCGCCGACCGCGATGCACCTATTGGACGCCGGGCACGCGACGCCGTTGAGCGCGCTTTCTGTGAACCCTGGCCTGGTGGGCGCCTTCACGATCGTCCATTTTTGGGTCTGGCCATTCCAGTGCTCGATGAGCGGCACCTCGTTGTTGAGCGAGGTGGAAGCGGATCCCACAGCCACGCAGTCAAGCGCGGTCGTGCACGTAACTCTGTTGAACTGGCTAGACGAGCCTTTTGGCTTCGGTGTCACCTGGATGCGCCAGGACGATCCGTTCCAGCGCTCGGCGAGCGGGACGGTGCCACCAGACCCGTTGGGCGCGTCGCCGACGGCGATGCACGAATAGCTGAAGGTGCACCTGACGCTCAATAGCGCGCTCCCTGGTGCGGGCTGCGGTATGTGCTTGATAGTCCAGCCCGCTTGGGTCCTGATCTCCGATAGCAGCTGGCTGGTACTGCCAGATGAGTCGCCGACCGCCATGCAGGTGTGCGGCGCCGTGCAGCCCACCGCCGTGAACTCCCAGACCGATGCGCCTGGCACGTTCGGGGTGTCAAGCATCAGCCAGCTTGCCCCGGCGGCCTGCGCGGTCACGAACAGCAGCCCGGCCGCTGCTAGCGATCCAGCGAGCGCGATTCTGCCGATCCGGCCCGTTTTCACATTCAGCTCCAGAAATGATCCATCGGCTGTAGCAGCGCCGTCGCAATGAGTTGTACCACGAATGGCCTCAGAGCGGACGCACCCGTACGCCGGTGACCTTGGTCAGCCTGGCGGTCAGCGCCGGGCCGATGACCAGCCACGGGTGACCGGCGTGCTTGGCGATTGTGTCGTCAGCCTCCCAGCTAGCCATTTCGGCCAGCGCTCGGAGGCCGACGACGGCCTGGTGCCACGCGATCTCAGCCTTGGCGACGGTCACACCGGCGCGGCTTTGGTAGCGCCTGACGAACCGCCTGGCGAGCGCCCGCCCGAGGCCACGCAGCAGCGGGCGCAGCAGCGCCGGCACCACGATCGGCGGCTCGCCGAGCATCAAGCTTGTGAACGCCACGTCGTGAGCCCTGGGTGCCAGCATGCCGTTGCTCCAGTCGAGCACTGTGATCTGCCCGTCGCTGACCAGCAGGTTGAACGGGTGCAGGTCGCCGTGGCAGACGACGTCCTTAGCCGACGGCGGCGTGTGGTCGCGCAGCCAGCGGGCTGCCCGGGCCAGGTCGGTTCGCTTGAAGCCGACAACAGCTTGCTCGAGCAGGCCGAGCAGGCCATCAACGGTGTCTGGCGCTCCGTCGCCTTCGCGATCCAGCTGGTCCCTTATCGGCCGCGGATCGATCGCGTGCAGCCGCGCCATCGCCGAGGCGAGCACCTCGGGCAGCTGGCCGAGCGTCCGAATAGCGGTCACGATCGCCCCGAGGCCGCTCAGGCCGGGAAGCAGCGGCGTCCCATTGGCTCGGTCCATGACCATGAAGGCGCGGCCCAGGCCATCGTCGGGCCCGCCGGCCGCGCGGACGGCCGGCGTCGGGTAACCGGCCGCGGCGATGGCCGCCTGCACGATCGTCTCCTTGCGCGCGAACGAGGCGCCGGGCATCACCCGCGCGACAAGCTCGGCAGGCCAGCCTGGCGGCGGGTCGGCCAGCGAGAACGCGATGAGCTCGGCCCAGAACCCGCCGGTGAGCCGCACAGGCTCACCCACGTAACTCAGGTCCTGCCTGCCCGTCAGGGCGCGCAGCACGTCAAGCAGCCGATCCTCTAGTTCAGTATTCATCGTCACGGTATTTACCGTAACGATTGTTGGTGGTATTGTCTAGCCCATGACGGAGACGTCCGGCGATGACATGACGATCGACGCGCTCGCTCGCCTGGCGCATCTGCCAGTACGCACGATTCGCGAGTACCACACGATGCGGCTGCTCCCGGCGCCCGAGCGACGCGGCCGGGTTGGCTACTACGGCCCAAGGCACAGCCAGAGGCTTGAGCTGATCAGCCGGCTGCAGCGGCGCGGATACTCGCTAGCCGGGATCCGCGACCTGCTGCAGGCCTGGCAGGACGGCACCGATCTCACGTCGCTGCTCGGCGTCGAACCTGGCCGGGCGCTCGACGAGACGCCGCTGCTGCTGACCAGAGCCGAGCTTGAGCAGCGGATACCTGCCCTGTCCGGTCAGGCGCTCAGCGACGCCGCGGCGGCTGGCCTCATCCATCCGGACGGCGATGACTTCTATGTGCGCAGCCCCGCCTTGCTCGGATTCGTCGCCGACGGCGTGGCGGCTGGGCTGCCGCTGCCCGACCTGCTCGACCTGACCAGCGCGGTGCGCCGCGAGCTCGCCGCGCTTGCCGAAGTGATCTCCGACATCCTCGTCGAGCGGCTGCTCCCAGCGAGCCCGGGCAACCTCGCGCCCATGCTGCAAAGGGCGCGCATGCTCCTGTTGCAAGGCGCGGCGAGTACTCTGACCGACCAGCTCGGCGCGGCCTTGATCAAGCGATCGGCCGGTCACGAAGGAGGTGCCGCGCTGCGCGCGGCGCTCGAGCAGATCCGCGTCGGCGCTGTCGCCGACTCGGCCGGCCGGATAAGGTCGGCCCGGTGAAGACAGCCAATCACGACCAGGTCGAGCACTGGAACGACAGCGAGGCGACCGGCGACTGGGTCACCTACCAGGAGCGGTATGACCGCATGCTCGAGCCGTTCGCCGGGCTGATACTCGACGCCGCCGCGCTGTCACCAGGTGAGCAGGTGCTCGATGTCGGCTGCGGCTGCGGTGCCACCACGCTCGCCGCGGCCCGCGCCGTCGCTCCTGGCCAGGTGGCTGGCATCGACCTGTCAGCCGCGATGCTCGCCAGGGCCGGGCGGAACGCGGCGGAGGCCGGCCTGGTCAACGCGTCGTTCGAGCAGGCCGACGCCCAGGTGCATCGGTTCGGCGCCAGCTACGACGCGGTCATCTCCCGGTTTGGCGTAATGTTCTTCGCCGACCCGGTGGCCGCGTTCGCCAACCTGCTGGACGCGACCAGGCCGGGCGGACGGCTCGCGTTCGCCTGCTGGCAGCCGCTGGCCGAGAACGAGTGGCTGCTCGTCCCGCTCGCGGCGCTTGCCGAGCACGTGCCGCTGCCAGAGCCCGACGAGCCCGGAGCGCCCGGCATGTTCTCGCTGTCGGACACTGGCAGGCTGCGCCAGGTGCTGTCCGAAGCCGGGTGGCACGACATCGCGGCGGCATCTCAGCGCACGCCGATCCCGATCGGCGGCGGCACGCTCGGCGACGCGATGGGCTACCTTCGGGGCCGCTCGATCGTCCGCAGGATGCTGGCAGAGGTGGACCAGGCGACACGCGACCGCGCCATGGAGTCGGTGCACGACGCTCTGGCCATGCACCTAGATGGCGACGAGGTGCGCCTGCGTGCCTCCGTGTGGCTGGTCACAGCCAGCCGCTAGAGCGCCAGCTCGAGGATCATCGGCGTGGTGGGCCGCTTCGAGCCGCCGGCCGGCTCGATGGTAAGGCCGAGCCGGTCACCGGACGCCAGCCCTGAGGCGATCACCGGCCCGGTCCTGCCTTGCCTCGGCGCTGGAAGCATGCCGGCCGGAGTGTCACCGCCAGGGCCGATCAGCCACAGCTCGTAGCACTGCGATGTCGGCAGCACGTGCAGCCCGGTCGCGGCGAACACGAGCGCACGCTCCCTGCGCGACATCACCACGGCGGCCATGCCGCCGGTCCGCACCTTCGCGTCGAGCATGACCGCGTCGCGCGCGGTCAGCACGGCCGCGACCTGGCGGCTTCGCACCTGATCCTGACTGAGCTGATGCAGCTCGGTGCTCGCTGTCACACCGAAGATGCCGGCCAGCACCAGCGAGGCGCAAGCGGCACCCAGCGTGAGCCTGGCCGCCCAGGCCCGGCGCGGGAGCCAGCCTGGCCGGCGCCTCGGCATCCGGTCCGCGGCGGCCTCGCCCGTCAGCGGCGGCAGCTGCCGCACGCGCGCCGCGGCAGCCATCGCCTGGTCCTTCAGCGCGCGCGGCGGCTGGGCGGCGGCCGCGGCGGCCAGCCGGGCCGCGACCTCGCCGAACTCCGCGATCTCGGCCGCGCATTCCGGGCACCTGGCCAGGTGCCGCTCGAACCGGCTGTTGTCCGCAGCGTTGAGCGCGTGCATCGCGTAGGCACCGGCCAGCGTGTGCGTCTCAATCCGGCGCAGTCTCATCGCCCCACCCCCAGGCAATCGCGCAGCCGGATCAGCGCGTCACGCATCCGGGTGCTTACCGTTCCAGGCGGCACGCCAAGCAGGCCGGCCACCTGCCGGTAGGTATAGCCGCCGTAGTAGGCCAGCGTGACCGACTCCCGCTGCAGCTCGGTCAGCCCGTCCAGGCACCGCCTGACCCGTTCGCGGTCGAGGTTGGCTTCGACGGTGTCGACCACATCGTCGTAGGCGATGGGCGCAGTGGCGGTCCGAAGCTCGCGCTCCGCCGCCTTCTGCTCCGACCTGACCCGGTCGATCGCACGCCGGTGAGCGATCGTCGTCACCCATGCCAGCGCGCTGCCCTTGCTTGGATCGAATCTGGATGCTGTCCGCCAGACTTCGACCACGACTTCCTGCGTGACCTCCTCGGACTGGGAGCGATCACGCACCACGCCGCGCACCACGCCGAACACCGAAGCAGCCACGCAGTCGTAGACCGCGTCGAAGGCGGCTAGGTCTCCCCTGGCAACCGCGCCGAGCAGGTCAGCAAGCTCGCTGTCAGTCGTCTTCTGAATCTCCGCGCCGCGCTGTGGCCACGCGCGTCCGCTGCCTGTCCGCACATCAGGTATTCGGAACAGCTGACCTGATGTCTTGGCCATCCGGCCAATGCACGACCACTCCGGCACCGAATAACTGGCGTAACAATCCGTCCGCAGCCAACTCATGATCAGGAGAGACAATGCCTGCCAGGTCCACAAGGGTGCTGGCGGCCAGCGCATTCGCCGCCGCCTTCGCGCTGTCCGTAGCCGCATGCGGGAGCTCGGCAACCTCATCGGCACCGTCAAGCTCGTCGCGCTCGCACCACATGATGACGCACAGCCACGCAATGAAGCACTCCCATGAGATGGCCGCGTCCGCGCGGTTCGGCATGGACTGCGGCATGGTGCCGGCCACCGGCATGGGCAGCTTCCACAGCATGAGCATGGACCCGGTTGTCACAGCGGCAGCGCACAACCCGCTGCTGTCCAAGCTAGCCGCGGACATCAAGACCGCCGGGCTCACGAAAGATCTCAACTCGATGCACACCTTCACGCTGTTCGCGCCGGAGAACGCGGCGTTCAGCAAGCTGCCGGCCTCAGCGATGACGATGATGCACAGCACCGCGGAACTCGCCAAGATACTCAAGTACCACGTCGTCGCCGGCCACGTCACCGTCGCCGATCTGGCCAGCGGCAAGCCGCTGAAGTCGCTCGAGGGCAGCGTTCTGCGGCCGTCCAAGATGGGCTCGGTCTACGAGGTCAACAGCGCCGACGTGATCTGCGGCAACATCCAGACCGCCAACGCCACCGTCTACATCATCAACAAGGTGCTCGAGCCGATGCACTAATCCGGCACAGCACTGACACAATGACCAGATGCCAGCGAGCAGCTTTAACTACACATCGGCTGACGGCACGCGGATCGCCGCGTACCGGTGGGACCCGGATGGCGAGCCGCGGGCGGCCGTTCAGTTGGCGCATGGCATGGGCGAGCACGCCAGCCGCTATGACCACGTCGCGAGGGCGATGAACGAACGCGGCTACGTGGTCTACGCCCAGGACCACCGCGGGCACGGTGCGACCGCCGATCCCGACGCGCTCGGCAACCTCGGCCAAGGCGGCTGGCCCGCGCTGGTCGCCGACATCGGCCTGCTCTCGGCGCACATCAGGCGCGAGCACCCGGGGCTGCCGCTAATCGTGCACGGCCACAGCATGGGCTCCTTCGCCGTGCAGCAGCATCTGCTCGATCACAGCGCTGACGTCGACGCGGCCGTGCTGACCGGTACGGCCGTGATCGACTTGCTGGAGCCAGCGCTCGACCTCGATCAGCCGCTTGACCTGTCCGTGTTCAACGCGGCCTTCCAGCCGGCCAGAACCGACTTCGACTGGCTGTCGCGCGACGAAGCCGTGGTCGACGCCTACGTCGCCGACCCGCTGTGCGGCTTCGGTATCGACCCCGAGTCGGCCAAGGCCATGTTCGTAGGTGCGCGGCGGCTCGCCGACCCTGACCAGGTCAGCCGTATGCGCAGGGACCTGCCGGTCTACATCGCGGTCGGCGAGAGCGATCCGGTGAACGGCGGGCTGACGTTGCTGACACCGCTGACCGACCGCTACCAGGCGGCCGGCCTGACCGACGTGACCGTCCGCACGTACCCAGATGCCAGGCACGAGGTACTCAACGAGACCAACAACGCCGAGGTCATCGGCGAGCTCGCAAGCTGGCTCGACCGCGTCACAGCGGCATGAGGCCGACGATGACCGTGCCGTAGCCTTGGCCGGCGGCGTCGACGAAGCGCCTGAGCACGCGCGTCGCCGCGACTCGGTCTTCCGGTGCCAGGCTCGACACGATCTGCGAAAGCTCGCCGCGCCGCCAGCGCGCTACCTGCGCGACCAGGCTGCGGCCAAGCGGGCTAAGAGCCAGCGTCACGACACCACGATGACCAGGCTCGCCGTGGCGCTCGACATGCCCAGAGGCGACGAGCCGGTCAGCCAGCCTGGTGACGGTCGACGCGTCGAGGCCGAGCGCGCGCGCGACCCGGCCTGACCGGGTTGGCCCGAGGTCGGCCAGGACCGCGAGCACACGGAACTGCGGCAGCGACACCGCTCCGCCTGGGCCATCGATGCTGCGCAGCGCCAGGCCGACGAGCACCCTCATGGTGGCCTGTAGCGCCTCGACCAGTTCATGCCCGGGCTCGAGCTGAAGCCCTGGTTCCGCTACCGCCGTGTCCAATGCTGCCGAGTCTGTATTCAATGCGGCCCAGTCCTCCGTTGCTGAACGCGTACTCCAGAACTATTGTAGATAGCAAGGATTGCCTTCACCAAGCATCTCGTGCAAGCGATCACGGAGGGGATGGCGGCATGACCCACTTCAAGTTCCGCGCGCTGGTGACCCTCGACCCGCCTGCACCCGACGCTGACGTGCGGCAATTCGCCAGCGGCACGCACAACCTGATGATCCACGCCTGCCAGCTCGGCGATCTGTCGCACGACAAGTACTTTCCGACGGTCATCGCTTGCGACGCCGAGCACCCGCTGCAGCAGGGCGAGCGCGCCGTCGTCACGTTCACCGTGGAAGGCGATGACGCGCTCGAGTACCTGGGCGCGGGTCAGCAGTTCACGATCTTCGGCGCGTGTGCTGGCCACGGCGTCATCTCGCGCCGTGAGTTCACCGACGGCCAGCCAAGCTGACCGCTCAGGCGACTACACCGCGGTGCGATGAGAATCGCGTTCCCGCGTCGTCTAACCGTGCGCGGGTAGATGATGGGCCTTGGCGACAGCCAGGCACGAAGGGAGCGACGATGAGTGGCGTGCGGGTCCTGGTCGGTACGCGAAAAGGCGCGTTTGTGATGACAGCGGACGGCAAGCGCAAGGACTGGGACGTAACGGGGCCGTTCTTCGGCGGCTGGGAGATCTACCACGTCAAGGGCTCCCCCGCCGACAAGAACCGGCTCTACGCGTCGCAGTCAAGCGGCTGGTCAGGTCAGGTGGTCCAGCGCTCGGATGACGGCGGCAAGACGTGGACGCCGGTCGGCAACAAGTTCAGCTACGACGGCGTGCCTGGCACGCACCAGTGGTACGACGGCACCCCGCATCCGTGGGAGTTCGCGCGCGTCTGGCACTTCGAGCCGGCGCCGGGTGACCCGGACACCGTGTACGCCGGGGTGGAGGACGCTGGCCTGTTCAGGACCACCGATGGCGGCCAGAACTGGCAGGAAATGCCAGGGCTGCGCACACACGGCTCAGGGCCGTCCTGGCAGCCAGGAGCCGGCGGCATGTGCCTGCACACGATCATCGTTGACCCAGCGCACCACGACCGGATGTTCGCGGCGATCTCGGCAGCTGGCGCGTTCAGGTCCGACGACGCTGGACAGACCTGGCGGCCGATCAACCGGGGACTGCACTCGGAAGGCATTCCCGACTCTGACGCCGAGGTCGGCCACTGCGTGCACCGGATCGCGCAGCACCCATCGCGACCGGACACGCTGTACATGCAAAAGCACTGGGACGTGATGCGCAGCGACGACGCCGGCGAGTCATGGCGTGAGATCAGCGGCAACCTGCCGACCGACTTCGGCTTCCCGATCGACGTGCACGCGCACGAGCCAGACACGGTCTACGTGGTCCCGATCACCAGCGACGGGGAGCATTTCCCGCCCGAGGGCAAGCTCAGGGTCTACCGCAGCCGCAGCGGCGGCGATGACTGGGAGCCGCTGACCAACGGCCTGCCGCAGGAGCACTGCTACGTGAACGTGCTGCGCGACGCGATGTCGGTCGATTCGCTCGACGACTGCGGCGTCTACTTCGGCACGACCGGCGGCCAGGTCTACGCGTCGGCGGATGCGGGCGACACCTGGGCGCCGATCGTTCGCGACTTGCCGGCCGTGCTGTCGGTTGAGGTGCAGACCCTGTCATGATCCGGCTGGTTCTGCCGGCGCACCTGCGCACGCTCGCGCACATCGACGGGGAAATCGAGCTGGCGGTAGCTGGCGAGGTGACCCAGCGCACGGTGCTCGACGCGCTCGAGGCACGGTACCCAGTGCTGCGCGGGACGATACGCGATCAAGACACCGGCAAGCGGCGGCCGTTCATCAGGTTCTTCGCCTGCGAGGAGGACCTGTCGCACGAGCAGCCTGATCTCGGGCTGCCCGAGGACGTCGTCAAGGGCAAGGAGCCGTACCTCGTCATCGCCGCCATGGCCGGGGGCTAGCGACCACTTGGCGGCGGTCAGGCCCGGTCGTAGGCCTGCCGCAGCCAACCGCTGAGCTGGTCGTCCACATCGGAATCGCTAACCAGGCGCACCCGGTGGGTGAAGAGCGCGTTGAACCCGGCCGCTGACTCAAGGCGCCCTCGCGGCTCGGCGTCAGGCAGTATCAGCCCCAGGTCGATTCGGCCGGCGCCGCTCGGCTGGATCATGGCGAACTGCTTGCGCCTGCGCAGGCTCAGGTAGCCCTTCTTCGGCGCGATCTCGACGTCGTCACCGAACTCGCCGATCATTCTCATCAGCGCGTCATGAAGGGGTCGCAGACTGGCCTTCTTGCCGGCATACAGGGCGTCGACCACGTCTGCGGGCTGGCCGCCATCCGCAGGTGCCGCCGCCGTCTGCCTGGCCAGCAGCGATACCCGGTGCGCGGCGCCGTGCGCCATGCCGTAGGTGGCCTTGAGCATGGCCACGACGTCGGGGTGCTTGGTCAACCCGCTCGCCGCGATGATGGCGAACCACTCGTCCATCGACTTGCCATATTTGTCCTCGATGTTGCGGATCTGGGTGGCCAGGCCCTGCTCTACGGTTGCCATAGATCTCCTGTCAGGTCAGGCGCTGCTCGAGCAGCGCGCGTTCGGCCGGATTGGCGGTAAGCCCGAGCGCGCGCTCGTCAGCTTGCCTGGCTTCATGGTGCCGGCCGAGCCTGCGAAGAAACTCGGCCCTCGTGGCGTGGTAGATGTGGTATCGATCCAGGTCACCGGCCAGGTCATCGGTCTCGTCGAGCGCCGCCTTCGGCCCGAGCAACTGCCCCACAGTGACCGCCCTGTGCAGCCTGATGACAGGCGATGGCGACAGCCGAAGCAGCGCGTCGTAGAGCAGCAGGATCTGCAGCCAGTCGGTGGTCTCCCAGCTGGCCGCCTCGGCGTGGCAGGCAACGATCGCGGCTTGTATCTGGTACGGGCCGGGCCTCCGCAGCCGGGCGGCTCGCACCACCAGGTCGGCAGCAGCGGCTATCTCGGCCTTGTTCCACCTGGCCCGGTCCTGATGGCGCAGCAGCACCAGCCGCCCTTCGGCGTCGAAGCGAGCGGCCGCCCGGGCACGGTGCAGCCTGATCAGCGCGAGCAGGCCGAGCACCTCTGGCTCGGCTGGCATGAGCCTGGCCAGCAGCGCGGCTAGCCACTCGGCGTCGTCGGTCAGATCTCGACGGTGCGGTGCTGCCCCGGCACTGCACAGGTAGCCCTCGTTGAACAGCAGGTAGATCACGGCCAGCACCCCAGCAAGCCGCTCGCCGAGCTCATCATCGGCAGGGACTCGGTACGGTATGCCCGCCGCCGCGATCTTCCGGCGGGCCCGGGTTAGCCGCTGGATGATCGCGGCCTCGGTGACAAGGAAAGCGCTCGCGATCTCCGCCGTTGACAGGCCGCAGACGGTGCGCAACGTCAGCGCTACCTGAGCCGGCTGCGACAGCGCCGGGTGGCAGCAGGTGAAGATCAGCATCAGCCGGTCGTCATCGGCCTCCTGCTCATGCGGGATGCAGAGGGCAT
>Ga0126381_100003698_pt1 | contig 16584 bp, 15 predicted proteins | sample PanSoiMetPlot_28_FD_96465 | JGI IMG/M metagenome (GOLD analysis project Ga0126381, IMG submission 96465) | Tropical forest soil microbial communities from Panama - MetaG Plot_28 | ecosystem: Environmental > Terrestrial > Soil > Tropical forest > Bulk soil | place: Panama | collected 2016-02-17 | reverse complement strand
TACGGCACCAAAGATGGCTACGAATTCTTTCTGAATGCGGGACCGATTTCGAGTCTTGCCAAACGTCTCGAAGCCAACAGCGCGCTGTTTGAAGACCAGGTGCGCCACAACTCTTACGACGACTACTGGAAAGCCCGCAATCTGGCACCGCACATGAGAAATATTCATTGTGCAGTGCTGACGGTCGGAGGATGGTTTGACGCTGAGGACTTACAGGGACCGTTCAGCACGTTTCGCGCAATCGCGAAAAATAATCCCGATATCTTTAACGCGCTGGTAGTCGGTCCATGGGTTCATGGCGGCTGGGCGCGATACGATGGTAATCACTTAGGGCGCGTAGATTTTGCTGCGAACACAGCCGAGTTCTACCGGAAAAACATTCTGTTTCCATTTTTCGAGAAGTATCTTAAAGGCAAGACTGAGGTAACGCTGTCCAAGGCGTACGTCTTTGAAACCGGCACGAATGTTTGGCGACGTTATTCGGCGTGGCCACCCAGGAATGCCAAGCCGAGAACTCTGTACTTCCATGCCAATGGCGGACTTTCATTCGATCCTCCATCCGAGTCGTCCTCGTTTGACGAATACGTCAGCGATCCTGGGCACCCGGTGCCATTTGTGAACTACGTCGCTCAGGACGTCCCTCTGGAATACATGGTTTCAGACCAGCGCTTCGCCTCCCGCCGGACTGATGTGCTGGTCTATGAGACACCGGTTCTCGACGAAGACCTGACCGTGGCAGGGCCGGTCTCCCCCAGACTTTTCGTTTCGACCAGCGGAGGCGATTCGGATTTCGATGTGAAATTGATCGATGTGTATCCCAGCGACTATCCCGACAGCAAAGTGGACGCGGTGCAGCTGGCGGATCGAGACAAGCCGGCCAGCGATGTTGGTGTCCCTACATTCACCATGGGCGGGTATCAGCAGTTGGTGCGAGGCGAGCCTTTCCGCGGAAAATTCCGCCACGGTTTCGAAAAACCAGAGCCCTTCACCGCGGGCAAGGTCGAACAGATTAACCCCACGTTTCCAGACGTCAACCACACCTTCCGTCGTGGTCACCGCATCATGGTGCAAGTCCAGAGTTCCTGGTTCCCTCTCACCGACCGTAACCCGCAGAGCTTCGTCAACATTCCCGACGCCAAGCCGTCGGACTTCGTCAAGGCAACCGAGCGCATCTACCACAGCAAGACGGAGGCTTCGGGAATTGTGGTCGAGCTGGTGGAGAATTCCGGAACGCAAGAGGCCGACTGAGCGGATGAGCATCAACTGCTTGCGCCGAAGAACTCCTCGACCGTGTGCATATCCATAGTCCTCCTATAGTTAGGAAGGCTCTCGAGGAACACACGACCGTATTGTTTTCTTAGAATCCGGTTGTCTAAGAGCACCAGCAGTCCCCGGTCGTGCAGGGAGCGGATCAGGCGTCCGAAGCCCTGTTTGAGCGTAATCACCGCCGCGGGCACCTGATATTGAAAGAACGCATTGCCGCCGTCAGAATCAATTGCCTTCACTCGCGCGGCGACAACCGGATCGCTGGGCACAGCGAAGGGCAGCCGGTCGATGATGACACAACTTAACTGTTCGCCCTGTACGTCAACTCCTTGCCAGAACGAGGAAGTCGCCAAGAGCACGGAATTCGGGGTGCGGCGGAATTCGTCGAGCAAAGCATTCTTAGGGGCGTCTCCTTGCATCAGCATGGGGAATTGGATCTGCCCCAAGAGCCGTTGATGGAAGTCCCGCATCTGCGAGTAGCTGGTGAAAAGCACGAAAGCGCGGCCGCGAGTGACATGCAAGAGCTGGCGAATTCGCTCCGCCGCCTTGGGCGCAAACTGAGTTGTCCGAGGGTCGGGCATATCGGGCGGAACGTAGAGTAAAGCCTGAGCCTGGTAATCAAAATGCGAAGCCAGCACCATATCTCGCGCGTGGTCGATTCCGAGCCGGCCGCGGACATAGTCGAATCCACCTGCAACCGCTAGCGTTGCCGAGGTCAGAACCGCCGTCTCCAGTTTCGACCACAGGCATTCGCGCAGAATCGGTGCGACATCGATAGGTGTAGCTTGAATTGAGACATGGGCCTTCTCCCGGCCGCTGCGCCGCCGTTCAATCCAGAAGACGGTGTTCGGGTCTTCGTGCTCGAGCAGAAATCCAAGTTGCACGTGCAGTTCTTGGGCGCGCCGGCTGAAGGCAAAGAGCTCTTCGGGCTTCGAGGACAAGTTTTCGATCTCCGCCACTAGGCGGAGAAGGGCTTGGCGCAGAGCCAGGAACTCATCGCCGTTTTCTTCCAGAAACTCTCGCCGATTCTCAAATCCAAATCTACCGTCCCCCTCTGGAAGCACGGCAAAAAACAGCGAAGACCGCTCGCGCAGGCTCTTGATCGCCCCCGAAAGCGACGCCGTGAACGCGTGGTTTAGCTGAAGCGAAGCCTCGGTGTCGCGGCATAGCTCCTCCAGCCGCGCCACGCTCACCGAAATCCCGAAGTAGTTGCCAGCTACCTCCTCCAGCTCGTGCGCCTCATCGAAGATCACTACTCCGGCCTCGGGAAGAATTCCCGCGTCTCCGGCATACTCAGACTGTTGCTTGATCCCCAGATCGGCGAAATATAAATGGTGGTTGACGATGATAATGTCACTTTCCATTGCCCGGCGCCGCATCTCGGTAATGAAGCATCGCTCCCAGGAGCTGCACTTCTGACCAAGACAATTGTCAGCTCGGGCGTCGAGCTTGTGCCAGAGAAGGCTTGATTCCGGCAGCGATGCTAATTCCGCCCGGTCTCCGGTCTGGGTAGTTTCCTCCCAGGCGGCGATCGAGCGGTAGTGCTCAATCTCCTCGAGCCCGGTTAGCACCGGGTGTTTGGTGAGATCGTAAAGCTTCTTGCGGCAAAGATAGTTGTTTCGCCCCTTCATATAGCAGACGCTGAGCTTGTCCCTGCCGGCAGGGAAGAGCGCGTTTTCCAGAAAGGGGATGTCCTTACAGAACAGCTGCTCCTGCAGATTCTTGGTTCCGGTCGAGATGATGACGCGCTTGCCGGAGCGAATCGCGGGCATCAGGTAGGCCAGCGTCTTCCCCGTGCCCGTACCGGCTTCGACGATCAAGTGTCGCCTCTCCTGAATCGCCTGTTCCACCGCTTGAGCCATCTCGAGCTGTGGGCGGCGGAATTCGTACGCCGGATGCATGCGTGCGAGTACCCCTCCAGGGGCGAAGAATTGATGCAGGGAAGGAGCGATCGGGGACGCTGTACGGCTAACGCTGGGACCTGGAGCAGGCTGAGAAGCGTGCGACACGGCGTCTCTATAATAACCAGTTGCTGGTACTGCTGGTCGAGGAGTAAGTTCGGGGGGCGGCACAACAGCTGATTTCCAATATCCCCGTAGTATGCGCCCGTAGTTGATCAGCGCTACCTGATCAGCTTCTCGCACCTCCTAGAGAAAAATTACCCAAACCCGATGCCCACTTCTCGGAAATTGACGCGACTCCCCACGATCGTTATCGTCGGCCGGCCCAACGTCGGTAAATCTACGTTATTTAATCGCCTCGTGGGTTCTAGACGCGCCATCGTCGGTGATGAACCTGGAATCACCCGCGATCGCCTCTATGGAGAAGCCCATTGGCGCGGTCACGATCTGCGCTTGGTGGACACCGGTGGGATCGTTCCCGGTGAGACAGAGGTGATTCCCGCGGAGATTTTTCGCCAGGCCCGGGTGGCGCTCGAGGAAGCCGACGCCGTGATTCTGGTGATCGATGGGCGTAGCGAACTCGCCGCCCCTGATTTGGAACTTGCGCGCTTACTCCGCAAGAGCGGGAAACCCCTGTTTCTCGCCGTGAACAAGGCGGATTCGTCGAAACAAGATGGATTATTAGACGACTTTCACCGGTTAGGTGTCGCTGCCATGTTCCCGGTTTCAGCCGAGCATGGCCGCGGCGTCGATGAACTGTTGGACTCGATCTTGGAGGTGCTCCGCACAAACCAGGTATTGCCGGCTGTCCAGCGGGATTCCACGGCGAAGCAGCAAGAGATCTCTGCAGCCGCTGAAGGTTCATCGAACCGCGAAGGCCGGGAGACAACAGATCACGAGGATCTGCGGGCCGAAACCCGAGTTGCCATCATCGGTCACCCGAACGTCGGAAAATCCACGCTGCTCAACCGGCTCACCGGGGCTGAGCGATCGATTGTCTCGCCCATTCCGGGTACAACCCGCGATGCCGTCGACGCCTTAGTCGAGCGGGACGGGAAGCTGTTCCGCTTCGTCGATACAGCGGGAATTCGGCGCAAAGGCAAGACTCATCTCATGGCCGAGAAGCTCTCGGTGGTGATGGCGCGCAAGCACCTGGAATCAGCTGACATTGCGCTCCTAGTGATTGATGCCACTGAAGGCGTTACCGCGCTCGATGCCGTCATTGCCGGTTACGCCCACGAGAGCGGTCGTTCGCTCATCATTCTGGTGAACAAGTGGGACCAGATAGCGAGCGGTGAGAAAAGAGCCATCAGTCAGGCACGAGCCGCTCGGATCGAAGAACACCAGCGTCCGTCAGACCGGGCGAGCTATGAACAACGGCTTCGCTTTGCTTTGAAGTTCCTCAATTACGCCCCTGTCCTTTTTATATCGGCAGCCACCGGCAGAGGCACCGAAAAGATCTTCCCCACGCTCGAACAAGTTGCGGCCGAGAGGCGGAAGCGTATCTCGACCGGAGAGATGAACCGTTTTCTGAAGCAGATCGATTTCAGCCGGGCGCCGGTTCCGGTTCGGCAGCAGGTAAAAATCCTATATCTAACTCAGGTGGCTACCGCGCCGCCTACGTTTGTGCTGTTTACCGATCGCAAAGTGAAGCTGCATTTTTCCTATCAGCGTTTTCTCGAGAACCAGATCCGCCGGGCCTTCGGGTTCCTCGGTACACCCATCTGGATCAAGGTCCGAGCACGAGCATGATGCTGTAGCGGCCAATACTTCCAGGTCTTTGCCGTGCCAGCCCTCACCGTGGTCGATCAAAGTCGTTCTTCGCAACAACTGGACATAGGGAATCGATGAGCGAGTCATGCTCTCGCTTGTGAAGAAAGTTGGTGGGTCGAGGACGTCTAAGTACCTTAAATTTTAATGATCTGCCATTAGTGGCGGTGGTTTTGAAAAAAATAGCTTGACATGTGGCATGGTGTTATAGTTGTGTATAACAGTATAAAGCGAAGAGATCATTCATGCTTCATCTCTTCGACGAGCGCCAGGCGAAATGATCGAAACCGGGAAAGCACGAAGAATTGATCTCGCTATGGAGGACAAATGAAATCCGTTCCTTGGTTACTGTCTCTCGTTTTGCTGTCCCACCCCAGCCTGGCTGGGGTGGATTCTGATGGGCAAAAATCCTTCGACGCGTTGAAGAGCTTGGCCGGTTCATGGCAGGCCACTGTGACTACGTTCCCACCACAAGCGGAGGCGGAAGGCAAGCAGGTGCATGTTTGGTTGCGCGTCACTTCCATGGGCAACGCGCTCATGCATGAGGCGAAAATAGAGGGCAGAAACGATGACCCGATCACAATGTTGTATCTAGATGGCGATCGCCTGCTCTTGACCCATTATTGCGACGCCGGCAATCGGCCCCGCATGGTTGCCAAAGCCTCCCCCGACGGCAAGATCGTGGAATTTGATTTTGTCGACGTCTCCGGCAACACCACCTATGGACATATGCACCATGCGGTGTTCACGCTCCTAGACGCTAACCACCACGCCGAGGACTGGACCTACATGCAACCAGGGGAGAAGCCGGTTCGCGCACATTTCGACCTGCACAGGACCAACTGACGACCAGCGTATCTAGGAAACAGGATGGACCGTGAGTGGAATGACAATCAACCGATCTACCGCCAACTGCGCGACCGAGTTGTCGCCATGATTCTCGACGGAGTTCTCAAGGAGGGCGATTCCTTGCCCTCGGTGCGCAATGTGGCGGCTGAATACCGAGTCAATCCGCTCACGGTCCTCAAGAGTTACCAAGAATTAGTAGACGAGGAGCTGGTTGAGAAGAGGCGGGGGCTTGGCATGTTCGTCAAAGCTGGTGCACGCAATCTGCTACTCACCGGCGAACGCCAGAAGTTTCTTGCCGAAGAATGGCCCAGGATTTACCAGACCATTCAACGGCTCGGCCTGCGAACCGAGGAGTTGCTCGACATGGAAGGCAAGCCGCGCTCATGGCCTGCGGCAACAAAGGAGAAGCGGTGAAATTATGGCCTGCATAGAAGCCCGCAGTCTACGAAAGGTCTTCGGGACAACCGTCGCGCTCGACGGCGTCGATTTGCGAGTCGAGGAGGGTCGAATTCTGGGGATCATCGGTCCCAATGGCGCCGGCAAGACGACGGCGCTCAACGCCATTCTGGGACTGACTTCTTATGAGGGCGAGCTGAATGTGCTCGGACGCGATCCTTGGCGGGAGCGCAACCGACTGATGTGCGATGTCTCGTTCATCGCCGACGTGGCAGTGCCCCCGCGTTGGCTCCGGGTTTCACAGGCGCTGGAGTATCTGGCCGGCGTGCATCCCCGATTCAACCGCGCCCAGGCCGAAGGTTTCCTATCGAAGACGAGTGTTCGCCCCGGCTGCAAGGTTCGCGAGATGTCTAAGGGCATGGTGACACAATTGCACCTAGCCCTGGTCATGGCGATCGACGCGAAGTTGCTGGTCCTGGACGAGCCGACCCTGGGCCTAGACATCCTCTATCGCAAACAATTTTACGATGCTCTATTGAACGACTACTTCGATCGCAGCCGCACGATCGTGGTGACCACGCATCAAGTGGAGGAGCTCGAACATGTACTGACGGATCTGACCTTCATAAATCGAGGTCGCATGGTGTTTGCTTGCCGCATGGAAGAGCTGGAGTCGCGCTATTTAGAAGTGACCGTCCATCCCGACCATTTGGCCGCGGCACGGGCGCTGAGGCCGATGCACGAGCGTCAGGTATTCGGCCGCAGCATCCTGCTTTTTGACGGCGTCGCCCGGGACGAGCTGGCTGCGATCGGCGAGGTGCGCCGGCCGAGTATCGCGGACCTGTTCTTCGCGGTTATAAGCACCCAGGCCGGCCAGGCACAGGGAGCCGCTCGATGAACACGCAATCCAATGTGGTGCCTGAATCTTCTCTCCGATCGCAGACCTTAGTAGCGCCCGGTATCAAGCCGTCCCAGCAACTGTATTGGTCCGTGAGACGGGAACTCTGGGAGAGCCGTTGGATCTACATCGCGCCGGTAGCGGTTGGCGCGCTATACCTTCTGGCCTTTCTCATCGGCAGCATGATGCATCTGTTGGACAAGATACGTGAGGGACCGAACAGCGCACAGCTACTTGAGTCGATCGAGCGGCCTTACAACGTTGCCGCCCTTCTCATCATGGGAAGCACTTTCATTATCGCGCTGTTTTATTGCCTCGACGCGCTCTACAGCGAACGTCGCGATCGCAGCATCCTGTTCTGGAAATCGCTGCCAGTTTCGGATCTCACGACGGTGCTTGCCAAGGCGAGTATTCCTTTGGTGATCTTGCCCCTTTTGACCTTTGCCGTCACCGTTGCCACGCATTGGATCATGCTGCTATTAAGCAGCGGAATATTGTTGGCGCGGGGACTAGGGGTGGCGATCTTGTGGAACCATTTACCCCTATTTGAGATGTGGGTCGGGCTGCTCTACCACCTGGTCGCCATTCATGGACTCTGGTATGCCCCCATCTACGGCTGGCTGCTGATGGTTTCAGCTTGGGCCACGCGAGTGCCCGTTCTATGGGCGGCGTTGCCGCCACTAGCCATCGGATTTGCCGAGAAGATCGCCTTTAATACCTCATATTTCGGCGCGTTGCTCGGGCACCGCATCGGCGGTGACGTCGAGGGCGGCAAGCTCATGGCGGCCAACACCACCATGCATCCGCTGATGCAGCTCGAGCCGGTTCGCTTCCTGCTTAGCCCAGGTCTTTGGATCGGATTCTTGGTCACCGCGCTCTTTCTTGCCGCGGCGATTCGGCTGCGCCACTATCGAGGACCGATCTGACGCTTGCGCTTCAGGTGTGCCGAAAACCGAACGGTGAAGTTGTGGGGCCAGTCTGATTTGGGAGATCGGGATCAATCACACGCGGGAGAGGCAATCGAGATGAGCACAGCCGCAGTTACCAAACTGACCAGAGAACCTCGTTCCAGGTCGAGAGCCGCCGGCTTCTTTTACCTGCTTACCTTCGCCACCGGAATAATTGCTCTATTGGTTCATAACCGGTTGAGCATGATCGCCGGGTTCCTCGCCGGCGTGTGCTACGTGGTGGTGACGATCCTGTTTTATTTTATTTTCACCCCTGTAAATCGAATGCTCGCTCTCACCGCGACGGTTGTAAGCCTGGCTGGATGCGCTGTGGGGCCTCTCATCCAGACTCATCTTCTTCCCGCCAAGATCAACCCGCTGGTATTTTTTGGAGTCTACTGCCTCCTGGTCGCCTACTTGATCTTGAAATCGACATTCCTGCCTCGAATCTTGGGTGCCGGCATGCTGTTTGCCGGATTGGGTTGGCTGACCTTCTTCTCTCCGCAGCTGGCAAATTCGCTGTCTCCTTACAACCTGTTCCCCGGCCTGTTGGGAGAAGGTGCTTTGACCTTGTGGCTCGTCGTGAGAGGCGTCGATGAAAGGCGGTGGAGAGAACAGTTCAGCGGAGGGAGAGTCTCGCCATGACGTTCCTGCCTGTGCACATCGCCGCCGGGGCCACGGCACTGGTTTCCGGATTCGTTGCCCTGTATGCCCGCAAAGGAGCCAAGCTCCATCGCCAGAGTGGGATCATCTTTTTCTACGCCATGCTGATCATGGCCGGCAGTGCTGCGCTGTTGGCAACCATAACGAAACCGAATGGCGCCAATGTTCTCCAGGCCGCGCTCGCCTTTTATCTGGGGACCACGGCGCTTCTCGCCGTACGGCGCCCCGCAGCCGGATTTGAGCGGATCGAGATCGCCGCCGTGCTGCTGGCCCTTACGGTTGGGTTTGCTCACATCAGCTTTGGCTGGGAAGCCTTGCACAGCGCCAGCGGCACCAAGTACGGATATCCACCAGCGCTCTACTTCACTATGGGGCCGCTGGCACTCGTAGCCGGTTTTGGAGATATGCGTATGTTGCTGCGGGGCCTTCAAGGGAAGAGTCGAATCGCCCGGCACCTCTGGCGCATGTGCTTTGCCATGTTCATCGCCAGCGGTTCATTCTTTTTCGGCCAGGCAAAGGTGCTTCCCCAACCGATACGAATCTTTCCCTTGCTCGCGATCCCGGCCCTACTGCCACTGGCTGTCATGCTTTACTGGCTCGCGCGCGTGTGGTTCACCAAAGCAACGTTATTAATCGGTGGAGACGATCGACCTCGAAGCCCACAGAAGAATGCGCCCCAACCGCACATCGAGCCGCTCAGGTTAGACGCGCTCCCTCGAAAAGCCATGACTAAGTGGCAGATTTGACACAGGTCGGCCGCTCGTTTCTCATGCCAGAACCATTGGACTTCAGCGCTCGGGGTGGTGGCTGAAGATTACGACGGCCCCTCGGTGGATTTAGTTAACAGACCAATTTTGTCCACTCCCGAGTTCCGGGCAATTGAATCGCCTCGGCGACATGCTGAAAGTCGATATCATCATCCCCCTTCACAAAAGCAATATGTTCCGCGCGCTGTTTATACATTTCCATTAGCCGATCGTGCAGCTTCGCCCAGGGCACTTCTTCCTGGTTGATTTTGAGCGCGGGAGGGTTGTGCTCGCCTGCCCAGGCGACCTGAATCACTATGGTGCTGGCCGGCTCGCTTTGATGACCATCCTTGGCCGGCTGCGGGATCTGGGCTTCGAGTCCTTTCTGTTGTGACATCGGAACAACTACCATGAAAACAATGATGAGTACCAACAGAACGTCAATCATGTGCGTGATGTTGATCTCTGCCCGGAGCGCACCACTGCCTGCTGTCGAGAATGCCATTCCATCACTCCTCTCCAGCGCGCGCGTGTCTTTGTCATTGGACAATCAGCGTAGCGCGGGAGTTCCCAGAAAAGCCGTGAGATTTTTATGGAGCGACGATGGTCGAAGGTAATTCGGGTCGCAACTGCAGGCTCAAGTTCTTGATCAAATAAGGGGCGTCGATCCTCGAATGGAACGCCTTACCGAGCAATCCGAGCCATGACGAGGCCTTGATCAGAACTGGTGATTCCATCCCGGGGCCGTGCCGCTACAATCTTGTAATCCTTATATTCGATGGTTAGCGTCGCACGCCCACCCAAACGCAAAAAGCTTTCCGAGTGGTTTTCTGCCGGTAGCCAAAACCCATCCACCTTCTCGTACCGGTGCTCGACGTCGGTCTTCTTGATCCAAATGGAAGGGTTCTTCGCCGGCTCGGCTTGGATTCGGGTTACGGCAAAGTCGTTGGCGTCTACCCAGATTTTCCCACGGTATAAGAACCGGTTCCGCGATTTTGGCGCGACTTCCAGAACGTATTGTGCGCCCGACGGAGTGTTCTGGTAACCGTCCATTCGGAAGTCGTAGTTCTCTCGGCTCAGTGCGGTGAGGCGCTGATTCTCTTCATTTGCGGCTTCCCGCTCGCCTTCGAGTAACTTTTTAAAAACGTGGTTAATAATGAACTGCGAACCATTCTCCGATATAACCGTGAACTCTTTGTTGTCGGGAGACCGGTAGCTTACTTGGACGATCATCTCCGCATCCCGGTCAGAAGGAAAGCCGCGATATTGCATGCGGTAAATGCGTGTGCCCTGGAATTGCCGAAGCGCCCCCGCGCGCTCCTGGTTCTTTTCCTCAAGCCGATGGACGACCTCTTCAGCGGACAAGAGCGGCCCCCTGGTGGCGGAGTTCGAGCTTTGCGCAACTCCTGCCGACAACCCTGCAAGAAGCATCCCCACCATCCAACTTGCGGCCGATCGTTTCCCAGACATGAAGTCTTCTCCCCTCACGAGGTTTGATGTAAATTGCTAGGTCTCACAATTCCGGGCAGCCCGAGACCTGCCGGCTTGCCCCAGCGAAAGCCGCAAGTACTGGTCGTATCGCGCATATAGCGATTCGAACACCGAATCCCAAGATGCGGTCAACGCGTACTTGCGTCCAGAGCGCCGCATTCGCCTGAGGAGTTCCGGCTGCGACGCAAGCAGCATCACCCCATTGACGAAATCAGCTAAGCTCTTGGCCACGAAACCCGTCTCACCGCAAGCCACAATAAAACGTGGGCCGCCACTGTCCGTGACCATCGCCGGCACTCCCGAGGCCAATGCTTCGAGCACAACGTTTCCATAAGTATCGGTTCGCGAAGGAAACACAAAAACATCCATGTTGGCGTAGGCCTCGGCTAACTGTTCGCCGCGCAATACCCCGGTGAAATCGGCTTGCCGCATCTGCGCCTGAAGCCAAGCTCGCTCGGCGCCCTGCCCCACAATGGTGAAGCGAAAATTCCTAAGTCCGGCCTCGATCAGCGCCTTTTCCAGATCGACCAAAAAACGGATGTTTTTTTCCGTCGTGAGACGCCCCACATACCCAATGACAAACCTGTCGTCCCTTCGGCAGCGTCGCTCGGGATCAAACAAGATGGTGTCAACCCCCCGAGGCATCGAATAGCAAGGTTTGCCGGTGCCCTGCTCCACTAACTGGATAAGCTCCGCGTTGGGAGCGAACAGTAGTCGTGCGATTTTGTAGAAGCGTAGCAGCGCGCGCAAGCTAAGTTGCCGGATACTCGATCCCAGTCGGGCTCTCAGGGTCGCGGGGAACCGTTTGAAGCTTGCCGTGGTTCGCTGTTCGGCGTACTCGTGCAGGTTGGTGTGCCAGGAGGCTGCCAGCGGGACCCTCAGCTGGTGTGCGATCAGTGCTCCCAGCTGCCCTACATCACTCGGCCCGGTAATATGCACAATGTCGGCATCGAACTCGCGCACTTCGGCTTCGACCCGCGAATAATGCCGCCAAAAAGCGAGATCGAAGTCGTGGCGCTCGTCTACGGCGAAGCCAATAAGCCCCCGGCGGAGCATCAGGCGCGTACCACTTCCCTCCCGTGCCCCGCAGCTCCGTTCGCCGCCGCAAACCGTCAGCAATGGCAGTTCGCGGCGGCGGGCGAAGGCCTCGAATTGTCGGGCGGTGTTTGCCACCCCATCGATTTCATCGTAGGTGTCGGGAAAAAAGGCCACGCGCAGGCCCGGAGTGGCCGGGGCGAGACTGGCCGCGGCTGCCGCCACCTGACCAGAGTTGGTCAAGGAACCACCTCCTGGCCTTTGCCGAGATCGAAGCGCAGGTCGCGCTCCGGCCGGGCGAGGGCAAACTGCATTAGGTTTCTCACCGGATGCATTTCCAGCAAGCGGAAAACGCCAAAGACCGCGTTAATGAACCCCGCGGGCTTTCGCCACAAGGTTGAGAGCGGCTGCACCACTCCGTTGTGATCAGGATGAAACACTCGCTCATCCCATTCCCGAGAGCCGGCCGGGTACTCGGGGTATTCTCGAACCACATCCAACAGGGTTTGTATGACCCTTAACGCGTGCGGTTCTGCATACTGCGGCATAAACAGTACATGTGTGCGCCGCTCCTTGCGAACCTGGTGAACGAACTCAGTAAAACTTTCGGCTTCGCTCAAGTTGAGCACTGCACTTGGCTCGCAGCCATGCCGGTCGCCGCCTCCGATGATTGGCTGGTTCCATCCTTCAGCGAAGTGCAGTGTAGCCTGGTTCTCCTCCCAACTGCGCAACCCGCCTAACTCGAAGGCGTGAATAAACATTCCGTACTTAGTAACGAAGGCGCTCAAGGTGCTAGTGTGCCGCTGTCTGCCAATACCCGCCAAGTCCCACATGGGATGGTTCAACACCACCAAGACATCTGGATTTTCATCGAGCATGGCTAGCAATTCCTGCAAGTGCTTCTCCTCAGAAGCCCGGGTGTATTGCCGCAGCTCCGCCACGATCGATTCGGCCCGTGCGCTCGGCAAGTTATGCAGACCCAAATGCAAAGTGGTATCGCGAAACGGCGTCGTCCACTCCAGGGAGACGGGGATCCGTCGCGCCTGAGGTATGACCCGCAAGAGCATCGGAGCCTCGATATTATCGTGGTCGGTGAGAGAAACCATGCTGGAAAGGCCCAGCACCTCTTCAATCTGGTCGCACTCCAGTTGAAAGGCAGCCAAGGCGGGCATTGGCGGCGTCCAGTAGGACTTCCAGAAATCGACCTTAATGGCCGAAATGTCCCACGCGCGGCGCTCTTGATGCGCCAATGCCCAACGCAGCGGCGCATATTTGGCTGCGAATTCCGCAATAAAATACAGCCCTTCTTTGGAATGCTTGGTGTGACCGTGAAGAGAAACCGCGCTGCGATACGGCTTGGATGCTAAAGGCTGTTTCCAGAGATACGTTACAGTGCGCTGCAAATCGCCCTCCTGGTGCGGAGCTGGTGATTTACTAAATCAACGTTGACACAAGGAGTATTAACGCCAGGTTAGCTTTGCATCATTTTTTGTGCAGTGCCTAGTTGATTAGCATCGATTTAACCGCTTGTTAATTCCTCCCTGTGTGCATCGTGCCTATACTGCGGACTTGGATACCCGCCCGACAGGCACAGCGAACGCCCGCGAGCCGCAACCGGAGTCTCCGGGGGTGGCTTTTTGGGCCGTGCTGTCCAGTGTTGTTCGTTCCCCGCAACGCCTCCTGTTCTTGTGGAATTGGAAATCAGCTTTGTTGAGTTTGATCCTGCGGGGCCCGATCTTTTTGGTTGCAACCTTTCATCGCGGCTGGAGATCAGCGATGGCGGCGCTATTCACGGAATCGGTCTTCTGTGTTTTCACTGCGGGATTTTACGGAGCTATTGTTCAGACACTCCGCAGTGCCGAACCGAAATGGCTTACCGCCACGTTTTTGACCGTGATAATGCCGGCTCTTTTTCAGGTGCTCGAGTACTGGCTGCATTGGCTCCGAGGTACACCTCACCTGCGGCCGGCGGAAAGCGTCTCCGTGGTGGCCGGCGCAATTTCCGCCTTGTTTAATTGGTATGCCATGCGCCGCGGAACGCTGCTGGTAGGCGATGAAGGCCGATCTTTCGCCAGTGACCTCGACCGCCTGCCCAGACTTATCCTGAGTTTTTTGTCGGTTTTACCACGCAAGATGCTGGAACGATGGAAGCGGGCTCAATCGGGTTTCCTAAGTCGCGGGACCGGGGAATGCCTCTGAAGAGCTGCACTTGACCAACTGCTGGCACGAGAAATCGGGCGGCATCGCCACGTTTTATCGAGCTTTGATGAGTGGAGCGAATCGCCGGAGACAGCCCCTTCGTCTGGTGGTGCCGGGAGAAAAAAGTCGAATCGAGGAAGCGGACAAGTTTGCTAAAATTTATCACATGCAGGCGCCGCGGTCGCTTTTGAACGCGGAGTATCGCAGCATCTACCCGCCGCAGTTTCTTTTTTCCGGAAGCAAGCTCCAGGCAATCCTGGCAGCGGAACGTCCCGATCTAGTGGAGGTCTGCGATAAATACACCTTGAATTATTTGGGGCCACTACTGCGCCACCGGCTTCTGCGCTCCCTAGATTTCCGTCCCACCGTGGTTGGACTCAGTTGTGAACGCATGGATGACAATTTCCGAACCTATATCGGCAGGGTGCCGCTGGCAGATGCATTCTGCTCCTTATACATGAAATGGCTTTATTTCCCGTTTTTCGACCACCACGTCGCCAATTCTCAATATACCGCCGCCGAACTGCGCTCTGCCGCACAGGGCCACTTGGGAGAGCGGGGGACCTGGGTTCGGCATATGGGCGTGGATCTCGAGCATCTCTCTCCTGCTCGCAGAGCGAAAACCCAACGGAGTGGCCTCCTCGAATACTTTGCCGCCTCCGATGAGAGCGTGCTGCTTCTTTACCTCGGCCGCTTAGTTCCCGAAAAGAACTTTTCTCTGCTCTTTGACTTATTGCTCTACTTGGTTCGAAATCGCGGGCGCGACGTACGCTTGCTAGTGGTTGGAGACGGCATTCAACGAAAGCACTGGGAGAGGGAATCGAATCAGCGGATTCCGCGCAGGGTCGTCTTTCTCGGCCACATCCAGGACCGCAGCCTTTGAGCGCAAGAGCATAACCAAATAGGCGAGGCAACCCACCAACGTAAAAACAAAAGCCAGTTCTACGATGAACGTCATAGGTGTTCCTTGCCGGACGACAAATCTTCACAGCCGACCGAAGTGCGCGAGCAACACATAAAGGCATGCCAGGGTCAGGATAGGACCGCCCCAGATCATTAGGGCCGACTTCCAGCCCAGAGAAACCACCACTTCACGCTGACTTCTCCAGGAAATGAAAAAGGCCGGCTGGTTTGTGCCCTTCATCAAAACCACAGGAGGATGGAGATCAAAGCCTTCCCCCTCGGAAACCCATTTGCCTTCATTTTCCGCTACCGTGGCCACCGGGTTGGCCGGCTCGGTCGGTGTGCGCGCTTCAAGAGGGCTCACGCCGGCTGTGTTCCAGGCTGCCGGGCTGGAGATACCGGCCTTCATCAGCGCCGCCGCCACTTTTTGCTGTTGCGTCATGGCGGTCAGTGGTACGGGTTCTTGCGGAGGCGATAGGCGGATGATCTCTTTCGGCTTCGGCGGCTCCTCCACGGGCTCGATCTTGGCAGGCGGATCGTCGCGCTCCGCCCAGGCTGGCATTATGCCGGCATCGATTCCCGGATTTTGCGACAAGGTTCCCAGCACAAACAGAAAATTCTTGGGCTTGATGCAGTACTCCTCAACTTTGATTTGCCGGCTAATATCCGCCCCATGGCGCAGCAAGAAATCTCTCACTCTGCTCGAGATCTGCGCTCCGTCGAAGAAAATCGAGGCCCGATATTGTTCCTGCAAATCACAGTGCAAGTCCATCTCCGCCGCCCGCGGATCGACCAGCAACTTGTCGGTTCCATCGTCCAAATAGAAGGGAACATGCAGCGTCTCCTCGCCCAGCTTCACCCATTCGCGATTCTTGCCACGCTGGCGCAGTTCCCAAGCGATACTGCGGTAGTAGTAGCATTCGTGTCCCTGTAGTGGAGAAGTGACGATGTAGGGCCCGGTCGCCTGTCCGCTGATCTCGACCAGTCCCATCGAGGCGCTACGAATCTTCGAGGCCGGAGTATTGAGGATGAGCCGCTTGCGCTGCAGCAGTGAGAATCCTTTCCAGAACCAATAGAGGCCGACGAGGGCACCGAGCGCGGCCCAGAATAGCAGTCCTTGATTGGAAACCAGGAAGATCGCTGGTGGCGGCATGATTTCCGTCGTAACCCAAGTACACTCCGGGCTCGCTTAGCAGCTTAACCGCTGCCCCAATGCCGTCCGAGACGAAAGTGTGGTGCAAGGCTTACTTGGGTAACGTTCAGCGAAAACCCGTTCTCGCGCGGGATGACCTTCGTAACTGCGAATCCGGGTACCGCGTTGCTGAGCCTATGAACGCTTTCTAGAATCTTTAGCTGGATTCGTCCGCACCACCCGTTTTCCGATGCCCGACACCCCAAAACGCGTAGATCGCCAGGAAATTGCCAGACGTGTGGAGCGGGGTGAAAAGCTACTACAAAAAGGCAAGGCCGGCGAAGCCCTAGAAGAATTCCTTCAAATTCTAAGTCTTGAACCTGCGAAT
>Ga0126381_100003697_pt1 | contig 16587 bp, 11 predicted proteins | sample PanSoiMetPlot_28_FD_96465 | JGI IMG/M metagenome (GOLD analysis project Ga0126381, IMG submission 96465) | Tropical forest soil microbial communities from Panama - MetaG Plot_28 | ecosystem: Environmental > Terrestrial > Soil > Tropical forest > Bulk soil | place: Panama | collected 2016-02-17 | reverse complement strand
GCCGGCCAATCGATGTACAGGCGTAAATCACTTTCGCGCTGTGCCGTAAAGCCCCGTATCGAGGAACCATCGAAGGTCAGATTGGCGAAGTTTTTGACCAGAAATTTCTTGTCGTAATCCAGCATGTGCAGCCGGCCTTCGAGATCGCTGAACAAAACCGTGACGGCCTTGATGCGCTTCTCGTCGGTGAGATATTTCAGGCGCTCTTCCTGAATTTTGTGAACGGCCACGCGCTTTTGGCGCTGCTCCTTGGCCTGCAGATTCAGTTCCTCCAGCTTGTCGTATGGTAGAGCCAGGAAATTACGAAGTTCGTTTGTCGACATGAATCTCCTCAGGATGGGGATTGGAAACCGCCACAGTGAAGTTGGGTTTGTTGGCGATCACACATGAGGTTAACAAGCCGCGAATTCGAACCGCCAATTAAAAGCACTAATAATCAATATTGACGGAATTTATGGAAGCAATTGAAGTTTCGCGAACCTCGGTTTTACGCTGCATTTGCAGCGAAATCTGTGCAAATCTGACGCGCCAGATACAACTTCAGGGTGAGACGCTCGGTTACTTCAGGGCTTCGTCACGCGGGGTGCAGGCGCTTGCGCAGCACAACCTCACTTCCGCGACGCGCGAACGTCACCTCTGACATCAGGCTGCGCATCAGAACAATACCTCGTCCGTGGGTTAGTGTGGTTACGTGATAATTCTCGGGATCGGCAAGTGCGAGGTCGAAACCCGGGCCGGGATCCCGAACCCTGATCACAATATCTGCCTTGCCTGCCGAAACCATGCAGCGAATCATCTTCGCTGGATCATCTTTGCAGCCATGAAGCGCAGCATTCGCCATCGCCTCTTGCAACGCGACCAGAATGTCAATCTGGTCGCCTTCATCGGGGCAATGTTCCGCCACAAACTCCATCACCTTGTCGCGGCACTCGGCAAGGTTCGCCAGCACTCCGGGAAACTCAAATTCCCGTCCTGCTGTTTCGGCATCCGCTTGCTCGGCGTCGATGCGGATCGTCCCCGCCTTCCGCAGCCCTGATGCATTCGCCATGTTCGTACCTGCGATCGCTATCCTCCTCGTCGCGAGGAAGCTGCATGCCTGCATTATGCGTGCGTTCCTTGCTGCTTGCTACTAATCCGTGTCTCAATCACATTAAAAGTTAGTGAATGCACCCCCCCGCAACCGTTACTCACGTGATTACGTGCGATAATTCGCGTCCCGTTGATCTTCGTGCAACAGAAATCCGTCATTATGCGAATAGCAAGTGAGTGATGTGGAGCTGACATGTCAACCCCTATTCAGGAGCCATGGGCGCAAGTGTGCGCAAACCTGCTGGCGCCCTTGGGATGGAGCACCACCAACAACGAGACAAAGGAAATGTTGCGTATCGATATTCAGTCGTCGAATGATGTTGCGACGCTCTTCTGCTTTGGACGCCTGGTCTACGGTGTCGAAGTCGAGATGCTGCGGACCATGGTCTACGCTCGACCTGAAACCAATCTATATATCGACTTGTCGGAAGTGACCGCTATTGACGCCGCCGGACTTGGTTTGCTGGTCGAGCTACAAAACTTGGCTGCGAAGATACACCGTAATGTGACGCTCCTCGACCTTTCCGAGGACGTCTGGCGCCTGGTCATCCTCACCAAGCTCTGCGGTTCGCTTGAAATTTCCTATTCCGACTCGCTCACACTCGACGCCGAAGGTGAGGAGTGCGACCGGCGTCAGCTAATCGGCTAACCTGTCAAACCTACTTGGGCGCCACCCGAATCACGGTCGGAGCCAAATTCCATCCACGGAGATTTACGCGCGAGTCGCCGTTCGAAACAGTAGCCCTATATTCGATCTCGATCTCGCGCGTCTCCCCCGGCAGCAACGATATATAGTTATCGCTGTAATACGCGGGCAGAATGCGCGTGCCGTCTAACGCATTCACCAGCGTGAGCTTGTTTTCAAGGGCCGCTGCCGTCCCCTTGTTCTCGAGCTTTACATGAACGCGCACTGTCTGTCCGCCGCGCGTCCACATCGCTGACGTCGCGAGCACCGCCTCCGGCAACCGCGTCAAATCCCGGTACGCCTCACTCGTTGCTCCCAGCCAATAAAGGTTGTCTGACACCACCTGCCCGGCGGAATTCTTCAGCTCCAGCTTTACCAGCACCACGTTCGTTCTCATCACTGAAGCTAGGTCGAGGTTGAATCCCGCCGTGACGTCGTTCGCCGCAATGTCTTTCTGTTCGGAATGCTGCAATAGTTGCTTGTTGTCTAGCGAATACACCGTCGCAGTCACCGTCGTTGATGGCTGCGCCGTGGTGGTCGTATTAACCACCGCAACGCTATAGTCTGAAAGATCGAGCTGCACATGCAGAGGCTCGCAGGCCTTCTTCACGCCATAGAACGACGCCTGCGTGTCGTAATCCGAGCTCAGGATCTGCCACATATTGCTTGGCCAAGCCGGCTGTGTCATCCACAACATGCGTCCCGAGTTCGGAGCCCACAGGTGCGCATACATGCCCTCGAAGATCGCGCGATGTGTCACGTACTGCAGCATCTGCGCCTTGCGTTCGAAGTCCTCCAGGCTCGTGCCCGCGCCGAACTCCATTTCAACCTCTTTCATAAACGGCTCGATCTCGCCGTTCCCGCTCTGATGCCAGTCGTGATAGGCCCACGCGTCGCCGATCGGCCACTGGTCTTCCTTCGGAATCCACGCCTTGAACGACTCCAGCGTCGACAGCGACACCGTGCCCGTCTCCACTGAGAACCCGCGATTCCACAGCGTGTAGTACAGCTTTGGGTCCTGATACTTGTACGGCCCACTCTGTTGCAGATTCACCTGGTTCGAACTCGGCGAGTAGTAGCGCGTCCCGTCGTACTTGTTGAAGACATCAATGAGCCCCGCGTTTAGGATTGGCGACGGCACACCCTCATTTCGCCCGCACCACATCACAATCGACGGATGGTTGCGGAACCGCAGCACCATGTCGCGCGCGTTGTCGAGAAACAACGGAATGTCCAGCGGCTCGGTGTTGTAGTCCTGCGTCGTCGTCCAGAAGTCGTTCCACACCATCATTCCGTACTCGTCGGCCAGGTCGAAGAACGTCTCCTCCGAGTTCTGCCCCATCCAATTCCGGATCAGGTTAACGTTGGCATCGCGATGCAGCCGGAAATACGGCTCCAGCTTCTCGCGCGACACCCGCTTGCGCGAATCGTCCATACCCCAGTTGCCGCCGCGCACCGCAATGCGCACGCCGTTCACCTTGATCACCAGGTAGTGCTGCATCTTCGTATCGTTCGCTGCCACCACCGCGGGAGACGTTTCTCCTTCTTTTGTCAGCGACGCCGCCCACGATACCCAATAGTCCTTCCTTTCCGTCGGCAGCATCTCCGGGAACGGGTCCGCTGGCGGAAGCTCCCGCATGCCCTCGTGCGTGACATCCACGACCACCTCGCCCCGCGCCCGCGCAGTTGTCGGAGAAACCTCCACGCGCCGCAGTTGTCCCTTCGTGTCCAGCAGCCCGAGTTCGTACGTCACTTCGCGGACACCGAAACGAACATTCTTTGCATCGCTCGCCGCGCCGCCCTCACTGAACTCCACCTTCGCTGTGTACAGCTCCGGCTTGCCATACCCATTCGGCCACCACAACCGCGGATGTTGCAACGTCAACTGCGCAAACTCCACTGGAGCCAGCTTCACCTCGCTCTGCCCGGGCGTTAGAGTCACGCCCTTCGTCACCGTGACGTTGTCAACCGACACCTTCAGCACGCCTCTCACCGGCTTATCCGACGCATTCTGGAGCGGCACGTTGATTTCGACATCGGCTGTGCTCGTGTCCGGCAGCGGCAGCTTTGTAATGACCTGCACGTCGCCGATCTTCACCACGCCGGTCGCCGTCAGTGTTACCGGCTGCCAGATTCCCGTGTCGCGATCGCGAATCGCCGGAATCCAATCCCATCCCTCGGTCGCCATGAACGTGGGACCGTCCAGTACCATCGCGCCGCCATTCTCCCCCGGCCCGCCCAAGATCGACTGCTCATGCGGAATCCCCGGATGCGGCGGCGGCGACACCCGCACCAGCAGCACATTCGTCTGCTTCGGCTCGAGCACATCGGTTACGTCGTACACACCGCGGACGAATGCGCCCTTAATGTTCCCCAGCGACTTCCCGTTCAGCCATACTTCGGCCGCGTAGTTGATACCCTCGAACGTCAGCGTCAGCCGCCGCGCGTCTGTCTTTGGCACCTTGAACTCGTTGCGATACCAGTAATCCTGCTTGTTGAGGCTTTCAGGAATGATGAGGTTGTTCAGCCCGTAATCCGAGTCCGGATAAACTCCACGATCGATCATCGTGGTCAGTGCGGTGCCTGGTACCGTCGCCGCCAGCCAGCCCTTGGTGTCGAATCCCGCCGCAGCGACCTCCGCAGAGCTCGCCTTCACTGTCGGAGCCGCGGCCATCATCCATCCGCCCGCGAGTGTCCACTGATTGTCGCCCTCCGCCTGTAATGCCGGCCCCGAAGGCAATGGCTTCGCCACCGCCGGCGGATACGGCGCGCGACTCTTTGGAAAGGTCGCCGGATCCTGCGGCGCGCGATAACCCGCCTGCCCGCGCGTCTGCACCGGCCAAGGCTTCGCGCCCTGCTCAAACACAATCAACCCAAAGTTCGGCGGATTCGCCGCCAGTTGCCTGATCTTGTCCGCCGCCAGGGTTTCGCGCACGATGGTGAATCCCGCAACCTTCCCGCCGAAGTGCTGCCCCTGAAATGAGGACATTGCCGGCGTCGCCGTCGGAATCGGCGGCGCAATCTGCACCACTGGCGCCACGCGTCCCAACGCCAGCACGCCTTGTCCTACCTGCCCGCCGTCACCGTACAAGCGAAACACCGACTGCCCGTCGAACGACGCCGCGACAAACTGCCACTTCCCCGGCGTGATCGTGGCCGGTCCAATAAGGCTGTTTTCCGGCCCCGCCCACATCATTAGTTTGCCCGGTTCGAGCCCGATGTACCGCGAGTACTCGCTCGCCACATCGCCATAGCCGGCGACCAGCTGCGGCCCCGACACCGCCGAGTCCAACCACACCCAGCCATACATCGTCCACGGCGACTCGGCCCGCAACACCGTGTCCTTCTCCACCATCTTTCGATGGACACCGTCTCCACCCGCCATGATTGCGGCGTTGTATGGTCCATACATCGGAGGATCGTTTGTCGGCACGATCTGTGCGAACGCATCGTAAACGATTAAGCAGGAAAGCAAAACAAGAAGAAATAGAAACCAGAAGTAACCACGTGACCAATTCTCAATGGTTCGCATGAGTCCTCTTGGGGCGATTGGTCCGCCACCTGTCTTCGCCGCGCGCGCTGCAGCAGGCGAAGAGTATCGATTTTGTAACAGCAAATCATACAGGAGGGTAAGGCCGCCGCCGTCCTCAGCGACTCATCCGCGACTTCTTGTCGATGACGATGGGGCGGAGATCCGCACCGCTAATTAATTACTAATTACCAGTTGCTCTCTGCCGTTCTCACTTGTTCCCAAACGTAATACTCAGTCCCGAACTCGTCCCATAATCGGTACCCGAAAACGTGGGCGGAGGCTGGTTGTCCCAGTTGCCATAGAACGAAACATTCCACGACAGGCTGCCTGACAGCTTGATGTAGTACGTCACATTGAGGTTGGTATAGACGCGCCCGGGCTCCGAAAGCGCCGGGAAGATATTCGCCACCACGTCAAGGTTAGTCTTATTGAAACGAAACAGCTTCGCATTCGCGCTGATCACCGCTGTGGCGACATTCTGCGTCGGCGCTCCAACAACCGACTGCGCATATGCCGTTCGTTGCCACGCCACTCCTCCTAACACGTAGATGGTCGTGTTATTGGTATTCGCGAGGTATCGTCCGATGCCGCCGCCAATCGCCGATTGGATATCGATTCCCTGCACCGAGCTCTGCAGAATAGTGCCGAAGCCGGCGGCAAACCAGTTGTTAGGAGGCAACAAATGAAGTCCTCCAAGCGTGAATTGATTACGCGTCGACGCGGTTACTCCCGTGCTGGTCGACAACGAAGAGTTGTAGCTGGCGCTCGCCTGCCAGCGCTCCCGCGGGTAAGCGACCTCGGAACTCAGGCTGTACTGTGTGGTCTGATTTCCTTTGGAGTACTGAATCCCAGTGTTAATGTCCCCGTTGAATCTCTGCCAGAACCGCGCCGATGTCTGGTCCATCTGCACGACCTTCGGCCGTTCGAGTTGCGCCTGCTGGCCGCTCAACTCAACCACCGCGATCGTCATCGGCCTTCCCTGCTCCACACTGGCGGTCGACAGCGTCCCCGTATAGACCCTGCCGTCCTCGGTCTTCACCAGGAAGAGCTGCTTGCTCTCGATGTGGTCGACCTTCGACCATTGCACCTGGCTCGTGCCGAGTATGTATTGCATGCTGATGTAGAGCACACCCTCCGAAAGACCTTTGATCTCGCCGGTCAGGTGATCGCCGTTCTTCATGACGATGACGTCAGTGCTCTCCCGCGCCAGCAGCGGCGCTGCCAACAGCAACAAAAGTAGAATTCGGGCTTGAAGGTTCATATCGCGCCTGCCTCGATCGTGTACCCACAATCCGCCGCATTACGGCTAAGTTGTTTGTCGCGAAGGGAGTGTGTGCGAACATCCTACTGTATGCGTCGGGTTGCTGACCGTCGAAATTGGTCGTTCGGAATGCCGTTAGTGGTGCCCCTTTCTAGCCGGCGGCGCAGCGGCGCAGACTAGCGAATTCCTGCCGGATGTTGATGTCTATTACAGAGTCACTAACGAACTTCGCATCTGGATGCAGGCGAAAGCAACCTACGAGGTCGGCAATCTGGTAACAGCTGAATTCGGCCCCAGCCTCGACTTCTATCTCAAGCCGAGGGTTCGGCTGCAGGACATCACCACGTTTGACTTGGACGACTCGAAGTCCCGGCCGCTGGTGTTCTCCATCGGCTACCGCTACCTGCTCTATCCCGGTTCTCCGCCGACCTCGATTGGCAGTATGGCGTCTTCACTTGGCACTATCGCAATCGATTGCAGATCGAACCCGACTCGAAAATTCGCGCGTACCACTTCCAGCCCTACGCCAGCGCCGAATTCTTCTACTAAAAGCCAATACAGCAAATGGGCCGAGACTGCGATCTACCTCGGATGCTTTTTTCCTATCGGCAAGCAGTCGAAATCTACCCCTACTACGAACACCAGAACCAGACCGGCAAAAGCCCCAACCTGCAGTACAACCAGTTCCGGCTGATACTGAACCTCTACTTCAATCGAAAATAAGTATTGCACCGACTGCGGATCCGCGCTCGGATACCCAGGCAACGAAAAGCTAAAGGAAGCCCAGTCGCGTAGCCGCATCGCCGCCGAAGTCGACTGCCCCGTTCAACCCTGAATGAAGCCGAAATCGCCTGTCGTGTTTCACCCCGATCGCCACGTCAGATCAAATTTTTCGGTACCTCTGAGTCTCGGTGGTGAATTCACTCCCATTTCAACAACCCGGCATTCCTCAATACCCTCCGCACTTTCTTCGGCGAAATCGACAGCCGGCTCGACACCCGAGACACCTTCTTCCCTTCCCGCTGCCACACTCGCGGAATTACGATCTCCGCGAACTCCTCCGTGACCTGCTGAAACGTTTTGTCGCCCAGAATTCCATCCGACCACGCCCGCAGCGTCTCGTCGATGCTCGATGCCCGCAGAATCCGCATCTTCAGGGCCATCAAGTCCTCCCACACATGGTCGTGATCTTCGGGACCGAGCCGGGCATTCGCGTGATCGATGCAGCGCTTCGCGTCCCCCCACTCTTGGAAGTAGTCGTTCGCATACACCGTTCCGCGCGCAACGTAGGCCTCGGCGATCAACCGTCGATTCTCGGTCAGCTCAGCCAAACGGACCGCATCATCCGCATACCGGCTCGCATTGTTCGCATAAACAGCTGCATCGGCGTCTTCGCCGAGCTGTTCATCCACCCGCATGTTCTCGGCAATGCTCTGCAGCGTTCGGGCTCGCGCCATGTGGATGTGGTCATTCTTGTCCTGCGCCAGGTTGTATGCCTTCAGCGCCTCACTCGCGCCCAGATCAACGCTTCCTGCGTCGAGATGCAGGTATCCCGCGCTCACCAGAGCCGACGCCGTGCCGCTGTAATAGTGATGCTGCGCGTAGATCTCTCCTGCTCGCTGTACCTGCTCCAGCGCCTCAGTGCAGATTTGTGTATACCGTGCCTGTTCGCCTGCCGTGCCGCGTGCCGCCGTGGCGCCTTGCTCCCGCCCTTCGCTCCTCGCCGCCCTGGCGTCAATGCGTTTCCGCAATTGCAGCGCGATCGACCGTTTCACTGACGCAGCATTCACCAGCGCTCGTGCCAGGTTGCGATGATTCGGGTCGCGCCGGGCATACAATTCCACCGCTCTGTCGAAATGCTCCAGCGCTTCCGCATATCTTCCCGCCTGACGCTCCATGCGCCCTCGCGCCGACTCGATATTGCCCAGCGACAGCGCGTCATCGGTTTCTGCCAGGTGGGCCCTCGCCTCATCGAGCGCGCGCAACGCCTCAGCCATCTGCCCGGTCTGAAACAGGAGCCAGCTTTCTTGAATCTGGATCACTGCCGCCAGTTTGTCCGCACGAGCGGCCTGCATCAGCTCGCGTCCCCTCACGATATGCTTCTTCGCCTGCTCGTATTCGCCCTTCTTGCGATGCGCTCGCCCCTTCCAGAAATGTGCTATCGCAGCCAGCCGCTTATCGCCGAGTTCGCTTTCCGCGTGCAGCACGAACTCCAATATCTCGATCGCCCGCCCCAGGTTCTCCGCACCCAGCGCGCAAAACGCCTCCGCCATTCGCAGTTGAAGAAATTCGGGAACTCGCATGCGGGCGCGATGCTTCTGCAAAAACCGGTCGGTCAGGCCTGCCAGAAACTCTGCGTCGCGATAGCCCAGATCCACCCACTGCGCCAGCCGAACAACAATCGGACCAGCGTCGGCCTCGGTGGGTTTTAGCTCGCTAACTATCGCGTCTTGTCGCCTAAGAAAGTCAAACCCCTCCTCCACCTTCCTCTCCAGCAGCAAAGCGTCGAGCCACGTTACCAATCGCGATGAAAAAGCCACAGCGCGATTTTAGGTCAGCAATCCAAATCGGTCTATACACCCGCATGATGCGGTAAAGCTGGAACACAGAAGTATCGATTTTGTAACCATATATTGCTGATACTAATGCGTTTATTAAAGACGTTCCTGGTTAATGGCCCGATCGGTGCGACCAGTCCGATTCGGACTGGTACGCTTGCAGCCCTAACCTCGCTGTCGTTAAATCAGCAGTGCTGCAAGCGCCCGCCAGGAGAAGAAATCATGCAAGCCAAACCTGTTGAAGAGTACTTTGAGAACAACGGCCAGCCCTGGAATTCACCTCGTTGGAAGGGCATCACTCGCCCCTACACCCAAGCCGACGTCGATCGGCTGAAGGGTACCGTGCATGTCGAGTATTCGCTGGCTCGTTCGGGCGCCGAAAAATTCTGGAAGCTGTTGAACTCCGAACCCTACATTCCCGCCTTGGGCGCTCTCACCGGTAACCAGGCGGTCGAAATGGCCCAAGCCGGCCTAAAGGCCATTTACCTCAGCGGCTGGCAGGTCGCCGCTGACGCCAACCTCGGCGGCCAGATGTATCCCGACCAAAGCCTCTACCCGGCTAACAGCGTCCCGACGGTCGTGCGCGCCATCAACAACGCGCTTTTGCGTGCCGACCAGATCTCTCACAGCGAAGGCCGCCCAAAGTTTGACTGGATGCTTCCCATTGTGGCCGACGCCGAAGCTGGATTCGGCGGCAGTCTCAACGCCTTTGAGTTGATGAAATCGATGATCGAGGCCGGCGCGGCTGCGGTTCACTTCGAAGACCAGCTATCCTCGGCCAAGAAGTGCGGGCATCTAGGAGGGAAGGTTCTGGTTCCTACGCAGGAGGCTGTGCAGAAACTCATCGCCGCGCGCTTGGCCGCTGACACTATGGGTGTGCCGACGGTGCTAATCGCGCGCACCGATGCCAACTCCGCTGCTCTCATCACCAATGACTACGACGAAAACGACCTCCGCTTCCTCACCGGCGAACGCACGGCTGACGGATTCTATGTCTATCGTGGCGGACTTAGTGCGGCCATCGCACGCGGCCTGGCCTACGCTCCCCACGCCGACTTGATCTGGTGTGAGACCTCTGCGCCCAACCTGCAGGAGGCGCGGGAGTTCGCCAATGCGATCCATGCTCGGTTCCCGGGAAAGCTGCTTGCCTACAACTGCTCTCCGTCGTTCCACTGGAGAGCCCAGCTCAACGAAGACGACATCGCATGCTTTCAGCGCGATTTGGCGGCCATGGGATACCGCTTCCAGTTCGTAACGCTCGCCGGCTTCCACGCGCTCAATCTGTCGATGCACGAGTTGGCCAGCGACTATGCCCGCGATGGCATGACCGCGTATTCGCAGCTTCAGGAGCGCGAGTTCGTTTCCGCCGAAACCAACGGTTACTCCGCTCTCAAGCATCAACGCTTCGTCGGCACCGGTTACTTCGATGCCGTCGCCACCACCATCTCGAACGGTCAGACGTCAACCTGCGCTCTGCCCGGTTCCACCGAGATGTCACAGTTTGAAAGGTCCGTCCTGAAATACAATGACGGCGAAGCGACAGAGCGTACCCCGATGCCGCAGCTCTACCCGTCGCTCGAGCCGATGCCTCTTCCCAGCACGGTGGCGAATGACTAAGGCGCCCTTCGGAAGGAACGGCATGGCAGGGCGCAATCACCACGGCCGTTCCGTAGTTCTTCCGAAGGAGACACATGGCTACTCAAACTGAAGCGATTCGAATTGTGGGGCCCCAAACAGATGCCCAACCAAGCATTCTGACCCCGCCGGCAACTGAGTTCCTTCTGGCTTTGCACAGGCGCTTCGAACCGACGCGACAGGCACTGCTCGAGGAGCGGAAAAAACGCCAAGCCCGGTTCGACGCGGGTCAGTTGCCCCATTTCCTGGATGCCTCTCTGGCAACGAGGGAGGCTTCATGGAAGGTCGCGCCCATCCCCGCCGACCTGCTTGATCGCCGCGTCGAAATCACCGGCCCGCCCGATCGCAAGATGATCATCAACGCCCTCAACTCGGGCGCCAGTGTTTTCATGGCAGACTTCGAAGATTCGAATTCGCCCACTTGGCAAAACTGCATCGAAGGTCAACTCAATTTGTACGATGCGGTTCGCCGCACCAGCGAATACACGTCGCCCGAGGGCAAAGATTACAAGCTGAGCGCGAAGATCGCGGTATTGTTCGTCCGGCCGCGCGGCTGGCACCTCAACGAAAAACACTTCCTCATCAACGGCATCCCGATCTCCGGCTCACTGTTCGATTTCGGCCTGTTCTTCTTTCACAATGCAAACGAGCAGATCGCGCGCGGCACCGGTCCCTACTTCTATCTGCCGAAGCTGGAGAGTCATCAGGAAGCCAGGGTCTGGAATGAGGTCTTTGTTTTCTCCCAGGAGTACCTCGGCATTCCCAAGGGCACCATCCGCGCCACCGTACTGATCGAGACCATCACAGCCGCTTTCGAGATGGACGAGATTCTCTACGAGCTGCACGATCACTCCGCCGGACTCAACTGCGGCCGCTGGGACTATATCTTCAGCTTCATCAAGAAATTCCGAAACCATCGCAGCCACGTTTTGCCCGACCGTGCTGTGGTCACGATGCAACAGCCTTTCCTGCGCTCCTACGTCGAGTTGCTTATCCACACCTGCCATCGTCGCGGTATTCACGCTATGGGTGGAATGGCGGCGCAGATTCCCATCCGCAACAATCCCAAAGCCAACGAAGCGGCGATGGAGCGCGTCCGTCAGGACAAGCTGCGCGAAGTCAACGCTGGGCACGACGGCACTTGGGTCGCCCATCCCGGCCTTGTGCAGGTTGCCAAAGCCGTCTTCGACGAATTCATGCCTCAGCCCAACCAGATCACGCCTCCGGCCACTGCGAAATCGCCGATCACGGAAGCAGATCTGCTGGAGCTTCCCAAAGGCGCCGTCACCGAAGCTGGCGTCCGCCGCAACATCGATGTCGGACTGCAATACCTCGAAGCCTGGCTACGCGGCAACGGTTGTGTTCCGATCTATGACCTGATGGAAGACGCGGCGACGGCAGAGATCTCCCGCTCACAACTCTGGCAGTGGATCCACTACGGCGCCAAGATGGACGACGGACGCACCGTAACGTCGGAACTCTTCGACCATATTCTGCCCGCGATCATGAAGCGTCTCCGCACCGCCGAAACAACACCTGCCGATCACAAGTTCGATCGTGCCGCCGAGCTTTTTACAATAATGTCAAAAGGCGAATTCGAGGAGTTCTTAACGAGCGTCGCCTACCGCGACCTGACATAGAAGAAAGTGAGATGGTGCTTTCAACGGGCGCAGCTTCAGCCGTGCCCTATTTGTTGTCATCACGAGTCCGCGCCGGGCGGACGAGGGATCTGCTTTCCTGACGTCTCACAAGGCTGTACTCCACGCCATGAACCCGTTTCTTGACAGCACCCGTCACATAGCGACGGCGCCACTGATGTAGCCCGGGACGCAAGACCGGAGTCTAACATCGCTACCTGTGGCGGGCGCAGCGCTGCCTACGCCGGCGCTCCCTCTTGATTGTCATCACGAACCCGCCTAGCGGGGCGAGGGATCTGTTGTTCGGCGGCCCCGGCACAAACCGAGACCATGCGTCTCGACGCCGAAGACACCTTGGCGGAGGGTGAGCGCAAGCTGAGCGTCGCCATGGCTCGTGAGGGTGGCGCAGAAGGCCCCGACCACCTACGACCTTCACGAACGGGCCATTCGTAAGGCAGAGGCAGCCGGCCAAGTTCGCTGAGGCGCAACGTGCCCCACTCCGTGATGCAAACGGCCATCTACACTCGCAGCGACAAAATCGTCGATTGGCACAATGCCTCACCGCAAATCCTGACGTTGACTTCGAGGTTCCCGGACACATTCTGGCTTTCCTTCAATTCGTCTGCATGCACGGTCGTGGCGAATCGCCTGGCAAAAGCCAGAGAGCAGAAGACCGGGTAGTCTTACTTCGCTTCCAACACCGTCAGCGATTTCGCACTTCTACAGGTAACGAGAGGACCACCCAGCATCATCCGGAGAATTGCGTGTTTTGGCGTGCTGTTTTGTCCTACTTTGCGAATTTCCTCACGAATTGGTACGAATTTGCTATTCGCCGCATGTTCCCCGAAGGACACTGAAACTGTCTCGTTTAAAGGTCGGAATCCGCCTGCTGGTTCGCACAATTCACGAGGCGTTGATCGCGGACGGATTCCTAAAACCAATCAGCTCGCAAGGAGAAGCCGTATGCGGCGCGCTACTCTGTTGGTCTTGCTCTTTTTTTCTCGGTTTCGGTCCTCATGCGCCCGACTCAGAATCAGGAGTACGTTGGTCAATGTGACGCGTATTTTGGGTTTGCCTACCTCACCACTCCGAACATGAACCTCGCCGAGCGTGGCCGGCAAGGGCAGTTCGGGTACAACTACCGGCGCTGACTAGCGCTGGGCTTCGATACCAGTTACTTCGGCGGCGGCAATTCTCTTACCGTGCCGCAATTGAATAATGCGACGATTGGCAAAGCGGCGCCGATCCTGCCGCTTCTGCCATCCCATACGGTTTGGGCGCCTTATCATGCGAACGCCTACACGATTAGCGGCGGCCCACAGTTTAACCATCGCCACTTCAAGTATGTGACCCTCTTCATTCACCCTGATATTGGTGCGATGTATCAGATGGTCACCGTGCATCCCCAGGATCAGATTATGACCGGGATCCCGGCTGCCGACTTCGATTCGTAACGTTCTTCACGCCATTCCATGTCAGATAGAATGGTTTCAACCATGTGGAAGCGCCTTCTCGTCACTGCGGTGGCCGTACTCGTTGCGATTGTTCTCATTCGGCACGCAGGGTCGTTCCTGGTAGTCAATCATCCCGAGCATGCAGACGTTATCGTTGTGTTAGGTGGTGGCAACAACGATCTGCGCTATTGGAATGGTGTGAGGCTGATGCAGGAAGGCTATGCTCCTCGCCTGATTCTTGACGTGTTCGACAAGGGTAAGACGTTCGGCAACTGGAATATCGACCTCGCCCGTGACTTTGTGAATCACACCACGCCGGGAAAATCTACCGTCTGCCCGGTCGGTGACAACTCGACATACGCAGAAGCCTCGTACCTCCGAGAGTGTTTACGAGGAATAAACGTCAAGTCGATCCTCGTGGTAACTTCGGCCTACCACACGCGCCGGGCCTTGTCCATCTTGCAAAAGCGGCTGCCACAGTACCATTTTTCGCCGTATGCCGCGCCCGATCCCTACTTTTTCGGGGAGCGCTGGTGGCAGACGCGGGAATGGGCAAAGACCACACACGGAGAGTGGCAGCGTTATCTGTGGTGGCAGTTTGTCGACCGCTGGCATCGCGATGTAGTCGCTAACTGAAGCGCGTTCGCTTCCACAGCGCGGAGCCGCACGCAGCAAGAAAGATCAGCAGAATGGTGGACAACACCGCGACTGGGATCCAATTCAAGGCCAAGGGTGGAACACGGGTAACGATCGCAACCGCGAGGAAAACCGCAGAGACCAGTACCACAATCGACCAATCCAACCAGGTGCGCGCGCGGCCGGCAGACGCAGAGCCTTTCCATTCCTTCCCTGCAAGACCCGCTTGTACATAGTCGGTCGAAACGCCATAACGCTCGCCTTCACGATGCGCGGCCTGCTGCCAGCAACCATGCTCTTTGCCTGTCACCGACGAGAGCGCGATTGCACCTGCTCCTGCTGCCATCAGCAGCGACCCTCCGACCACCTGAGCATAGAGCGAGAGTCCGCGCCCGCGCAGTTCGCCGAAGACGAGAACGCCCCAAGCCAGTCCCCAGAGTTGGTTAGTGTTGGAGAGTGGGATTCCACGGCTGATTCCGACATACTTCGCTGCATACTGCTGCAACAGGTCTCCAATGACCCAAATGAAGCCGCCGAGAACCAGCCAGAACAAAACGTCACGCGTCTTCACCAGCTCGCGAACGAGGGCCGATACTCCACCTACGTAGCTCAGTGCGAGAATCCCCATCGTCACCAGTTCGCCGATCGTAAACAACGCCACGAATGACAATGGGTTCATCCCTGTCAGATAAGCCTTGCGGTAGGGAACGTACATAGTGCCCCACAGAACACCTGCGGCTAGTGCTGCAAGAACTCCGTGCAGTGCGTCCTGCGGAGTTGTCTCGGCCGACGACGCCCAAGCGAGTAACACGGCGCCCACGAACATTAATACCGCGCCGCCGAGCACGCTAAGCCAGCGTCGAACACCGGCGTGGTGGAGTTCGTTGAAGAGCACCACACCCCAGAAGATTCCGACCAGGCTGTTCATGTTCCATAGAGGAAATGCGATGCTTAGTCCGACATCACGAATGGCAAAGATCGTGAGCGTGTTGGCGACGGCCCAGAGACATCCAGCAAGGACTCCCCACGCGACGAGATGTGGCGCCTGGCGAAGGTCCCATGCGATTTGGCCTGTACCGCGAACGAGTGCAGGCACGCTCCAACGCGCTAGGAATACTCCGGCGACCATCAGTAGTGAGATGACGAATGGGGAAATCCCGATCGTCACCAATTTGGTCGGAGCTTCCGCCGCACCTAGCCATGCGCCCGCGCCAAATCCGCAGAGAACGCCCACCAACTGAAGTTGGTGGAGGCGTTCCACCGTCACCACCCGTTCGGTGACGGTGGCCATTAGCTGATCCACCGCAGCACCGCGAGTCCGCCGAGCAACACCAACACCGGAATCCAGAACTGCAGGTCGGTGAGAACGGACCGAAGGAGAGCACCATGGGAGCGCATTCGCGATATGTTAGCACTGGGCTATCAGCAAATTAACTTTCGGGTGTTTAGCTCTCCTGAAACGGATTTAGTTTAGGGCGGAAGCTCCAAAACGGTGTTAGGTCACAGTAACGAGCACAGGTCCCGGAGCAAGAACCGTTTCATGGTTCGTTGTGCCAGAATGGCTTGAAAAACGAAGCTAATACCAAGTGGGTGCTGCTCGCAGGACAAGAAGTCAGGGGAGTGATGCTTTTCGACCAGTCACTGCATCTATCCTAGTTTACGAAATCTCAAACGATAGGACATCTTATGTCAACGTCATCGTTCGCCATACCGAACACCAGCGTCCTTGACCCGCAGACACAGGCATTTCCCAAGCTAACGGCTGAACAAATCGATCGAATACGTGACTATGGAAAAGTCCGAGCGGTTTCCGCCGGCGAGATTTTGTTCGAAGTCGGCAATGAGCATATGCCGATGTTCGTTCTGCTTTCGGGCAAGTTGGAAGTCGTGCAGCCCACTTGTTCCGGTGAGCGCGCACTCGTCACCCACGAGCCTGGCGGCTTTAGTGGCGAGATCAATATGATCTCCGGGCGCCGCAGCCTGGCGCGAGGACGTGTGACCGAACCGGGGGAGTTCCTGGAAGTAAGCCAGGAGAACCTGCGATCGCTGATAGCCAAAGACGCTGACCTGAGCGAGATCTTTATGCGTGCATATATTCTG
>Ga0126381_100003695_pt1 | contig 16590 bp, 16 predicted proteins | sample PanSoiMetPlot_28_FD_96465 | JGI IMG/M metagenome (GOLD analysis project Ga0126381, IMG submission 96465) | Tropical forest soil microbial communities from Panama - MetaG Plot_28 | ecosystem: Environmental > Terrestrial > Soil > Tropical forest > Bulk soil | place: Panama | collected 2016-02-17 | reverse complement strand
TGTCGGGACCGATTTGGATTTGGAAAAGCTCGGAATCGCGCGCGCTGAAGCTCGCGAACAGGCGTTGAAAAATGTTTTATTTGAATGCGAGGACATTACCAGCGGGCCACCACGCGAAACCTTCGACATCGTACATGCGCGTTTCGTCCTAACCCACCTGCCTGATCCCCAGGGCGCTGTAGCACACATGAAGTCCGCCCTGCGGCCGGGAGGCGCTCTCGTGCTGCAGGACATCGATTTTCGGGGGAACTTTTCCTGCCCGGAAGACCCTGCTTTTGCGCGGTACGTTGATCTCTATTCGGAGACCGTTCGGCGACGAGGCGGAGACGCAAACATCGGTCCGCGGTTGGCCCGCTTCCTGATCGACGCCGGATTGGCCGATGTTCAAATCCACATTGTCCAACCCGCAGGGATGGCGGGAGACGTGAAATTGATCGTAGCGCTCACCATGGAGAGCATTGCTGACTCCGTGATCGCAGAAGGGTTGGCGTCGAAGTCTGAGTTTGAAGCGCTGGTGGATCGGCTGTACTCACTCGCCGACGATACCGAAACGCTTGTGAGTTTGCCACGGATTATTCAGGTCTGGGGCTATTTGAGATAGAGCTCCCAGCCATGAAAGCTTCGACTTCGATGGATGCCAAGATCAGCCGCACACTTCGGATTCACCTCGCGCCGCTTCTGGGCGTTCTCTACGTGATCGCCTTTCTCGATCGCATCAACATCAGTTTTGCGGCGTTTTTCGATGAATCCCGAGTTGCGTATCAGCCCTCTTGTCCGGCCTGTGCGGCGTTGTTGTCAGGGCGTAATGGCCCCATTTTAGGTGGACGATTTCCACAGACCACCGACCTAGACGCACACTTAACCTTGCAGCTTTGGGTTTGAAAGAGTATCGTCGATTCCAACTGAAGCAGCGCATCTCCTGCCATTTACCGAGATGGCCCTCCTGCGGCTACTGAAGTTCTTCAGCGCACAAGGAGGATTCAATGCCCCTTCCTTCCGCAGTTCCAACTTTCGATATCTTCAATGGTAGGTTCGGCGACAACGGTGTTGTATGGATTGAGTCCGTCGAAGGGCTGGCGGCTTCCAAAAAGCGCATGGGAACAATCGCCGCTGAAAAACCCGGTCCGTACTTTGTGTTCTCCTTGCTTGACCATCTCATTGTTGCGGTCACTGACACGACAGGAAAAGCTGCCACTGAAGACGCAGCATAAGTTTGCAGGGTTCGCTTCGGTGGCGAGGACTATTTCGAGCAGCTATGGCCAGCGAGCGTTGACACAATGCGCTGCATCTCAGTAATCTTTAGTGTCTCCGCACATCTATCGCTTTGTCGAGGTGTCTATGAGCCCTCAATATGACATCTTCCGGAAGACAGATAACTCTGTTGTGTGGGTTGAAGCCGTCGAAGACATCGTCGCGGCTAAGAAGCGTCTGATTAGTCTACGCTCGACCACGCCCGCTGAATACAAGCTTTGGGATTCGTCGCGCCAAGAATTTATTAACCCCATGGATGAATGCGCTTAGGCTGATGGAAGGTAAAGAATCAAAAACAGCAGACTTGGAGCACTCTTGTCAGGCGGTATCGCCTAATGATGAGCCATGCCATCATCCAGCAACGGCTCGTTGTACGCGGTGCGGTAGATGGTTCTGTGATAACCACCTTGAAGATGAGGAGTGGCATTCTTGTGCGCTGGCACCGGGAGACGAGGGCGGCGAGGCGTAATCGCCTGTGTCCTGATTGCGGCTTGAGATTACCGAAATGATTTTAGCTCCCGTCAAGTCGGATTCCCGAACACCTCCTCAAGAAGCCTTTTTGAAACAGTTCACCAAGCCGGTCGAGACGAGAAAATTGTGTTTTCTTTGTGGCGCGCTTGACGGCCTTGTCTCGAAGAATACCCATCTTGTCGGCCAGAGCCGCCATCGCAAATCGCTGAACGTTTCATTTAATGGCGGTCTTGATTCCTACTTCCACTTTCGCGCTTAGGTTGCGGTCGGATTCGTTGCCACTCGTTAATCTCCTGTAGCAATTCACTCTTTCTGGTTTCGTTCGTTTCTGTTGCCAATGTGAGTGGGTCTATGCTGTTGTCGGGCCGGTTTTGTTACAGGCTCTAAGGAATGGTTTGTCGCTAACTTAATCTCGCGGTCCACAAACGGCATTCGAGGACATTATCAGAACTTACCTAGCGGCCTCATCGGATCGGGATGATTACTCGAAAGGGCTCGATCGCTTCAAGAATACGATGCGAGCGCGTTCAGCATCAGTTCCCAGAACTTCTCGACGTCCAGATGCGTCGCTACGTTCACGTTGGCCGGACGTCCGGTTCGCCCGTCGAAATCGCATACTGTCGCTCCATACGTGTAGAGTCCGTGCGTTTCGACCACCACGTTTGTGAAACGCGTTTTAACAATTTCCGGATTGATCACTCGCGCCACTGCGCACGCGTCGTGAATTGGGGGTGCGTCAAATTTGAAGTGCTCGCGATAGGTGGACGCGAAAAAATCGATCAACGCCACTGCCATCCGCGCCACTTCATTGTTGATGGCCCTGATTCGGTTCACAACCTCGGGCGTAGCCTTCGCCTGATGCGTCAGATCGAGCCCTACCATCGTGATCGGCAACCCCGAACGAAAAACAATGTCTGCTGCCTCCGCATCGATAAAAATATTGGCTTCTGCTAACGGCTCACGGTTCCCGCGCGAACAGGACCCGCCCATCAGAACAATTTCTTCAATGTTGGACATAATCGATGGATCTTTGCGAAGTGCCAGCGCGATGTTGGTCAACGTAGCTGTGGGCACGAGCGTGATCTTGTCTTTCCCGTGCAGCAGGTCGATGATCAGGTCAACCGCATGCCGCTTGTCCACCTGGATATCGGAAGGTGGAAAGTCGTATCCGTCGAGCCCCGTCTCTCCGTGAATGTATCCCCCGTGGCTCAATTCGCGCATCAAAGGACGGTCAGCCCCCTTCGCAAGCAGCACATCGCGGATTCCTGCAAGGGACATCACGCGCCGGGCGTTCTCGGTCACCTTCTCCACCGTCTGGTTTCCTGCAACTGTCGTTACCGCGACGAGCTCCACCGCAGGATTGGCGTAAGCCAACAGCATTGCCAGCGTATCGTCGTGCCCCGGGTCGCAATCGAGAATGATTTTTTTCATGGGTTGATTCTCGGTTCGGTTTATAGTAGCTCGATTTTTCTGGTCTGAAGTCGCGGATTCAAACACACGGCGTTGCGAGTGTCACCGAAATCCAAGACAGGCCGGAGGTTCGTCGGGTGCATCGCTGCTCGCTTCGCACCGCCGGCGTCTCGCCGTCTCATTTGCATTCTTCGTGCCGACACTCCACCTTTCGTGAGAGCTTTTAATTTTTACAGGATTGAATGCTAGGCGCCGCAGTCATCTTGCTCGCATGTTATCTGCTTTCCGCGAATCGCAAAGCGGTTCAGTGGCGAGTCGTTGCATGGGGAATAGCGCTCCAGTTTATCGTCGCCGCTTTTGTCCTTCGCACCAACACCGGCTACCAGTTGCTTGACTCATTCTCGCGCGGCATTATGTGGATTATCCATTTCTCCTTCGTTGGCTCAACCTTCGTCTTCGGCAAGATGGGCGATCCCAATGGCGGCTACGGCATTCTCTTCGCCTTCCAGATCCTGCCAATCATCATTTTTGTGGCCGCGCTCTTTTCGGTGCTGTACTACCTCCGCATCATCCCAGTACTCATTGGCTTTGGCGCGAAACTGATGTTCCGCCTGATGCGCACCAGCGGCGCCGAATCACTTGAAGTCTGCGCCAGTATCGTTATCGACCAGACCTCTGCCCCGCTCGTTATCAAGCCCTACCTCCCCGGCCTCACGCAATCCGAACTTCTTACCGTTATGACCGCCGGTATGGCACACATTTCCAGCTCGATGCTGGGAGCCTACGCTTTGCTCGGCGCCGACCCGCGGCATTTGCTCACCGCCGTCGTGATGACCGCGCCCGGATCGATCCTAATCTCCAAAATGCTCCTGCCAGAAACCGGTATGCCGGCCACCGCCTCCGGCGCCCCTTCCAGCCCCGAAGAGCGCTCCAGCAATCTCTTGAATGCCATTGCTCGCGGGACTGCCGATGGCCTCCAGCTTGCCCTCACAGTTGCCGCCATGCTGATTGTCTTCGTCTCGCTAATCGCTTTCGCCAACGGCATTCTTGGCGTCGGCCACACAAGTCTCCAGGCATTCTTTGGCAACCTGCTTGCCCCGATTGCGTGGCTTCTGGGAGTGCCATGGAAGGACGCGATGGCTGTTGGCAGCTTGATGGCCACAAAGCTCGTCCTCAACGAATTCATCGCCTTCACGATGCTCGGCCCGATGAAAGGACACATCGACGCGCGCTCGTTCACCATCGCCACCTACGCGCTTTGCGGTTTCTCTAATTTCGGCTCCATCGGCATCCAGATCGGTGCCATCGGTGCCGTCGCGCCCAATCGCAGGACAGACCTCGCGCAGCTCGGCTTCCGCGCCCTGCTCGGCGCGACTCTTGCGAATTATCTCTCAGCCGCGATTGTCGGCTTCTTCACGCGCTGAGCCAACCAGTCCTCGCGCATGGGTAAGAAACCAGTGCGCCCCGATTACGATCGCTTGGTTCCATCCCCGCGGTCAAGCCGCCGCAAACAAATTCGTGTGCCGAAGATACACTGAGTCAATCAAGCCCTGGTCGGTTAGCCTCAATTCAGGAATCGGTGAGAGGCTCAAAAACGACAGCATCATGAACGGCGCGGCCAGGTCAGTGCCCAAGGCATGGGCCGCTGCATTCAAACCGGCCATGTGCTGGATGACTTCGTCCAGCGGTTTGTCCGAAACCAGACCAGCGATTGGCAAGCCCAGTTCCGCTTTCACTTCGCCGTCGGCCACCGCCACGAGGCCGCCCTGCAATTTTTCCAGCTGCAGGATCGCGGAAAGGATGTCCGTATCATTCGTACCGACGACCACGACGTTGTGTGCATCATGCGCGACGCTCGAAGCCAGCGCGCCGTTCTTCAATTTGAACCCACGCACAAAACCCACGCCCACGTTACCGGTGGCGCGATGCCGTTCGACCACAACCAGCTTCAAAATATCGCGCGCGGTGTCTGACACGATTTCACCGTTCTCCACCTTCGGCGCCTCAATGAGCTGTTTGGTTACGATCTGGTCGGGGATAATCTTGATGACCTTGATCTTTGCCGCGCCGTTGGCTTTGACCATGAAATCCTTCACCGCATCATAGCGCACGTTCATCGTGCTGCGTGGCAAGGGCGTGGCCTCGGGACTCGTTGCCAGATATTTTCCGTTTTCGGCCATGAGGACTCCCTTTTTGTAAACCTGCCGCGCAGTAAAATTTTTTAAGTCATCGAACACCACAAAATCCGCCCAATAACGTGGGGCAATCGCCCCAAAATTCCGCAGGCGGTAATGCCTCGCCGTGTTGATGGTCGCGATCTGGAACGCAGTCATCGGTGCGATGCCGGCGACGATCACTTTTCGCACGCAATGGTCAATGTGGCCTTCGTGCGCCAAGTCGCCGGGCAGCCTGTCATCCGTCGCAAAGGAGCAATTGGCCGAATTGTGTGCGTTGATGAGCGGTACCAGATGGCCGAGATTGCGTTCCGTGCTGCCTTCGCGCAAAAGAATATGCATGCCGAGACGCAGCTTTTCGCGCGCTTCTTCCAGCTCCGTGGATTCGTGATCGGAACGGATGCCCGCTAGTGCATAGGCATTCAGATTTTTACCGCGCAAACCCGGCGCATGGCCGTCAATCGCCTTGCCCTTGCCGGCCTCAATCTTGGCCAGCTCGCTTTCCATGCCCAGAAAAACGTCGTGATAATTCATCAGTTCCGCGACACCGGCGATGCGTTCGTCGGCGATCATCAATTTCAGGTCATCCGCCGTGAGCCGTGAGCCAGCCGTTTCCAGATGCGTGGCGGGAACGCAACTGGGCAGCATGATGAAGAAATCGACGGCCAGATTTTTTGTGGATTCCAGGACATAGCGGATGCCGTCAAGGCCGAGCACATTTGCATATTCGTGCGGATCAATCACCATCGCGCCCGTTCCGTGGGGCACGACGGCACGGGCCAATTCCGACGCGGTCAGCAACGAACTTTCCATGTGGAAATGCCCGTCGATTAAGCTCGGGGCAAGATACGCGCCTTTGAGATCAACGACTGTCTTCGCCCTGTAATCCCCAAAGCCGATGACGCGGCCATCCTCGACGGCAACATCGGCCGGATGAATCTCACCGCTCAAGACGTTCACGAGCTGGGCGTTTTTGAAAAGCAGTTCCGCTGGTTTTTCACCCCGCGCGATGGCGAGTTTTTGTTGGACGTTACGCATGAGGACTTACTCCTTTCCGCAACCTTAGCCCATCTCGCTGCACACGAAAACAAAATAGAGGAGCACCACCGCTCTCACTGCCTTGCTCCTTGCGGCTCTTGGAATTTACGGGGTGCGAGGCGGAAGCGGTCCGCGCCAAGTGTGGTGCGAATTGCGAACGAAGTTGCGCGCCAGCAATCCCTACCGTCCGGTCCCGCGAATCGATTATCCGCAGGCGCCAGAAATGAGAGCCAACCTCCTGCCGCGCTTGGGTGAGTTGCTACTGGAGGCCAAAGAGCACGACAGGGCGCTCCTCTCCGGGGTGGACGCCGAACCCACCGGGGTGAACATGGACCGTGTCGCTTCCACGATGCGGACAATTGATCAGCTTGGTGAGGGCCGACTCGCTCCGTCTGCTGGAGTGGATTCAATCTCATTGCGGCTCAACGCCGACCTGAGCGCGAACGTCCCGCCGTGGAATCAGCATGCGGGGGAAGCGTGCCCGTGGCGACCGGCGCTTCAATGTACACGTCCATTTGCTGTCCCACGTAGAGAGGTGCACCCTGGTCATTCACCCGATAAATGACCTGCAAAACGCGTGTGTCCACACGCTCTGTGCTATCACCGGTCAAGGACTTTTTGGGGATCACATATGGTTCAAAGCGAACGAACTGCAGCGGGATCCTCAAAGAGCCGTTCCCTCGCGGTGAGCCATCTGCCGCGGCGCCTTCGCGCACTCGCCAGGCATCATGCTCATCCACGTCGACGCGAACGTGAAAAGGGGTAACGCTTCCGAGGATCATCAGCGGCTCATCGAGCGGGCCACATTGTGCGTATTGGCCTAGTCGGACCTTGTTTTGGAGAATGTTTCCCTCAACGAGGGCGCGGGTCGTAAGCCGTTCGATCGACACTTGGTCTTGATGAACGGCCGCCTCAGCCTGCGCGACCTGCGTGCGGGCTATCTCGAGGTCTGGCCTCCAGGCCCCGGCCTTCGCCAAGGCCAAATCCTTCTCCGCTTGCGCAAGGCGAGCCCTCGCCGCCTCATAGTTGTGGCGACGGTGAAGCACTTCCTCTTTCGTGACAGCGCGGCTGTCCGCAATGCTTTCAATGATCTCGACTTTCATCTGAGCATCGGCCACGAGGGCTTGTGCCTCCGTAACTTTTGCTTCCAATGGTGGCAGTTCTTCGACGCGTGGCTCTGCAACAAGTTTAGCCAGATGGGCGCGAGCATTTTCAAGCATAGTGAGCTTTAGAGCTAAATCGGCTTGCAGATCGCGGTCATCGAGTGAAAAAAGCTTCTGTCCTTGTTGGACATGATCGCCCGCTTTGACATAGAGCCGTGTGACCATGCCCGAGACCGCACAACTCACATTGATGTTCTCAGTGTTGGCTTCGACCAGGCCAACGGCCCCGACCGCATTTTGAAACTTAGCTGCCGGAGGGGGAGATGGCGGCGGTTCCGTATGGCGCACTGGCCTCATCGCAAGCACCGCACCTACGGCAAAAAGAAACGCGAAAGCGGCGATCAAAGGCATAGTTTTTTTCATGGTCATAGTCTCCTGTCATTAGGAAGGTGTCAGGCCCAGCTGGGCGGACGGGAACTCTGCAGAAACGGGAGCAAGACTATTCCGGAAAACCCCATTCTTTCTGTTTTCCTCCAGGGCTGTGATCTGGCCATCATCCATATGGGCAATCTGGTCGGCAAAATCGAAAATGCGGGCATCGTGGGTGACAATGATAACGGCGCGGTCCGGCCGGACTGCTGTCGCGCTTAACAGTTCCATCACGGCATGTCCGGTCCGCCCGTCAAGGGCGGAGGTGGGTTCGTCACACACGATCAATTTCGGGTCGTGAACGAGAGCCCTCGCCAGTGCGACCCTCTGTTGCTCACCACCTGAGAGCTCCGAAGGCAGGGCGCGGGCCCGATGGGCCATGCCCAAGGTAGTCAGGAACCCTTCACCACGTGCGACAGCCTCCTGTCGCTTGACTCCACCGGCCAGCAAGGGCACAGCGACGTTCTCCGCGGCTGTCAAGGCAGGAATCAAGTTGAACTGTTGAAAAACAAAACCCAGATTGATACGGCGAAAGTGAATGAGCTCTTCCTTAGACAGTTTTTCAGGTCGCTGATCTAGAACAACGAGTTCGCCAGATGTGGCATCGAGCAATCCCGTGATCACGCTGAGCAAAGTTGTCTTTCCGCTGCCGCTCGGTCCGACTAACATCGAAAGCTCGCCAAATCGGATATTCAGGTCGACTCCACGCAGGGCGTGAACTCGCGTTTCTCCACGCCCAAAAACCTTCGTCAACCCGCGAGAAAAAACGGCAATCCCGTTTGCACCCATGGGCTCAACCCCGGAAAACCACCGCTGGTTCGAGCACAAGAACACGGCGGATGCTAATCAAACTTGCGAAACCGACGACCAGAAGCACCACCACTCCGATGCTAACCATAACTTGCCAAGGGAATACGATCCCTCGCGTCGGTAGGTAGTTCAGAGTCCTTGCAAAGAAGGCCGCAGAAATACCCATGCCAAGGGCGTAGCCAGTGCTGCCAACAACGACGGCTTGCAGCAAAATCATTCCGACGATCCGCCGGTTGCTAACACCAATTGCTTTCAGCGCCCCAAACTGCTTCAGGTTCTCAACTGTAAAAATATAGAAAGTCTGCCCGGGTATGACCGTGCCAACGATGAGAGCGATCATCACTGTGATGCCGAAGTTCACCGGAATCCCTGTGTTGCGTAAGTAGAAAAGAAATGCGTCCAGTGAAAACTGCGCCGTGGTCCTTGCCCTCAAACCCGTGGCCTCTTCGATCTGCTTGCAAACCTTTTCGGGGGACGCACCCGCCGAGGGCTTTGCGAGAACGAAGGAGAGTAGATTCCGCTCGCGTCCAACAAATCCGAGTGCCTGACTGTAGCGAGTGTGAAGGACAGGAAAGCTTTGGAAGGGAGCCGACGCGTCACTGATTCCGACGATCAACACCCGCTTCTCATTCATCTGCAGCGTCTTACCTGCTTGAAGGGGCTCACCGGGGAAGAAGTAGAGAAAACCCGCTTTGTCAATAATGGCTGCATCCGGCTGATTTAGATCGTAGATCGAACCCACCAGCATCTTTCGAGGCGCGCCCACAAGCGTTGCATCATCAACACCCATTAGAATGACGGTGCGGAACCTTCCGTCCGGCCCCTTCGCCCTCCCCGTTCCTTTGTAGAGCGGCACAGCCCACGCGACGCCGGGCACACTGCGAATCCGGTACAGATCGTAATCACGCAGAGCGTAGACTTCGTCGCTATAAAGCGTTTGCGGATCCATCACCCAAATGTCTGCGTCTACAACGTCCTGGATTTGGCTCGATGGCCGCGTCATGATGCCAATGAAAATGGATACCTGATTAGCAAGCAGGAACGAGGCGAAAGCGATGGCGAAGATCAAGCTGAAATATTTCGCCCGATCGGCCACCAACATCTTTAGAGCCACGAAGTTCATATGCTCCGACCTTCAGTCATAAGATGACGAATATAATCTTATTGATGCAAAAAAAAAGCTCATCTCTGGGCAGCTTTCAAATAGAACACTTTTGCATCCTCTAAAAACTGTCGTCGGTGCTCATCATCCATGATCAGCCGGGCTAGGTTTAGCGTCCCCGCCATACCAGAGAAGAGGACCCGCGCCTTCCGTTCGCGCTCTTCTTCGGTCGATCCGGGGATGTATTTCGCTACCTGTGCTATGTGGTTTTTCAGAATTCGCAAGAACGCAGCACGTGGCTTAGGTGGACGCCGAGCAATCTCACTCACTAGAGCTGCAACAGGGCAGCCACCCGCGATGTCGTTCGAGTGGTCCATGTCCAGATAATGGCTAACAAGCGCGTTGAGTTTCTCACCCCGCGGCGCTTGCTCAATGCTTGACAGGACTCTGCGACGCAGTTCCTTCAGGCTCTCCTCGAAGGCCTCGAAAAAGAGTTCCTCCTTGCTTCCAAAGTGCCGATAAAACCCACCATGAGTGAGTCGGAGGTCGCGCATTAACTTACCGATGGCAGCCCCTTCGCTCCCCCCGCTACGGAACCGTCGTGCGGCTGCTCTGACGATCCGTCCCCTTGTCTGCTGCTTATGTTCAGTTGGATATCGCATCGTTGGGCTCTGTTAGATTATAAACGTCATCTAATGTTCATGTCAACCTCGGCCTCCGAGCGTCCCGCTTGTGCATTGCGTTTTGTGGGAAAAGGATAAGAGAACCGATTGAACGGTTCCTTGCGCTGACAGTTCTCCCGCGGCTGATCTCCTGAACAACTTCGTTGGGATCAGGTGCGTCCAGAGAGGTGATGAAGGAGATCACGCGGGCTTTTGTGGCTTTTCAATTGCCATTTGCAAACCTCGGTTACTCGGAACGCTATCGCGAATGGCGGCTGCACGCTCCTTACCCGAATCTGATCAGAGGAGTTTACATAATGACCCAAGGTTACCTGCGGCTGGACGACGCCTCAAGGCAGAGGTAGCATCTTGCGGAGGGTCGAGGACGTGAAGCTGGCGGCAGCGTACGGCGTGGCACGTTAATGCAAGATCGTGCGGCTCGGTACGCTGTGTGGTGTTCGAACCATCAGGTCGACCTGCGATCACCATTTTTGGTCTTCCAGAAATCGAGATCGAGACCTGCTTGGCGAATTGGTTTGGATCGGCCTGAATCTCAGCGACGTAAGGAAATGGGTTGTGTTTTACCGCATAGAGCTTGGCCGTGTTCGGCCAGACAACTTGCTGGAACGGTTTTCGCCAAGCAATTTGGCCAGTGTTGTGGGGTCCGTAATAAAAGGGCGCTGCGAGGTCATGCTCCCAGCGCCCTTGATCTTTTCGTTTGGCTGCTGCCAGGACCCAAGCCGCGACCACCTCGCGAGGCATTCAGGGCATTTTCCAACGCTGGTTCGACAGGTCGGGGGGAGTTTCGGAGAGATTCCAATTTGTTCATGCATCCAGCCGGTTCTGTTCAAGCATTTGCGCGTTCGGGCAGAACGTATTCTTAAATCCTGAAGTACCGATAGGGGCTCCGTGCAGCGATTACCACACTTCCCCAACTCCTCGGCCACCACTAAGTCCGGTCACTCGAGGACCCTAAAGCCTGATTAACGGCCTGCGCAACCGGCGTGCCCGCCGGGCCGCGCGTAGACCACGGTGGAAAGGTCCTTGGAAAAGTCATATGCATTGACGGACTAGTCTGCCGAAATGCGAAGGGCAGCTTCACCGCTGAGTTTCCGGTTTCCCGCCCACTCGTAATTTGAGGTTAGTGGAGATACTGAAAGCGCAAGGTCATCCACTGCGCTCCTCTCCTGTCTTGATGACGGGGTCTGCAACCAGTTTGTAGAGCACCAGATAAGCACTCAGTCCTCAATGAACGACTTCAGCCTGATCAGTGCCTGATCCCATTGCTCGGAAACGAAATTGAGGTACTCCCTCATCTTCTCAATCGGTGTGGGATCGAATTCGAATAAGCTCTCGCGACCTGCATGGACGCTATGCACGATTCCGACGCGCTCCAAGACTCGAAGATGCTTAGTGATCGCCTGCCGGGTCAGCTTCGTGCCTTCAGTTAATTGAGAAATAGAATGGGGCCGACCGCCAGAGAGCTTCCGAACCAAGGCTAGACGTGTCTCGTCACCCAATGCGGCAAAGACAGGTGCATGCGCTCCCCCCGTGGCGGCCAGGCTCCTACGCTGCTTTTGCAACATATCTCTCGATATTCTTGATCTGTTCTGCCCAACCGCCCTCATTCCTGCGGAAGGCTTCAAGACGAGAGTCGCCAGGTATATTCTCGAAGCCAGACTCCGTGAGCACAAGCAACGTGCCAGTTGCGGTCTTCTCCAACCTGAATTCGACGACCGTGGTCGGGTCTTTTGAGTGGTCGCCCGGCGCGTACTCCGCCTTGTCTAGGGACTTAGGATGAGGCCAGGTGAAGGAAAACAGTCGTTCAGGCTCCATTTTCTGCACGACCGCCTCCCATTTGAGATGCTCGTAGCCGGGATATGTAATCTGGCCACGCGAGACCTGACCCTTAACAAATGGGCCATCCAGTTTCACACGAAACCATTCGCCAAATTCACGGTAATCCGTCAGCGCACGCCAGACCCGTGAAATCGGTGCCTTAAGTTCAACACGCTTCTCGATACGGTCATTCATACGCCACCTCCAGGTTGCATATTAGCGCAGACCGATACAAAAAGCAACCCATTGGTTGCGCGTTTAATGTGGCCGGGTGGCGGTCTTACCGTCACTTGCGGCTCATGTCACCTACCCAACACGCGACGGAATTTCTTAGAACCTGCCGTTGTGGAGTTAATCGCGATTTTCCCGACTTGCCAAAGGCACGGGCATCGCCCTAATTCGGCCGTTCTTTCCAGTATTTCCAAAGAAAAACGAATGTGATGTAGTGTGTCACCAACAAGGCAGGAACCCAGAATGCCGGGATCCAGTAGGCGGGACCCATGTAGGGCTGTGCCCGGTAGATTGTGGCCAGCGTTATAGCATTGAAGAGGTCCAGGGTTCCTTCAACATTGAAGACCCACACTAGTAGTCGAGCGTTTGAAGCGTTTCTCACCAAGGCAAGAATCGCGACCAGAGCCAGCAAGGCGGCTAGCAGGTCTCCGAAAGCTGCCGGATATGCAAACCGAGGAGGGATTCCAGCATAGGTGGCGCCTGGTGTCAGAAACATTAGTCCGAGGTGCCGGAATGCGTGCAGCAGAAGAATCGGCAGCAGGAGAGTCTGCGGACTCAGATGCGCAAGCTTTGGAAAGACATAGATCCTGGCGGCCACCCAGAACACAAACGTACTGAACAGAAGATTGACGGTCAGAATGTTCATTGACTTTTTGCTCGCTACCCCCGATTATGCCTCCGCGAGCGGGCGCAAAGAAGTGTTCTTGTACTCTTAGCACTTTACTCGCCCCCAGAATGGCTGGTAAGTCGGCTTACCGCTAACTTCGATACTAGCGCCGCCTCTATTGGTCTTTTGTCTTTCTAGCCGCCGTCAGAGGCAGCTCGCGGGACCCCTTGAGAACTCGATTCCGGTGGCCAAGCTGAAAATTGATTCTCTATCTCACTTGGTGTCAGTTCTTGGGACTTACCGTTCGGCGCGTGCGACTGCGCGAACCATGATCGAGCTCCGGCAACGCTTTGACTAATCGTCCAAGTAGAATTGGTCATTTGAAACCGAAGTGGGAAAGCCTCACTTTGTCTTCAGCTCCGCGGTCCAGTTCGTAATCACGTTGAGGGGAAGTGACGTCGTATCGGGGACCGCGCTGCCAATAAAGCGCTGCCCGTCCTTGTCGGCGACGTCAAAAATCCCATGCAAGCGGCCATTCGCGAACGGATAGCGAAACAGCGAGTGGACTCCGCCGACCCGGAGGCTTCCGCCGCTCTTATCCACAGAGGCGGCCATCATGTTTCCATCCTCCCCGACGAAATAAAGCTCCTTTCCGTCCGCTCGCCAGCGCGCAATACCTCCACCACTCTCACCCAAACTGACTTGCCACTTACCCACTGCATCGGGGAACGAGGTCAAATAAATCTCATTCTTGCCGGATTCACGCGATCCGTACGCAATCCATTTCCCGTCAGGTGAGACATTACCAAAGAAGTGATCGAACTCTGCCTTGGGAAACAAGGGAAATGGTTTCCGGTCACCAAACAATGGAAGTATCCAAACACTTCGTGAGCCAATCGCTCCCCGATCAAAAATCACGTAACGCCCGTCAAGGGTCCAGTCCTTTGGTTCGTCGGCAAGGCCCGACGAGAGCAACAACTCGCGCTGGCCCGATCCGTCTGCGTGCTTGATGTAAATATCGGAAATATCGCTGCCTGGTTTCTTGGATGAATAAATTATCTGTGTCCCGTCCGGCGACCAGAGGCTGGACAAAACTGACTCTCCGAATGTAAGACGAGTGCGCGCACCCGTCTTAAGGTCATAAACATAAACATCCGCAGTGGGTCCTTCATCGAGAGTGACCGCAACTCGGTTTCCATCCGGGGACACGTGCAATTCCTCAAGTCGGCCAGAAAATGGCGCGGGGCCCAGAGCTTTCCCACCCCTGTCAAAGAACATGACGGGGGATTTCGGTTCTCCCGCACTCTGGAAGACCAGAATCCCGTTATCGGATGCGGTCGCCATGACCGCCCAATTTCCAGGATCTCTCAGCACTTCAGCAACAGGTGTGGCGTCTCCATGCAGCTGTAGGCGATCAACATCGAACTCTTGCGCCATTAAGGTGCCATCATGGTAATAAAGGAGTCTTCCAGAGGCGAAGATGGCGCGCGCATTGGTGTGCTGGATGAGCTTGGATTCGCCTCCCTCGATGCTTCCAACATAAATCCCGGAGTTCCCCTCCTTCCCTCCCAAGTGGTTTGCGGCGAGGTACAGGAAGCGTTTTCCATCGGGAAGCAGGATCGGCCAGCGATGCGTCGTGTGCAGCGACCGGTCGAGCTTAGTGACTGGAGTGGGTGTGCCACCCCTCGCCGGCACACGGAAAATGACCTCATAAACGTTAGGGGTAAAGAGCATGACATCTCCGGCCCACGTACCCCCACGAGCATCAGGTGCGGGCGCTATTGTAGTTGGAGGGCCTCCCGCCAGATCCAGTCGCTTCAAATTTCCATCTGCAAAGAAACCAATCGACTTTCCGTCCGGGGACCAGAATGGGAACTTCCCGTGGTCTGTTCCTGGGAGCAGTTGTTCGGTCGCGCTGTTGATGGATTGGAGGAACAGAACTTGCCGCCCCGCCGGTAGACCTACGAAAACCAAGCTTCGTCCATCGGGAGAAATTGCCGGGGGCCCTGCTTGGTCGCCTAAAGTCTGAAGCGCTATGTTGGCTGGAATCGAGATGACAGCCCTTACCACCGGGAAGGAGATTTCTCGGTGCGGAGAAAAGTAAAGTGTGGTAGCAGCTCCGGCGATAAAAAGTGCCGCAGCGAGTGCCAAAGCGACCAACTTAGCGCGCAGCGACTTCTTCGCAGCAGTGCTGGATTGAGTTGCACCTTCGATGGAGGCTTGCGAAATCCACTCGAGCTCACTTTTCAAATCGAGCGCGCTCTGCCATCGCTCGTCGGGGTCCTTTGCCAAGCATCGCTGCACCAACCTCTCCAAGGCTGGAGGTGTCGTCAGCTGGAGTTGCGTAATCGGCTTTGGCTCCGATGCCAGAATTACTGCGACTACGCTCGCTGTTGTCTTTCCATCAAAAGCGCGCTTCCCAGTGGCCATCTCATAAAGCACACAGCCCAGCGCAAAAATATCGCTCCTCGCATCCGCTTCCTTCCCCTCGAGCTGCTCGGGCGACATGTACTGAAACGTGCCAATCAATGTGCCCTCGGACGTAATGGGTTCTTGCTCTAGGCTTGCCGTTGGTATGTGTGTCATTGCACTCAGCGCCGCTGTGGTCACCGCTACTTTCACGGGTTTCGCCAGCCCGAAGTCCAGCAGCTTCACTCCGCTCTTCGTTAGCATCACGTTGCCCGGCTTCAAATCACGGTGGGTGATTCCTTGGCGGTGTGACTTCGCCAAGGCATCGGCTACCTGCGCTCCGAATTTCAGCACTTGCTCTGTGGGCAATGGACCTCTCCGCAGACGCGCTTCCAGCGTTTCCCCCTCTAAATACTCCAGAACGAGATAATCTTTAGCGTCTTGTCGGCCGATGTCATATAGGACGCAAATGTGCGGGTGTTGGAGGGAGGAAATCGCGCGTGCCTCACGTTCGAAGCGCTCGTGGACCTTTGGATCTGAGGCAAAGCCTTGGGGCAAAACCTTAATGGCAACTGTGCGGCCCAGGCGTGTGTCGGCGGCCCGATAGACTTCTCCCATGCCGCCCGCGCCGAGCGGGGCAAGAATCTGATATGGCCCGAGCTGTGTGCCTTGAGCAAGGGACATAATTAGCGTGATTATAGCCTCAGAACAGTTAGTTGAAGCTCCATCGGTCGGTCAGTGCCTAGTATACGGCGTATTTCTAACGAGGTCGGCCGTTGCAACAGTTTTTTCTGGGGTGTAGGCCTCCTCAAGGACACACTCGTACCGTAGTTGCCAGAGAACGTCTCTTGGTTGCGTTCGTGTTCACCCGACGCGTGAGGTTCCCGATGCGCAACAAGCGCAAACGCGGGCGATCGTCAAGCGGGGCAAGAATTTGATAGGGCCCAAGTTGTGTGCCTGGAGCGAGGGGCGATTATAGCCCGAGACTAATACGCTGACACTTCTTCGGTGATGATCAGGCGGCATTTACGCCACTGAATCCATTCAGAGTTTC
>Ga0126381_100003694_pt1 | contig 16591 bp, 8 predicted proteins | sample PanSoiMetPlot_28_FD_96465 | JGI IMG/M metagenome (GOLD analysis project Ga0126381, IMG submission 96465) | Tropical forest soil microbial communities from Panama - MetaG Plot_28 | ecosystem: Environmental > Terrestrial > Soil > Tropical forest > Bulk soil | place: Panama | collected 2016-02-17 | reverse complement strand
TCTGCTCGTACGCCAATAAGTCCGGAGCCACTGAGCCGTTGTTCTTACGGGCGCCGGCCAGCAACTCGCCATAAGGATAGCGAGGCGCCTTATGTCCGGTATGCTGCGCGATGATGTTCGCGGCCCAGCGATTGTCTTTATCCTTATGGCACTGCGCGCACGCGTTCGGAACGCCGAATGCGACGCTGGCGGCAGGATCGGGCACCCGGAAGGAGTGGTCCCGCCGCGCGTCCACGCCCATGTACGTCTCCTGCGCCATGTGGCAGTTCACGCATTGGGCTCCCGCTGATTCTGTCTTATGAAAGAAGTGCTGTGGCGTTTGAAATTTTCCGGCGTCGTGACACTGCAAGCAAAGTTCGTTGCCCTTGGCGCGAACATGGCCGCTGTGCGGATCATGGCAATTCGTGCAGGATACATGGTTTTCATGCATCCTGCTCTGCAGAAATGAGCCTGTCTCGTAGACTTCCGCCCGTATCTGGCCGTCCGGGTAATAGCGGCCGTCCAGAAGCGGGCTCAGCGTGTAATTGTCGAAGTAGCTTGCGCTCACATCGGCGTGTTGAAGCTCTCCACGGAGGGAATGGCAGCCGGAGCAAACCTGAAGCTGCTGGCTCATCGCAGAGTTTGTTTCAGAAAAGTCTTTTTCGGGCGGGATGGGAAGCTTTCCGTCGTGCTTTCCTTCTACCGGGGTCCAGACCTTGGCGAGTTGGGTTACGAGTCCCTTGTTCTCATACGATCGGTTGCCTTTTGCCCAAGCCACGTGGCGGGAACCTGCGCCGTGGCACGCCTCGCAACCGACCGTCAGCTCCTGCCAGCGTGTGTCGTATCGATCCGTCTCACGCGAATAATTCTTGACAATGTCCGTCGAATGGCAACTCGCGCAGCGCGAGTTCCAGTTCTGGAAGGCCCCGGTCCAGTGAAGCGGATCGTCGTGCGTCACTTTCTGGTCGGGATAGAGATGATACCAGCGCTGTCCCCCATTGGAACCAGGCCGGCTGTCCCACGCAATGCTCAAGGCTTGCATGCGCCCATCGGGAAACGCAATGAGGTACTGCTGTAATGGGTAATAGCCAAAGGTGTAAGCAACCTGAAAGATCTCCAGCTCTCCTTTGGCGTTGTCCGTCTCCACGTAGTATTTCCCGTCTCGAGTGAAAAAGCGTGATTTGATGCCGGAGTAATCGAACGAGGCGTCGTTAAAATTCCCCAGCACAGATTGCGAGCTGGCGACCTCCATCGCACGCCGGTGATCGCTCTCGCGCCACTTCTGATATGCATCCTTATGGCAGGAAGCACAGGTTTCGGTCCCGACGTAGCCGAGTGCGACTGGCGATTGGTGCAAATTCCGCCAGATGAAAAAAGCCCCTGCGGGAAGCGCAACTGCGGCAACCGCGATCCACAGGCTGCGCTTCCATAAGGGGGTCATGCTGATAAAAGGCTCCTCCTGTTCGATTCTAGAAAGTAATTCGCGCGAGGAGTTGGCCCGACCGCATGCTGGTGATGCCGTTACCTGCGGTGGGCAAGATGGTTCCGAATCCGCCCGTATATATTCCCGCCGCCGTTTTAGTCGGGGCCGTCCCATAGGCGACGGTAGCGCCCGTAGTGGGTTGCGGCAAGAGAAGGCGATTGAAGATGTTCGTCCATTCGGCGCGAATCTGCAAGGTGGTCTTTTCCATGATCCGGAAGTTGCGTCCGAAGTTCATATCCTCGTTCGGTTGCCGGATTCCACGGAATCCCCGGATCGAGGATTGATTTGCGCCGAACTGCGCGTCCGGAACGGCGCTCCAAGCGGCGGGATTCAGAACGACGGTGGTTCGGGGATCATAGCAGTGGCAGTTGAGATCGATAGGCGTGTTGTGCGTTACGCCATTCAGGTCCGTCCAGTTCGACGTGAGCAGATTCTGTCCAGGAACCAACTGAGCTGGACCCGGTCCGTAACCCAGCCACTGGCTGACCGGATTGGTTGTCGGGGAAGCAGGCTGCACCAGAAGTGGAGCACTTTGATACTGCAAAAATGCTCCAACTTGCCATCCGCTGACCACGTGAGAAACAATCTTGTTCTTACCGAACAATCCACTGGTCTGCGTGGGCACCGTGTAAGTTGCCGAGAGGCGGAATTGATGTGGAAGATCCAGCGCGGACAAATCTTTCCCAAGGCTCCTGTTGAAAGGATCGATGGAATTTGTCAGAGCGAGATTCTTTGAGTACATATAGTTCGCACTCACTGTAAGGCCGTGATAGAAGCGTTGCGTAACCACCAACTGCAAGGCATCAAACCAACTGTTGCCCAAGGCGTTAGCGGCGGGCGTAAGCGAACTGTACTGAGGGAAGGGCAGAATCGCCTGCCGCACGAGCTGAGTCGTCGGGAAATTGGAATAGGGAAGCCCTACTCCGCGGCTCGCGAGGGTCGCAAGCTGTGCCGAAGTTAGCGTGTTCCATGCCGCGCGCTCTAACACCGAATCGTTGAGATTGCCGACCTGGAATCCGAGTTGGTTCAGGTAAGGAACGGAGAGCTTGTTCAGCGTGCTTAACGCGGGAGCGTTCAGCCATACGACACGGTTGCCGACGTAGGATGCTTCAACCACCATGTTGCGCGTAAGAGCGCGTTGCAGCCCGATGCTCCACTGATATTGACGCGGGGGGCGGCCAGCGCTGTCTCCGAGCACTGCGGGCCCGGCCCCAACAGTTCCGACGGGTCTTCCCGCATTTGCCGTGAAAATAGGCCAAGTCGGCGCAAACGCCGCGGGAATTCCATTCTTCAATTGGAATGTATATTCGCCATAACCTGGAGTCCCGCTGTTCACCTGCGATACTACGGTTCCCTGCGCATAGGCGGTAGGAGCATAGACGATTCCGAAACCCGCGCGGATCACGGTCTTATCCTTCAGCTTGTAGGCTGCTCCAAGCCGCGGCGCGAAAGCCCATGGATAATTGCTCGAGAAGTTGCAGTTGCAGGTTGCTTCGAAAATTGAAGCTCCGAGACGGCCGCCGGACGAAGGGTCTGGAGTTGTTGCGCTAAACGCCCCCTCCCGGCCTGCGCGTTCGCGAAGATACGTACCGAAATCGTAGCGCAAGCCGTAGTCAAGAGTAAGATTGCGAGTCAGCTTCCAGGTGTCCTGAACGTACGCTGAGACTTGTTTCTTTTGGTCCCGATAGTTGGCCGGCGCGCTGATTGTAACGTTGCTTACGTCCCCGAGAAGGAAACTCGCATACGGGAATCCGGTGCTGCCCTGGGAGATCGCTAAGCCTTGCAGCGCGATCTGCTGGGTGCCGTTCGCTCCAAAGGTGTAATTGCCGTTGGTATTTGTCAGGGAGTTTACCGGCTGATATTCCAGGCGCAGGTCAAAACCACCTTTAAGCGTATGGTTATTCTTCACCCAAGTCGCGCTTACTTGGGCCAAGCCAAGTTGCGCGGAAGATTGTGTGGTCAGGAAGCCGCCTTGAGGTCCAATCGTAGTCATTCCACCCGTAGCAGTGGGAACTACGGCGCCGGAGGTGGTGATGTTGGGGAACAATCGGTTCACTGTCGCGCCTGTAAGACCAAGCTCGGTGACTGCGTTGTAATCGGTAATCGGAGGCTCGAGCCAGATTCCCTGGTCGCTGAATCCCAGCGAAAAGTGCATCAGCAGGCGTGGCGTCGCGGTGAAATCATTACTCAATCGCGCGGTGTGCGATGCGGAAGTCGCGCCGCGGCCCGGTTCAACGGGCTGAGGCAGTCCGGTAGCCCCGCCATTGGGATAAACCATCGGCGAGTGATAGCGCACCGTTTGGAAATACGCCGAAAGATGGTTCTTCGCATTCAATGTGTGATCCACTTTAATGGACGGAAGGTAGGTGTTCATCTGGTCGAGCCATCCATGCTGGTAATTTGAGCTCGGCTGTCCTGCATCCGCGTTCGGACCCAGCGGCAGCGGTACCAGATTTTGAATTTTTACCGCCACGGGATCGAACGAAGACAACGGAATCTTGTTTCCCGGGAATTGAGTGCGAATTGCCACAAGGCTTCCTGCGGTGCAAGTCGCGGTGGGAACCGCGGTCTTGTCGCATGTCACAGTCCTGGTCGAATTCGGATCGAAGATCATGCCGGAAAGAATCGTCCCACCCAGAGGATCGACAAAGTTCGCGGAGCCAACCTTCACAGCCTGGTTCCCGGACAGAGGAATGAGTTGGCTGAAGTCACCCGCGCGATAGGAGGGCAACGGGACTGTGGCTGATGTGTTGTTGATTACACCGTTCTCCAGGTACGATTCATAGCTGAAGAAAAAGAAGGTCTTGTTCGTTCCGTTATATAGCTTTGGAATTCGCACCGGACCGCCGAAGCTCCCGCCGTAGTCGTAACGACGCTGCTTGTTCTTCAAGCCCGAATACGGCTGAGCGGCATTCAGAGCTTCGTTCACTCCATACGCGTAAGCTGTGCCGTGGTATTGATTTGTGCCAGAGCGCATGGTTACGTTTAGCACTGGACCGCTGATATTCCCGAATTCCGCCGAGTAGTTACTGGTCAAGACCGCCACTTCCTGGACGGCTTCGGCGCTGGGTTGAGTCTGCATGGTGGTCGTGCCGGCGGGATTTACCATGTTTCCAGTCATGCCCTCGATGAGAACATTCATGCCGGAGTTTCCGTTGGAAGTCACAGTCGTGCTGGCGACGTAGCGCGTGCCGGGCATCGTCTTTACCAAGGCGTAGGGATCGCGAATGCCGTTTGTCGCGGCGGAAGTCCCGCCTCCGTTAACCGGCAGAATCGGGAGCTCCTCAAGCTGCTTGAAGTTTACGTTATAGACCGTCGCGCTGTTCTCGGTCTTGAGCATGGGGGTTTCCGCCGTGACGACAACGCTATCCGAAGTGGCGCCCACCTGCATGCTCACGTCGATACGGACGACATTCGCGGGCTCAACCAGCAATCCCTTGCGTTCGAACTGCTTGAACCCGCTCGCGCCGATCTGAAGGTCGTACGTGCCGGTAGGAAGTGCAGCTACGGTGTAGTTGCCGGTCGTGGTCGAGTTCGCGGTATAAGTAAAACCAGTGTCAGTATTACGAACAGTAATATCGGCGCCAGCGACCACCGCTCCGCTTGCATCAGTAACCACGCCCGTGATCGAACCGTTGGTCGATTGCCCGAACGCCGCAGCGCTAAAAAGCGTCGCCGCAAAAGCCAGAAACCACCTCATTCCCAATCTCCTCTTCTGTCAGCCCGAGCGAAGCATGCCCGAGATGACACCCCTTGTAATCGAAACCTAGCGATTATGGGTCCGTAGTCCCGGCGCGTCTACGTTCGACTCGTCAAAAAGGAGGTTAGAGATGAGTAAAAAACCTGAAATCAGTGACTTACATAAACCGTCAAAGGTGGGTCAAATGCCCTTTGAGTCATTCGATGTCCGAGGCCACAACCTGCAGCGAACCAGCGGAGTTTCCGTAGATGCTGTTGTGTAACACCACCTGGAAGTTCTTTTCTGCCCAGTCTTTCGGCGCGGAGTCCGAAAATCGCCGGAACTCATCGTTGTTGGTTAGGAATTCGACCGCCGCTTGCGTGTTGTTCGAGTCCATGCCCGCGATCATGAGTATTGGGCGTCCAGCGTCGGAATGAAGAATACGAGTGACTAGCGAATAGCCGTCCGCGCGAGGTGGGGATGCAAAGGTTCGCCTCGGGAGCGCCCATGCGCGGTCCGGTTGCTTCGTATCGACGATCTTGACTCCTTCGTCTGTCATCTTTAACTGAAAGCGAGAGTGCTCGGTAAGATGCTGAGTCAGACGAGAAACACCTATGAGCAGGCTGGGCGAATTCTTGAGATCGGCAAAATTGACGTCGCTGCCAAACTTTAAGTCAAACTTTTGTTTATGGATGGTGAGCTGTTCGCCAAACCGGGCGGCCGCCATGGCGCCGCCCGTACCAACGTACGACTCCTTCAAAAGAATGAGATCCGATGCCGGAATCGATTTCGAAGGATCGAGCGGAAGGTACTTCGATTGATGCAGAGGATCGAACATCAGTAAGGTGGGCGTGCCCAGGGAAATCAACACCGGCCGGTCCTTCTCGAAGAAGGGCTTCCACATCTGATCAAGCGCCACTACAGGCTGGCGGAAAGAGCGCAGCAGAATCACAGAGGCGCCCGCGAGGATCAAGATCCCCACCGCAACCGCGATCCACAGACGTCCCAGCGGTTTGCCGCGCCACGCCATGGCATTTTCAGCGGGCTTCGCGACCAGGGCGTCATTCGATTGGCCGATCTCGGGTTCGTTTGGAAAATGGAACGCAGGCTGATAACCACCGAGCGGCAACTCAATACGAACATCATTCCCCAGACCAGAAGCATAGGCTTGGGTCAGGCACTTCCGGACATCGCTGCCGGTGACCCGCACGATCGATCCGCCGTTCGCTTCGAAACTGCGGCTGCGCCCAAATACATCGACCGCAATATTTGCCTCCTTAATAGCGGAGCCTCGACCGGCGAGACTCTCCTCGACTACATATTTGAGGAAGGCCTGTCTTCTGCGGCTCCCGGAGAACGGCTGGCTCGCCAGCACTTCTTCGAGATGGACGCGAATGCGCTGCTTTTCGCTTTCTGAAAATGCAGACGCGCTTTGGAGCCCTTCATAGCCGGCCGGCGACATCGTTTACCCCATGTGGCGAATGAATTTATCACTTGTAGAGACGCTACGCAAGCCTCTCATACTACCATTCGCGAGTGGGAAAACGTCTTTTGACCTATCTTGACGTTAAGCCGACGAGCATCCTATGAAGCTGATTCAAGGCCACTTCAGGCCTAACCAAGCATTCTAACCTCTTGAACGTAGACGTATGCTGCAGAGTCACTATAATCAACGAGGTCTGATGCTAAGCCGGCTCGGTAAGCGGCAAACTAAACTTTATGGACCGCAGAGACTTCCTTAGAGGCGGTATGGGCGCCGCGATTCTGGCCGCGCGCGCGGCCGATTCGTTCGCCCAGGGCACTCGTTCACCCTCCAGTAGCTCCTGGGAGGCCGGACAAGTTCTACATTTGCTCCCCACCGTCAGCGATTCCCGTATCCTTATAAAGGCTTCATTCAAGAAGCCGCTCTCCGCGCCTCCCTCGCTCCGTGTGGACGCTTTGACAGTCCGCGGCGCGATGAATGACACAGAAGGCTCATGCTGGCAGTTTCAAGCCACCGGCCTTCGCCCCGGCCGCAAGTATTCGCTTTCGCTGGTAGGCGCAGACCGCAAGAGCCTATGCCAGCCCTGGCCCTTGTCCACTTTCCCACCGAGAACTTCGGAGCCCGAAAGCTTCCGGGTCCTGTTCTTCACTTGCGCCGGAGGTCCGGATAGCGCTCCCGGTTCTTCGAATACCGATGCCCTTACAAGCGGCAATCTACCGACTGCCATTCGCAACCGGCTATTGCGGCGAGCACTCTCCTTTGAGCCCCAAGCCGCAATCGCCAATGGCGATCACGTCTATTGGGATCTGCACAGTCCGAGAATTGCGCCGGAGAAGCGTGACAACACGCGTCTAAACAGCTTCGACCGATCAGCGCTTGTCTTTGGCAACAAGAACGAGACGGTTTTGAAACTCGCGGCCGGCCCTCAGATTGTGCCGGTGTACGGAACAGATTTCCGCTCCACGCCGATGTTCTTCCTGCAAGACGATCATGATTACTTCGATAACGACGAGGCGTTCGATGAAATCGTCACCTTCCCCCCGGTCTGGTTCCAGCTTCAACTCGCTCGCGCAACGCAGAAGCTTTACTATCCGGAATTCCTGCCGGATGAAGAACGCCCGCGCGGCTTACCTTGGGGCTCGTCTGGCGATGGAGCGTTCTCAGAAAGTTGGGGCACGCTTCGTTACGGGAAATTGGCAGAAGTTCTGCTCTACGACGTGCGCCGGATGAGCACGTTGGCTGGTCCCACAGCGGTCTTTCTGGATCCAACAGTCGAGTGGTGGCTCATCTCGCGTTCGGCATCCACGGATGTGACTCATTTGGTGCATGCGCCGAGCAATCCGATGGGCTGGACGGCGGGGAAGTGGATGGAGTGGTACCCCGACGTGCTCGATCGTCAGAACAAACTCACGACGAAAGAGCCGAAGCCTTACTGGCAAAGCGGTTGGATGAGCCAGCATGACAGGCTCGTGGCGGCGATGGCCGCCATGAAGCACCGTGTTCCACTGACAATTAGTGGCGACCTGCATGCCGTCGGCATTGGAAAGATCTTACGAAGCGGTTCGCTGAGCCTGGCCGACAATCCCCTCACGACAGTATTGTCCGGCCCAATCGGAACAGCTCCTGGCGCGTGGCCATCGGCATTTCGCGGTGTAGGCTCGACCCCGGCCCAGCACCTGGACCTACAGGAAGAAGTAAAACCAATCGAGCAGCACAGCTTCACGATCGCGGATTTTCTTCCGGACCGCATTCGCTTTCGATTCTTCAAATGGGATTTGAAAACTCAACCGCCCGAGGCGATCGACACACTGCAGCCCTTCCATATGACCGAGATCGGACGGCCCGTGTAACGCACCATAGTGCACACGCTGACCTGCTCGTACGACACTTGCCTGATCGTGCGGCTCACCTAGCGTCGACAGAAGCGCCGACGTCGCAGGCGTGAGTGCGCGCGCCATTTGTTTCGAATCGCGCCAAATCGAACGTCAGGCTCGAACTGGTATGCGCGTCCGGGATTGGCGTGCCGAGGAGCGTGTGAATCGGGATCACGCCGGCCCATCGCTCAGCCACGATGTCTTCCGCAACATCATTGGGCGGACCGGTGCGCCGTTTTGCGACAGCTTCGTCGAGCCGGACGGTCAACACCGTCGTCTGTGCCATTTCTTTTTCGCTTGGAATACGAACCTCTGCCCATCGCCCGGGTACGACATGGTCGACGAACGCCGCCATGGCGCGCATCTTTTCGGACGGGTCCGTCACCAGGCGGGCTTTCCCGTACACGACAACCGACCTGTAGTTAATGGAATGCCGAAAAGACGACCGCGCGAGCACAAGTCCATCTATCAGAGTTACCGTTACGCACAGGTCGATCCCTTCGGCTAGCGAGCGCAGCATGTGGCTCGCTGCGGAGCCATGAATGTAAAGGTCGTCGCCGATTCGGCCATAAGCAGTCGGCAGCACCTGCGGATGTTCTTCCGCAACGAAGCCGATATGGCACACAAAGGCTTCGTCTAGAATCGCAAAGACCTCATCGCGGTCATAGACGCCGCGCTCGGGGTGGCGCTTTACTCGAGTTCTCTCACTGGGAGCTGTCGTCATGATACTTTTAGTATTGGCGCAAAGTGGTATGTATGGAAGGACCACTTTCAAGCGTTCGGGCAGGTCCACTTATGGCCTCACTTCGCGAACAGATTTATCAGGAATGGCGGGAGGGAATACTTTCGGGCCGCTTCCGGCCAGGTGAATCAATTCCTTCTTCGCGTGAGTTGGCGCAAACGTTAGACGTGGCACGGACTACCGTCACAGAAGCCTATGACCGCCTGATTGCCGAAGGCTATTTGGAAACGGCCCGAGGCTCAGGGACGTTTGTCTCGCGCGAACTTCCCGATGAAGTGCTAACTCCGCAGCGCCGCACCATTGCCAGGTCCGCAGCCATGCCCACGGTCCGATTGTCTCGCTACGGCGCGGGGCTTGATTACGATTACCGTCGCAATCGCGCGCCCGCGGGAACCATTTCGTTCCAGCATGGCCTTCCCGATCTTCAGCATTTCCCGTATGACATCTGGCGCAAGCTGTTGACTCGCAGGTTGCGCGATCGGGATCCGGAAGCATTCGATTACACGGGACAGTCTTCTGGCTATTCGCTTCTACGAGAGGAAATCGCGGCGTACGCCGGAAGAATTCGAGCAGTAAGCGCGAAGGCCGAACAAGTAATCGTGGTCAGCGGATCGCAGCAAGCGCTGGATCTATGCGCGCGGCTATTTCTGGAAGCGGGCAACGAGGTGGGCCTGGAAGATCCGGGCTATCAGGGCGCCAAGAACATCTTCCGTGCGAGCGGGGCGCGATTGAGGCCGCTGGCGATCGATCAGGACGGCGTCACACTCGCCGGGCTGAGCAAAAAGACGCGGCTGATTTATGTGACGCCTTCGCATCAATACCCCACTGGTGTTTCCATGTCTTTAGCGAGGCGGCTTGAGTTAATTCAACTCGCCAAGCGCAGCGGCTCAGTGCTGGTGGAAGATGACTATTCGAGCGAGTATCGCTACAGCGGTCCGCCGTTACCTTCATTGCAGGGACTCGCGCAGGACACGCCAATCGTCTACATCGGCACTTTTTCGAAAGTCATGTTTCCAGGGCTGCGAATCGGCTACATTATTGCTCCGCCGTCGCTCGTGGCTTCTTTCGCGCGGGCAAAGTGGCTGGCGGATCGCAACACTCCGATGTTGGAGCAGATGGCGCTTGCGGATTTTATGCGCGAAGGCTTTTTAGACAGGCATGTGCGGAGGATGCGGAAGCTTTATGGCGCGCGGAGGGAGGCATTGATGGAAGCGCTGTCGAAACACTTCGGGGATTCCGTTTGCGTCCCGGGCGATCCGGCCGGAATGCATTTGCTGGCTCGTTTCGAGGATTCGGATGTGGGCCGGCGGGCGGAAAAGAATGGCGTGTTGATGACAGACGCTGCCGTTTACTATTTGCGCAAGGCTCCCGCTTCAGAGTTTGTGCTGGGTTTTTCCGCGCTGGGGGAAAGGGCTATCGCGGAAGGCGTGAGGAGACTGAGGTAACGGCAAGCGATGTCGAGTGCGCGCGGCCCCAAGCATTAAGACGCCGCACCGGACTCTTTGGCGGGCTCCAGCAACTCGGTGACTTTATCGCCGACAGTAGTCAACAGTTCTTCGAGGCCCGTGGGTTTAGGGATGAAGCACCGAATGCCAAGTTGCAGGGCTCGATCCAGCTCTTCGGGTCGAAGGAAGGAACTCAATACGGCCTTAGGAACCTTCGCGAGGTTCGGATTCTCTGATGCAGCAATGAGAACGTCGCGCCCATCGCCGCGCGGCAAGTTGTAATCCAGCAGCATCAAATCCGGAATCGGTACGACGTCTTTTCCGCACTGCCGAACCGCGTGAACGGCCTCCTCCGCATTTGAATAATGCTCCAACACATAATCGACAGCCCGGCGATGGAGTGCTTCTTCGATCAGCCATACGTCGGCCAGATTGTCCTCCACCAGAAAAATTCGCGCGTGCTTCACCATGGTTATTTCTCAGTTCCTGTGTTTGGACCCGCTCCGGGCAAAAGAAAATGAAATGTCGCGCCGAACCCTGGAGCCGACTCCACCCAAATTCTGCCGCCGAGGCGCTCAACTGCCGCCTTGCAAATCGCGAGCCCGATGCCCGTGCCGGAATACTGGATTCCGTGCAGGCGGCGGAACACGCCAAAAATATATTCGAAATACTTCGGATCAATGCCGATCCCATTGTCCTGAACCGAAAAACGCCATCCGTCTCCGCTCGCGCTTCCATTCGCGGAGAAGGGCTCGGCCCAGATACGGATATGGGGTAACTCATTCGAGCGGTATTTAATCGCGTTAGAGATGAGATTTTGAAAAAGCTGAATGAGCAGAATCTCGATTCCGGAAACCACGGGGAGCGAGTCGGCCTGAATCGTCGCGCCCGCTTCGTCGATCATGCTTTGAAGCGTGCCCCTGACGGTGTTGAGCACTCCATTCAAATCCACGAGCGCAGCTTCCTGCGTGCCGCTTTCGCTCACGTGAATATACTGCCGGAGCGCGCCGACCAACTGGTGCATACGCGCTGCCTGAAGTTCCACCATATCCAGCATCTTGCTTTCGCGTTCCGAAAGTTTCTCGCGTACACTTTGCGAGAGCCATTGCGAGTACGCTAGGACGGTCCGGATAGGCTCTTGAAGATCGTGACTGGCCGCCCAGGCGAACTGCCGCAGAGCTTCGTTTGAATACGTGAGTTCCTTAGTACGATCCGCTACACGGCGTTCCAATTCGAGGTTCAAACGGTGAATTCGTTCTTCAGCGGTCACCTGATCCGTAGCATCGCGAATCGCCGTCGTGATCAACTCGCCTTCGGGCGTCACCAGAGGACTGCGCGTAATTCCCGCTGGGAAGGCGCGGCCATCGTGCCGAATCGCCGTCAGCCGTTCTTCGCCGGCCCACGCCGGGCTGCCTTCTTCCGGCAGGCGCGTCCGGCTCCATTCGGGAATCAGTGTCTGTATATCGCGGCCGATTAAGGTCTCCCGCGAGTAGCCAAATAAAGCATCCGCCCGTGAGTTTGCCAGTTCGATGTGCCCACTGGTGCTGGTAATCACCATCGCGTCCGGCGCGGCCTCCAGAACGGCGCGGAATTTTCGCTCGGCGCGCGCAAGCTCCGCGGCTTGTCTTCGCAGAAGCTGCTCGCTGCGGCTCAGCTCGACGAAAACGCTTACTTTGCTCTGAAGGACTTCGGGGACGATCGGTTTGAACAGGAAGTCCACCGCGCCCATGTCATACCCGCGAAAAAGCTGCTCATCGCTACGATAGGCGGTGAGAAAAAGAATCGGGGTTTGCCGTGAGCGTTTGCGCGAACGGATCAACTCCGCCGTTTCGAATCCGTCGATTTCCGGCATGCGGACATCGAGCAGGATGGCGGCGAAATCGTGATCCAGGCACAGCCGCAGAGCTTCCGTGCCTCCTTCCGCGAGCAGCAATTCCTGATTCAACGGTTCCAGGACAGCCTGCAAGGCGAGCAGGTTATCGCGATCGTCGTCAACCAGCAGCAGCTTGACGCGCTCGGGATTCACTGGCGGCTCCGGCGCGAGCGGAGTGGAGAGCGATCCACCCATCAGCCTACGTTTCCACTCACCCGGCGGTTATCGAGCCGCCCGTCTGCCGCAAGCGTGGCCGGCTCCACCAGGTTGCCCAGCCAAACGCGCATCACGGAGAACAGATACGCCAAGTCGACTGGTTTCGTCACATAATCGGAAGCGCCTGCCTGCAGGCACTTTTCGCGGTCTCCCTTCATTGCTTTCGCGGTGAGGGCAATAATCGGCACCGACCCCAAGCCCGGCAGCTTGCGGATTGCGCGCGTTGTTTCGTATCCATCCATCTCCGGCATCATAATGTCCATCAGCACCAAATCGATATCCCTGTTTTTCTGTAGGACGTCGATGCCTGCGCGCCCGGTCTCAGCGTGCAATACTTCCATCTCGGATTGTTCGAGAACGCTAGTGAGCGCAAAAATATTGCGCAAGTCGTCATCAACCACTAGCACTTTCTTCTTTTTGAGAATTGGATCGAGCTGGCGTGCTTCCGCAAGGATCTTCTTATGCCGCGGCACGAGATTCTCTTCGGGAAGGTGCAGCAGCAATACGATTTCATCGAGGAGCCGCTCCAGAGATGGCGCATAACGCACTGCGGCGGTGCGCGAAAGCTTGTGGAGATCCGCGGCGCGAACCGGATCGAGATGCGCGGAACCCAGAATCATCACCGGCGGAATTACGCTGCCCGGGTCTTTCTGCGTACGAAGTTCATGCATCTGTTGAATGAATGCCTCCGGACCTACGCGCGAAACCGCCCAATCGATAATGATGCCATCGACGTTGCGGTCTTCCAAAATCGCAAGTGCGTCTTCTTCGCAAGATGCGCTCAGAAAGTCGAGCTCAGGTGAAGCCAAGTAATTGCGGATCTCTTCGCGCATCGGCTCTGAGCCTGTGAGAACAAGCAGTGTGCGTTTCCCCGGTTCCATCGAAGCCGTCACCTGCTGAAAGATGCGGTCAAGCGCATCTTTGCCTGCAACCTTGTGAGCGCAAGTCTTCGCGCCTAACGCGAAACCATCGCGGGTGGTGTCGACGCTCGAAAGCACGTGCACCGGGATGTGCCGCGTTTCCGGATCGTGCTTCAAATGATCCAGAATCGTCCATCCGCTCATATCGGGCAGACGCACATCGAGCGTGATTGCCTTGGGCTTTATGCTGCGTGCGAGCGAAATCCCGGCTCCTCCGCGCAGCGCGGCTACCGCTTTCAAGCCCTGTTGGCGGGCCGTATCCACCAGGATTTGCGCGAACGTTGCGTCATCCTCGATAACCAGCAATACACGATCCCCGGGTTGTATATTATTGCGGTCGTCATCCAAGCTGACTTCGTGATCGAGCATCCAGTTCGGCAGCGGAACCGCTCCATGCTCGAAGCGGTTGTCGACGTCGCGCGCCATCCAGACCCGCATCACAGAGAATAACAGTTCGAGATCGACGGGCTTGGCCACATAATCCGAAGCTCCCGCGCGCAGGCACTTCTCTCGATCGCCCTTCATGGCCTTGGCCGTAAGTGCGATGATCGGCAGCGTCTGGAACTCCTGGATCTTGCGAATCGCGCGCATGGTCTCATAGCCGTCCATTTCGGGCATCATGATGTCCATCAGCACGATATCGATGTCCTTGGTGCGCTTCAGAAGATCGATACCGGCTCTTCCGTTCTCGGCGTGGAGAATCTTGAGGCCGTGCTGTTCCAGCACGCTCGAAAGCGCGAAGATATTGCGCAAGTCGTCGTCCACCACCAGCACCTTGCGGCCGGCGAGCATGGAATCCACCTGCTTCACTTCATTCAGCACCGATTGTTGCTCTTCTGAAAGCAAGTGCTGGGGACGATGCAACAGCAGCACTGTTTCCTCGAACAAACGTTCGATCGTCGGCGCATAGCGCACGGCGCCGATGCGGCTGCAACGGTGAATCTCGGCGATCTGCTGCTCCGTCAGAGGGAGCTTGCCGGATACGACGATTGGCGGAACGTGCCGATTGGATTTGGACTGCACGTCTTCGATGAATTTGATGCCTTCTGCATCGTCCACCATCCAGTCCAGAACGATACCGTCAACATCGCGCGACGCCAGAACATCGTTGGCGGCGGCAAGAGTGGGAACGCTGATGATTTCGAGGTCGTCGCCCTTTAGCAGATTGCTTATGTCCACGATGCGAACTTCGTTTTCCGCAATGAGTAGGAGCGTGTGCCGGCTCGACTCCATAGAGCGTTCGATCAGCCGGAATGATTCTTCCAACTCGTCTTTCTCTACGCCTTTTTGCAAACACGACATCGCGCCAAGCGCGAAGCCCCGGCGGTTATTTTCGTGCCCGGAGACGATGTGCACGGGAATATGCGCCGTGCGGACGTCGTGCTTCAATCGATCGAGCAGAGTCCAGCCGCTCATATCCGGCAGCCGGACATCGAGTGTAATAGCCGCGGGCTGGAACTCCTGCGCGAGTGAGATTGCTGTCGAACCGCGCAGCGCCACAACGACTTTTGCGCCGTGCGCGTGCGCCATATCGATCATGATGCGTGCGAATGTGGCGTCGTCTTCGACAACCAGCAAGACCCGATCGCCTCGCGTGACCACGTTGCGGTCATCGTCAACCACCATTTCTTCCACCAGTTCCTTCGCCACAGGGCTTACAGGAGGCGTCAGAATCAGGTCCATTTCGCCCGCGACTTGACGCGCTTCGGCTGCGATTACGTTCTCCGGCGAATCGAGCTTCGGCGCCGAGGAAATGTAAGCCTGCGGCAGATACAGCGTGAAGACGCTGCCGCGCCCGACCGTGCTCTGTAGGCGAATCTCGCCGCCCAGCAACCGCGCGAGCTCACGGCTGATGGAGAGGCCCAGACCGGTCCCTCCGTACTTGCGGCTCGTGGTTCCGTCCGCCTGCTGGAACGCTTCAAAGATGATGCGCTGCTTCTCTTGCGCGATGCCGATTCCTGTATCGGTCACCGACAGCGCGATCACATCTTTCGCGCGATTGAGCACCGGATGCGATGGGCTCCATCCGCTGGTCACGCGTGACATGTTCAGCCTCACCGAACCGTGCTCCGTGAATTTCAAAGCGTTCGAAAGCAGGTTTTTGAGGACCTGTTGCAAGCGCTTCACGTCCGTCCGAATCACCTCGGGCCCCATGTTGCCTTCGGTTTCGATGGTGAATCCTATGCCCTTGCCGTCGGCTACGTGGCGGAAGGTGCGCACCACATAGTCTTCGAGTTCGCTGAAGCGAACGTTGCCGACTTCCACGTCCATCTTTCCGGATTCAATCTTTGAGAGGTCAAGAATATCGTTGATCAGCGCCAGGAGGTCGGTCCCCGAAGAGTGAATCGTTTCGGCGAACTTGATTTGCTTGGAGCTGAGGTTGCCTTCCGTGTTGTCCGCAAGCACACGCGCCAGAATCAAGAGGTTGTTGAGCGGCGTGCGAAGCTCGTGCGACATGTTGGCGAGGAATTCGCTTTTGTATTTCGACGTAAGCGCAAGCTGCTCGGCTTTTTCTTCCAGAGCGTGCTTGGCTTGCTCGATTTCGCGATTCTTGGCCTCGACTTCCGTATTTTGCTCCGCCAGCAACTGTGCTTTTTCGCCGAGTTCCGTGTTCGTATTTTGGAGCTCTTCCGCGAGCGCTTGGCTTTGTTGCAGCAACTGCTCGGTCCGCATCGTTGCGGCGATAGTATTGAGCACGATGCCGATGGATTCCGTAAGCTGATCCAGGAACGCAATGTGTATGTCGGAAAGCTGCTGATAGGAAGCCAGCTCGACCACCGCCTTCACTTCGCCTTCGAACAACAGGGGCATAACAACGATCGTTGCGGGAGTCGAGGCTCCTAAGCTGGAGCGAATGCGAATATGCTCGCTCGGCACGTCGCGCACAATGATTCGCT
>Ga0126381_100003693_pt1 | contig 16595 bp, 9 predicted proteins | sample PanSoiMetPlot_28_FD_96465 | JGI IMG/M metagenome (GOLD analysis project Ga0126381, IMG submission 96465) | Tropical forest soil microbial communities from Panama - MetaG Plot_28 | ecosystem: Environmental > Terrestrial > Soil > Tropical forest > Bulk soil | place: Panama | collected 2016-02-17 | reverse complement strand
TTCATTGATCCACGAAGGAGAAAGCGTCGAAGTCAAACCGCCGGCCAGCGATTGATCGCGAATGTAGTTATTCTTGAACGCCGAGGGCAGATCGAAGCCGTTGTTCAGAGGCGATTGGTTCGTCAGCCGGTCGTCGTTGATGAAATACCGCGCGAAGAGATAGTTCTTGGCGTTGAAGTTGTGGTCGATCCGCACAAATCCGTTATCCGTGTTCGAGTCCCGCAGCACGAACAGATTCTCAGCCGGCAGTCCATACACTTCCGTCTTCACCGCATTGATCGCATCGATGTTGTTCAGAACCACCGAATTGTACGTTGGTGATTCGGCTCGCCGCTGCCCTTCATAATTCGCATAGATAAAAGTCTTGTCCTTCTGAATCGGTCCGCCAATCGCGGCGCCAAACTGGTTTTGCCGCAACACGTTGAACCCGGGCACGGAAAGAACGCTCTTTGCATCCAGATTGTTGTTGCGGAAATACTCGTACAGCGTCCCGTGCCAGTCGTTCGTTCCGCTCTTCGTAATGATGTTCACGATGCCCGCCGTCGCGCGGCCATATTCGGTACTGTAGTCCGTGTTGATCACGCGAAATTCCTGCACGGAATCCTGCGGTGGCGTGCCACGCTGAATTCCAGACGCCGTCGAAATATCGTCCGCTCCATCCACGGCGATGAAATTGAAGTGAATGTTCTGCCCGGCGAAAGAAATCTTCGTCACCGGTTCCACGATTACGTCGGTGCTTCCGGAAGTCGTATCGCCGATCTGCACTCCGGGCGATAGCAGCGCGAAATCGATGAATTCGCGTCCGTTCACCGGCAGATCGCGAATCTGGTTCTGCGTAATCACGTTGCTGATTTGCGTTCGCGTGGGCTCGGTCACCTCCGACTGCGCCTGCACTTCCACCTTCTCGCTCACCTCACCCACGGCGAGCTTGAAATTAAGCGTCGCCACTTGTCCCACTTGGAGGGTGATTTCACCGGTGTCTGTCTTGAAGCCTGGCAGTTGCGCGGAAACCGTGTAGCGGCCGGCAGGCATGGCCGGAAGGCTGTATTCCCCACTCGAATCGCTTTCCGTCGAGCGCGAGAACGCGGTTTCCGTGTTCACCGCCGATACTTTTGCCTTCGGAACGCCGCCACCGCTCGCGTCCAGCACTTGCCCTTGTAATGATGCGGTCACCGCTTGCCCGTGCGCAGGCGTCGCAAGCGAAAATAAGCACACCAACAGGGCGAAGCAGACAGACACTCGGAACAAATTCATAGCTACCCCCCAAAAATTAGACCCGCTGTACCCGGTTAACAGGCCGCCCCCAAACTGTGGCGCTACCATACGACATTCGAAGCCTCAGCGCAAACTCCGTTGCAATAGGGACTTACACGACTTGTAACCGGGGAATCGCAAAGGAAATCGGACGGTTGGAATTTAACTCAATCCGGAACCACAGCCGTCACTTCGATCTCAACCTTTGCCTGGTCTTCTATCAATGCCGTCACCTGCACGGCCGTCATCGCCGGGTAGTGCGCGCCGATGATTTCGCGATATGCGGCGCCCAGTTCTTTTGAGGCTGCGAGATATTCCTTCTTGTCGGTCACGTACCAGGTCATTCGCGTGATGTGTTCCGGCTTCGCTTTCGCTTCTGCCAGAATCTCAACGATATTTTTTAGAGCCTGCTGCGCTTGTCCCACAAACTCATTCGAAACAAACTTCCCTTCTCTGTCCCAGCCAACCGTCCCGCTCACAAAAATGATTTTGCCTCTCGCCGCTACTCCGTTGGAGAAGCCTCTCGGGCGTGCCCACGACGGCGGCTGCAGAATCTTCATGCTTTGCGCCCTCCCGCAAGATGGGTCGCTTCGGCGCCTTTCACTTGTCCTTGCGAAAGCTCGCTCTCTTGAAACCGCTTGATGATCCCGCGCGCGATGATCAATTGCTGCACCTCTGTCGCGCCTTCATAAATACGCAGTGGCCGGATTTCACGATAGAGACGCTCCACCGGCTCTTCGCTCACCACACCCTGGCCGCCAAACATTTGCACCGCAGCATCAATCACTTTCTGCGCAGTCTCCGTCGCCGTCATTTTTGCCATCGCCGCCGCCACCGTCACGTTCTGCCCTTGGTCGCGCTGCCATGCGGCCCGGTAAGTAAGCAACGCCGCGGCGTCAATTCCTGTCGCCATTTCCGCCAGCTTGGCTTGCGTCAGCTGAAAATCCGCCAGCGTTTGCCCAAACATCTTGCGCGAAAAGGCGCGCCGCAAGGCTTCCTCGAGCGCGCGTCGGGCGAATCCAGTCGCTGCGGCAGCCACGGACGTCCGAAACACGTCCAGAGTCGCCATGGCCACTTTGAACCCCTGATCCACCTCGCCCAGCCGCTGCGAATCTGGAATCCCGCAATTCGTGAATTGCAAACGCGCCAACGGATGCGGCGCCATCACCTGAATTCTTTCCGCGATATCCAATCCCCGCGTTTTCGCGTCCACAATAAATGCTGTGATTCCTCGCGACCCGCCCGATTCCGTCGTGCGTGCGAACACCACGTAGAAATCCGCGATTCCTCCGTTCGAAATGAAGGTCTTTTCGCCATTCAGCTCGTAGGAGTCCCCGCTTCGCGTCGCTTCGCACTGCATCGCCGCCGCATCCGATCCCGCTTCCGGTTCCGAGAGCGCAAACGCCGAAATGTACTCTCCGCTCCCCACACGCGGCAGATATTTCTGCTTCTGAGCTTCGGTCCCGAAGAGTGTGATTGCGCCTGAGCCTAAACCCTGCATCGCGAATGCAAAATCAGCCAGTCCGGAATGCCGCGCGAGCGTCTCCCGAATAATGCAAAGCGCGCGCGTATCGATCGTCTCTGCGGCAGCGCCATATGCCGTTCCGCCAATCGCATACTTCAACCAGCCCGCGCTGCCCAGTTCGCGCACCAGTTTCCGGCAAGCCTCGTCAATATTCCCGTCATGGCTCGCAGACAGGTGCGCTGAAGCCCACGCTTCCAAGTCCCTCGCCAGCTTTCGGTGGCGCTCCTCGAAAAAGGGCCAATTGAGAAAGCTGCTGTCTACCATTCTCAATCTCCCTTGAACTCGGGCTTCTGCTTGGCCACAAACGCGTGATACGCGCGGTGAAAATCGTTCGTGGCCATGCAGATCGCTTGTGCCTGCGCCTCGGCATCGATCGCTTCATCCACGCCCATGTCCCATTCCTGATGCAGCATTTTTTTTGTCATGCCGTGCGCGAACGTAGGACCAGCCGCCAGCTCCGCTGCCAAGGCCTGCGCTTCCTTCAACAGGCTTTCCGGCGCGCACAGACGGTTGAAAAATCCCCAGCGCTCGGCTTCCTCGCCAGACAAATTGCGCCCCGTATAAAGAAGTTCGGAAGCCCGCCCTTGCCCCACCACTCGCGGCAGCATCGCACAGGCTCCCATGTCGCATCCGGCCAAACCGACCCGAGTAAATAGAAATGCAGTCTTGCTGCGCGCCGTGCCGAAGCGAATATCGGAAGCGAGCGCCAGAATCGCTCCGGCTCCCACGCAGATTCCGTCAATCGCCGCTACGATCGGCTGCGGGCAGGCTCGCATCGCCTTCACCAGATCGCCTGTCATTTGCGTGAACGCCAGCAGTCCCGGCATGTCCAGCTTCGTGAGCGGCCCGATAATTTCATGTACGTCGCCGCCCGAGCAGAAATTTTCTCCCGCTCCGTTCAGCACCACCACCTTCACGTCGTCCGCCTGCGTCATGGTGCGAAAAAGGTCGCGCAATTCCGCGTACGATTCAAACGTCAGCGGATTTTTTCGCTCCGGCCGGTTCAGCGTAATCGTGGCCACAGCGCGCGAAACTTCAAACTGAAAATTGCGCGCCGCATATTTCGCAAGGCTTGTCCGGTTTCCCGGCAGCGTGTGTGGCTCACCCCGCAGATGTCGCATCATTCTCTCCAACTCTCGTTCGTTACCACGGCTACATCACCTCGCCGCCAGCCACCGCAATCGCCTGCCCCGTGATCGCTTCGCTTCCTGGTAGGCACAGCCACGCCACCGTATTTGCCACTTCTTCGGGTCGCACCAATCTTTTTTGCGGGTTTCGCGACGCCAGGTCCGCCCCCGCTTGCTCCGCCGTGCGGCCAGTCTTCGCGACGATATTCCCGACCGCTTCTTTTACGATGTCTGTATCTGTAAACCCGGGACACACCGCGTTCACCGTTACACCCTTTGTGGCAACCTCGATTGCGAGCGCGCGCGTCAACCCGACCACGCCATGCTTCGCCGCGCAGTATGCCACCACATATCCGTAGCCGGTCAATCCCGCCGTGCTCGCGATATTGACGATTCGCCCCCAGCCAGCGGCAAGCATGCCTGCGAGGGCGGCCTGCGTGCAATGAAATGTTCCGTCCAGATTGACGGCCATCATTTTTTGCCAGAGCGCTGGATCCGTTTTCAAAAACGGAGCCGATGCGGCCTGCCCGGCATTGTTCACCAGAATCGCGATTTCGCCAAAGTGTCCGCGCGCCGATTCAAACGCTTTCTTTACGGATTCCGCATCGGTAACGTCTGCACTCGCGTGGTGAAGTACGTCGCGCGAACCCGAAACCACAGCTTGGCTCGACGGCGTGCCAGCGCGGCTCACGCTCGTCACGCGCGCGCCGTGCGCGAGTAATATCTCCACCACGGCTGCACCGATGCCGCGCGAGCCGCCCGTGACGAGCGCATGCTTTCCCGAGAGGAACTGCGAATTCGCGCCGCGCGAAACGCCACTCACACCTGTAGCCTCAAAAGCGCCGCGCGAGCAAGATTGCGCTCCAGCTGCTCTTTGCCGTTCAAATACGGATCGGGCCACCACATGTCCCGATATCCCTGCTTGGCTGCTTCGTGCAGAGTCCACGCGGGATCGGCGAGATGTGGACGCGCCACCGCGCAAAGATCGGCGCGGCCGGCGGCGATGATCGTGTTGACGTGATCGCCTTCGAAAATATTTCCCACCGCGATCGTCGGGATTCCCACTTCGTTGCGGATGCGATCTGAAAATGGAACCTGGAACATGCGCCCGTACACAGGCCGCTCTTCCTTGCTCACTTGTCCTGATGAGCAGTCAATCATGTCCGCTCCGGCGCATTTGAAAAGCTGGGCCACCACCGCCGAATCCTCCGGTGTAATTCCGCCGGGTACCCAATCGTGCGCCGAGATGCGGACGCTCATCGGCTTCTCCTCGGGCCACACGGCGCGCATCGCCTTGAAAACTTCGAGCGGGTAGCGGCAGCGATTTTCGAGCGATCCGCCGTATTCATCTTTGCGCAAATTCGTGAGCGGCGAAATGAAGCTCGACATCAAATAGCCGTGCGCGCAGTGAAATTCGAGCCAGTCAAATCCCGCAGCGGCGCCGCGCTCAGCGGCCGAGACGAAATCGGCCTTAATTCGGTCCATGTCCGCGCGAGTCGCTTCGCGGGGAAATTGCGACACGCCGGTGATGTATTGCAGCGGAGAGGCGGAAACGAGTGGCCAGTTGTCAGAAGCCAGCGGCTGGTCGATTCCCTCCCAACCGCGGCGCGTCGAACCCTTGCGCCCCGAATGCCCGAGTTGCAGTGCGATCTTCGCATCCGAATAGGTGTGAACGTAATTCACGATGCGCTTCCAGGCGTCGCTTTGCGCGTCGTTCCAGATTCCTAGGCACGCCGGCGTGATTCGCGCGTCGGGTGAAACGCAGGTCATCTCCGTGAAGACCATTGCCGCGCCGCCCATCGCCCGCGAGCCCATGTGAACGAGGTGAAAGTCGTTCGGCACGCCGTCCTCCGCCATGTACACCGCCATCGGCGAAACGATCACGCGATTTTTCAGCGACAATCCGCGAACTTTGAACGGAGTGAACATCGGCGGTACGGCGTGATCCACGCCGGTGCGCGCTGCGAACCAGTTCTCGACCTTCTCAACGTAGCCGGAATCGCGCAGCTTCAAATTCTCGTGCCCAATGCGCTGGCTTCCAGTCAGTAGGCTGTAGGTGAACTGCTCCGGATCGAGATGAACGTAGCGCTCCACCTGCTCGAACCATTCCATCCGGTTGCGCGCCGCACTTTGTAATTTCAGCGCTTCGATCTCGCGCTCTTCCTGATATTTCTGCAGCGCGCTCGTCACGTCGCCATCGAGATGCGAAAGCACGCGCGTGAGCGCGATGGCGTCTTCCATCGCCAGTTTTGTTCCTGAGCCGATGCTGAAATGCGCGGTGTGCGCTGCATCGCCGATCAACACGATATTTTTGTGGAACCATTTTTCGCACAGCACGCGATTAAATTTCAGCCACACGGCCGAACCCTTCAAGTGTTTCGCGTTCGAGATCAGCGCGTTGCCGTCGAGGCGATCGGCAAACAGCTTTTCGCAGAGCGCGATCGATTCTTCCTGCTCCATTTTGTCGATGCCGGCTTTCAGCCAGTTTTTCTCCGGCGTCTCGACGATGAAGGTGGACCAATCCGCATCGAAGCGGTAGGCATGCAGATTGAACCAGCCCCCTTCCGTGTTCGCAAAATCGAAAGTAAACGCGTCGAGTTTCTTTTTGCTTCCGAGCCAGATGAAACGATTCTGGCGCGGCTGAATATTAGGCTTGAAAATGCTTTCGTATTTGCGCCGCGTGACGGACGAAGCGCCGTCGGACGCGATCACGAGATCGTAATCGGAGGCGTACGCGTCGGGATCTGTGATCTCGGTCTGGAAAACCAATTTCGCGCCGAGGCCCGCGGCGCGCTTCTGAAGAATTTGCAGCAGCTTGATTCGGCCGATTCCGCAAAATCCGTGGCCGCCGGATGTTACCTTCTGCCCTTTGAAAAAAACGTCGATGTCGTCCCAGTGGCGGAATGCGCGAGTAATTTCAGAGTGCGTTTCCGGGTCCACGTCTTTGAATCCATCCATCGTTTTGTCGGAGAAAACGACGCCCCAGCCGAAAGTGTCGTCGGGGCGATTGCGTTCCACGACAGTGATGTCCCAGGAAGGATTGGCTTTCTTGGCGAGAATTGAAAAGTAGAGGCCGGCGGGGCCGCCTCCGAGGCAAACGATCCTCATTCCTTGTCTCCCAATGCGTTTGCTTGTCTTCCAAATCCGAGCAAATCACGAACTCTTACGGCGCCAATTCCTCTGGTGCTACGAAACTCAAATGCACCGAAAAAGCCGTTTTTGTTGCGGTTATAAATTTGCATCTTGCTGCTTTTAAACCACAGAGGCGAAATCTGTAAATCAAATGTTGCGATTAGAACTCGAAAATCTAATCGCATCAGTTGGCCTATCGTACCGGGCCATTGACCAGTCGACCGCCCAATCAATTTGTTGCCTCATCGGCCAATGCCTTGGCGAGCTTTTCTCCCGTGTCGTCGGCCAGCGCCGCCTCACGGAGGTTTCTTAGGCGCTGCGCGGCGTTGCGTTTCGGGCGCAACACCGGCAACGCGGCCATGATGGCTTCGTAATTTTTTTCGCCTTGCGCGTGCGTGTCGCCGTAGCCCTTTACCATACGCGGGCATTCGGCAATTTCGAGCGCGAGTGCGTAATCTTCCGGGGCAACGCGCGCGATCAGGGCAAGCCAGCCGGCGATGGCTTTCTGTTCTTTTCCGAAGCGCAGCGACACTCGGCGCCACCGGCGCATGCACGCGACCATATAGAGTTGCAAGTATCCATGGAGCGAGGTGGTCTCGACGATTTTTCCCTTCCCCGTTATCGCTTCGGTTAGGCGGCGCATCAGAGCGGAGCGGAGAAGCAGCCGGCCGAGGGGCGCAGGAGCCATGTCCGCAATTTCCTGCACGCGCGGATGCAGGAATTCCTTGATTTGAAGCATCTGTGCAGGTTCGACGCGGGCGTCTTGGTGCACACGATCGAAGCGCGTGCGCCGGATTTTCAAATCCGCCACGCGCGGCGCGTCTTCATAGGACATCCAGAGAGCCAGGTAACGGGCAGTCTCGCCGAGCAACGCCGAATCGTTGTGACCGAACTTTGCATCCAGATCTCGAATCGGCTCAAGCCACTTGAGGTAGTCGCTGGCATATGCGACGTCCTCATAATCTGCGAGACGCTCGACTCCTGCCAGCAGAATTTCACGGCTTGCCGCCGGAAACTCACTTTCGATTTCCACGGCAAGCGCTTGAAGACGTGGCCCGACTTTAGCTTTGGTTGGCTCCGTTCTGCCGATCGCGCTTGCGGCTCGATCTGCTGCCGCGCGAAATCCAGCATCGAAGGCTGCCAAGCTGCTTTCCACGCCCACGCCGCCCTTGCGAATCGCATCCTCAAATTGTTCGCGGCGGAATGGCAATGCTCCGGTGGCAGCGAGTGCGCCGAAAAGCGAAGCGCTGATGACGCTGCGCGCGTCTTCCGCGATCCGGGCGAAGTCAGCGTGGACGAATGTCTTCGCCGCCGCGCCGCTCGCTTCGATCACTTTTGCGGAATCCACGCGGCCGTCGGTAATGGCGGTCTTTTCGGTCATGGAATAGACGCGGTTTGTCGAGGCAATCAAGGTGGTTCGATCGGGAGTGACGAGGCCGCGCTGGATGGCGCGACCTGCTTCCATTAGTTCCGATGCGAGCACAATATCCACTTCTCCGGGTACCGGCATCAGCGCCAGGATGGGTTCTTTGCAGGCCGCCTGGACTTCATCCTCCGGAAAAATTTCCAGATAGTAGATTGTCGAACCGGTGCGCTGGGCTACTCCGGGCACGGACGTGGTCTGCGCGCGATGGCGGGAGTGTTCGGCAAGATCTACGATCCAATCCGCGAGAACACCGCCGCCTTCACCTCCCATCGCGAGGATGGCGATTGTAATCGCTTTGGGAGTTCGCGTACGGAGCGACACAGGCGGAGCGGCCGCGCCTTTCGCCATCAAAACCTCGCGCCCACGTCAGGCATGGATATCCGCGAGACGGCGGTCAATGCGACCCTGCAAAAATCCGATCACGGCGCGGCGAACTTTTGATTTCGCACGATCCCACGCGTTCGGATTGGTGATTACTTCCGCCCGGAAAAATGACGGGCACAGAACTGCCGCGTGGGAAACTTCGCCGCACAAGCCGCATCCCGAACAACTATCGAGAACCGTTGCAACCGGATCTTTTCGCAATGGATCCTGATTGGGCTTGATGGTCAGCGACGGGCAGCCGGACAAACGGATGCAGGAATGATCGCCCGTGCAGGTGTCGGCGTCAACGCCGAACCTTTCACGGACTACGCGCTTCCCTTCTTTCGCCATCTTGGCCATCAGAGGCTTTACGCGGCGCTGTTTGTTCAAAGTGCATTCGCTTTGCGCGACGATCACTTTGGGACCGTGCTCTTTGGTGGTGAGCGCTTCGATGAACGTGTCGCGCATTTTGGCAACGTCGTAGGTGCGGGTAATCGTGCGCACCCACTTCACGCCAACACCTCGCACCGCGTCCGCGATGGAAAGCTTCGTCTTTCGAATCGGATTGCTTGCGGAAGAAGACAAAATATCCTGGCCGCCGGTTGCAGCCGTATAACTGTTGTCCACCACGACGAGCAAGCTATCGCTTTGATTGAATACGGCGTTGCCGACGCCGCTAGTGAGGCCGTTGTGCCAGAAACCGCCGTCACCCATGAAGCTGATCGTGCGTTTGTTGGTTTCCTTGGTGTTGAATGCAGCGGCACCTGCCCAGCCGAGCCCGTAACCCATCGTGGTGGCGCCGATATTGAACGGCGGCAGGATGGAAAAGAGATGGCAGCCGATGTCGGCGCTGACGTGATGAGGGCCGAGCTTGCGTTCGGCCAATTTCAGCGCGGAAAAAATCGGGCGCTCGGGACAGCCGGTGCAGAAGGAAGGCGGGCGCGGATGAATTTCGTTGTCGACGATTCTTATGGCTTGCGGTTTTTCGTCCGCGGAGCGAGCCACGGCGGGGAGATGTTCGCGGTCGATTGAGTTCGGCGCGTACGTCTCGACAAATTTCAGCACGCCCCTGGTAACGGCTGCCGCAGTGTATTCGCCTGCCATGGGAAGAAGGTCTTTGCCGTGAACTTTTGTCTGGATATAGATCTTGCGCAAAATCGAATTGATATTCTGCTCGATGAAATCGGGCTGGCCTTCCTCGATAACCAGTACCGCGCGCTTGCCCAAGCAGAAGTTCTTGACCTCTTCTTCGATCAGCGGGTAGGTGACGTTTAAGACGTATTGCGGGATTTTGCTGTCGCCGAACGCGTTGGATAGACCCAGCAACTCGAGGCAGCGGATGGTGGTGTTGTACATGCCGCCCTGCAAGATGATCCCGAAATCCTGCGAGCCTTCAGCGAAGATTTCGTTCAGTCCCTTTTCGTGAATGTATTTCTGCGCGGCGGGCCAGCGCTGGTGGATTTTCTCCTGTTCGTGCTGGAAGCTGGCTGGGGGCAGGACGATGCGGCTCACGTCGCGAATCGGTTTTTCCATTGCATCTTTCAGAGTGAACCTGGGCCGGACGTTGTCTTTGGCGATGAAGCGGCCGTGGACATGGCAGGCGCGGATGCGCAATTCGAGCATGACGGGAGTGCGCGTTGCTTCGGATAGCTCGAATCCCTGTTCGACGGCGCGAACGATAGACGGCAGATTCGGCCGCGGATCAAGGAGCCACATCTGCGACTTCATGGCGAAAGCGTGCGAGCGTTCCTGCATGATGCTGGAACCGTCGCCATAATCCTCACCGACGATGATGAGCGCGCCACCCGTGACACCGCCCGAGGCCAGATTCGCGAGAGCATCGGATGCGACGTTGGTGCCCACGGTGGATTTGAAGGTCACGGCGCCGCGGAGCGGATAATTGACCGAGGCAGCAAGGGTGGCGGCGGCAGTGGCTTCGGAAGCGCTGTGCTCGAAATGGACACCGAGCTCTTCAAGAATATCGTTCGCGTCGGTAAGCACGTCCATCAGGTGAGAAATCGGAGCGCCCTGATAGCCTGCCACGTAGGAAACGCCGGATTGCAGAAGGGCTTTGGTGACGGCAAGGATGCCTTCGCCACGAAATTCCTGGCCCTGGCCGAGGTAAAGTTTCTGGACTTCTTTCTTGAAGAAGCGCTCCGCCATTCGTCGTCCTGTCCCCTACGGCCTAAAGAGAGCGATAATACGGCACTCTTAGAATTTTACACCTAAATTGCAGTTGTCCTGCTCAGGGAGCGAATGAGGTGCGGACGGGATCGGCGAATCTTCTTCCCGGCGCATACGGACAAAAACCGAAAAGAGCCGGCGGGACGCCCTTCGTTCCTCAGGGCAAGCCGGCGTTTTACGGAACGGCAGCTTTTGCGAGAACTGGATGCGAGCTTCTGGGCGCCTGGTGATGCAGCACCGGAATGTGAACTGCTGTGTTCAAGCCAATCTCTCGAAAATCCCCGCGGCGCCCATGCCTCCCCCTACGCACATGGTCACCATTCCATAGCGCGCGTTACGGCGTGCGAGTTCACGCAGAATGGAAGCAGTGAGTTTCGCACCTGTGCAGCCGAGCGGATGACCGAGGGCGATGGCGCCGCCATTGGGATTCACCTTCGCGGGATCGATTCCCGCCAGTTTGATCACGCTCAGGGCTTGCGTAGCAAAAGCTTCGTTCAGTTCGATCACGTCAATCTGGTCGAGCGTCAATCCCGCAATCTTCAGCGCCTTGGGAATCGCAAACACGGGGCCGATGCCCATTTCTTCAGGCGGGCATCCCGCGGTGGCGAAGGCCAGGAACCGCGCGAGCGGTTTCAAGAAGAGAGAGCGCGCCTTTTCGGCGCTCATCACGACCGCGGCGGCAGCGCCGTCGCTCATCTGCGAACTGTTTCCCGCCGTGACGACACCTCGCGCATGGAATACGGGCTTCAGCTTTCCGAGCACTTCCACGGAAGTGTCCGAGCGCGGCCCTTCGTCTACATCGAACTTCGCTTTGACCGTTTTGGGACGCGAGCCATTGGGCGGACCATTGGCCGCGGCTTCCTGAACGTTATAACTCACATCCACGGGAACGATCTCGTCCTTGAATTTTCCAGCAGCTATCGCAGCGATCGCTTTTTGGTGGCTTTCATAGGAGAAGGTATCCGCCTGCTCGCGCGTGATGCCATATTTCCTGGCGAGATTTTCGGCGGTGAGGCCCATTCCGAGGTATGCGTCCGGGTAGTTATCCATGAGCCAAGGATTGGGAGCGACTTTGTTGCCACCCATGGGCACCATGGTCATTGATTCTGTGCCGCCGGCGACGGCCGCCTCTCCTTGTCCCGCCATGATGCGCTGGGCGGCGATAGCAATGGACTGCAGGCCGGATGAGCAGAAGCGGTTAATGGTCATCGCGGAGGATTCCACGGGCAGGCCCGCGCGAAGCGAGGAAATGCGGGCAACGTTCATTCCTTGTTCCGCCTCGGGCATCGCGCAGCCGAGAATCACGTCGTCGATTTCTTTGGGGTCGAGGCCGCCGGGGCGAGCAATGGCTTCTTTGATTACCACAGCGCCGAGGTCATCGGGGCGCGTTGTGCGGAGCGCGCCTTTTGTCGCTTTGCCCACCGCGGTGCGGACCGCGCTGACTATCACTGCTTCTCGCATTTCTCACCTCGCCGGAGAGCGTAAAAGCGCTTCGTTAGGGTTCAACTATTGGATGCCAGGAAGGATAAAAAAGCAACAGCGCGGGAGAACGCCCGCGCTGTTAAGAACTTGCAGGGTTGGCGGACGGTTCGTCTGTTACAGCCGGAACCGGATGGTCACCTGCATCTGCACTTCGACCGGTTCACCATCTAATCTCGAAGGCTCGTATTTCCAATGTTTAAGCGCTTCCAGGGCGGAGGGGCGAAGCATCGCGGGCCCGGAGATGACATGCGTCCGAACTACGCTCCCAGTTTTGTCGATCGTGGTCTCGATCACAACATCGCCCTGAACGCCGCTGGATCGGGCGGTGAGCGGGTAGGCCGGGGGAACCGAAGCAATCAACTTCGGTTCTTTCACGTTACCGCCGATTTTGGCGGGGCCTTCGGGCTGGGCCGGGGGCATCGGTAGGGCCGCTGCGTTTGTTCCTGTGATTTCCGGCAGCGCATTCGTCCCGGAAGCTGAGCCCGCGTCGAGAACGGGAGCTTGATCGGTTTGGCCTTCGCTCCCGCGCGTCCAAGTGGTAGGACGTGAGGTGAGGGCCGTGGACATCATGTCCGACGTCACGCCTGGAGTCGCTTGTTTCGCAAGCGCGGGTGAGTGGTTCGCGGATGGTGCCGGCGCTTTTGTTGCGCTATTCACACTCGATACTGCGGATGCAGCCGGAGGCGCACTGCCTGCGGGCCGGGCGGCTGCGTTTAGGTCAGCACCGGTAGCCGTGTACGACTGTCCTGCGGGAGTAATTGCAGGCAGTTGATTCGCATCGTTTGCGGCAGGCTCAGGCGTGCTGGAAGCGCTCGCAGCGGCAGGTGCCGTCCGCGACGCGCTTGGGTTTCCCGCATGCTGTCGAAAATATGCTATCCCGCCTCCTAAGCCGGCGACGAGCACCGCGACGCATGCCGCGATCAACATCCAGTTTTGATTGGAGCCGGAACTCTGAGCCACGGAGCTGCCGAAACTTGAATCGAGCCGCGCACCGAACGCTTCCGGCGCAGAAGTTTGCGAGGCATCCGATCCGGCATCGCCAAGAATTGCCGCCACATCATGAGAGGCCGACAACGCGGCAGAAGTGGAATGCTCTTCGGTCTCCGTTGACGCGGGAGATGCGAAACCAGAGTCACTGTCTCCCCTGAGATCATCCATCGAGACGGGAGTAGGAGCGGTGGGCGCCGCGGGCAAATGATCAGCAGCTGAAATAGTCTTGGCAAAAGGATCCGTGAGGCCTTCGAGCCTCATCTCGACTGGAGAGAGCGGCTTCGTGATTGCGGTGGCGGACGCGGCTTCCTGAACCTTTTCCTGTGAACCAAACGAGATGAAGGACGATTCGGGCTTCGCGGGCGGCACGAACGGAGCGGGGGGCGCAACAGAGGCCGGCTTCGATTCGCGAGGAGTGGTGGTGACCACTGGTCTGGTGGCCGGCGTCGGCGAAGCCGGTGAAATTTTCTGCGACTCCAAATTCACTTGCGGCTGCGCGGCCAAATTTGTTGCGACCGGCCCTTCGGACGGAAATTGCACGCCCCAATATCCGGGCTGGCGGTGGGTGAATTCCACTTCGACGTAGCTGCCCTGATTGGCATTTGGGCGAACTTTCAAAACGCGACAAATGGAGTCCTGTTTCGTTTTGATATTGGTGAGGACGAGCATTTGGCTGACGTTTACGACCGTCGCCATTCTCAGGACGGCACCATGCGGAAAAACGATCATGGTGACGGTCTGCTCTTCAAAGGGTTCAGTCCGCGGGGCGGTACCGCGCGCGACTTCGATCACGCGAGAACCATGCACCTTGACGGCAACCTCAAGCGAAACAGCATCGGCCCGAAATGAAGAGGTGGGCTTGCTTTGCGTTCCCGTTGGGGCTGCCGGCGTGCTGGCGACGGGACTTGTAGCTTCGACCGAATCTTTTATAAGTGGCGCCATCGTTCTATCCGGCAATTAGGCCGTCTCCCTCAAGGATGTGGCTGCAGATGGTTTTCGCTGATATAAGCCGATTTTCGGCGCGGGTGACAAAGTGCGGCAATAGTACGTTGGTACTGCCTCAGAACATTTGCTTAATCGGCCAAGCCAAAGAAAACATAAGGCGAAAGCGGCGGCCCTGGTGGCGAAGTACCAGCATGGAAAAGAGCATGGAAGGGACTATCGGGATACGCCTGGAAGTAGGAGCGGTTGGAGAAAATTTCTCCCGAGAGCCCATTTACGTGAGCTCTCGGGAATTGGCACAGGCGTTGTCCGGCTCTTAGAACTGTTTATCCATAACGCCGAGCGTTACCGCCACTTTGTCCATCTCGATCACGAGAACGGTTGAGTTGTCGACCACGTAGTAGGCGAACGTGAACGACGCCGAGGTCGGTTTGGCCGTGGCGAGAGTGAGCGTCGCCCGTCCGAAACTGGATGGGGCGGCGATTGTGCTGTTGAAGAGAGGAACGTTGCTGAGAATGCTTCCTGTCTCATTGACGTCGAGGTAGCCGGTAAGGCCGGTGGTTCCAGCCGATGAGATGGATCCGTTGATATCCTGCTCACCGCTGGTCATTTGCCCCGTGGTGTTGATTCCGTATGTTCCGGAAGGAGCGCTGGTGGAAGATTGTAGAAATCCCATGCCGCTGCTGACCGGCACCACCTTGTCTACTTCCACCATTTCGAAAGAATTGGTCGAGGTGGGGTAGACCGCGTACATGAAGTTGATGCCCCCGGCGGCGAGCGTCAGGAGAATGCGATTCGACGTGGTGGCAGGACTGAGCGTGTATGTGGAACCCGATGATGCGATTTTCTCCGCGAGGTGAAGATTGGTGGCCTGCTCGTTAACGTCCTGAACACCACCGGAAATCGTTCCGGTGCCGGAGGCAGTAAAGACGCCACCCGCTGCATAGGGCCCGCCCGACTCCGCTCCCGCCACTGTGAAGGCATAGTTTCCATTCAGGTTGGCGAGTGTGATGGAGTTGGGCGCTCTGAACGCGTCTCCTGCAAGAGCGGGCATGCTGCCGTTATCAATTTCCACGAGTTTGAAATGCGTGCTGTCAATGATGTAGAAAGCGAACGTCAGGGTGCCGGTGCCCGGAACCGTGCTGATCAGTTCCAGCGTTCCGCGACCGGTGGCGCCGTCGATTGAAAAAATGTTTCCGTGCAGCGACACGTCGGCTTGCGTAATGGTGCCGGCGTCGTTTACATCCTGAATCGCAAAATTTACCGGAAATGTTCCGGCGCCGTCCGATAAAAACCTGCCGGCAATCGCCATCGGCGAGCCGCTCGAATCGATTCCGCTGATTCCGAACGAATAATTATTTGCGATCGCGCTCACCGAGAAATCCGCAGGATTGGCTTTATCGATCGTTCCGCTGCCGGTGGCATTGCTGTCAAACCGCACGAGCAAAGCGTGCGTTTCAGATATCAGCGTCACCTGCCACGTGACGGTGCCGAGCCCGGTGGTGACCGTCGCAATCGCCCGGCCGTCAGGTCCGACCGAAAAGCTTCCTCCGTTGATCGGATTTTCCAGGATCCCACTCGCGCTGTTTACATCCTCCACTCCGCTGGTAATAACGCCCGATCCGTTCACGGTGAAGTTGCCAGCCACAGCGAGAAAGCCGCCGGCATCTTCGCCTGTGTAGGAAAAAGTGTATTGACCGGACAAAGTTGCGGCTGAGAAAACGATCGTGACCGTGGCCGTGCCCGAACCAGCTGCAGAGAGCGCCGAAACTGTGACTGTGCCACCCGGCGGAGGGGTGCGCGGAGCGCTGTAATTTCCAGATTGATCGATCGTTCCAGGGTCCGATCCAGGGGTGGCGGTTACCGTCCAATTAAACGGCCCAGTTCCCGATGCCGTAAACGTCTGGGTACCCTGCGTCGGAATCGAAACCGCAGCCGGAGAGACCGTGATGGGCTGAGCCGCGCCCACGGTTACCGTCACGGTAGCGGATTTCGATTTGTCCTCCTGCGACGCAGCGGTAACCGTAACGGTTCCCGTCGTGCTCGGCGCCGTAAAGACGCTGCCGCTGAAGGTGCCGGCGCTCGAAGTCCAGTTCACCGAGCTGTTCGACGTGAAATTGTAGACAACCGCGGTGAAATTAATCACGCCACTCACAGGAATCGAAGCGCT
>Ga0126381_100003691_pt1 | contig 16598 bp, 14 predicted proteins | sample PanSoiMetPlot_28_FD_96465 | JGI IMG/M metagenome (GOLD analysis project Ga0126381, IMG submission 96465) | Tropical forest soil microbial communities from Panama - MetaG Plot_28 | ecosystem: Environmental > Terrestrial > Soil > Tropical forest > Bulk soil | place: Panama | collected 2016-02-17 | reverse complement strand
TGGATGGTGTGATGCCACCTAAAGTGACCCATGATATGGGAGCGGCGTTCATGCTGTATGCGCAGGGACTGCTTCCCTTCCTGATGCCGTTGAGCGTGCTGCTGTTTGAGCCTGACAAGAAGAGCCGCAGGAGAATGCTTCCCTTTCTTGCCGTGGGCGTTCTGACTGGGCTTTATATCTTGTGGGCGCTGATTGCGTATCCAACGGACATTTTTATTCGCAGCAACAGCATCGTTTACATCAACCAGGGGACGAACAATACGCTGGTGGCAGTGTTGTACATCATTGCGACGTGCGGGTCGCTGTTGTTTTCGAAGATCCGATTCATGGTTCTGTTTGGAGTGGCGAACGTTTCGATTTTGCTGCTCGTGATGGCGGTGAAGCGGTATGCGTTCACGTCAGTCTGGTGCGCTTATGCCGCCGTTGCGAGCGTGATTATTCTGGCTTACTTCTGGAAGACGCATAAGCATCGGCCTTTCCTGTATGCATCTGCTTGAGCATGACGTCAGCGGTGGGCCAAGCGTAGGGATTGCCATGACCCGTCGGCGGTCCAGCCTCCGTCGACGGTGAGGGTGTGGCCGTTGATGAAGCCGCTTTGGGTGGGGTCGACTAGGAAGAGGACGGCGCAGGCGATGTCGTCGGGGGTGGCGAAGCGGGCCATGGGGATGCGGCCGGTGATGTCGTCGTCGGTGTAGGTTCCGGCGGCCTGGTCGAGGTCGTCCATCTCGGTTTTGACCCAGCCGGGACAGATGGCGTTGACGCGGACGCCTCGGCCGCCCCACTCGGCGGCGAGGGTGCGGGTGAGACCGACGAGGCCGTGCTTGGAGGCGTTGTAGGCGCTGCGGTCGGCGACGCCGGTGAGTCCCGCGATCGATGCGATGTTGACGATGCTTCCCAGTCGCTGCTGAAGCATGACGGAGCCGACGGCGCGAGAGAGGAGGAAGGGAGCGACGAGGTTGACCTCGAGGACGTGGCGGAAGTCGGCGATGGAGACGGATTCGGCGGGAGCGATGAAGCTGATGCCGGCGTTGTTCACGAGGGCGTCGATCCGGCCCCAGTGCTTGTGAATGGTCTTGATGGCGTGGGAGACGTGGGCTTCGTCGGTGAGGTCGCCGAGGAACTCGATTGCCTCGGCTCCGAGAGCGCTTGCGGACGCCGAGGTGGTCTCGCAGGACTTCAGGTCCATCAGGGCCAGTGAGTAGCCTGCTTCAGCGAGGACCTCGGCGGCGCGGCGGCCGATTCCCTGCGCGGCGCCAGTGATGATTGCCCCTTTCATCGATGTACCCCTCTCCCTAAGCGCGCAAGGCATTCAAAACAGATACCTTAGGTCCGGACTTCAGTCTACACCTAAGGCAACTGGCAGTCCGGCTGACGCCGGACTTTCGGATCTCTTCTGGTTTAAAGCTGTCAGGGCGGTCAATCATCCTCTGTTGAAAAGTAGTTGCGATGCACGAGCTTCCTTAGTTCGGGACCCGAGTTGTTGGAGTAGAGTCCTTGATCTCGTAATCTGCCCGGGGGGCGAAATGTGTGGTGTCGGGTTCGCTTCGGTCGAGGCTGGAGCGGGGGCGAGTAGGAGGAAAATGAGAACGGCTGGGTGGAGGGTTAACTTGAATCTACTCAAACTTGGAACTGGAAATACGAGTTGAACGATGCTCTGACATACGGCTTTATTTCAATGCGGATTTCAATCAGAACGTTGAAGAACTAAACTTCCCGGCAGAAGTAGATACCTCAGCGGATAAAGCCGCACCTTTGACTATGCGCTTACGGCACGGCTGAAGCCGTGCCCCTAAGCAAAACGCACACTCCGGTGGCTTTCCCTAGCTCTGCGGGCCTTTGGAGTTCTTCGGGCGAGGGTAGAAGGCTTCGACGATGGTGGAGATGCCTCCGCGTGGACGGAAGTCGCCGACGACCTCGGCCCAGACGGGGTCGGTGGCTTTGACGACGTCGTCAAGGACCTGGTTGACGATGTTCTCCTGGAAGATTCCGAGGTTGCGGTATGTGAAGAGGTATTCCTTGAGGGACTTCAGCTCCATGCAGCGTTTGCGGGGCATGTAACGGATGGTGAGGCGGCCGAAGTCGGGGAGGCCGGTCTTTGGGCAGACGCTGGTGAACTCGGGGTCATCGATGAGGATCTCATAGGCCCGGAACTGGTTGGGCCAGGTCTCGATCGCGGGGAACTTTGTGTCTAGGCCAGCGGCTGCGTGCTCATCGGTGTAGCCAGTAGTTTTTTGCGGAGCTTTGTCCTTCTTGGGCATGAGTCAATTTTATCGGGTCTGGGAGACGCGGCCCTGGGAGGCATGTCAGCAGCCGAACTGGCGGAGGTGGTGGTCGGTGTGGCGAAAGCCCCAGCGCATCCACTGATCGTGACTGAACGGTCCCAGGAGGGGATGCTTGGGGCGGAGGTCTCCGGCTTTGGCTTGAGAGAAACGAGCGATGAGAGCCACAAGGGCGTCGCGTTGCCCGGCAAAGGAAGCGACAGACTGGGTGATTGAAGGGTGGGCGGCGATGTCGGTCTCTGGGATTGTGGGGACACCACGGGGCCAACGGAGCGGCAGAGTCACTGAGATGAAGCGCATGATGCGGTTGTCGAGGCGCCGCTCAGGCCGATCCGCAACCAGACAGTCGCCGAGCGCCATCTCAAAGGCGGCGGCGAGATGGCGTAGCATCTGTGGAGAAGACATGACGCCCCACTGAGGGGGCGTCGATGGTGTGAGTTTGTCGAGTCGTCGCTGCAGGTTGGTGCAGACCTTCGGGTCAGCGAGGCTACGCAGCATCATGACTGCGCCGGATTAGTCTCTGCGGCCGAGAGTTGGGCGATCGTCGCCGGTGCTCGACGGGTTATTGGGATTATTATTCGGATCGTTGCCACCTACCCCAACGCGGCGCAGTGTGGGCTTGTTGTCCTTGCCCTTGTCGTTGAGCTTGCGCTTGTTCTCGATGCGAGCGAGGCGGCCCTTGACGTCGTCGAACTCTGAGGTGGAGACGATGTAGTCAGGCTTGGCCGGAAGGATGGTCGCGATCTCGTCCTCAGAGTGGTTGATCCGGTCTGGGGTCTGCGGGTGGTCGGCGAAGACCTTTGAGAGCGAACCGGGCTTGTGCTTCTCGAGAGCGTCAATCTTTTCAAAGAACTGGATGAAGGCCTGTGGGTCGTAGCCTGCCTTGTACATGTACTGGAGGCCCAGCCAGTCGGCCTCCGCCTCATCCATACGGGAGAACTTGAGGAAGGCAATGGGGACCGCGAGTTGCGTCGCCTCATAGATGCCGTAGCCGGTCCAAGTTCCCGAAGTGAAGATGATGAGCGGAATGGTGCCGATCTGCGCGTAGTTGAGCTTGGTCATCTGACGGGCGGCGTGGTGTGCGCAGACGTGGGCAGTCTCGTGGGCCATAACGCCGGCGAGCTCGGCCTCTTCGTCAGCGGCGAGGATGAGTCCTGAGTTGACGTAGAAAAAGCCTCCGGGGAGCGCCATCGCGTTGATCTCTTCCGAGTCGATGATCTTGATGGTGAAGGGGACCTTGCAGTCGGAGTTCTTGACGATGTTCTGGCCGACGCGATTGACGTACTCGTTGATAACCGGGTCCGTAATCATGTGTGCGGATTTCTCGATCTCCATGGCGTAGGACTTGCCCATGCGAATCTCGGAATCGGTGGAGTACCAGTTGCCGATGCCGCGGCCGCCAATGTTGCGGGTTCCGACGGCGTCTACATCGGCCTCACTTCCCTTCTTGATGTGCGGATCGAGGTTCTCACCCGGCTGCGGCAGGGAGTCGGCCTTTTTGCTGGCTGCATCCTTCGCATCGCCCGTTTTCGACTTGGAATCAGCGGGAACCGGTGACTTGTTATCGTCATCCTTCGACGCCGTGGAAGAAGTGTCGCCAGAATTGTTGGGCGCCTGGACGGTTCCGGTCTGCGCGGTTGGGGCTTGAGAGGCCGGCTGTTGAGAGGCTGGCTGCTGCGTAGACGTCTGAGAAGCTGGCTGCGTAGATGCCGGCTGCTGTGTAGACGCCGGCTGCGTCTTAGTGTTTGAGGACGTCTTGGAATTCCTGGGCGGCGGTGGAGTGTCGGTGGGGGTTCCGACGGCAGCCGGTTCGGTGGCGGGGGCGTTCGGGTTCTGGGGCTGCGTCTGAGACGTCGTCTGGCTCTGAGCAAAGGCGGCCGTTGAGCAAACAATGAGAGCAGCTAAACCAAGCTGGGCTGGATATAGCCTTGCGGAACGCATAACGGGCCTCCTTCGGGAAGGGCGTCCAGGCGACGGACACACCTCTATTGATCTTGGACTAAGTATGCTCCTCTTTGGTGAGCAGTGGGAAGGGGGGTACCGGGCCCTGCTAATTTGGCCTCTTACCAGGTGTTGTAAGCGGTCCCGTCGGAGCCGACGAGCTGGGCTCCTGAGTGGACGTCGTCGATACCGGGGTCAGTCTGGTCGATGCCGCTGAGCATCTCGCTCTGGACGGGCACCCAGGTGTCGGAGCGGTGGGTGAAGGGGTCGACGGGCATCGTCTTGAGGTAGCCCGCCTGAACGAGGTCGTCAAGAGACTGCGGGGCCTTTTGCTTGTCGACCGTGTAGGAGTCGATCGCACGGCGCATCGTGTAGAGATCAGCCTTCAGGGTAGCTTCGCGAGCACTGCGGACTGAGTTGATATACGAGGGGACCGCAATGGCCAGAAGGGTTCCAATAATGACCATAACAATCATCAGCTCAATCAAAGTGAAGCCCTGTGAGCGGCCTGCGATGTGGGATCGGTGGGTGACTACCATGTTGAGTATTTCGTTCCGTCGAGGGCGGTGCCCATGCTCTTGCTATGGACGTCAAAGACGTTCTGGCCGCCGAAGGAGTCGGTTTCCGGGTCGTCCTGGTTGGAGCGGAGGGCCCAGTCGGCGCTGCCGGTCATCGGGTCGGTGGGGATCTTGCGCAGAAAACGGACCTTCTTTCCCTGGACATCGACTCCGTTGACGAGGGTCTCGAGATCGGGCGGGTAACCGAGAGAGTCGGTTTTGATCTGGAAGGCACCCTTGTCGGCTGCGTCTTTATATTTGTCGATGGCAGCGCGCATCTCCCAGAGGTCACGGCGCAACTCGCGCTCCTTTTCGCGCTGGACCTGGAAGCGCGCGATCGGGATGGCGATCCCGGCAAGGATGGCCACGATCGAGACTGTGACGATGAGTTCAACCAAGGTAAGTCCGGCCTCACCCCTCGATCGGGTGGGTGAGTCCGGTTCCTGTTGCCCAATGTCGGGATTGGCTGTAGCGATCACTTCACATGTACCACGGCCTGGGTACCGACGGCCGGAATGTTGACCTGATTGCTGTTGAGGGCTCCAACTTTGACGAGCGCCAGGTTGGAGTCACCGGGGGCGATAGCCTTGAAGGTCAGGGTCGCTACCCTTCCCTGCCCCGAGATTCCTGCAGCGTTCGGAGGCCGCGAAGTAGCAATGGTGACCAAGCCGTTGCCCTCATCCCGATGGACGATGGAGACCGCCTGTCCGTCACGCCCGAGGAGGTCCCCCGCGTCAACGTTGACGAGTTGCAGGACCGCGGGATTGAACTGAAGCTGAATCGGCACCGAGAAGACGTCTCGGGCGTTGTTGAGGTTGACGGCGACCGAGAAGGTGCTGCCGACAGCCTGGTTCCCGGCGGGAGGAACGACCGAGAAGCTTATGGGCGGACCGGATGGCTGAGCCGGAGGCTGGTTAGTGGGGGCCGGAGCCTGATTACCGGGTACTGGAGGAGTGGGTGGAGCAGCTTCCTGCTTCAACTCCTGCACTGCAGCGTTGGCCGCGTTGGCTGCGCTGGTGGCCTGGCCGACAGTCGGGGCAGGACGCGGGTTGATTGGAGTGTGACTTTCCAGCGCAGCGGCGGAAGAGGTGTCGCGGCGGAGTTCGATCGACTGCCCGGTGCCGGTATCGATTGCACGGGTGTTGAGACGCGTCAGCAGAGGCTCACGGACGACATGAGGGATCAGGAGGAAGACGATCTCAGCCTGCTGTTTCTGCCTGGTTTGCGTGGAAAAGAGCCATTTGAAGAATGGCAATTCGCCGATGCCCGGCGTTCCGGCGACCGTCAGGTTGTCCTGCTGGGTGAGGATTCCGGCGAGGATGCTGGGTTCGCCGTCCTTGAGCTGGATCACCTGCTCAACCGACCTCTGACCGATGATCGGCTCCGTGACGCCGCTGATCGTGACGTTACCGGCCTCGGAGAGGTCTTCAACCTTCAACTTAAGGGTGACGTCGCGGCCGTAGTGAACCGTGGGGGTCATGTCGATATTGACGCCGACGTCAATATAGGTGAACTGGGTCTGGACGCCTATGCTTGCCACACCGGTCGCAACGCCGGCGTTGTAAGAACCGGTGGCTACGGGGATTCGCTGTCCGATCTTGAGCTGCGCGCGCTGGCCATCGGTAGCACGAATGCGGGGATTCTGGAGGATGCGAGTGTCCGTGTCCGAGAGAAGCGCGGTGAGCGTGCCTCCGCCAAGTGTCACGGCGAAGTTGGTGGCGTTCAGATTCGCCAGCGTATTAAGCGTGAAGTTGGAGGGCGTCGTTGGTGTCGTCGTGCCGGTGCCGGTATTCGTGCTTGAACTGCTGCTGGAGGTTGTGCCTGGCGAGGCCTGAGGCGTCAGCGTGATGGAGGTCGGCAGGCTGATACCAAGCGAGCGCGTCTTGTCGCGGTTTACTTCAAGGATTGCTACGTCAACGACGACCTCAGGTCGGGAGCGATCAAGGTCATTGATGAGCTTTTGCGCCAAGAGCAATTGATCAGGTGTAGAGCGCACGATGATGGCGTTCTGGCTGGCGACGAGAGTGATCTTGATGCTGGGGTCGAGCACGTTGCGCAGTGCGGTGAGTACCTCGTTTGCGTCCTGCTGCTGGGCGGCGTTGGTGAGGTAGAAGGTCTGGACGGCCTGCGTGTCGAGGTCGGTGCGCTTTGTCCGGGTGTTCTGCGCTACGAAGATGGTATTTGAAGTAACTGGCTTGTAGAACGTTCCGGCGATGGTGCCGACGATGCGCAGCGCATCGGACAAAGTGACATTGGTGAGATCGACCGGGATGCGCTTGGAGGTGTAGTCGGGATCGAAGAGAACGTTGAGACCGGCGGCCTTGCCGATGGCCTGATAAATATTCTTTACATCTTCGACCGCGTGAAGTGTGATGGGCTCGTTGGAGACAGGCTTGAGTTCGATCGGACTGGCTACCGTACCGATGTCCTTTAGGATCTCTTCCTGGTTCGCCGTCTGCTGGTTTACGGAAGCGTTAGGAGAAGACATCTGCTGCTGGAGGAGTTGCAACTCCTGCTGAGCGGTCTGATTCGATGGGTCGATCTGCAGGGCGCGGGAGAATTCTGAGGCGGCGGCATTGAGTTCACCGCTCTGCTTGAGGAGCCGGCCACGATCGACGTGACCCGCAGCAGCGAGGAACCTGACACGTTCGTAGCTGGCCCTATAGCGGAGATCCTTGGGCTTCTGCGCGACGGCCTTGCCGAAGTCTTCGAACGCGGTGTCGTAGTCCTTGCGAGCCTCAGCATCCTGGGCCCGCTTGTTCCATGTATTGGCAGACTGGGCTCGCGCAGCCGGTGCTGCGCAAAGGCCGACCAGGAGGACGAACAGCGGGAGTATCCGGGAGAATACGTGAGGAATGCCCGACGATCGAGTGGAGATGACTATTTTGCCGCGACCCATTCTGCTTTTGTATGCGTCCTTATAAATCGTATATTTTTGAAAATACTGGCCTGTTGTGGGAGTGCTTCCCGGCCAGGAGCGCTCGCGTGAGTATAGCACCCGATCCAGCGCGAGTCCGGTTGGAGTAGTTGCGGGTTCACGGTGATCCGACGCGAACTGATGGCTGAGGGCTCTTGCTTTCTTCATCGTTTACGAGGGTTTAGACGTACAGGCAGTGTACCGGTGAGATGCCCCATTTGTGTCATGTTAAAGTAAGAGATTCGCATGGCGCGCACACTCTCCAACCCGACGGCCACAAGCCAGACGAAGTCACCGGCCAAGGCCAAGGACCGCGACCCGGTGGCGACGGGTCAGCGGGACGCTGCACAGAACCGTGCGGCGAGCCATAACTACTTCTTGACCGACCGTTACGAGGCTGGCGTGGCTTTGCGCGGCACCGAGGTGAAGTCGATCCGCGAGGGGAAGGCGAATCTGAAGGATTCATACGGCCTGTTAAAAGATGGCGAATGCTTTCTGCTGAACGCACACATCGGGGCCTTCTCACACGGTAACTCGATGAACCACGATTCATTGCGGACCCGCAAGCTGCTGCTGCACAAGAATGAGTTGAGAAAGCTTGAGAGCCTGACGCGGCAGAAGGGATTTACGCTGATCCCGACACGTCTGTACTTCCGCAACGGCCGCGTGAAGTGCGAACTGGCGCTTGCGAAAGGAAAGCAGGACTGGGACAAGCGCGAAACCGAACGTAAGCGCGAGGCCGACAAAGAGGCCCGAGCCGCGGTTGCGCGTGGCCAGCGACGGTAGGACATTCCCTCATCCCGAATTAATTCAGTTTGTTCACACAATTTTTGTGCGGGGGATTCACTTTCCGTGCAGTCTGAGGAGCACTTTTCTCGCTACGATAGAGAGCATGGATACCAAGCTCCTCTTTCAGGATGCGGCTGGGTTTGCCACGCCGATGCTGGCAGTGTTCGCGGTGGATGTTTCGGTGGGCAAGGACTCCGATGCTCTTCCCGCTCTGCTTTCGACGTCAGACGCGATTACCGATGCAGTATCGAAGGTACTGGCCTCGGGTGAGTTCAAGGCAGGGCTGGGTGACACGCTGCTGCTGCACTCACCGAACGGCCTGAAGGCGGAACGGCTACTGCTGGTGGGACTGGGAAAGGCGAAGGCGCTTTCAGTCGATGAGATTCGCAAGGGAGCAGGTGCTGCGGTTCGGGCTGCGAAGCCACGCAGCATCCGCGAGATGGCGATTGCGTTTCCCGAGGACCACGCACTCTCCGACGAGCATCTGGACGAGTTGCCCTGCACCTTAATGACGCGCGCAGTCATCGAGGGAGCTGTTCTGGCGGAGCGTGACTGGGACACCTACAAGAGCGACTGGCAGGACAAAACGGTGCAGTCGTTGACGCTGATCGCAAAGGAAGCCGAGAAGACGACGACAGACGAGATTCAGCAGGGATTCGAGGAAGGACTGATCGTCGCCGGAGCGCAGAACTTCACGCGTGAACTGGTGAATGAACCGGGCAATGTGCTGACTCCGACAGAACTCGGCAAGCGCGCGGCGGCAATGTGCGAGGAGATGGGGCTGCAGTGCGAGGTGCACTCGAGCGAAAAGCTGCAAGAGCTGCGGATGGGGGCGTTTTGGGCCGTGGCGAAGGGCTCTGCGCAGCCTCCGGCCCTGATTGTGATGACCTATGAGCCCAAATTGCCCAAGGGGCAGACGCTGGCAAAGGATGCTCCAGTAATTGGCCTGGTTGGCAAGGGCATCACCTTCGATTCGGGGGGTATTTCTCTGAAGCCCTCAGAGGGCATGGAGAAGATGAAGTACGACATGGCGGGAGCCGCGGCGATGATCGGTTCGATGCGGGCGATAGCGCAGTTGAAGCCGAAAGTGAAGGTAATCTCGGTAGTCTGCTCGGCTGAGAACATGCCCGACGGCAAGGCTTTCAAGCCGGGCGATGTGGTGACGGCGATGTCCGGCAAGACGATTGAGATTTTGAACACAGATGCAGAGGGCAGGCTGGTGTTGGCCGATGGGCTCCATTACGCGAAAACGCTTGGATGCACACAACTGATCAACGCGGCGACGCTTACTGGAGCATGCGTGGTGGCGCTGGGAATGATCAACGCCGGCGTCTTCTCAAACGACGAGGATGCTTACGGACAGTTCAACGAGGCGCTGAAGGTGTCAGGTGAGAAGTTCTGGCGGCTTCCCTGCACCGACGACTACAAGGACCAGATCAAGAGCCAGATTGCGGACATCATGAACACGGGCGGAACGCGCTGGGGCGGCGCGATCTCGGCGGCGATGTTCCTCAAGGAGTTTGCAGATGAGACCCCATGGGTGCACCTGGATATTGCAGGATGTGCCTGGAACGAAGAGCAGAAGGCGTGGCTTCCGAAGGGGCCCAGCGGGATCGCCGTGCGGTCGATTGTCGAGTGGGTGCGGCGTTACGACGGAGCAAAATAGAAACTTCAGTCAAACAAAGAGGGAGGCGTGATGCCACCCTCTTTTATTTTGCCGCTAGCTAGGCCGCTGCGTGGCGTTGGGTTGTTTTCTGGAAGATCTCGATCATCTTCTGATTGAAGGCGGGGATATCGTCAGGTTTGCGGCTGGTTATGAGATTGTGGTCCTCGACCACCTCGCGGTCGACCCACTCGGCTCCGGCATTGATGAGGTCGGTTTTGAGTGAGGGCCAGGAGGTCATTGTCCTTCCCTTCACCGCCCCGGCTTCGATCAAAGTCCAAGGGCCATGGCAGATGGCTGCGATGGGCTTGCCTTCGTTGACAAAGCTGGCTACGAAGGCCAAGGCCTGAGGATCCATGCGGAGACGATCTGGATTGAAGACGCCGCCCGGAAGAAGGAGAGCGTCATAGTCTCCGCTTTTGGCGTTGGATAGTTCGAGATTGACGGAGATCTGATCGCCCCAGTCGGTCACATCCCACGCTTTGATCTTGCCGGCCTTTAGGCCCGACCTTGGACAGATAACGTCGACGAGAGCGCCCGCGTCTTCCAACGCCTTCTTCGGCTTGGTGAGTTCGACTTCTTCGACGCCTTCAGTGGCAAGGATTGCCACCTTACGTCCCTTGAGCTTGCCGCGATCTTCGGGATGAAATGCCATTGCTACACCTCCACTGGTGTTGCTCTCTCCGTTCGCGAGCATTCCAGTGAGATTCGTGTTGGCAGACCTTCGTTGTCCGGTGGAAAGGCACGTGAAAGGAACTACATACGTTCATGCGCTTCAATTCCGAGATAGCCAAGGGCGCGGACCATCTCACGTTGTGCAACTGCAGCGGTTGCCATGTAGAACGCCTTTTTGCTTGGGTTCGTCTCGTGAAGAATATGGTGGCGGTGGTAGAAATTGTTAAATTGCTGCGCGAGTTGGAAGGCGTACTTGGCGAGGTAGGCAGGCTCGGAGGTTGCGATGCACTGCTCGATCATGAGGGTGAGCTTTGAGACGAGCAGCCAGGTCTCCCAGAGCGTCGTCCCATCCTCACTATCGAGCAACCCGGTGAGGTCGAGCGAGGCAAAGTCGGCGAGTGCGGCTTCAGCGGTTGTCTCGCCCTTTCGGAAGATATTCGCGGCGCGGACGATGGCGTACTGGACGTAGGGGCCGGTCTCGCCCTCGAAACTGAGTGCATCTTTGAAGTCGAAGGCGATGACGGTATTTCGCGTATAGCGGAGCATGAAGTAACGAAGAGCGCCTACTCCGATCTGCTTGGCTATGGTGTCGCGCTCAGCGTCAGTGAGGTCGGGGTGGCGGGTGTCGACCTCGGCGCGAGCAGCGGCGATGAGTTGGTCAAGAAGGTCATCGGCTTTGACGCCGAAGCCCTTGCGGCCGCTGACTTCGATAAACGCCTTCTTCTGATCCTCTTCGCTCACGGTGTAGCCAAGTTCGATGGCGCAGCGTGGAGTGAGAGCAACCATCTCATAGCTGAAGTGGGTATAGCGGTCAGCGGCATCGGTGAAGCCCATGCCGCGCAGAGCCTGCACAACCTGGGTCTGGGGGTCGTTCTGGCGCGAGTCGATGACGTTGTAGATGGCGTCGGCATGGCCGAAGACAGGATGACCGGGATCGCTGGGGCCTTCCGTAGAGATCCAGCAGGTATGCGTTGGGTACGGGTGAAACTTTTTGTAGCCGAAATCCTTGCCTGGCAGCAGACCGAACTTCCAGAGGTGATAGGCAATGTCCTTGCCGACGTAGGTGACGGTGCCGTTGGAACGAACGATCACTTTGGCATCCTCGTCCGGGCCCTCCCCCTGGGCCTCGGCTCCGGCACGGCGCATGACGTAGGCGCCCTGGTTCTTGCCTTCGGTCTCGAGGTAGAGCACACCCCTTTGGGTCATGAGGTCGCGGGCTGCCTCCCAGAAGTGGAGATGAAGGATCTCGCTCTCGCGAGGGAGGAAGTCGTACTCGATGCCGAGGCGCTCCATCGTCTCGAGGTGGCGGCGGAGGACGGCCGTGGCGATGAGGTCGGCGATCTCTGCAGTGTCGTTGCCTCCGTGCTCGATGGCGTGGAGTGTGTCGAGGCGGATCTGTTTACGGGCTGCGGATTGCTCCGAGTCGGCGACGTACCACTGGGAGACGCGAGCGTAGAGGTCCCAGCAGTAGAAGTCGATGCGTTCGCCTTTTGCCTTGAGTAAATCGAGCAGTTGACGCGTGCCTGCCAAATCTTTGCCTTCAAGCTGCATGAGGCCGACAACGACGTCGGCGACCTGGACGCCGGTGTTGTCGATGTAGTTCTGGACTCCGACGTCGTATCCCTGCTTGTAGAAGTCAGAACGAAGGAGACGCTGGAAGGTATCGCCGAGGATTGCGTTGCGAAGGTGGCCAATGTGGGCGGCCTTGTTGGGATTGATACTGGTGTGTTCGACAAGACGAAAGCCGGGGCCGCCAATATTGGCATGTTCGTCGGCAGCGACGCGACGGGCAATCGCAACGCGGTCGAGGCGAATGTTGAGGTAGCCCGCTCCGGCGACTTCGACTGAGGCTACTCCCTCAGGAAGCGATGAAGACAACTCGGTCGCGAGTTCGGTGGCGATGGCGCGAGGAGCCTTGCGCAGGCGTTTCGCGAGTTCAAAGGCGACGGGCAGCGCCAGTTCGCCCATGGCAATGCTGGGAGGCTGCTCAACAGCAAGCTGAGCGAGGGTGATGTTGTACTTCTGGGCAAGAATGGCCTGGATACGGGCCAGCAGAGACTGTTGGACTGTGCGATACATGCTTCGGATTCACCGCTGTATTTGGCTTTGTTTCAGTTTACGCGAGGCCGGCGAGCGATTGCCCGCGGCTGGGTTCTTGCCGCTGACCGAGAATTAGCGGCAAGATTACGCGCAGATCATATAGGAGATCAGAATTACACGGAGAATAACTCTCGGCAACTACGGAAGCTCTGCCGGAAGAGTTTCGATCTCCTCGAGCAGCGGCGTGCGATTGTGAATCCTGATTCGATGGATGAGGAAGATGAGTCCCCCTGCTCCTGTGACAGAGATGAGCAGCCAGGCGTGGAGGGCCAAGCCAAAGAGGGCAGCCTTTGAATCGGGAGCACCGTGGCTGACAAGCGAGGTCTTGACCGCCCACTCGAAGGTTCCAAGTGCTCCCGGAGAGCTAGGAATGAGGTAGGAGAGATTTGCAACCGAGACGGCCTGCCAAGGACCTATGCGATCAACCGGGAGGCCGATCAGGTGTGCGGACGAGACGAAGATCATGCCCTCGCAGGTCCAGATAACGAAGGATTGGATGAGGAGCAAAATAGAGCCAAAGATGCCGATCTGGCGGATGCAGTCGAGCGCGAGGAGGATCCAATGCTCAACCTTCTGCAACTTCGGGGTCAGCTTGGGGTTTTGAGGGATATTGGCGAACAAGCGGCAAAGAAGGGGCTCAAGTGTGCGGGCTCCCAGCAGCATGAGGAGCAGTCCGACGGTGGAGATTGCGAGCAGCGACTCGGCAACGATCCGCGAATGACGGCTGACGCCTGGACCCATGAAAGCAACGAAGAGCAGGACGAGGACGAAGATATCGAGAAGCTTTTCAAGAATGACGGTACTGAGAATGACCGACGGCGATGCGCCGAGATCGGGCGCGTAGGTAAAGACGCGCATGATGTCGCCGATGCGGAACGGAAGAATGTTGTTCGCCGCAAGCGACGTCATCAATACACGAGCGCAGACACGAAAACCTGCGCCCGTGGAGCGCATCATTAGCGTCCAGCGAACGCAGCGTAGCGTGTAGCTTGCAAAGGTGAAGCCCACGACTCCCAGCCACCATGCCGGGTGCGTCATGCGAAGTGCGCGGATATGCGAGAACGAGATGCCCTTGAAGGTGTACCAGAGAAAGAAGGCACTGATGAGAAGTCCCGGCACTACCCTGATAAAGTTGCGATTTTGGGAAGCACTCATGCAGACCTGCTGGGCCGACTGGAGTGGGCGAAGAATTCAGTGATACCGAAAAACATGAACTTTTATTGTATCGTCGCCAAGACAAATTGCTTTGAGAGACTTGTGCGGCAATTTCATCGTCTCTACTTGCAGCAGTCAGGCATAAAAACTCCAGGCGGCCCCCATCACGCCGGGTTGACATTGAGATTTGAACCAGACCGCTGAACCTGGCGGCAGGGAGCATCTGGCATTTGGCGACCACTGTTGTATCACCACTTGTCTCAGCGACAGCTCAGCCTCGCTCACTGTGGACGGACCGCACATACTCAGCCTGGCTTGTCACAGGGCTGACCTTTCTGGCGATCGCCACGCATGGATACCATCCCTACGCGGAGGATGGGGGGCTTTATCTGGCGGGTGTAAAGCATCTTCTCGATCCGTCCTTATTCCCGCAAGAGACGGCGTTTGTTGTTGAGCATTTGCGTTTCTCGGTCTTCGCGCCGGTTGTGGCGATACTGGTACGCGGCTCTGGCCTGGCGGTTGATACGGTCATGTTTCTGTTGTATGCCGCCACAATCTGGCTGACGCTTTTCGCGGCATGGACGCTCGTGGGCTTCTGTTATCAAGACCGGATTGCGCGAACCGCGGCAATCGCGCTCCTTGCTACTTGGCTGACTCTGCCAATAGCCGGAACGTCGCTGATGTTGATGGACCCTTACCTGACGGCACGGAGCATTTCCACCCCGTGTGGTGTGCTGGCTTTGTCGGGAATGGTATGGGCGCTCCTACAGGAGTCCGGGCACCGGAGGATGCGACACCTGCTGCTTCCTGGATGTGCTTTGCTGGTTGGTGCGGTCTTTCATCCCTTGATGACCGCCTACGCGCTAGCGTGTGTTGTAGTCCTGGGAGCGCTACACGCTTCGAGATCCCTCTGGATTTGGACCTTGGCGGCAGTGAGCCCTGCGGCGGTGGCGATGGCGGCGATTCTACAAGCGCTCTCGGCTCCGGAAAGCGCGAACTACGTCCATGTGATCATGACGCGGACCTACTGGTTTTTGAGCCAATGGCACTGGTATGAGTGGGTCGGACTTGCGGCTCCTCTGGCGCTGCTGGCCACTATGGCGCGGTGCTGGCGGAATGCCCGTCCGGCGCGGCTTGCCCTGGCGCGGATGTCGCTGGCAGTAGGGACTGCTGCCGTTGCGGTGTCGCTGATGTTCGCGCACGTGAATAGTGCGTCGCATCTCGTGGCGCGGCTCCAGCCCCTGCGCAGCTTTCAACTGATCTACGTTGTGATGATCCTCTTCGTCGGGGCGGAGCTCGGCAGACGTGTTTTGCGGCGCGATGCCGCTCGCTGGTGCGCGACGTTTGCTGTCCTTGTGGCCATCATGGTAACGGCAGAACGCCGGATCTTCCCTGCTTCTCCGCACATTACGTTTGCCCATCTTCCGCATGGAAGTGTGGAAGAGAACCCATGGGTACAGGCGTTCCTCTGGGTGCGCGACCGTACCCCAAAGGGGGCCCTGGTAGCGCTCGATGCGAATTACATCGAGACGCCGGGAGAAGATGCCCAATGCTTCCGCGCGATTGCGGAGCGCAGCGCTTTGCCTGACTACTCAAAGGATGGCGGCGAGGCATCGATTACGCCGGCACTAGCAGAGGACTGGGTCGCCGGAGTGACTGCACAAACAGGACTCAGCACAGAGACCGACGATGCCCGGATCTATGCACTAAAACCGCTGGGTGTGGACTGGCTAGTCCTTGAAAGAAAGGCCGTTACTGGCTTTGACTGCGTCTATGCCAATGAAGCAGTGAAGGTTTGCCGGTTGCCGTGGACATTGGTCAGTTCTCGATCGCCGGCTTCGCCGCGAAGGTGAGCACGATGCTCTTGGTCCCCGGCTCAAAGTTCTTCTAACCCCAACAGCGACCATCAGGGACAGTCTCGACAGCGGAACGAGCATACATAAGTGTCTTAGTGGCAGGGCCGACGCTTTGCTGCGCACATGTGTAATCCAATGCTGTATTAGGGAAGGCGAAGCGGACGGAAGGTCGAGCATGAGGTCGGGACGAGGCCTATCGCTTAGGTCTCCGTTGGATACTGCGGCTTGAACAGGTAGCGTGCGAAGAAGCCACCTGAGATCATGTTGTAGTTGTTCGTATTGTCTGCGTCGACGAACGTGCCGATGTACCAGTGATCGGCAAAACGATACGATCCCTCGGCAGTGAGAGCATAATTCACACCGGTATCGCTGTTCTGCGGGAACATGGCATTGCCTGATCCGGTTTGCAGAGGCGGATCGAGCGGGAAGTGAGGCGCCTTGTCTTCTTGGAGGGTCTGAACGCTGATGGCTCCGTTAATGCTGTAGTGGAAATCGGTCTTTATCAATGGATTCGGGGAAAACCTCGTACCCAGGCCACCTGGAGCCTGCCATCCCGGCCGAAACGCATGCCACAATCTTCCAGCTTTGCAGAGCGTTTAGGCCATCCAGAGATCTGCATCCGAGGCAGGGTTCTGGTCTCGAATTCCTCAGCTGGCGTCTGGTCTC
>Ga0126381_100003690_pt1 | contig 16599 bp, 8 predicted proteins | sample PanSoiMetPlot_28_FD_96465 | JGI IMG/M metagenome (GOLD analysis project Ga0126381, IMG submission 96465) | Tropical forest soil microbial communities from Panama - MetaG Plot_28 | ecosystem: Environmental > Terrestrial > Soil > Tropical forest > Bulk soil | place: Panama | collected 2016-02-17 | reverse complement strand
GCCGTGAAGAGAGATGAGGACCAGGAGCCCGAAAAGATGAGTTGGTTGACTGCGCCGCTCCCGAAGATATGGGTTTCATTGATCTGTCCTTCGTACAGGGGCTGAATGCTATCCGCGTTGAACACCGCATTGATTGGATCGGTGCCCGTGGCTTGCACCCCATGATCAGTCTTGAAGCGCCCAAACAATTGGTCCTTACTGCTGATGTTGTAGTCGATCCGAGTGGTCAGCAGCCACTCAGTATTCAGATTGTTCTGGTTGCTGGTGAATTTCATGGCGCAGGCGGTGCTGGTACCAAATCCAGATGTGCCCGCGAAATCGCCGCACCCAAGCGCGCTGTCATCGGCCGCGGTCAGGGGAGTGGCACGACTGGCGCCGGGTGCACCCGAGTACAGGTTAAATACGTTTTGATACCAGGGGAGCGTCGCTGCCGTTGCCGGGTTGGCGGCGATGTTGTTTTCAACGAACGTGGCAAATGCTGCAGTCGGCAGATACTGATCTCCACTCGAGCCTGGCAGTACAAACCGCAGGCCTTCCTGATCCGCGAAGAAGAACAATTTGTTCTTCACAATCGGGCCGCCTAAAGAAGCTGCCCACTGATTGCTGTTGTCAAACGGCCTTGGTGTGCCCGCGTTGTTGCTGAACCAATCATTGGCATTCAGAGAGCTGCCATTCCACGAGTAACTCGCGTTGCCGTGGAATGAGTTGGTTCCTGACTTGGTGGTCGCATTCATCTGTGCGCCTGCCTGCCGTCCGTACTGTGCGGTATACCCGTTCTGTACCACCGAGATCTGATCCAGTTCGTTCGCGCCCAACAATAGATTGCTCGCACCTGAGTTGTTCACGTTCAGGTACACATACATGTCGTCGCTGCCGTTGGTCGTGAAAAGATTCGACGTGCTCGGCAACCCGTATGATGAGAAGTTGCCGTAGCCCGAAGCGTTGTTCATGGTCACACCCGGTGCTGAGTAAGCGTACGAGGTGATGTCGCCACCCGGAGCCGGCAATTGTTGGATCTGATTCGTCGAATACGTTGTGGCGAGATTGGCGTTCTCACTCTCGATGAGCGGTTGCGCTGCCGTTACCTCAACCACGTCCGAAGCTGCCCCCAGCTCGAGCTTCACGTTCGTGGTGGTGATCTGGCCGACCGAAACAAGAATTGTCTGTGAGGTTGACTTAAAGCCTGATTGCCTGATCGTCAAGCTGTAATAACCGGGCTTCAGCAATGGGAAGCGAAAGAAGCCATTCGATCCCGTAGTAACAGTCTCTGTAGCCGCTGTACCGGAACTGGTTAGGATGACCGTTGCGTTTGACACAATGGCCCCCGATGGATCAGTCACAGTTCCAACAGCGTCGCCTGTTACGACGCTTTGTCCAGCGCCTTGCAATGTCATCAAACACCCGGCGACAATCACGAAACAGAATTTTCGAAAGTAACCAGTGAAGTCATTTGTCATGGAACTCTCCCGCAAAACACTCCATAAACTGATCGCGTCCATTTCGTTCCTCCCAACGTTTCCTGAGCAATCAGAACCGGCGCGAGTGGTGCATTTGCGCCACCATTCCCGTCAAGAAACGCAGGATTTAGAAGTGTTTGTGACGAACGACCTGAAGGTGGGGTGCCTTTCTCGCTGCGAGGGGTGGCCGACGCACTCGTTGCCCGCCGTTGTGCATCATCGCATCGTTCTATGGGCGCAGTTGTTCGCGCTTCTATGAAAAGACGGATGGAGGACCCAGTGCAATCTACAAAATTGCGGAAGTGCAGCTCGAGAGTTTGACTCAATAAAACTTGCATTGCTGATATCGATCTCCAAGCAGGCGGATGTCCCCCCCGAAGCGCACTGTAGTGGTAGTTCCATGCTCAGGACCGATCATTTTGGGTCATATCGGGTCAACCCGCTCGCCTTTCGAAATCTGCCGGTGCTTAGCACTTTGGGGGGTCAACTTCCCCTCCCGGCACCAACCGAAAGCCGACGTCGGACGCGGACCACGACATTGAAACCTGCGAAGTTTTGAGCGGAAAATCGCGCCGAGACTGGCCTTGTGACAGTATGTGACGAGCCGAGAGTGTCAATCGGGATTACGGGCTGGCAGAGTGAAGCTCGACGCAGGGGTGACGGTCATCGGGAAGCATTTCTTTGATCAGTTCAACAAGTTCGGTGGGAAGGTTGTGAACGCCAAACTGCAGATCCCTTTACCGCGCGATTGTTTCGATTAAGCTACAGGTATCCCACACCAAGCTATCCACTTCCGCGATAACAACCTTGCTCTGTTCCGAATGTGGAGGCAAGGCATAGAGTGACTTCATCTTCGAAATAATGCGCTCCGCGATAGCAGAGTCCGGATCAGGCACCGGGAACCGCTCCACGTACTGCGTGATGAACCGACGACGGCTCGCGTACAGCTTGTTTCCGCACACCATGTCGTAGAACTTCAAAATGAAGGTAGAGTTCGCGATGGCAAGCAGCAGGTACAGGTGTTCGCGCTCTTGGGCCGTGAACCAGTAACAATTGCCGTCAACGATGCTGCCAGTTTCATCAAGGAAGAACTTGGGAGTTGGACTAATGTCGGGAAAGACGGCCTTGGGCTTCCGCCACTCGCTTGGCTGCTGTGGAACCCAGATCTCATACCAGCATCGGCCCGCTTCGATTACATATTTGCGTCCTTCAAGCTGTACTCGTTGAGACTCAAGGTAATTTGCTGCACGCGGGAACTGCTCAAGGTCAATAGGTACCCGCTTACCGTTCTTTGTGGTGTGCGTATACAGAATCTTGACACCCCGTGCTGTTTCACGCGGCCACCATTGCTCTGCTACCCAGTTTGAAGCGAGCGGGAAAAGAACCTCCGACTCCGGCTGCATCTCCTTCGGCAATTCTGACCAGTCTTCACGGATGAAGACGTTGTCTGCTGTCGTTTTGACACCAACGCGGATGTTGACCAAGTCAGCGAACGTGCGCGGTGCTCTGCGCCGCAGGTTCGCCAGCCACGCTTCTTGCTCTGGTGAACTGACACGCCACGGCTCCGCGAGATTCGCGGGATCCGCCAAGTGACCACGCTCAATCTGAAAGACTCGGTCACTGACCCGCACGACGCCGTCTGCTCCTGAGACTATGGCATTAAGGACGGTGGGGAATGCCTTGCCCTTATCGTTTGGGTCGTGATCTTCGTAAATGCGTGTGAACCGGCATTCCGCCGTCGCAGTTTTGCCTTTCGTGCCGATGACGATCGCTGGAAGAACTGCCGCGCCGAAGAGTTTCGTATCACCAAGGTCAAAGATGTCGTGTAGCGCGTAGTCCTGAAGCAGTACCCTTCGAAGCGTAGCTCCTGATTGCACGCTCAGGAATCGGTTGGAGCACAGCAACCCAAGGACGCCACCTTCCCGGAGCACCATTGTCATTGCCAGGGCGAATGCATGATACAGGTCTACTCGGCCCGTGATTCGGAACTGTGCTGCGAGCCTCTGTGCATTCCTTCCACCCATCACTTGAGTCCGCACGTAGGGAGGATTGGAGATCACGGCGTCAAAGAGCTGATGCCAATTATCCGAAGCAAACATCTGTGAGTGCTCGAACTCGGTGGTCCAAGTCAGAAAGTCTGTCTCTATAAGTTCAAAGTGGATATCCGGAACGGAGTGCAGTCTTTCCGTTGCATGTTGTAAGGCAATGGAATCACTTTCCATTCCGAAGAATGTACTGCGTGAACGAAGTTCGGCTGGCATCTGCATTGCGAGGGCCTGCAGCAGTTCGCCATCTCCACAGGCAGGATCCAAAAGTCTGAGCTGGGATTGATCGCCCGGCAAATGAGACGCTACGTGAGAAGCTAAAAATTGCGCCAGTTCTGGAGGTGTGTAGTGAACGCCACCTTCCTTCACTTGTTTTGCCGTAAGCCGTTCGTTGACAGGAATCGCGGTTGCCAAGGCTCCCCTTCTCTTCTTGGATTGTCTCACTATCGCATTGAGGAGCTTCTACATTTATGGCCGTACTGCACAGTGATAAATGATCCGTCACTATTTCGGGAACCCCGCAGGTGGAGTGAAGCGTTCGCGTCGACCAACTGGCGAACCATACGTCAATCCTGCTTTCCGTAAACCAGCTGGTCTCGACCTCTTCCTGTGGCTCACCGGAGTTCGTGCCTCTCTCGGCATCTGAGCGGCAGAGCGGGGGGGAGGGCCAGTCCCCAACAGAAATCCGAAAAAGGTGCGGAGGGCGGAGCATCCAAATCAGGCGGACTGATGGACTGGCACTGACCAATCAGTGTCTTCCCTCGCCCCCACCGTTTTCATTGGAATAGGTAAACGACTCCCTGACTTGCCCCGCCATTGATCTTCGCGTTTCCGCTAGCGGCAAGGGTGCTGGCGTCTCCGCTTATGGACAATTTAAAGCCGAAGGTCGTCTGGGGGCTGACGCTTGCACCGCCAACCGCCGTTCCCGAAGCTGCGCTGAGGGCTTGCGTTTCGTTGATGGAACCGTTCCATCCACCGCCTGGCACCTGGAAAACATAACTCGTCCCTGGGATCGGGACCCCCCACCCAGGTGCTCCGATTGCGATCGTTGCACCGTTGGCAGAGACCGTGGTCGCCCACCCAAAGGCATCGCGGTTTTGCCCGCTCGTAGCTGCCAAGGTGGCCTTTTCGCTTGCCGGGGTCCAGGCGCTGGGACTAGACGGATTCAAGAACACGAAGGCTAGGCCCGGCCCCGGTGGATTGCAGTTTGGCGAACAGTGAGCGAACGGTGCTCCAGCGACGACCGTATGGCCATCCTCACTGATCGCTACCGACCAGCCCACAGCATCTTCGCCGGCACCGTTGCTCTCCGTAAGTGCGACAGCCGAGGGCGCCGGTTTCCAGTTCGTTCCAGGCTTGACAAACACGTAAACAGTGCCGGGAACGTTGACGCTTGATTCCACCCCTGGTGCGCCAGCGACAATCGTCTGCCCCGCGCCGTCCATAGCCACAGAGAAACCCACAGTGGGGACGATTGGTGGCACGGTCTTGGCCGAGACCGTCAGTTGCGCGTCTTCAGGCTTGGATGACCAAGTGGCCCCGGGCTGCTCGTATACATAAACGGTGCCGCACAGCAGAATGCCTGCTGTGTAATCACAAGGCGCTCCGACTGCAACCGTATCGCCGGCCTGATCTGTTGCTACCGAGAGTCCAATTCGATCGCCACCATTTGCCTGCGCATTGGAGGCGGTGAGTGTAGCGGTGGGATTCATTGCTTTAGCAGGCCACGCGCCGTTAGTCACTGTATACACAAAAGCATGGCCCTTGCAGACTGCGTTGCCACACGAACCAACCACAATAGTGTTTCCATCGCCGCTGATTGCAACCGAGACAACCTCGTTATCAGTATTGTTGAGTTGGGTAGCCTGCGACCAACCAGTGCCGGTATTGAGAAACACGGTCGCGAACCCACCCGTGATCCCGTTGCCGCCATTCCCAACCACCAGGATCCCCCCGTTATCGTCAACGGCGGTTTGGATACCTGTAGCGAATATTTGTGTTTGGGAGTAAGTCGTGGCTTGAGTAATCGTGAACGTCGCGGAGTTAGAAGCTCCACCGCCCGGAGATGGATTGGTCACGATCACCGGCACTCCCCCGGCCGTAACAAGATCGCTTGCGGGGACTGTCACAGTAATCTGCGTTCCTTGCGCATTGATTGCAGGATTCTGCAGATTCGATCCAGCGAAGCTTACGGCCGCCCCGGAGACGAAGTTCGTTCCATTGATGGTGAGTTGCAGACTGGCGGATCCCGCCGGCGCACTGGAAGGCGAAAGGGATGAGATCGTCGGAACTGGATTGCTGGCGGGATTGATCACGATCGATAAGGCTTGAGTGGCCGTGTGCGCGGGGCTAGACGAGTCTTTGACTTGAACGGTGAAGTTCGAAGTGCCCGCCGCGGTCGGTGTTCCTCCGATTGTGCCGGTGCTGCTGCCTAATGTTAGAGCTCCGGGCAGGGTTCCCACAGTTACGGACCAGCTATAGGGAGTCTTTCCTCCACTAGCGCTTAATGTCTGGCTATATACGGCACTCACCGTGCCATTGGGCAGCGAAGTTGTGGTGATAGTGAGGGGTGAGCCGGCCGCGGCGATCGTAATGGTAAAAGCTTGAGTAGCCTTCAAAGGCGTCCGGAAGGTGGAGTCCGTCGCTTGGACGGTGAAAGTGGACGAACCGGCTGCGGTGGGGGTTCCGCTCAGGACACCGGCGCTGCTCAGGGTAAGCCCGGCGGGAAGAACACCTTGGGTTACAGTCCAAGAATAGGGGCTAGCCCCGCCGCTGGCTTGCAAGGTCGTGCTCGGGTATGCCTGTCCTACTGTGTCGCCCGGCAAGGAAGTGGTTGTTATCGTCACTCGCCGTGGAGCGCGTCTTGCATTGCTGCAATTAGGGTTGCTGCTCGCGAGGGATAGAGCCATCACAAGTAGGACGAAGCTGCACAGGCGCAGTTTCTTCTCTTTAGGGCCTTCAGAATCCACGCAGGGTTTTTTGCCTCGGTTAGTCCTCATCGCATCCTCCCCCGAAAATTGACACACGTTTCACTTTCCCGCTCACGCCCCGTCTGCTAGAATTCCGACCACTTGAGGCGCGCCGTCCGGGACTGCGCCACGTCGCGTTGCCCGAGATTCATACTGGAACGCCTTCGCGAAGTCTTTTAAGTCCGCTCAAATTTTTCTCAAAACGTTTTAAAAACGTGTATGTTGAAGCAAGCGCAGCATTTGTACGAGTTTGGTCCCTACCGGCTGAATCCTGCTCAGCAACTCTTGACTGAAGGAAGCAAGAAGATTCCGCTCACGCCGAAGGCTTTTCAGACTCTCCTGGTGCTGGTCGAGAACCGCGACAGGGTCGTTGAGAAGGAAGAGCTGCTACAAAGGATCTGGCCGAATACCTTTGTCGAAGAAGCGACACTTGCGCAAAACATATTTACCCTGCGGAAGCAGTTGCAGGATGACGGCAGGGAAGCAGCGTACATTGAGACGGTTCCGAAGCGCGGTTATCGATTTGTTGCCACTGTGCGGTTGGATGAGCCACCGCGTCCCACTCCGAAGCCTGAGCCGATTGCTTCTCAACCTCCGCTGATACCCACCAAGCCGAAGGTGTTGCCTCAGGCGATTGGTGTCGCCGCCATAGTCTTGATTGTCGGGGCAGGGATAACGTATTGGCGAACCCGCCCAATCCATTCTGGAGTCGGGCCGGTATCCGGGCGCATCATGCTGGCAGTTCTTCCCGTGCAGAACCTGACCGGCGACGCCGATCAGGAGTATCTCGCCGACGGATTAACCGAAGAAGTCATCGCCGATCTCGGAAGCCTGAACCCGGAGCGTCTTGGCGTCATCGCGCGCACCTCGGCGATGGCGTACAAACAAAGCAAGAAAACCGTTGACGCGATCGCGAAGGAACTGGGTGTGAACTACGTCCTCGAGACCAGCCTGCGCGAGGGAGGCGGCAAAGTACGGTTCACGGCACAATTGATTCGCACCCAGGATCAGACACATGTGTGGGCGCACAACTACGACCGGCCGATGTCAGATATGCTTGCGCTTCAAGGAGAACTCGCCCGCACCGTGGCGGAGGAAATCCGTATCGAGCTGCCGCGCGAGACGGTTGCGCGTCTAGCATCGCCTCGCTCAGTGCAGCCCGAAGCCTATGATGCCTATGTACGCGGCCGATACCACTGGAATGAGAGAACCGGCCGCGAAGTCCGCACCGCGATTCAATTGTTCCAACAGGCAATCGCCAAAGATCCGGACTTTGCGCCGGCTTACTCCAGCCTGGCGGATTGCTACGTGCTGCTCACCATGATGAGGGAGGCGCCGCCCTCCGAAATGATGCCGAAGGCCAAGGATGCCGTACTCAAAGCGCTGGCCCTCGACGATTCCTTGAGCGATGCACACACGGTTTTGGGAGAAATCACGGAAGTCTCGGCTTGGGACTTTGTCGACGCCGAGAAGGCGTTTCGTAGAGCCATTGAGCTCGACCCGAATGATCCCAATGCGCATCATCAGTATGCGATTCACTTGGCAATCAACGGACGATTTGCCGACGCTTTGTCCGAGATACGTCGCACGCAACAGGTCGATCCCATATCGCCGGTTTCCTTCAGCAGCATGGGCTGGATCTACTTGCGCGCCCATCTGCCTGACCAGGCGGTTTCCGAATGCAAGAAATCACTCGACTTGGACGCAACCTATGTCCGCGGGCACTTGTGTATCGGCGAAGCTTATGAGGAAAAACACCAGCTCCAACAGGCAGCACAGGAATTCCTGGAAGGTAAGGTGCTCAGTGGGCTCGCGCCACAGCAGTTGGATGAGTTGAGGCAAGCGCTCGAGCAGGGAGGGTATGTTCGCTATTTCCGAGTCCGGTTGGGACAGCTGCAGAAGAGTAGCGCCTATCTTTCTCCATACGACGCTGCGGAGTTGACTCTACGCATCGGAGACAAAGAAGGTGCATTGAAATGGCTGCAGTCCGCGTACGCAGAGCACTCTCCATATTTGGTGTTCCTGGCGATTGAGCCGCGAATGGATCCGCTTCGCTCCGATCCGCGCTTTCAGGATCTTATCCGTCGGGTTGGCCTCGCAGATGTGCGCATCATCCCGATCAGCCGCTCGGAGTAGGGAGCAGGAGCTAGACGGGGCAGGAACCTCGGTTGAGCAACCAACGCATCCTTCGGAAGACGTCTCTAGCAATTCCTTCACAACGAAGGTCCTATGCGAGCCAACCAGTTTCTCTGTTATTTGCCCCTGGTAGTCCTATGCTCAGAATCAAGGATTTCGGATCGTAACGGATCAATACGCTCGTCTTGTAACCAATTGAAAAACTCAATCCAAGATCGTTGCAGTTCACGTTACCTCCCACCTGTCAGCACGCGGGTTGCGGCCGCTGTTTTCGTCTGTCCCAATTTTGTGCCTATGCTGCTTTCGTTTTTCGGCTTTGGATGATCCGCCGTATACGGATGACAGCACGGTTTCTGCACAGGCGTGAACTCCATAATCTCGACGCGCGTCCTATCTGGATCGTAAGCGTCCAAGCTGTCTTTACCGTCGCGGCCAATCTCTGGTCCATCGAACTTCTGCAATCCGTTGGAGGCAAGCTGACTTGCTGCAAAATGTACGTCCTTAACGCCTAATGAAAAGTGATTTTGCACGCCGAGTTCTGCGTGGTCGGCATTCGAAGGAATATTCAGCATATATTCGATCCAATCGGAGCCGCTCGGAACCTGCAGTTCGTACCAATCGATAGTGTCGTCTTTGAACCCGCCGTACCAATACAAGCGGAACCCGAGCAGATCCACGTAGAAATGATTCTCAACCTTCATGTCCTTGACGACGAAACCTGCGTGGATCAGGTGTGAACCGATCTGCTTGGACCCAGCCAAGTCTGCGACTACAGGAGACGATCTCTGAACAAACGCAATCGGATTTCCCTCTGGGTCACGAACCGGAAAGGATCGGGCACCGTCGGATGCCGCGCGAATAGCGCCTGGTTCTAGACCACGGGATAGGAGGAAACGTTGCATTTCCGTGACATCGTCGGTCGCGAACGCAATTTCTGCGAGCCAGTTTCTTAAGCTACCTTTGCCGTGGTTCGGAGCTGGTTTCAAAATGAGCCGCTGATCCGCGGGGCGCACGAGAAAACATGAATCAGGTCCTGTGAACTGTGGACAGTTTGCCAGTCCGAGAACACCGGAATAGAACCTGCGCGATCTGTTGATGTCGCTGACGTAGACCGATACGTGGTCGATGGCCGTTATCTTGGGACGCTTTGGTTGCTTCTGTGAGTTCGACGAAAGGGTGGTGGACTGCAACAGGATGCAGGGCAGAACAAGAACGACAGCAAACTGCCAGTTGCGAATAATTCGGAACAATTGCGGCATGGCGCGAATTTTATCGCCAAAATCGCCCGAAATGGACATCAATCGATGACCTTCGGCTCCTCCGGCGAAATGGTGGATGGCTTCAGTAAGTGCCGGGGGTTGCTATGCAGCCTATACTCCGTATCATCACGTCTAAGGCCAATCCACGTCGAGCGCGTAGATTTCCTGGGTGCTGGCGTCACGGGTGAAGAGTCGCGAGTCGTCGGGACCATTGTCGCTCCAGGGACCAAACTCCGACCCGAACATGTGCAAACCGTTCAAACTGAAAAGAGTTTCCGGACGAGAAGCGCCGAGCCTCACCCGTCGAATTGTGCGATCGGGGTCGCTTGTCCAATACTCCACATAGTGGCTGTCCGAGGTCCAAGCCGGATAGCCGATTCCACCCGGATCAGAGAGCCATTCGGTCCACTCTTGCGAATGGAAATCGTAAAGCAGAAGCTTCTTTGAAGTGGTCTCGAACGAGAGTGCGGCCAGATAGCGCCCATCTGGAGACCAGCGCGGGCTGAACAGACCATTGGAACCGGGAACGGTCGAAACCTTGCCGCTTTTCATATCCAGGATCCCAATGGTCGAACTTTTAGTTGCATTCGGAATCCCTGTACCGAACGCCACTTCAGCGCTGTCTGGAGACCAAGTAGGATCGCTCTCTGAGAGATTGTCCGGGAGCAGAGGTTTTGCCGCTCCCCCTTCCGCGGCGATCAGGAAGATTTTCCAAGGCCTTCCCTTTTCCGCGGACATGTACGCGATTCGTTTTCCATCCGGGGACCATCGCGGGAGCGCGGAAACGCTCGGACCGTTTGTAAGCTGAAGCCGCTCGCTGCCATCGACACGACTACGCCACAAAATGCGGGCGGGGACGCTAACGTATGCGACCCACTTACCGTCGTGCGAAAAAGAGACATCAGTTGCGGAAATACCTCCGAGGAACGGGACAAATTGCTTGGAAACCGAGTCGTAGCGGACCAGTTCGCCTCGCTGCAGCAGACCCTGCACAAAAACCTGCTTGGCATCGAGGGAGACCAACGGAAGCGAGAATTTGACGGGTCCGAAGGTCAGTCGAGTAGGCACGCCTGCCGATTTGCGGAATAGGCTTTGGGATTCCGCGAGAGCAAAGATGTCTATTCCACCGTTCTCAGTCTCGCTCTGGAAAACGAAATATCGGCCATCGGGGGTCCACTGGCCGCAGCACTCGGAGGGCGGCGTGTGCCATCCCTGAAGCAGTTGGTGAAGACCGGAACCGTCGGCGCGGATCTCCCACAGGGAATTGGTACGGGCCTGATTGTTAACAAGGGTAAACCGGATCCGGTTGCCGTCCGGAGAAAAATAGGCCCAGTTGGGAAACCCGACAGGTTCCGATACCAATTTTCGCGGGTCGCTGCCATCGGCTTTCGCCAGGTACAGGTCTGATTCTGTTCCCAGGACCAGTTGCTTGCCATCCGGCGACCAACTGGCCCAGTTCGCCACGAAATCGCCAATCCTGCGCGGAGAACCGGCGGGAAGGGGTAGATTCCAGAACGGCGCGTTAAATGCATCTCCAGAAGTGACGAGCAGTTGCGAGCGATCAGGAGAAATACCCGCAAGTCCAGGCGCGTGGATGGGTGTGGGGAGCAACGACACGTCGCCGCCGGCCACAGCCATTTGAGCTAGGACCGGTCCTTCCGGCCGGGCCACGCGGAAATAGAGCCGAGAACCATCCGTGACCATGAGGTTCGAAGGATGGCTGCCGTCCGTGAGCTGTCTGGTGCCAGTGACTCGGGGCGGGGACACGCGCGAAGAAAACCAGATGGCAGCGGCAGCGAGCAACGTGATCGCCACGACAGCGGCGGCCCAAGGCCACACAAGTTTCTTCGTTCGTGCGCCGGTAACTGGGACCGCCGTGGCCACGCTCAACTTCCCCGAAGTCGTATCGCGCTTCAGACGCTTCAGTTCTGCGCGCAGTTCAGCGGCACTTTGATATCGAACATCGCGATCTTTTTCGAGTGCCCGGTTGATGATGCGTTCGAGCTCGGCGGGAATGTCGGGATTCAAGCGAAGCGGCGGGGCTGGCGTCTTATTCAGGATCGAATCGAAGAGCGCGGCTGAAGTGTCTCCGCGGAAGGGGAGGACACCGGTGGCCATTTCATACATCACTGCGCCGAAGGAAAAAAGATCGGTGCGGCCATCGAGGTCTTTCCCGAGCGCCTGCTCGGGAGACATATAGGCTACGGTTCCGAGCGCGCTGCCTGGACTAGTGAGGTGCTCTTCCCTAATGCTGGCGGTCGCGGCGATTGCACCGGCCTTCTCAGCAACGGGCGATCCGATCTTTGCCAGGCCAAAATCGAGAATCTTGGCATAACCGCGTTCAGAGATGAAGAGATTTGCCGACTTGATGTCGCGATGAATAATTCCCTTGCTGTGAGCGGCATCAAGAGCATCGGCCACCTCGATGCTGCAATCAATCAGGCGATCTATTTCGAGCGGGCGGCCGAAGATCATTTCGCGCAGGGTTTTACCTTCTAGCAATTCCATTACGATGAAGGGGCGCCCTTGGTGCTCACTGATCTCGTGAATGGTACAGATATTCGGATGATTTAGAGCCGAGGCGGCACGGGCCTCCCGGCGGAAACGCTCAAATGCTTGCTGATTGCCAGCAACATCGTCCGGAAGAAATTTTAAAGCGACAAAACGGCCGAGCTGGGTGTCCTCGGCTTTGTAAACCACACCCATGCCACCGCTGCCCAGCTTGTGCAAGATGCGATAGTGAGAAATGGTCTGGCCCAGTGGCGTCGGGGCGGACATGTGAGGGATATGTTAGCAGAACCGAAATGAATTCCTTAACGCATTCCACTGTTCTCTCAGGTTCGCCAGGATCATACGCAAGTGCTTGTGCTGCATGCAGTGCCCTACTGGGTTTGTTCTGCGATGAAAATCAATTCCGAGCTGTTCACGTAAGGCAGCCTGACCTGCAATCCGTACTTCATCAGCTGATTGCCCGTAAGCGTCCGGTCCGGGCTGGTGTGATCGTGAAAACTGATCGCATACCGCGCCAATGGCTTTAGTCCCTTGAGCGCGAACAAATGGGTACCCTCTTCCGGGACGGTTCCCCGGAAAGCATAGACTACGCCGCGCCTGCGTTCTTGGTCCCAGTACTCGATACCGTCCCAGTGAACACCATCCGGCCGCGGAGAAACGTGATACAGGTCCGCCTCGCGAATGAGCGGGCGGAGCTCTTTCTTGTAGAGTTCAACTTCTTTCTTAGCTGCTGCGTGTTGATCTGCCGACCAGGTAGTTGTGTCCATCATGATGGTGAGCCAGCCCATCATGCCACTGCGCAGCATGTAACGAAAATTCTCCAGTCGCGTTGCCGGCCAATTCTCAACATAACTTTCGAGCATGGCCGCGGGCAGGACGTGACTGGTGTCGTAAAACGCTCTCCGGTTCGAGAGTGGATCGTAGGTATCGGTAATCGAAAAGTAATCGCCGTGCGCCGCGGAGCCAAAGTCAACCATCCGCCCGCCGTCGGCACAGATTTCAAACAGCAGGCCGGGATGTTGCTTTCGCACCTTGGAATAGATCTCGTAATAGGCGCGGACGGCATGATAACTGACATCGGTGGAATTGGAGCTATCAACCCAATAGGCTCCCCAGCTTTTGTAGATACATTTGTTCAGAGGATCGGGGGCGGCATGGGGATGATCAGCGCGATCACAGCCATGTGCGACCAGGTATCCGTCGTGCTCCAGCATGTCGAGATGATAGTCGGTGACGATGCGCTCAACCTCGTGCTGGGCCCAGTCCTTGGCTGCCGGAACTCCGATATCGATGGTTTGGCCTTTGAAGGGTTCTGGCTGCCAATCTTTTGGGAGGTCAGTCACCATCCAGTCGCGCACTTTGGGATCGCGAATATTGAGGGCTCCGGATTCGGTAGAAAGCCCGGCCTGGGTCCAGTCCACCCAGAGGCCAAACTTCAGGCCGTGCTGATGGGCGTCGTCGGCGATAGCAGCAAGCCCATGAGGAAACTTTTGCGGATTGGGGCGCCAATCCCCCACCGCTCGGAACCAGCCTGCATCCATATGAAACATATCGACGCCCAAGCCAGACGCGTCGCCGATCATTCGACGAGCCATCTCTTCGTTAACGGCCATACCTCCGCCCCAGCTGTTATTTACCACCAGCGGAAAGTTGTGATTTTTCCAGGTCTCAGGATTTCCCAATACCGCGCGCACCCATCGGCGCAAAATATTTCCCGCGCCATCGGGGCCATGATCGAAACCGCCGACAAATACAACCGGCGACTCAAATGATCCTCCCGGCTCAAGGCGGGTTCGGAACGGTGCCGGATCCGGATTCAGACCGACGGCTCCATGCAATGAATCATGCTTTCTTTCCAGTGAAATGCGCGTCCGCCCGCTGAATTCGATTCCTACATACCATCCGCTCCGTGACGTATCCTCTCTCTGCACCAGCGACCACGGAATGATTTCGCGCGGCTTCCCCTCATCGATATCTCCATAGGTGCTAGAGGTCCCCGTCCAGCGATACCCATCCGCAATCTGGACACCGTGCGTACCTACCGGAGATGGAGTATTTGCGCCTTTCTCAACGTACACATGCTCAAGTTCTACTGGCGGGTCAAGTTGCCAGTCGAAGGCGAAGCTATCCTGCATCGGAATCCACAGCTCATGTTCCGTGAGGTTTTCAATGCGGATCTGGTGCTCGATGGGGCCGTAGTCTTGTTTCGCAATCCACGACCAGGTTAGCCGGAGATGCGGGTTTTCCGACTCATAAACCAACGAGATGTTTTTTGCGTCAGCATGGCTGGCGTCGCGATCGAACCGCCAATGCACTGGGGTCGTTTCATCCCCGCTTTCGACGGCTTGGATGAGCGTCTCGGAGGCCCGGTTCTGCCACTTGGGCTGGCCGGGAACCTGCAAGCTGAGAAGCCGCGGCATGTCCATGCCAGCCTCAACCACGATTTGTGTTTCGGCCGTCTCAAGCTCTGCCTTCTGTCCCACGCATAGAGGGGATAGGAGCAAACATGTAGGGAGAAGCAGAAAGAGAGCACGCTGACGGAATCTGGCGAAGCTATCCATGCCGATCATCATACGTTGCGCGTAGTCGAGGCGAGCCCACCGTGGCGCAAGTCGCCATCATTATTCAACGGCAAAATCTCGTGAGTTACGGGTAAATACCGATTGCATTTGCTACGGGCTGCGCACCATCGTGCTCGAGAATCAATGGCTGCGTCTGGTAGTCCTTCCCGAGGGGCGGCGGCGATGGCACGCAGGTCGACCTGTCGTGACAATAGTCGTTATAACGAATATAATGAGTTCAATGGCGTCGAAACGGCATTCTAAGAAAACGAGGATCGGATCCCCAGAGGAGAGCACGTTTGTCGAACTGCTCCGCACTTGCGATCTGCTGTCCCGCCGCCTCGCCTCGGTATTGAAGACGGCCGATCTGTCCCCCAACCAGTACAACGTGCTGCGGATTCTGCGCGGCGCCCCGGAAGGACTGGCTTGTGGCGAAATTGCCTGCCGGATGATTACTCGCGATCCTGATGTCACCCGTCTGCTGGACCGACTGGAAAAACGGGGGTTGATCGCCCGCTGCCGCGAGAGCGGGGACCGGCGCATGGTTTTGACCCGCATTACCGGGGAAGGGCTCCGAGCGTTGGCCGAACTCGATCAGTCGATTCAGGATGTCCATCGCCAGCAGTTGGGGCATCTGGGGGTAAACGGGTTGGGAGCGCTGTCCGAACTCTTGCAGTTGGCGCGCAAGCACTTAGCGTGATTTTCCACCGTCGAATGGAAGCCTATACTCGGGGAAAATAGTCGTTGAAACGAATTTCGTTCTAACGCATCTAAGCAAGGGAAAGGAGATTCGCGATGAGCACTTTGGCTACCCCGCAGACCGCAACCACCACCTGGCAGCTCGACCCCGTTCATTCGGTTGCCGAGTTCAAGGTCCGTCACATGATGATTTCGAACGTAAAAGGGCTGTTCACCGGCATTTCCGGAGTCCTGCACTTCGATGAAGTCGATATTTCGAACTCCTACGTCGAGGCCACGATTGACGCTGCCTCGATCAACACTCGCGAGCCGCAACGCGACGCGCACCTCAAGAGCCCCGATTTCTTCGATGTAGAAAAGTTTCCGACACTATCGTTTCGATCGACCGATGTCAGGCGCGCCGGCGCGGGAGAACTGCGCGTCGAAGGCGACCTGACCATCCACGGCGTGACCAAGAAAGTCACCATCGACGTAGAAGGCCCGAGTTCGCCTGCGAAAGATCCCTGGGGAAATACCCGGGTGGGGCTGTTTGCGGCAACCAGGATCAACCGCAAGGATTTTGGCCTGACCTGGAACGCGGCGCTCGAAACCGGCGGCCTTCTGGTCGGCGATGAGGTGACCCTAATGCTCGACATTCAGTTTGTGAAGGCGTGACCTTGCGTAGGCCGGAACCCCAGGTCCCACGACGGACCGGGAGGTCGACGGCTACACGGCCTGATTCATTTTCCGCCGTAGCGGCATCAGCAAGGTGATTCCGCAGGCGAGAAGGAGAAACCCATGTCTCTTCGACCCGTGAAAGAGATTTATCGAACCAAGCCGACGCTCGAAGGCGCCGGCGTAAAGCTCCAGCGTGCCTTCGGCTTCGGTAAGACCAGCGAATTCGACCCGTTCCTGCTGCTGGATGATTTTCGCAACGAGAATCCGGCTGACTACCTCGCCGGATTTCCCTGGCATCCGCATCG
>Ga0126381_100003689_pt1 | contig 16599 bp, 13 predicted proteins | sample PanSoiMetPlot_28_FD_96465 | JGI IMG/M metagenome (GOLD analysis project Ga0126381, IMG submission 96465) | Tropical forest soil microbial communities from Panama - MetaG Plot_28 | ecosystem: Environmental > Terrestrial > Soil > Tropical forest > Bulk soil | place: Panama | collected 2016-02-17 | reverse complement strand
TCAGAATTCCAACACCAATAACGGCAGTTGGGAACTTGATGCCGGAATCCTTCAGCAGCAAGGCGACCAGGGTGCCGGCACCCACCATCTGCGCAATCATGTAAAACGTGCTCACGGTCAGAGTACTGACGGCAGCCATGGCACGCACAGGCCGCGGCTTCAGCCGATACGCGAGAACGTCGGCCATGGTGTACTTGCCGGCGTTGCGTAACGGCTCGGCGACAATCAGCAGCACCGTGAGATACGCCACCAACCATCCCACCGAATACATGAATCCGTCATAGCCCTGAAACGCGATGATGCCGGCAATTCCGAGGAACGAGGCGGCACTCATGTAGTCGCCCGCGACGGCTATTCCGTTCTGCCAGCCTTTGATTTGTCGGTCGGCAGCAAAGTAGGCGCTGGCTCCAGCAGAGCGTTTGGAAGCCCAGTATGTGATACCCAGAGTGATGGCGATGAAAACCACGAACATCAGGAGTGAAGTGGACATAGCCTACTTGCCTCCTTCGCCGTCGGCCTCTTCAATGATGTCTTTCGATAGCCGATCGAAATCGGTCGCCGCTCTTACGTAAAGTGCAGCGATGATCCAAGCAACAAAGAACTGTGAGAGCGCAAAAAGGTATGCAAGATTCACTACGCCAAAAACCCGCGTAGACATAAAGTGGGGTGCATAGCCGACAAGGACCGGCAGAGCAAAGTAATAAGTTACGAAAAAGACGAATGCAGGCACGACGAAGATCCTCTTCGTTGCCATCAAGTCCTTGAACGGCAAGCTCTCGGCAATGCGGTCCCACTGCGTAATCTGAATCTGTTTCGGTGCGTGACCTTCCTCATCGCTCGACTGCGCTCGTGGATCAGGCATTCGCTACTCCTTAAATACTCGGCCAAGAACGATACACCAATGGGCTGATTGTGTTTTGTTAAAGGACTGTTAAAGCGACAGGGTGCCCGTTCCTTCGTAAATCCCGCTAGCGGCTTCTACGAAAGGTCCGCGGCGCCAGGCCTCGAATTTCTTTGTTAGCATGGCCGGGAAAAGACCTATGTTGCTGCTTGACAGCGCGCCTCATTGGAGTAACGTATTGGTCATCTCCAGGATCGCATTTTCTCGTCTGTTAGTGCAGCCTTCGACCTTCATTCGTTAAGGACGCGCACATGACTACCTCCCGACGCGATTTCCTCAAAGCGAGCACCATCGGCGGAGTTGCCGCTTCGGTTTTGGGTTTTGACCTTACTCCTGCCTACGCAGAAGTCAGGGAGATGAAGATCGCCCGCACGACCGAAACGCGCTCCACCTGTCCTTATTGTGCGGTGGGCTGCGGCGTCATCGTCCACACGTTGGGCGACAAGTCCGGCAACGTAAAGCCGGCCATCGTCCACATCGAGGGCGACCCCGATCACCCGACCAACCGTGGCGCGCTGTGCTCGAAGGGCATCACGCTCAAGCAGGACGTGATCAACGACCGGCGACTCACCACGGTGAAATACCGAGCTCCCGGCGGCACGCAGTGGGAAGACAAGTCCTGGGATTTTGCAGTCGACCGCATTGCCCACTTGCTGAAGCAGACCCGTGACGAGAAGCTGATCACCACCGACCCGCAAGGGCACACGATCAACGCGTTGACCTCCGTCGGCGTCATTGGCGGCTGCACCGACACCAACGAAATTAACTATCTGCTGGTGAAAGCATTCCGTGCGGGATTGGGGATCGTTCCCATGGAACAGCAGGCCCGAATATGACACGGCCCTACGGTGGCCAGTTTGGCCGCCACATTCGGTCGCGGGGCCATGACCAATGGCTGGACGGACATTGCCAATACTGACGTGATTCTGGCGATGGGCGGCAATCCCGCCGAGAACCACCCGGTAGGCTTCCGCTTCGCCATGGAAGCCAAACGTAACCGCAACGCGAAGCTGGTGGTCGTCGATCCGCGTTATCAACGCACGGCGGCCGTATCCGACAAATTTGTCCAGATCCGCGCGGGTACCGACATCGCCTTCCTTTGCGGATTGATCAATTACGCGCTGACACATAACCGTATCCAGGAAGATTACGTAAAGCTGTATACCAACGCGACCTTCCTGGTGAAGGACGGCTACACCTTCGATGAGACGACCGGTCTTTTCAGCGGGTGGGACAAAGAGAAGAAGGCGTACACCGACAAGTCCACATGGGCGTATGACATCGATCCCAAGAGCAATTTCGTCAACGTCGATGAGACGATGCAAGACCCGCGCTGTGTCTTCCAATCGATGAAAAAGTTCTACTCCCGATACACCCCGCAGATGGTGTCGACGGTCTGTGGCTGCACGCCGGAGGCCTTTGAGCAGGCTGCCGAGATCATCACTTCGACGTACCCAGCCAACAAAGCCGGCACGATCTTGTACGCGTTGGGATGGACACACCACAGCTTCTCGGTGCAGTTGATCCATGCGGCCGCCATGCTGCAACTCCTGCTCGGCAATATCGGAATGCCGGGAGGCGGCCTCAACGCCCTCCGCGGACACTCGAACATTCAGGGTGGCACCGACTGCGGAATGGCCTACCACAACATCCCCGGCTATATCGCAATCGCCAAAGCCGACCAGCCGCACCTGACAGACTACCTGGCCGTGGTACAGCCGAAGCCGTTGCGGCCGAACGTAATGAACTTCATGGCGAACTACGATCGCTTCGTCGTGAGTCAATACAAGGCTTATTACGGCAAGAACGCCACCAGCGACAACGAATTCGGCTTCAATCTGCACCCCAAGTTGCCCGTTGGCGCCACTCCCGGCACATATCAAAACTGGAGCTGGGCCTACATCTTCGACCACATGTACGAGGGGAAGATGGAAGGACTTTTCAGCTTCGGCATGAATCCCGTCACGAACGGACCGCATTCGAGAAAGGCGATCGCTGCGCTCGGCAAGCTGAAGTGGCTGGTGGTCGCGGAGAACTTCGAGACGGAGACGGCTGCGTTCTGGAGCGATCGAGTCATGTGGCTCGACGGCGGAAAGTCGCAGGATGTGCAGACGGAGGTGTTTCTGCTTCCGGCCGCGAACTTCGCCGAGAAGGATGGATCATTCACCAATTCGGCACGCTGGATTGCGTGGAAATACAAGGCAGTCGATCCTCCGGGTGAGGCTAAACCCGACCAGGAGATCATCGCCCGTATCTTTCTCAAGGTCCGCGAGCTGTATGAGAAGGAGGGCGGCGCGTATCCCGATCCGGTGAAGTCGCTGAACTGGTGGTACACCAGTCCGCAAAAGCCAGCTTTGGACGAAGTCGCGAAAGAGATCAATGGCTGGGCGATCACAGATGTTGCGGACGAGAAGGACCCGAAGACGGTTGCGTTGAAGGCCGGCGACCAGTTGGGGAAATTTCTCGACACTCGTGCCGACGGCTCAACCCTGAGCGGCAACTGGCTATACATCGGTTCGTACACGCAAGCCGGAAATCTTACGCAACGGCGCAACGGCGCCGATCCCAGCGGACTGGGTCGCTACTCGGAATGGGCCTTCAATTGGCCGGCGAATCGCCGCGTGATGTACAACCGCTGCTCGGCCGACGCGAACGGCAATCCCTGGGACCCAACCCGTGCCGGTATCAAGTGGAACGGTACGAAGTGGGTTGGTGACGTTCCTGACTACAAGCCTGATTCGCCACCGGATGCGGGCATGGGCGCCTTCATCATGAATCCGGAAGGCGTGGCGCGGCTCTTCATTCCGGGGCAGTTTGTTGAGGGCCCGTGGACCGAGCACTACGAACCCATGGAGTCGCCGGTGCAGAACCCGCTTCATCCCAATGGCCAAAGCTCCAATCCCGCAGCCAAGCCGTTCAAGACACAATGGGACCAGTTGGGAAAACCTGACCAATACCCGATTGTTGCGACGACCTACCGGCTCACCGAGCATTTCCACTATTGGACGAAGAACAATCCTTACAACATCCAGGAGCAGCCAGAGTTCTTCGTCGAGATGCCGGTTGAGCTTGCGCAGGAGAAAGGCATCAAGAGCACCGACAAGGTGCGCGTCACATCCGCTCGTGGTTCGATTATCGGAAAGGCAATGGTGACCAAACGGATCAAGCCGCTGACTGTGGCTGGACAAAAGGTCTACCAGATCGGCATGCCGATTCACTGGGGATTCTTTGGCGTCGGCGATCAACAGGGCTCCATCGCCAATCTGGTGACGCACAGCGTCGTCGATCCCAACTCTTTCGCGCCAGAATACAAGGGCTTTCTTGTAAAGCTGGAGAAGGTGTAAGGAGGCCGCCATGCCAGGAAAAGTCCTTGACCTTCGCGCCATGTCGGCGAGCACTACACCTGCTCCGGGTATCCGAAGCACGCCAGTTGTGGCCAAGCTCATCGATACCAGCGCGTGTATTGGCTGCAAAGCCTGCGAGGTCGCCTGTCAGGAATGGAATGAGCTTCCGGCGGAAACGACGGTACAAGTGGGCACCTACCAGACGCTGCCTGAGACGACGCCGCAGTTCTGGAACCTCATCAAGTTCAACGAGCACGAAACTGGCGACGGGACGTTCCATTGGTTGCTTCGAAAAGATCAGTGCATGCATTGCGCCGACCCCGGCTGTATGAAAGCGTGCCCGGCTCCAGGCGCAATCGTGCAATACAACAACGGCATCGTCGATTTCCAGCAGGACAATTGCATTGGTTGCGGCTACTGCATTGCGGGCTGTCCGTTCAACATCCCCAAGATGAGCCGTGAGACGAAGAAGGTCTATAAATGCACGCTGTGCGTCGATCGTGTCTCGGTCGGACTCGAGCCGGCGTGCATTAAGGCGTGCCCGACGAATTGCCTCACCTTCGGCGACAAAGACGTTCTGCTGCAGAAGGCGGAGTCGCGGGTGAAGCAACTGAAGGCCGCTGGATTCATGGAGGCATCGATCTACAATCCACCGGGCGTAGGGGGCACCGGCGTGGTCTCCATTCTCGCCTTCGGTGCGAATCCTGAAGTGTACGGATTGCCAAAGGACCCGAGTATCTCCTGGGCAGTCGAGCTTTGGAAATCGCCGCTGAAGTGGATTGGAAATTTCGCAATTGTCGCCGGTATTCTCGGCACCTTCGTTCACTATCTACGCTTCGGTCCGAAGCACGTTCCGAAAGACGCCGAGACGAAGCCCCTTGAGGCAGGAGGAAAGCAATGAAGGCAGTCAAGGTGCTACCCGGTTATGTGCTGCGTTATACGTTCGGGGAGCGACTGATGCACTGGACTGCGGCACTGTCGTACATCTACCTGCTGCTCAGCGGGCTCGCATTCTGGACGCCATGGATGTGGTGGGTGGCGATGATGCTGGGAGGCGGTCCGGTCAGTCGAGAGGTGCATCCCTGGATGGGCCTGATCTTCACCGCAGCCATGATCTACATGCTCCGCGTGTGGCTGCCGGACATGCGCATCACCAAAACCGACTTGGAGTGGAAAAAACATATCCGCGAATATGTCACTAACGAAGACGAAGAAATGCATCCGGTACAGGCCATACGCGGCTTCGACCGTTTCGCACCCGTGGATCGCTTCAATCTCGGCCAGAAGTATCTGTTCTGGTTAATGCTCTGGGGAGGGGTTGCGCTTTTCCTCAGCGGTGTGGTTCTCTGGTTCACCGACTATCTGCCTCCAGCCCTGGCTTTCTTGCGAGTCGTGGCTGTTCTGGTTCATGCCGTGGCTTTTCTCTGCACGCTCGCAGGATTCATCATCCATGTGTACATGGGAACGGCAGTCGTGCGTGGTGGATTCTCATCGGTGATACGAGGAGAGGTGACAGAAGGCTGGGCGCGGTATCATCACCGGCTTTGGCTGGAGCGGATCACGCAGCCTTCATCGGCTAAGAAGTAGAAACAGTCGGATCGCCGGATGAGCAGCCAGCCACCCATCTTTAACGTCGGCGAACAGCCCCTCGTGGTGGAGCTTCCTCCGCGTCCGAGCTTTGCCCGCCGAATCCAACGCGCCCACGATCTTGCGGACAAATACCCGAGTGCAGCTGAATTGCTTCGGTTCTATGCGCTGCTGGCGTTTCATCAGGAATACTTATTCAACTATGTGCGCGAAGCCGGCCCTCTCTTGCGCTTCAGCGACCAGTGGCTCGTTGCGATCGAATTGCTCCTGCCGAAGTTTGGCGGCTTCGCCAGATCGGTTGCGGAGATTTCACCCTTACCCATGAGCGCTCGAGCCTCGGAGTTGGCGACCGCCAGTTCTGCCGAGCAGAGCCGCCTCCTCACCGGCCTTTGGGAAAATGGTCTGGAGCCGGAATCCGTATCGGCGGCGGATCGATGCATAGCGCTCAGCTTCCTGCAGCCCTATGCAGAATTGCTCGCCGGTGTCCGCGACGGCCCTTCCTCCACTCCCTCCGGCGACACATGCCCAATCTGCGGCTCGAAGCCCGTATGTGCAGTCCTACGGGATCGAGCGCATGGCGCTGGCCGATCGCTTGTGTGTTCGCTCTGTATGAACGAGTGGAACTTCCTGCGCGTAATGTGCCAGGTGTGCGGGGAAGACCGTTTCGAGTCGCTGCCAGTCTTTACGTCCGTCCACATACCGCATGTCCGCGTTGACGCATGCGATGGCTGCCGGCATTACATCAAAACTGTAGACATGACCAAGGATGGTCTCGCTGTGTCTGTAGTGGACGAGTTGGCGGCAGTTTCGCTGGATATCTGGGCGACTGAAAGGAAATACCGAAAGCTAGTGCCAAATCTTCTTGGCTTGTGAGCGGATTTGAGTTTCGTCCAAACTGACCGGGATCATGGATTGCTATAGCGCCCAACGCGGTCGCGCATCATTTTACGGACCGCTTTTAAGACCCTTGCCCAGTTGAATCACGGAATACTCGAAAACTAGACACTTGGCGGGTTCCGCAATAGTGGAGAAGAACTTTCAAGGAAGTGACCCAGAAGTCACCTTCTGGGAAGTAGGCCGCACGATTGTCGGCGGTAGCTAAATCACTTGGATGAGAAGTCGGCATTCGGACTTTGACTTTAACGCTTCAGAAACGCCGCTTCTGGAAACCAGTCTCCTCCACGCTGGTGGCGAGAATCGTCGACTAATTCGCAATCTCCAGGCTGACCAGGATTTGTCACTTTCCACGATGAGCTCGGGTTTCGCTTGACTGTTTGCCCGGCAAGAGCGGCAATGCTTGCGTGTCGAAGCACGATAGCTGCGAACGAACCGATAACCACGGCGAGCGAATTGAGCAATTCCGGAATTTAGACAAGGCTCATCTCCGGCAGCTGTGGCTTGAACTTTTCGGACAGCCGGCCGCTCCACGACTCCGTAGAGAGCTGATGGTGCCGATACTTGCCTATCGGCTCCAAGAGCATGAGGTGGGAGGATTAACGTCGAGACAGCGTGATCGACTGCGCGCCCTAGGAAGGAATAATCACGGTAGCCGCCCCGTCCGTACCTTCGTCGGTTCACAAACGAAACCAGGGACACAGCTGATTCGTGAGTGGCGGGGAGAAACTCATCGAGTTGTCGTGGCCGAACGAGGCTATGATTACGCGGGCAAGACCTACACAAGCCTGTCCCAAATCGCGCGCCTAATCACTGGCACGCGCTGGTCGGGCCCGCTGTTCTTTGGCCTACGCCCGGCGACTGCGCGGAGGGCCGAAAGTTAATGTCCCTGAAGCGGATCCGTTGTGCCATCTACACGCGAAAGTCATCCGACGAAGGTCTGGAGCAGTCGTTCAATTCTCTTCAAGCTCAGCGAGAGGCATGCGAGGCGTACGTTGCCAGCCAGCGGCACGAGGGGTGGCAAGTCATTCGTAATGAATATGACGACGGTGGATTCTCAGGCGGAAGCATGGAGCGTCCGGCCCTCAAGCGGCTCCTAGGAGGTATCTCATCGGGCAAAATCGACACGGTGGCGGTTTATAAGGTCGACCGGCTTACGCGCTCGCTGTCCGATTTTGCCAAGATCATCGAGATCTTCGATGCCCGAAAGGTGAGCTTCGTATCCGTAACCCAGCAGTTCAATACCACCACCTCCATGGGCCGACTTACTCTCAACGTCTTACTGTCGTTCGCCCAGTTCGAGCGCGAGGTCACCGGGGAGCGTATTAGGGACAAGATCTCTGCCTCGAAGAGAAAGGGCATGTGGATGGGAGGCCGCGTACCGCTTGGCTATGACCTCAAGAACCGTAAGCTCGTGATCAACGAGGAAGAAGCAAAGGTGGTACGCGAGATTTTCCGCCAGTATTTGCGCTTTAACTGCGTTCGAAAACTGAAGCGATACCTCGACGAACTGCAGATCCGAACCAAGGTTCGCGTGGATGGTAACGGCAGGCAAAGCGGAGGCACCAGCTTTTCTCGCGGTGCGCTTAATCAGGTGCTCAAGAACCGTCTCTACATCGGCCAGGTCCATCACCGCGGCCAGTCGTATGAGGGACAACACGAGGCAATTATCGATCCCAAGACATGGGAGCAAGTGGCGAGGAGCCTGGAGGCCAATCGGCACGCTCGCCGTACCCGGAGCACGACCGGATCGGCCAGCCTGCTGGCCGGCCTGTTTTTCGATGAGCAGGGCTGGCGCTACACGCCGACGCACGCACACAAGAAGGGTCGTCGCTATCGTTACTATACCTCGCAGGCCGTAATTCAGGGGCATGGATCGCGAAAGGCCACCAGCAGGATCCCCGCTCAAGAGATCGAGCGGCCAGTTTTGACTCGCCTGGGCTCGTTCTTCCGCTCGCCTGATGAGTTGATCAAGCTCGCCGAATTGGCTGGCCTTCCAAATTCTGAGTTGAAGGCGCTGCTTTTGAGCGCGCAACGGTTCTCCAAGGCATGGCCACAGACAAGAGTCGACGTGACCGAACTGATCCACAAAATGGTTCGCAGAGTGGTGCTTTCGTCGAATTCGCTGCAGATTGAGATCAACCCACATGCAGTTGCGGAAGTTTTGTTGCGTCCGCCCGGGCGCGTTGGTTCCGATGACAAGGATACGGAGCCATTCACCCTGTCTTGTCCGCTCGATCTGAAACGCCATAGCAATCAATTACGGCTGGTGGTGGACGGCGTACAGCCCGAGACGGAGCAGCGGGTGGCGTTGATCAAAGCGATTGCCCGAGCCAGGAGTTGGTATGACCGAATCGTCACAGGCGAGATTCACAGCTTCAGGCAACTGGCGGTGGAAACTGGCTTGAGCGTTCGTTACGTGAGTCGAATTATTCGCTGCGCCTCGGCATCCCCAGCCCTGACTGAGGCTATCCTTAGGGGCGAGCAGCCTTCGGACCTTACCGTGGAGCGGCTCATGCAGGTTCCTTTGTCGTGGGATCAACAGCGAGCCTGGAACCTTCATACACGCGAAGCATTTCCCAAACGAAAAGATGATACGGAAACTCAACGGTCTTGCGCTTTACCTGTCAAAGCGCGAAATGCGGGTTCAGAAAGCCAGAGAACCTGTAGGATGATTTGCAGAAGTCCGACATTTGCGATGACCAAGCTTCACCAATTGCGAAACAAAACAGAGGCATGAATTATGGGCACTGACGCTACTCTCACACTGGACGAGCCCCAAAATAGCTCTAGAAACTTTGGGCCGGGTTACCGACTAGCTGCCAAAGGACGCCAAGCAGCCGAAGACGACCGGTTGAGTCTCCTGGAACAGATTTTGGATCCCCTCTCGCGGCAGCGGCGTGCACTCGTTCAACCGGGCTGGCGGTGCCTTGATGTCGGCGCGGGGCGGGGTTCGATCGCCGTCTGGCTGGCCAAGCAGGTGGGTGAGAGCGGCCACGTCGTGGCGACAGACATCGACCTTACCTACCTGAAGAGACTTGATGTCCCGAATCTCGAAGTGCGGCAGCACAACATTCTCGAGGATTCGCTGGACGCCCTCGGCTCGTTCGATCTGGTTTGCTCGCGTTTGACGCTGTTCTGGCTCGCCGGCAAGCAGGAAACGGCGATACAGCGCATGGTCGAATGCTTGCGGCCGGGAGGGTGGCTGCTCGATGAGGATGCAGACTGGGGAACGCTTGCTCCGGTAAACCCGGCTCATCCGTACTCCGCCCGCTACAACGCCGCGTATCGGGGTGGCGAATGGTGGACCGAGCGGGGATATGACCCAACGTTTGGAAGGAAGCTGCCAGTGCTGTTTGAGAGGTGTGGTCTGGCAAATATCCGTCATGAAGCAACGGCTGAAGTGGTTCGAGGGGGCAGCCCGTGGGCGCGATGGAGGCAGCAGACCTTCGAGGCCATTCGTGGATGGGAGCTGGCTGACCATGGCCTGACGGAAGCGCAAGAAAAGGAATACAAGGAGCTGCTCGCGCCGTGGGCTGACAAGTCGTTCTGGTTCCTCACCGCACTCATGCATGCGTGCTGGGGTCAGCGTCCAGAGCACAAACCGGCGTCTTGATAAGAATTTGCCGTGCCCCTCGACGGCGCGATTTCGCAACTATACTTCGGGCCCAACAATCGGGTGTAGGACGCTCCCGTCCCAATGATTCTCGATATCGGTTGCGCGATGTGTGTACACGCCGAACTTTACAACGAAATCATCCTCGACATCCAGAGCAAGGCGAGGCAGCGCCCATTCATTGTCTTTGCATTCAGTTAGCTGCGTTACTGTTGTAAACAGGCGTTGTCGTAACCGATCCAGCCCGAAGCTGGTTACTGACGATAATGGCGACTTGTCAGGAGTTAGCTGCACTTCGTCCCTGACAAGCGGGGACCTTGAAGCTTCGTGGGCGAGGTCACCGTAGCAGACTCCATGGACCACAATGCAGGGCCGGGCTCTTGGTCGACGCGCGTGTGCATTCCGATCGCAGCTGGGCTTTTCGTTCTAGCTCTGACCGTGTCAGCGATTGTTGTTCCCCAGCTTCGGCTTCTGCACCTGCTTCAGGCACTGATTTATGTTGCGGTCGTGATTCTTGCGTGGCGTAGGAGTTCGTGGGGCTTTGGGGCGGGCGTCACGATTGCAATCTTCTGGAACAGTCTAAATCTGTTTGTAACTCATCTGATGCAGGCGGGTGCGATCGCATTCTGGTCTTTCCTGCGTACCGGCCAAGTGCGCCGTCTTGACACTATGATGGTGACGCTCGCCGGGCTGGCGCACTTTGTCCTCATTGTTGGTTGCCTGATTGCGTTCCTCGATCCGAGAACCGACAGCAAGAAATGGTGGAAGTTCGTTGCCGGGGGTGTCGGCGCCCTCGCATATTTGGCCATTATCATCGCCATCGCACGGCCGCGCTAATTGAAAACACGCCCAAGTTTGTCAAGCTGGCGATAACAGGCGATAGCGCAAGTTTGCGCCGTCTGTTCGCCTTGGCGCAAGAGGCAAGTGATCGTGAACTCAAGGCGCGCTCCACACACAGGCGTCGCGGGGTATGCCATCTCCTGGGAAAGTCCGCAGAATCGAAGTCCCTACAGTCACCGAACACTCGTCCCTGGCGGGGCTGGGGGCGGTATGGAGGTGGCATGAGCATTTTGGCAGCGTCGCTCAAAATCGCACGCTAAAGGAATCTTGCCAGCCAAAGAGCCACGCGGGTGAAGGCGATCAGAGTGAGCGCGATCACTAACGCCATTAGCAACCAATCCAGCATTTTGCTTCTAGCGTCTCTGCGCTTTCGCCGCTCCGCCTCTCCTTCGGACAAAAGGCGGTCGATTTCTTTACGGTGTTTCGGGTTCTGGAAGGGAGCGTACATTTCGGACTTCCTTACTCTGGTTTTGCGCCATTATAGGCAACCGAAAGGCCGCGCTGAAGACGAATCGCGGGGCGGACGGGTGTCCCGCCGTCTGTCGGTTGGGAGTTCCCGGCCCCCGTTTCTAAAGTGCAAACAAATAGACCGTCGCAGTTGAAGAAGGCTAAGATGCTGTCGAGGGAACAACCATGCCACGTCCCAAAGGCTCACCGAAGACCGGCGGCAGACGCCTGGGTACCCCAAATAAGAGAACAGATGAGCTGGCAGAGAAGCTGTCACAGCTCGACTGCGACCCGATTGCTGGGTTGGCGCGCATCGCGCTCGCTGAGAACACTTCCCCCGAATTGAGGGTTCGGTGTTTCGCGGAACTCGCTCAGTACGTCCACCCGAAGCGCTAGGCGGTGGATCTAGGAACAGCAAAGGACAGCGAACCGCTGAAGATCCAACCCGATAGCTGGCGAAAAATCGCCAATTGAGAGAGCAATTTTCCCAAACCTGGTGATTCGAGAGAAGGAAAATCTGCAAAATGCGACGACCGCTCTGTATCTAGCTTAGGAAAGACTTGCAGCACGAAGGGCAGGATGGGAAACTCGTCGAGGATTTTCACCGATCGGAGAACCAATGAATCCTAGCTCGCCAGTCCTACAGCAGCGTATTCGCTCTTGGCTTGCTGTAGCATGGCGAGATCCGGATCGGCATTCTTCCACAGCTCAAGAAAAGTGCGATACGACTGCTGCGCTGCCACCTTGTCGCCCATCATTACTTGAGCGCGTGCCAGCTGCAAGCGTGCCAGTGCGCCAAGAACGAAATTCCCAGTCACGCCGGGATGGGCCAGCATCTTCTGGAACTCAGCAGCCGCAGCTTGCGCCTGTTTCGCTTGCAGGTAGGCCAATCCACGAACGTATGCCGGATACATCGGCCCGAGTTCAAAAGGCGGCTGCCACCCTAGCTCATAGTTCAATGCGGGTTGCAAGAGGCTGAGGGCCCGCTCCGGCGCGTGCTGTTCCAGCGCGATGGCGGCCGCAATCGAAGGCAGCCAGTAGTACTGGATGGTTGTATCAAGCGGGTATTGCTGGTTGAGTTTGTCCGCCAGCGTTTGTGCCTGTGACACGTCACCGCTGCGCGCCAGGGCGAGCGCGCTAAGCGTCTCCACCTGTTGGCTCGAATTCAACGAAAGCGCCTCGCCCGCCTTCTTTCGCGCCTGAAGAGAATTACCCAGTTCAGCCTCACGTAGGGCCTCGATGGCCTTCCATGATGCCGCTGATTCGTTCGATCCGGCACGCCGCGCCGACTCCGCCGCGCGGTTTGCGGAATCACGCGCCTTGGCAATCTGCCCATGGTAGGTTTCCGTGTCGGCTTGGATGGACAGAATGTGGTCTTCGAGGCCAGCTTTGCCCATCGCCCGCGTGAGTTGTTCCTGCATGGCGTTCTGGTCGCCCTGCAGGAACGCAAGCACATATCTGTTCTCAATCTGCGATGGGTCGTCGCGGTCCTGGGGCTGCGCTCGATCATAGATTGCCTGGGCCTCCGCCAGCCGCCCCTTCACTGCATACACCAGCAGCAGGTTGGAATTTACACTGGGTCCAAGGCTAGGGGCCAGGCGAGATCCCTGCTCCAGAGCGGAGGCTGCTTCATCGTAGTTTCCCAGCCGCACATCATAGAAACCCAAGTCCGCATATGGCTGATAGCTGTTGGGGTAGCTTTGGAGCCATCCTTTATAGGTTTCTACCGTTTTTTGCAGCTCGCCTGTGACTAATCCGTAATAGGCCCCTTCGATTTCCAGCCGCTCGCGTTCGCTGACCCGGCTCCGCAATTCATAAGCTTTCTTCAAATTGCGAACCGCCGCATCGTGCTCTTCCAGGTTGAAGTAGGCCGCGCCCAGGGCAGCGTATGCCCGGGCGAAGTTCGGATCCAGCTCGACCGCTCTTTCAAAATAAGGAATGGCGATGTTCTCGCGCGGGCGCACTTGCATGCCTCGGGTAAAGGCCTGCAGCGCTTCCAGCGAGGAAGTCGTAGCTTCCTCAAGAGGCGTATTAAACTTGGCAACCGATCCCAGCGACTCACCCAGCTTGCCGCGCAATTCGTTTCCGACGTTATCGACCGCCTTTAACACCCCATCCTGGGTTTCGGCTTCCGCCTCGGCGCTGGCCAGAGTGTTGCCGTTATGGCAATCAATGGCCTTCAGCCCGATCAGATAGTTCTTGCCGACGGCGGCAATCGACCCCTGCAGGAGGGCCTGCGTTCCCGTGCGCAGGCAAACTTCGCGCGCTACTTCCGGCGTCAGGCGCTGGTCCGCCGGACGATTCATGAGCCTGAGGGTCTCCCTCACCTTACTGTCCGATAGCACATTCAAGAATGGCGACTGCTCCAACTGGATACCCAGGGCCATCTTTAAGGCGTCATCGAACACCGGATCCCTAGTTGAGTTGATGAAGTCGGCGACGATGACCGTGTCTTTGTTTGTAAGGGGCTTAGGACGTTGCGCTTGCCAATACCACAGGCCGAAGCCGACCACTGCCATCAGAAGGACAGAGACACTGACCCACGCAAGCCATTTCCGCTGCGTCCCTACCTGGCCCGTACCTGGGCGACCAGCCGATTCCAATCCCGCGGGCCGTTTGACGATGGCTTGTTGTCCCGGCAGTCCGCGGCTCACCCCGCTACGCAGCTGTTCCAGGTCGGTGCGAATCTCTGACGCATGCTGGTAGCGTTCCTGGCGGTCCTTCTGCAGACACTTGCCGATGATCTGTTCCAGCCGCGGCGGAATGGCAGGATTGAGTTGACGGACCGGCGTGGGTGTGTCGTACAGAATCGCATGGCGCAGCGCTTCGGGATTGTGGCCGCTAAAGGCCTTTTGCCCGCTCAGCATCTCGTACAACACCAATCCGAAACAGAACAAGTCCGTCCGCGCATCGAGCTTGTTGCCCTGCAGCTGTTCCGGAGACATATAGCCGGCCGTTCCGATCGAGGCGCCGGCCCGAGTGAGGTTGGCGTCAAGGTCGGCGCGATTGGGCTCGGCAGGCTCGGTAGGTGCCTCCTGGCCGGCGACTAGAAGACCTTCGCCGTCGGTTTCCCGCTTCTCGGTGATCAGCTTGGCCAATCCGAAATCGAGAATTTTTGCTTGTCCTTCCCGGGTGACAAAGATGTTTGCCGGCTTGATGTCGCGATGAACGATTCCTTTCTGGTGGGCAGCATCGAGCCCATTCGTAATTTGAATGGCGAGGTCGAGCACCTTGTCCTGCGTTAGCGGCGGATTCGTTGCCTGCTCCTCCGGCGACGCGAGCTCGTTTAATTCGATCAGCCCGCGCAGTGTCTGGCCCTCCAGAAACTCCATCACCAGGAAAGGACGTCCGTCGTGTTCTTCGATCTCATGAATCGTGCAGATGTTGGGATGATTCAACGCCGACGCGGTGCGCGCCTCGCGCTCGAAACGAACCAGCGCGATGGGAGTGCTGTTCAACTCATCCGGGATGAACTTCAGGGCCACCGCGCGGCCCAGCTTCAAGTCTTCGGCGCGGTACACAACTCCCATGCCGCCACCACCGATGATGTTCAGCACCCGGTAATGAGCGAGGACCCTGCCGATCAGGACTTCGGATTCCAGTTGCGGCTGGGCGGCCGCTCCCGCGTCGCCCTGTCTGACGCCGGTATTGGATGGATTGGCGGCGCTGCTGCTGGTCGATGGCCACTCAACCGGCGCGATGAACCGGTATCCTCGACGCGCCACCGTCTCGACGTATCGCGGATTTTCAGCGGAGTCATTGAGCGCGATACGAAGCTTTTTAATGGCAGCGTTGATACTGTGATCGAACTCGACCACGGTATTGTTGGGCCAAAGCTTGTTTTGAATTTCCTCGCGGGTGACGACGCTGCCGGCATGCTCAACCAGCATGAGCAGGACCCGAAATGGTTGCTCCTGCAAGCGAACCTTCTGGTTGCCGCGGCGCACTTCTCCGGCCTTTATATCCAGGTCGAACGACCCAATCCGGACGCGGGCTGGGAGGATGTCTTTCATCAGCCTGCCAACGAGCACCTTTCTGGGAGCGTTGCGCCGAGGGTATCACAGTCGCGCAAAGAAGGGGGATTCAGCCTGTGGTTACAGGCCGGGCGAATCACTAGCTTGCGATGAATTGCCTCGTAACCGCGCGGTGTCGTCAGTTCTGGTCCTCTTCGATCTCCACCCGCACATATACCTGATGCCAATCGAGATTGCACTCTGGCGATAGCTCCTTGTGCTCGACTCTGGCCCGGCACCTGCGGGCGACAGCTTGAACACGGTGCCGCCGTTGTACCGGGAGCCGGCCATGGTGGTTCCGATGAGATTGCCTGAATGGTCAAAGATGAGTCCACCAACGGGGTATCGGCCGTCGTTGTCATTCGAGCGGTGCATCGTCTCCACTAACACCAATCCGCCGGGACGGCAACACGCAGATTGCGAAGGATGGCAAGGTCATCCTGTTCGGTTCCATATCCCAGCGATGAGAAGACATTGAACGCAACGTCGAAGCCGCTCTCTGGCGGGGGATGCCGCAGGTCATGATGGAGGCAGCGCAGGATATACGGCCCATGGCGACAAGGGAACGAATTACAAATCTCGTGGCTCCGGACCCGACAATAGAGCTACTGACCCAGGACGAGGCTGCCGCGCTGCTTCACAAGAGCCAACGCGTGTTGAGATTCTGGAGAACTGCCGGAGTCGGTCCGGCGTATGTGAAGCTCGGGAAAACCGTTCTCTACAATCGAGATGACCTGATAACCTACGTTCGGAGCAACACCGTTCAGCCTTCCGTGCGAGCCGCGTTCGAGGAGGAAGACTGTGGCGCTCTATAAACGTGGGCGATTCTGGTATTACGAGTTTCAAGTAAACGGAAATCGTTACCGCGGATCGACTAAGCAGACTCTTCAAGCACGAGCCCGGCAAGTTGAAGTACGCAAGATGCAAGAGGCGCAAGAGAACGGTTATTCAGCGATC
>Ga0126381_100003688_pt1 | contig 16599 bp, 11 predicted proteins | sample PanSoiMetPlot_28_FD_96465 | JGI IMG/M metagenome (GOLD analysis project Ga0126381, IMG submission 96465) | Tropical forest soil microbial communities from Panama - MetaG Plot_28 | ecosystem: Environmental > Terrestrial > Soil > Tropical forest > Bulk soil | place: Panama | collected 2016-02-17 | reverse complement strand
GTGTTCGCATTCCCGATCGTTGCCTTCATCTCATTCGTGTAATGCGTTTTCACGGAGATATCGATTGGCGTGATGGTCATTTTTTTCCAGGGCGCCCGCAGCACAATGCGCGCAGCTTCCGGGTCGAACCACCAGTTGAACTCGCGGCGGGCGTCGATTGCGCCGGTATCGATTGCGCCCTTATCGGCATAGAGTCCCCCACCCATCAGGACGAACTCTTTCGCGAGCGTCGCGACTGATGGATCGAGTTTTAGTGCCAGCGCATAGTTCGTCAAAGGGCCGCCGGCCCAGAGAACCACCTCGCCTGGATACTTGTGCACCATCTCGATGATGAACTCCGCGGCCGTTCCAGGCGTCGCCTTCGTATGTGGCTCGCCTTCCGGCATAGGAGGGACCACGTCGGGGGCGTGGTAGGGCATCTCGAACACGATCGAGCGCTGCGCCTCAAAACGATCGGTCCACGCGCCCTTGTACTCAAACTTGCCATACATTGCCTCCCAGCGCTCGCTTTCTTCCTTGGAGTTGATAAGAGGCAACTCCGCCCCCTGAATGACGGGGATGTCCGCGTGGCCTGAGATCTCGAGCAGTCGCAGCACATGCTGCGTCTCTTCCTTTACCCATTGATCGCCGCTGACGGTCGTTATTCCGAGGACATCGAACTTCTCCGACTGGAGGAAGACGAGGATCGCCTGTTGATCGCTCGTCCCGGGCCCACGAGCATCTTGATCGACGATAACCTTGATCTTTTGGGCGGAAACAGACAGGGAAAGCAGCAAGAAGGTGACTACGAACAGTGCAGGCCTTCGCTGGTAGAGCGGCATGGTTTCCTCAGTATGATTTTGTTGGTGACAACGACGTTGATCGCAAAGATAAGAGCAGACTGAAGCAGAGAAGCCCCCCTCCGTTCAGTCTGCCCGAGAAATCACAGTCTACAATCTGGCCACACCTCGCTGCTCAGCCTCAGAAGTTCAATTTCAATGCGAACTGAATGACTCTGGGGTTGTTAACAGTTCCGTTCACCACTCCAAAGCTCGACAAGGCGTTCACGTCCTGCATGCCGCTGCTTCCGCCCTGAAGATAGAACTGTGGGTGGTTGAAAATATTGAAGAATTCGGCTCTGAAATCGAGGCCGAGACTCTCACGGATCGGGAAGTGCTTGATCAGCGACAAGTCGGTATTGACAAACCGTGGTCCGTAAAACGGCGCGCGATTCGAAGTGCCTAGTTCTCCCGCAGCCGCGTGTGTGAAGGCACACGGATTGAACCAATTCTGAAGAGTGTGGACCCTTGCCGGAGCATTGCAGGTTGGGTTAGCAGCCACTGGTCCAGCCTTGTTCGGATCTCCCACCTGGTCAGGACGATTCAGACCATTACCGTTCCAGGAGAAAGCAACTCCCGACTCATTGGCGCTATCCACGGCAAACAGAGGGAATCCTGATGTTGCTTTCACGATAGCGTTGATTTCCCAATTGCCCGCAATGGCATTGGCCACACCACTCATGTTGCTTCCGAATTGCTTTCCCTTACCGAAGGGCAGCGAGTAGAGGACGCTGGCTGTGAACTGGTGGTTGAGGTTGAGGGTCGAGAGCGCCCAATCCAGCTTCTGGTATCCCGGCAACGGGAAGTACGTCGCACCCGGGAATGTGCCAAGGCCGTCCGGCATCCCCGAATCAAACGTGCGGGAATAGGTGTATCCAACCAAGGCATACAGGCCGTGCTGGACGCTCTTCGTTTCGGCCTTGATTTGCAGAGAATCGTAGTGAGCTTTGCCAACGTCGTTATTGTTGTTGATCGTGAGTGGGAACAGGAACGTTGGTGCTCCCCACTTTGGGCCGAAGGCGGCTCCGCCAGGACCGCAACCCAACGTGTAGCCTGGTGTTCCGCACGCGGACGGCGACCCAACGTTAAGGTTGAGGCCATCCACCAATATATGGGAACTGCGAGAGCCCGCGTATCCGGCGGTCAAAACGACGTTCCCAGGCAACTGGTGTTCGATATTCAGATTGAACTGCTGCACTCGTCCCTGCTTGAAGTCGAGATTCTGAGACTGGACAGCGCCGGGATACTGAGAAGGAAGCAACGGCGCTGTGATCGCGGGCAAGAACATACGCTGCAAGCCGCAGTTCAACGGGCTAGCAGACGTCGCATTGTTGAAGGGGCAGACTCCGGGGAAATTATCCGACTCGGCAAAGTACGGCGGATTTTCCCAAAGTCCTTGCGCTCCCTGATTCCAAGAAGAATCATGGAAGATCGCATAACCCGCGCGAATGGCGGTGCTTTGGCTTCCCATCACCTTCCAGGCCAGTCCGATACGGGGCTCGAAGGCAGTCTTGTCCATCTGAACGCCGGCACGGGCGTCCGAGTGGACACAGAAAGAGCATCCCGCGATCAGAGAACTCGATCCAGCCACATAGAACTTACCGGTATTGAAGTCAAAGTTAGACTGCCGATTCTGTGCTTCTGTGATTGGAGTAACCAAAGCCCAAGCAAGCCCGAGGTTCAGCGTGAGGTCTTTCGTTACGCGCCAATCGTCCTGGACATAGGGGCGAAAAAGCTTCCAACGCCTTCCGGTCGTAGCGCCGAAGAACGTCTGGTCGTGGATGCCGCCGCCCATTTGGCCCAAGAGAAGGTCTGCAGAGGCATCGTTGCTAAAGCCAAAGTTGATGAAGAAGCCGTCCTGAAAAGCATTGGTCAGAACGTTCATCTGCTGGGTACGTATGCTGCCCCCGACACGGATGTTGTGGTTGCCGCGGATCATGTCGAACGAGTCGGAGATCATGAACACGTTCGTGCCGCCCTGGAAAGGCGCAAAGCCGCGATCACCCAGAGCCCAGTAGTTGTTCATGAGAGTGGATGTCAAGCCGCAGCTTACGCAGTCCGTGGTCGATTGCGTTGGCACACCAGTAGGAGCATTCGGGCACTTGCTATTTACGTTTGCTCCCTGGATCCCGATATTGGCGGATTCGCAGGTGGAGTCACCAAAGGAAATAATGTGATTGAAGATTCGATTGAAACCGAAACTCACCTGGTTGATGTTGTTGGGCGAGAAGATGTGGGTTTCGGAGATCATTGCATTGCGCCCATGATTCGTAATGTGCTGGGTGCTGCCGAAGGCGCTCTGCGAGGCGAATCCCGGCGAACCCCCAGGAACAAACGAGGTAGCCTGGTCGTAGCTGAAGCGGGCAAAAACCGAATCCTTGTTCGAGAAATTGTGGTCAAGGCGAACGTCAAACGAGTTCTCGTCCAATCTGCGTACGGGAACGTCAGCGAAATTGGTGAGCGTTGAAAGATTAGCTCGCGTGGTCTGCGGATACAGCTTCATCATCGCTTGACCGGTCGGGTCGATCATGTTCGACGGGATCTTGTTGCAGTCCTGGGTTCCGCCAGTCTGGCTTCCGTCCGGGTTCGCCGGGATGGGGTTCGAACCGGCGTCGCATCGAAACGGTGAGAATGTGTATGGGTTCGCAATATTGGGGAACACGGTTCCGTTGTACGAAGTAACTCCGCGTGTGCCCCCTAGCGGATCTTGTGTGAAGTCGCCGTTCACCATCGCCTGCGTCGGAATCAAACCAATGAACGGTATGCCGTGACGCTGGTGTTTTCCTTGATAGTCAGCGAAGAAGAAAGTCTTGTCCTTTTTAATCGGACCGCCGACGGCGAAGCCGAATTGGTTCAGATTGAATTGCTCGCGCGAGCTGGCAAAGTAGCTGCGGGCGTCGAGACTTGTATTGCGGAAGAACTCAAACACGGAGCCATGGAAATTGTTCGTACCTGCCTTTGAGCTTACCAGCACCGTCGGACCCGCGCGTGTGCCGTATTCCGCCGAGTAGTTGTAAGTCAGAACCTTGAATTCCTGGATGGCGTCGATGGAAGGCAGAATCGCAATGCCGCCAGCCGTTAGTTCGTTGTTGTCGATTCCGTCGAGCAACCAATCAGTACTCTGTGCGCGCGACCCCCCGACGGAAAGGGAATAGATTCCGCGGGCGGCAACTTCACTGCTCGCTCCATTTGTGAAGAAGCTATTCGGATTTGTTTCCTGAGTCGTGCCAGGAGTGAGCGTCGCCAACTGCACAAAGTCACGGCCGTTCAGCGGCAGCTGCGTCACCTGCTCTGAGGTGATGACCTGTCCGAGCGTTGGGTTCGTCGTTTCAACCGCTACTTCGGTTGCGCTGACCTCGACAGTAGAGGTCACTGACGCGGGCGCCAGAGTGAAGTTCAGCTCTCGATGCTCGTCGACCTGCAAGCGCACATCTTTCTCTTCGGCCGCCTGAAATCCTTGCGACTCCACATGCACCGTGAAGTACCCAACAGGCAGCAGCGGAATGAGGTAGTGGCCGGTGTCATCGGTCTTTGCTTCGCGCACCAGGCCTGTGCCTTGCGACGTAACTTTCACTGTTGCGCCGGTGATCACCGATCCGGTTTTATCGGAAACTGTTCCTGAGAAATTTCCGTTGGCTTGGCTGTAAACCAGTGAACTGAAGGAAACCACCATCACGCAGAAACAACAAAGAAGCAGTGCCTTCTTCCTGAACATCCACACCCCCCTCGGTGCCCACCCACCGATGCGAACGGGACTCTTCCTTTTCCCCACAGAAAAGTAGAAGGCCCCTTTTTACAGAAGCGGCCATCTAACTGAACTTTCCCTTCAAAGTCAAGGACTTTGTAGGTCGAGCAATGACGATCCGGCGATCACATTTTCATTTTTTGTAGAGTCGTGACGCGCTGCTTGTTGTGACAGTCTCCTGCTAGACATCACGTCGCAATAACATCAGCAACAACATCGTTCTTTTAGTGGTGATTGCATTTTTCGCGTTGTGCACTTTTCGGCGCGGCGCGTGGATACAAATTGTCATTGCACGCTACGAATTTTGGAATGCGAGGAGAGAGAACGCCGTGATGGGTGTTAACGAAAATTTGCGAGGAGGCCAGGTCCTGTCAGTCGCTGCCCGTGCTCGCCGATCTTGCAGCCCACTCTGCGTCGTAACGCGCTCGATCGTAGAAAGACTTTTGTGTGCCGATTCCGGTTGTCGAGAGGCCGGCATAGAGATTCGCGCGACGCACTGCTTCGCGCTCGGGTAATCCTTCGGCAAGAAAAACCGCAAAGCTGCCGATGAACGCGTCGCCCGCTCCGGTGCTATCGATCGCTTTTACGGAAAAAGCGGGAACGTGTTCCATTCCGTCTCGACTCGCGAGCAAAGACCCATTCGATCCGAGTGTGATGATGGCGCGTTCTACGCCACCTGCCAAAAACGTTTCGGCGCACTTTTTTGCGTCTTCGAGATTGCGAACAGGCTTTCCGGTGATCGTCTCTGCTTCGCTCTCGTTGGGGACAAAATAATCGAGCCCGGTCAGTGCCTTCATATCAACCGGCTGAGCCGGAGCGGGATTCACAATGCAGCGGATGTTGTTTTTCCTGGCGAAAACAACGGTGTAGTACACCGTCTCGATCGGAATTTCGAATTGCAGGACGATGCAGTCCACGGACTTCAAAGTCTCAGCGGCAGCGTCGACATCGGCCGGCTTCAGTGCGTCGTTCGCACCCTTCACGACCAGAATTCGATTCTGGCCGTGCGGATCGACGAAAATCGGTGCAACGCCGCTTGAGAGTCCTTCAACCTGCTTCACTTCGCGGGCATCGATCCCCATTTTCTTGAAGTTCTCAATGGTTGCGGGGCCGAACAAATCGCTCCCCACGCGCGCAACCATAAACACGTCAGCACCGCACAATCGAGCGGCTACTGCCTGGTTAGCTCCCTTACCACCAAAGCCGAGATCAAACTTCTGACCGAAGATAGTCTCACCAGGTTTCGGGAACTGCTCCGTGAAGGTTGTGAGATCGATGTTTGCACTACCGACGACTGCGATTCGCGGACGCTTGGCCATAACTTTTCGATTGATGTCGAGAACGGGCGAGTTTAGTCAGCGCGTCCCTGAGTGTCAAACGACTCAAGTTGCGGGGTGGCGTTTGAAGGAGGTGGCGGTGGCAATTGAATTCGAACTATTCTCCGTACGGCACCCAGATGTTTTTAACCTGTGTGGCGTGCTTGAGGAACCAACGGCCCTCTGCCTGTTTCGGATCGAACCAGTTGATCGCCCTTCCTTCGTTGGTGAAAACCTGTTTTAAATTGCCGACCGAATAAGATTTCGCTGCCGTTGCGCTTGCTTCATCCGTGAAACTCCAGATGGCATCCACGTCATCGTGCTCGGCGAGTGTTTTCAGAAGCTGCGATTGATAACCCGAGACCAGGTTCACGGCACCCCCGGGCAGGTCGCTGGTGTCAAACACCTGGTACAAATCGCCGATGATCAGCGGATACGTTTCCGAAGGAACCGCAACAACCGTGTTTCCTGCCGTCAGCGCAGGCAGCACGAGCGACAACAATCCAAGCAACGGGGATTGGTTCGGACAAATGATTCCGACCGTGCCGACAGGTTCATTCATCGTGATCGCGATCGTGCGGAACGGCGGATTGTGCACCGCGCCGTCGTATTTGTCCGCCCATGCGGCGTAGGAGAAGATGCGATCGATCGCAGCGGTCACTTCTTTCTCCGCCAGATCTTTGCCGACGGCAGCCGAGAGCCGCTTTGCAACTTCTTCCTTTCGCAAAGATAGGTTCTCTGCCATGTAGTAGAGGACTTGTGCACGATGATGTGCGGTGCTCTTTGCCCACCCTGATGCCTTCCGCGCCGCCTCTACAGCATTGCGGATATCTTTCCGGTTGCCGAGCGGCGCTTCGCCAAGAAGCTCTCCCTCATTGCCGCGGACCTCAATGCTGTAACCGGAATCAGGCCGCGCCTGCTTCCCACCGATGTACAACTTCACGGTACGGTCGATTGCCAAGCCCGCGCGTTGATCTTCGTCCTCCGAATCGTTCGTCGTTTTGGAAGAGGCCGGCAGCGCCGGTGCCGACTTGAACCAGTCGGGTTCTATATATTCAAAGATGCCTTCACGTCCGCCTTCGCGGCCATATCCGCTTTCGCGATATCCGCCGAAGCCGCACGCCGCGTCGAACAGATTCGTGCAGTTGACCCATACGACTCCCGCCTTGATCTGCGCGGCGACCTGAAGAGCAACATTGATGCTCTCACTCCACACGGATGATGCGAGACCGTAAACGGTGTTGTTGGCGAGTTCCACGGCCTCGGACGGCGTACGGAATGTCATCGCGGCGAGAACCGGGCCGAATATCTCTTGCTGTGCGACGATCGACGTTGGGTGAACGTTGCTTAGCAGCGTGGGCGGAAAGTAAAGTCCGCGCGAAGGCATCGCGATCTGCGGCTGCCAGCAGGTTGCGCCCTCAGCTACACCCTGGTCCACCAAACGCTTGATCCTCTCCAGTTGAACGGGAGCAACGATCGCACCGATGTCGATGGCTTTGTCGAGCGGCGGGCCAACGCGAAGCGTGCTCATGCGCGCCTGAATCTTCTCGATGAGGGGTTGCGCAATACTCTCCTGCATCAGAAGCCGAGAACCGGCGCAGCACACCTGTCCCTGGTTGAACCAGATTCCATCGACCAGGCCTTCAACTGCGCTATCGAGATCGGCGTCTTCGAAAATAATGAACGGAGACTTGCCCCCGAGTTCGAGTGACAAGCGTTTATGACTCGTTGCAGTGGCGCTTCGAATCGCTCGTCCAACTTCTGTGGATCCGGTAAATGCAATTTTGTCTACGTCCGGATGCTTTACGAGCGCTTCGCCAGTCGTGCCGTCCCCTGTGACAATATTCACTACGCCCGCGGGGAGGTGGATTTCGCGACAAATGTCGGCGAAGGCAAGCGCTGTTAAGGGAGTGAACTCCGCAGGTTTCAAAACAACGGTATTGCCGGTTGCTAGTGCAGGTGCGATTTTCCACGCCAGCATCAACAGCGGAAAATTCCACGGAATGATCTGACCAACGACACCGCAAGCCGTATAGCCTGGAAACTCCGATTCCAGCAATTGCGCCCAGCCGGCATGATGGTAAAAGTGTCGTGCCACAAGCGGAATATCGATGTCGCGGCTCTCGCGGATCGGTTTTCCGTTGTCGATCGTTTCCAATACCGCAAGACGACGGGAGTGCTTCTGCACTGATCTCGCCATCGCATACAAGTAACGTGCGCGTGCGTGCGGGGTGAGCGCCTGCCAAGCTGAGAGCGCTTTTCGCGCCGATTCGACCGCAGCCGCGATATCCGCAACTGACCCCTGCGCCACCGCAGCGATCTTTTCCCCGGTGGCCGGATCGGTCGAGTCGAAGAACACGCCTTCCACCGGATCGCGCCACTCGCCGTTAATGAAATGTCCGAAGCGCCTTTTGTGGCCGTCGAGCCAAACCAGCGCATCTTTGGGATCTTCGGGTGCCGGCCCGTACTCCATGGTTGCGAATTTCTCAGCAATGCTCATTCTTCGTCCTGGTTCAGTTTCCTTTTGTCGAGCCTTACGCAATCGGATGACGGTAGTCGGCTGAGTAGCGACCTGTCGCGTGATGTTCCAACTGTCGCTCAATGTCGTTGAGCAGGGAACTGGCGCCGAAGCGGAATAGCTCGGCCTTCATCCACGGATCCCCCAACTCCTCTTTCATGAGTGCCAGCCACTCCGTAGATTGTTTTGCCGTTCGAATTCCGCCGGCGGGTTTGAAGCCGACAGCCATTCCGGTCTCGTTCGCATACTCGCGTATCGCCCGGGCCATGACCAGGCCCACCGGCAAGGTCGCATTAACGGATTCTTTGCCGGTCGACGTCTTGATGAAATCCGCGCCGGCCATCATGGCAACCAAGCTGGCGCGAGCCACATTTCGCAGAGTCAGCAAGTCTCCCGTGCCTAGGATTGCTTTCATGTGAGCGTGGCCGGATGCTTGCCTGAAAGCAGCAACTTCGTCGTAGAGTTCCTGCCAGCGTCCGCAAAGACGAGCGCGCGGGTAATCACGATATCGATTTCGTCTGCGCCAGCTTCGACTGAGCGCCGAATCTCGGCGATGCGCTCCTCAACAGGAGACAAGCCGGCAGGGAAACCAGTCGAGACCGCCGCAACCCGAACTCCACTGCCCTCGAGCGCTCTTGCTGCCGTCTCTACAAAACGGTGATACACACAAACAGCCGCAACCTTGATGTCGAGTTCCTCAACGCCAAGACGCTTCACCAGAGATTCCTGCAGTGGGTGCTTGGCCTTGGCGCAGAGACGCCGTACGCGTTCGTCGGTGTCGTCTCCGGAGAGCGTCGTCAGGTCCATGCAAGTGATAGCGCGCAGCAACCAGGCAGCCTGCCAATCTTTCTTTACGGTTCGCCTGGCGACATGACTCTGCGCTCTCCGTTCGACGGCACTGGTATTCACACGCACCTGCTGAACCCAGTCGAGATTCAGCGGCACGCCACGATTTGAAAGAAGAGCCTTACCCGAAAGCGTGGCGACGGGCGTCACTGAGCTGGGCGCAATCTTTTCCGCAGTGTTGCTCGGACTGCTTACCGCAATCCCTGAGCGCTTGGTGTGTTCTCGAAGCATCGTGTCAGCATTGTACGGCAGATGTCGTAGGCGCGGCCAAATCAGGAGCAACGTTCACCTTGACACGATTTCGGTCGCAAAGCTAGGCTACGCTCCGGTTTAAGTCTGGAGAAAACCACTGAAGAACATCGGCCCTGCTTCCGAGCGATCCATTCCGTTGTCGAAACTTCTCCCGATTGTTCTCATCGTCGCTTGGTGCTTACCTCTTGCGGCGGCTCCCAAGAAAATCATCTTCGACACCGACCCCGGAACCGACGACGCGATGGCGCTCATGCTGGCGCTCAACTCGCCAGAACTCGATGTTCGCGCTATCACGGTGGTCCCCGGCAACGTTACTGCTAAGCAAGGGCTCGAAAACGCATTGCGCATGGTGTCGCTTGCGAACCGTTGCGATGTCCCTGTCGCCGGGGGAGCCCAGCACCCGCTGTTCCAGAAGCTGATCACAGCCGAGTTCTGGCACGGCAAGAATGGCTTGGCAGATATCGAACTCCCTCCAAGCAAATGCAAGGCGGACGAGCACTTCGGGCCTGACTTGATTATCCAATTAGTGCACGCATCGCCTCACGAGATAACCCTCGTGCCAGTGGGACCTTTGACTAATATCGCGTTGGCCATATCGAAGGACCCATCGATTGTTCCTTTGGTGAAGGAAGTAGTGATCATGGGCGGCTCGATCTCGGGCGGAAACGTAAACGCGGCGGCAGAAGCAAATATCTACAACGATCCCGAAGCTGCACAAATTGTTTTTCAGGCTGGATGGCCGCTCACGATGGTTGGGCTTGACGTAGGCGACAAAACGCTGCTCTCACGAAAGTACCTTGACCAATTGAATGTTAAACACGGCCCGGTTAATGACTTCATGCACAGCGTTGCTCAATTTCTGGTCACCTTGTCTGCAAAATTCGGCTCTCCAGGTACTCCGATGTACGACCCATTGGCGGTAGGCGTCGCAATCGATCCCACATTGGTTAAAGCCCCTGCATTGCACGTGGACGTGGAGACTCGCGGCGAATTCACGCGAGGTGAGACCGTCGCCAACCGGCGGGGAGCGGTTGAACGAAACCTGCTTCATGGCGATCGCTACATCATTGAAGGCGTCGACGAGGTAAAACCAAACGCGAAAGTGTGTACAGATGTCGATGCCGACCGTTTTCTGCAGATGTTTGTCTCACGAATACAAGGGAAGTGACGGTTTAGAAAACAGCTGTCTGACGAAGCTGAGAGTCGCAGCCGTCAAATCATCCCGCACTACTAAGGAGCCACGATGTACACGCCTCAAACATTGAGTGTCGCGCTGTTGATGATGATCACGAGCGCCATCTGCTGGGGTTCCTGGGCCAACACGTACAAGGGAGTCAAGAATTACCGTTTCGAGCTCTTCTACTGGGACTATGCGATTGGGATTTTTCTCATCTCTCTCATCCTCGGCCACACTATGGGCAGCACGGGACACAACTCCCAGAGCCTCGTGGAAAACATCCACTCGACGGGCGTATCTAATGTTGTTTATGCCTTGATCGGAGGCGCGTGGTTCAACCTCGCCAATCTGCTGCTCGTCGCGGCCATCGACATGGCAGGGCTGTCGGTGGCGTTTCCGATTTCGATCGGAATTGCCCTGGTGGTTGGTGTCGTCCTCAGTTACATTTTGCAGCCCAAAGGCAACGCGATTTTGCTGGCGTTAGGAGTCGCGTGTGCCCTTATTGCGGTCATTCTGGACGGTAAAGCTTACGGAAGCCTGGCTAGCACGGGGCGTGTGATTTCCAAGAAGAGCCTGATCGTCTGCATCGTCTCCGGAATTTTGATGGGCTTGTGGGCGCCGTTCCTGACCCGGGCAATGACCATTGGCAACCCTCTGGGCCCGTACGCCGCGTGCGTTTTTCTCACTCTGGGCGCCCTGCTGTCCTGCTTCGTATGGAACATCTATTTCATGAAGCGGCCGCTAGTGGGCGAACCCGTGAGCTTCAGCGGTTTTTTCCGAGGGCCTGCGTCAGGTCATGCCCTTGGCTTGCTCGGCGGATTCATCTGGGGGACTGGCACGGTTTTTAATATGGTGGCAGCGAGTCTTACCGGGGTTGCGATCTCATATGCGATCGGTCAGTCCGCCCCTATGGTCGCGGCCTTGTGGGGAATCTTCGCTTGGAAGGAATTTGACGGATCAAGTTCGCGTGCAAAGCTCTACCTGGTGCTGATGTTCGTTTTCTATGGATTGGCGATTCTTTTTGTGGCGAAAGCGAATGGCTAGCGGTTCCCACGATCGCCCCGTTGAGTCAGGAGTGCTTGGGCGTGAGCGTTCCGCTTTTGTTGAGAGTACCTAAGACTGTTTGGACGCTTTCGCCGCTCCACCATCAGGCTGTTTTCCGGTACCTTCTTTCAAGGTGCTGATCCCGTCGACGGCAACGTCCGAAAAGCGTTCCACTAGACCGCTCGGCCAACGAACGTCGACGTAGTCGACTTTGGCGACCGATCCCAATCCAAAGTGAATCCTCATATCGTGGTTCGAGTTATAGCTCGAACCACTCCGAACTTCGTCAACATACGTTCTCGCGCCCGCCTTCAGCGTCAATCGGGCACCAATTCCGTCTCGATTCGACTTTGTTCCAACAGTACGCAGGCCAATCCAATGGTTGCCAGAACGTACCTGGTTCACGAGCAAGCTTGGCGGCGCGTTCATGTTCGAGATCACTGCTGACATCTTGCCATCGTTCCATAGGTCACCTACAGCAAGACCACGTCCCGCGTGAGGTATCGTGATTCCGGCGCCAGCTTGATCAGAAATATCGTCGAATTTTCCGGTGCCGTCGTTGTGATAAAGAATGCGCGGCTCTTCGTAACTGCTTCCGAGTTTCTGCTTGTCGACCTCGGGATAGACGTGCCCGTTCACCAAAAGAAGATCGGGCCAGCCGTCGTTGTCGATGTCGATAAATGCGGTTCCCCAGCCGAGGTATTGCGTGTGCAACCCCAGTCCAGCGGCAAATGTCACGTCGTCGAAGGTTCCATTCCCGTTATTGCGGTACAGCGTCGAGGTGTCGTCGGAGAAGTTTGTTTTAAAAATATCCAGTTTTCCGTCGCCATTGAAGTCGCCGATGGCAACGCCCATGCCAGCCTGCTCGCGGCCATCTTCGTTATATGCGGCACCCGCGCTCACGGAGACGTCGGTAAACGTTCCGTCGTGGTTGTTGTGGTACAGAATGCTCGATGTGCTGTCGCAGGCAACGTAGATGTCGGGCCATCCGTCGTCGTCATAATCGAACGTGGCCACAGTGAATCCATAATGACCAGATGTTTTGTCGATGTGAGCCTTCGTGCTCACATCCTCAAACTTCCCGTCCCCGAGATTATGATAGAGAATGTTCTTTGCTCCGGGCAGTCCGCGCGGGCCGCACATTACCGGAACCCCCTTCCACACACAAGACGCACGCTCGCCAGGGACAGGCGCGGTTGAAAGATCGAAGTCGACATAATTGGCGATCATCAAATCCAGCCAACCGTCGCGGTCGTAATCGACGAAGGCGCAGCCGGTGCCCCAAGCTTTGCCATCTCCCGCAGTCCCCGACTTTTCTCCGACTTCGGTAAACACGCCGTTCTGATTGTGGTATAGGCGGTTCTTTCCGTAATACGTGATGTAGACATCTTCCCAGCCGTCATTGTCGTAATCGCCGACACAGACACCTTGGCCCCAACCTGACCCCGCCAAACCGCTCTTTGCCGTAACGTCGCTGAAGGAACCATCGTGATTGTTGTGGAATAGGTGATTGGTCGGAGCCTTGTCTTTCGGAAATCCCTCGATCGTAGTGCCGTTCACAATCAGGATGTCGGGCCATCCGTCGTTGTCGTAGTCGAAAATCGCGACTCCCGTGCCCGTGGTTTCGATGATGTATTTCTTGGTGTCCCGGCCGCCAAAAACGTTCAGCATGGTGAGCCCCGACTTCCCAGCGACGTCGACAAAATTCGCCACTGGAGCTGCTGACTTCGCTGGCGAACCGCTTTGAGCAATGGCGAGCAGGGAGCTAATCGCTGCGAAGCCAACGGTCAAAGCGAAGGTCATTAGCTGAGATTGTCTGCGCAGAATTCGGTCCCGGCTGGAAAACATGCTTGAGCCTGCATACTAGGATGCCGTGCCGGAGGGGTCAAGCCGCATGGGCATCGCCACTTGGTAGGAAAGTTGATTGTGCGAATTCCGTCTCGATCGGCCTTTGATATCCTTACGCGGCCATGCGTCATTTCCTTATCGATACCGACACCGCTTCCGATGACGCCGTCGCGATCATCATGGCGTTGCGCAACCCCAACGTGCAGGTGGTGGCGATCACTACGGTTGCCGGGAACGTCGACGTTCAGCAATCTACTCGCAATGCGCTTTACACGGCGGAGCTATGCGATGCCAAGGTTCCGGTCTACGTGGGCGCGGAAAAGCCGCTGCTTCGAACCTATCAGAATGCCACGTGGTTTCACGGGCGAGACGGGCTTGGCGATCACGGGTATCCTGCAGCACGCGAAAAGGCCGCTGCCGCGGACGCCGTTGACGCCATCATCGAAGCCGCGGAAAAGTATCCCGGACTCGTTATCGTCACGCTCGCTCCACTAACGAACGTGGCTTTGGCCGTGGCAAAAAAGCCATCTATTGCAGCGAAGATCAGCCGTTGTGTGGTGATGGGGGGCAACCCTTGCGGCGAGGGAAATGTAACTCCAGCCGCGGAGTACAACATTTGGGTTGACCCGGAAGCGGCGCGAATCGTTCTGCGCAGCGATCTTCCGATCGAACTCATCGGATGGCATCTCTCGCGTGGAGAAGCGGTCATCAACGAATCCGATATCGCAACAATTCAGAAATTCAATACCAGGCTTTCCAATTTCGCAATCGAGTGCAACAGCCATGCACGCAAAGCCTACAAGGTTCAGACCGGCGAGGACGGCATTTCGCTGCCCGATCCCGTTGCGATGTGCCTGGCGCTGGATCCGACCGTTGGAACCCAGTGGAGTTCCCACTACGCCGACGTGGAGACCGAGAGCGAATTGACCCGTGGAATGACTGTGATCGATCGGCTGCAGGTGGCTGACGATGAACGGAACCGAGCGGTCTGGGATCCGATGCTGCGCAAAGGACGCAAGGCCAAAGTTTGCTGGACAATCGACAATGCTCGATGGAAGAAAGCACTGTTCGAGTCGCTGCGATCGTGAAAAGACCTGGAGGTTTATTGAAGATCTGAAATCGGCGGCTAGAAAACCACGCTAGTTGCTGCTACACCGTTGATCCGCGGCTAACTTCGCGATGGAGCCAAGCGCGAGCCGACGTCCATTCACGCGAAACGGTCGCGGGTGAGATCCCGAGGACCTGCGACGTATCTTCGATCGAAAGGCCTGCAAAGAATCGTAGCTCGACAATCTTCGACTGCTGTTCATCGAGCATCGCCAGTCCCTTTAGCGCATCGTCGAGCATGATCACGTCGAGATCTACTGGCTTCGATGCGGCTTCCAGCCCCTCGTTGAGTGTGACCTTGCACGCCCCGCCCCCACGCTTCGCCGCCTGATGGCTGCGTGCATATTCCACGAGAATCTGGCGCATGACGCGCGCCGCCACTCCGAAGAAGTGTGCGCGGTCCTGCCATTGTGGAACATTGTGTCCGACTAATCGAACATAGGCCTCATGGACGAGAGCGGTGCTCTGCAATGTGTGGTCGGAACGCTCCCGTTGCAGGTAGTGGTGTGCAATCTGCCGCAGCTCCGTATAGACAAGCGGGACCAGGTCATCGAGTGCCTGTTGGTCCCCGCCACGCCAACGCATCAATAACTCTGTTATTTGCTGATTGGAAGAGTCGCGTCGCACAGATTCGTTCAAATCGCCCGGGGGACAGGCTTTTGCGCGAGCATAACCCGTAACCAAATGGGTGTCAACGAAAGCATTGAAGGTCCCATAACATCATACGTTCAGAGGATGTCACGGCCCGGAGGTCACCGAAAATTGAAGAGTTCGGCGAAATTCTGAGTTCCAGCAGGCTCGCTGTCGTCGCAAAACGCCCTCTCTGGACATCCCACGCGATTACTTTTATGCTCCCGAATCGCATCCCCGAAACGGAGAGAAAGATGAATCGTTGGTGCAGCGCCTATTCCGAACACTTATTTGCAGTCTTGCGTGTGGTCGCTGGATTCATGTTCGCTTGCCACGGCGCTCAGAAATGGTTCGGCGTGCTGGGAGGCACCGTCGCAATTCACACAACCAAAGGGCTGATCGCAGGCACGGTTGAATTGGTAGGCGGCACACTCATCGCGATCGGCCTATTCACGCGAATTGCCGCATTCATTAGCAGCGGTGAAATGGCGTTCGCATATTTCCTGGTTCATGCAAAAACCAGCTTCTGGCCAATCCTCAACAAGGGCGACCTGCCTATCGTGTATTGCTTCCTCTTTCTCTACATTGCCGCGAGGGGCGCAGGACGATTCAGTCTCGACGCCATCCTGTGGCCCGAGTCGGGTAGCAAGCCCATGAAGGCGCATGCTGCGCGCAACAAAGCCTGACTCGGGCCGACTGCGGCCAACCGCGATAGCGTCGGAACCCAGCGGCCATCGCGAAATCCGGCGCTTTCGGTATACTGATAGTGCATGCCGGTTTTGAAGAACATCGCAGCAATTGCCAAGGGGATGAGCATCACCTTCATGGAGATGTTTCAGCCCACCCTGGTCGAGAACTACCCTGATGGGCCGGGACCGTTGCGGGGCGCGAAGTTCCAGGAGCGCTTCCGCGGGATGCACGTGCTGCAACGCGACGAAAACGGACTCGAGAAGTGCGTGGCCTGTTTTTTGTGCGCAGCCGCGTGTCCGTCGAACTGCATCTATATCGAAGCTGCAGAGAACACGGAGACGAATCGGGTAAGTGGCGCCGAACGCTACGCCAAAGTGTACAACATCGATTACAACCGCTGTATCTTCTGCGGATATTGCGTGGAAGCCTGCCCGACCGACGCGATCACGCATGGACACGGGTTTGAGCTGGCGACGTTTAATGCTACGAATTTGATCTATCGCAAGGAGCAGATGCTGGCGGCCGCGCCAGCGCACATGGGGGCCAACGCGGTCTTCAACAGTGCCGAGGTGGCCGGCGGGGCTCCGGCGTCGATGATCCAGGGGAGC
>Ga0126381_100003687_pt1 | contig 16601 bp, 11 predicted proteins | sample PanSoiMetPlot_28_FD_96465 | JGI IMG/M metagenome (GOLD analysis project Ga0126381, IMG submission 96465) | Tropical forest soil microbial communities from Panama - MetaG Plot_28 | ecosystem: Environmental > Terrestrial > Soil > Tropical forest > Bulk soil | place: Panama | collected 2016-02-17 | reverse complement strand
TGAAATATTCCCCGTCTGCCACGGAGCGTCATCCATATTGATGCCGGCATTCGGCATCCCGCTAATGTGAATATGGTCCGCGACAACGCCAACCCCTGAAGCTCCACTGATGCCGTCGTGCATCAAGCCGTGAATATTCAGATCCGTATAGTTCACGGACGCTGTAAGAGCACTTTGCATGATGCCATTTGCTCCAGCATTGCTATCTGCACTGCATCCATTTGTGTAACTTCCGTTGTTCGTACAGGCAGCTTTGTCTGCGATCTCAAAGCAGCTAACGTCTACAAATTGTGAATCAGTGACATTAATGCCGACATAAGATAGGTAAGAAACATTCAGCTTCGTCTTAGCCGAGTCAGCATGGCAGCTTGCATAGTTCTCACCGAGAATTCTTGTATGCTGAGATGCCGTTCCCGATGGAATCGTCGGCATGTAGCAATTGAACTGATTTCCTGCGCAGTTGCCCGGTAGCCACCCGCTGCTCGGAGGCTGGCCCATTCCCATGTCGTATCCATTGGGATTCTGCCGCACGATGACCGTATCGCCACCGCTAATCATCCAATGCAGATAGTCATAGCCAGCTTCGTTCGACCACAGATATCGAATATTCCCAAATGCGCAGGGCTGGTTGACTCCCGTCCCAGGATAGTCGGCATCGTGCTTACCATCACATTGGCCATTCGGCGTATCTGTGCTGTTCGTAAAGGGGGTTCCGCCTTTGGGCCTCACATACCAAGTTGTGGTACCAGCCCCTCCAGCCACGATATTGAGTGTAATGACATTGCCGGGGGCAATCCAACCGGAGGTATTGCTGTTTCCGAATACTCCGTTACCTGCCCGCCCACATGTAATTGTCACCGAGCCAGGAGCGATTCCCGTAACGCGCCCCAAACGGTCAACCGTAGCCATAGCTGGATTCGAACTGGACCAGTTGCATGAGGATTGCATCGGCTGCCCTGTGTAACCAGGATCGGCTCCGTTGACCACTACACCCTCGCCGATCGCTACCGTTGAACCGGTAACAACATTGAGCGGTAGATGAGCATTCGTCATCTCGTCCTGGTAATTGCGATAGTCCGGTGTGATGTACTGATACCATGTATCGCCCGGGTGTTGACCGTAGACTCCCGCCTTGTCTGTAACTCCCCCAGCAGCAACGATGACATAGCCACTGCTCAATTTCCCTGCACCCGGATCGGTGTTCCAGGTCGCGTTTCCTGTGTTATCGACCGTGAGCGCCGAGCTCCTTGATGTACTCCAGGTCGCTCCGCCGGCTGCTGAACAATCGTCGCTAGAAGCATCTGAGTAAGTACAAGTGACAGAAAATCGAAGCGTCGATCCGCTCTGGATCACTGCTCCTTGGGGAGCAATCAGAACGGAACTTACTGTCTTAGCGTAAGTTATGGTACTCAACAGAAATAGGACTACTACAAACACACGCTTCATATCTCTCAATCCGCCACAGAAAAGCACTTGGTCGGCGCCTTCTAAACTTTCAGTGGAGGCCCCCGATGACGAGCCTAAATTTTCGCGGGAAGGTAGAAAATCACACACTACGGCTCGCCGAGTGACACGAATAGTTATGCCACTACAACTTTCGAGTAACTCTTGCTGTCAAGCGAGAGCTATGATTTCTCTAAGAAAGACTAGGAGAGACTTGGATTCCTGGAATTTGGCTTAAGGAGAGAGGTTTCTTCGGGGAGATAAAAATAAATCTTAAAATTTGCCTGCCTGCTTGAAATAGCCGCACATGAGCGGAGCAGCCAAACTATCAGGAACTTGGTGGGAAACAAAACAACATTCACGTCATGGCGACGCGACAAATCCTAGAACAATGGCGAGGACATCTAAAAGAGAAATTATTTTCTTATATCACAGTTTGCGTGTCATCAAAAATGCGTATGCATCAATCGTTTGCTCTGCTATGGATCGCCATGATGCCTCACCAAAATTCATACTTCGCGTGTTGGACGCGAGTTGATCTCGCAAATCAGAATCTAACGACAGCCTAATTAAAGCTCGAGATAGTTCGTCCCTTTTTCGAGGATTGACGAGCAGCGCATTTTTTCCATCCGTCAATAACTCACGAAAGACAGGTAAGTCGCTGGCCACGATCGCCTTTCCTAGCGCCAAGCCCGTTGCTAGAGATCCGCTTGTCGTGATAGCCCGGTATGGATAGACCACGATATCTGCAGCCCGATAGAGTGCGACTAATTCCTCCGTAGTAATAAATTGAAAATGCAGTCTAACTTGCTGGAAATTACATTGATTCACCTGGCCGCGAATCGCCTCCAGCAACTCAGTTGGCCCCGTCCCCGCAATCACGAGCATAGCCCCCGGAACAGCCTGCTCCACGGACTGCCAGGCATCCAACAAGAGATCAACTCCTTTATAAGGAAAGATAATTCCTTGCCACAGCATCAAAGGTTTTCCGCGAGGAATCTCCAACGCATTCAAAATCTTGTGAGTATCGACGTTTTCCAGATCATAGAAAAACGGCCCGTGTGGAATGACCTTTATATTTTCTTCAGAAACCTGGAACTCCTCTGTAAGTCGCATCTTGATGTTGTCTGAGTGACAGATAATCCCATCGACCATGGCATATAACTTGAGAAACATCTGCTTATGTTCCTCCGCCGTATCGTGAGGAAGTAAATCATGCACCGTCAAGACCACCCTGGATCCGCGTTTCCGGCAGAGTGCCAGAAACCAAAGATCCAGTGGTACCTTCCATTTCAACATTGGCAGATATTGCACGTGCACAATATCTGGTGGCGATACAAGGAATCTGACGGACAGAGCGCACAGGTTGAGCATTGCCTCTGCTAGTTTCAATAGCCTTCTTGGCAACCGGGGCATTTGAAACTTGCCAACTATATCTAGTAATCCAGGATCTACCTTGATCCCGCGGCTGGAGAAGCACTTTGTATCAAGATAGTAAGTGATAGAACCTACCGTCAGATTTGCACCCGCCGCTAATAGCGCCTTCGACAAATACGCTGTGTAGTATGGAACAGTAGCCCATAGGTCCATCATGAAGACTTTTGGCCGCCTGGCAGGTCCGGTCACTAGGCTTTCCCCTGCAAGGCGGGATCAGTCCGCCTCTTTTTGTAAGCGCTATTCGCTAAAATCTGTCGATAGACGTCCAGATAGTCAGCCGCCATTCTCTCTGCTGAGAATTCATGCTCTACCCGTCTCCTCGCTGCCTCACCTAATCGCCGCGCTTCGGAAGGCTTCTGCAAAAGTCCCACAACTCGCATCGCAAGTAAGTCAACGTCTCCGGCGGGAACGAGAAAACCGCTCTCCCCCTCTTGGATGACCTTGGGCACGTCACCAACTGCAGTAGCCACCAAAGGTACACCGCTGGCCATGCCTTCAAGCATTGCGATAGGCAATCCCTCACGGTGCGAAGACAACACCATTACGTCAAAGGACGCATACACAGAAGACATATCATCGCGTCGTCCGGCCAATACGACACTTTGGCGTATTCCCAATTCGTCGATCAACGACTCGAGCCTGTCCCTCTCTGGCCCATCGCCCACCACAACAAATTTCGCTTCCGGAACATCCGCCACCACACGTGAAGCCGCACAAAGAAAGATGTCACAACCTTTTTCGCTGGATAACCGTCCGACAAATCCTACGACCGGAACATCCTTGCCGCCCGCACTCTGTCGAAGCGAAGGACTTGCATTTCTAAATGGGCGGAGGTTAATGCCATTCTTGATGATTCGAATCTTCTCTTGCTTGACCCCCGCCGTCAGCAACTTTTCTTTCACAGCATCTGAAACTGCGATAACTGCCGAATATCTGCGCAGAATAAATCGGTCGGCCTTGCCGTAGAGCGACACGATCAGGGTGTCATCGATCCAGTTATGACATGTGGAGACAAGAGGAACTCCCGATCCCTTCAAAGCAACATAAGCGTATATGTCTGCCTTGAACCCATGAGCATGGACAACATCCGCATTCGTGCGGCCAACTAACTCCCGCAGACTCGCTGCCGCTGTTCGATCGATCTGTCCCGAACATGGGATGAGGTGCGCCTCGATCCCCTCACTCATCGCTCGCTCATAAAACTCCAAATTGAGGTTCGAAGAGTTCGCGAAAACTCCAAGCACACTGCTGTGTGGACTCTCGTTCAAGGCGTGAGACAGGTTCAGAATTACGGCCTCAGCGCCGTACATTCCTCCGCTACTGATCACGTGGAGAATCTTCATTCGTCTCATCGCCTTTGCGGTTCAGAACTGTCCACAGCTTCTCGTACAACCGATCCCCCAGCACTGCCTTGGCCGTCGCCTTCATCTGATACCGCCGCTCGAGCCTCGCCAAAGCACTGCCCTGCTGGCTGAGAATCCCCTCAATCCACTCGAACTTCATATCGCCGCGCACATTCAGCCTGCCGATCATCAGTCCGAGCGGACTCTCTTCCGCCTTCGGCACCGACGTATAGATATGCTTGTACCCAGCCTCCTGACAGGCAACGATTACTCGGCGGTCATAACGCCCGCCAGGCAATGACATCGTATCAACGGCTGCTCCCAATCTGTCTTCCAATGTCTCCTTCGACTTGCGCAGTTCACCCCTCAATTCTTCCTCACTGCAATGAGTGAGCAATAGGTGACTCCACCCGTGCGCCCCGATCTGCTGGTCAGCGTCATACAGAGATCGAAGCTCCTGCCACCCCATGTACCCGTCTTTGCTTCCTGTCCAGCCCGCCGTGATAAAGAACCGCGCCGTCATCCCATGAGCTTGCAGAATTGGCAAAGCGTACTCGAAGTCCGAGACATGGCCATCATCGAAGGTCACCTCAGGCCACAATCCAGCGTTCTTCATCTGCCGAATTTGAGAAAACAACTCAATGTGCTTACGAAACTCGCTCGTGTCGACTACATAAGCGTAAGGGCTACCCCCCGTTCGCAACTCATGATAGAGAAAGTGAAGTCTGCGAGGCGGCTGGCGCACTTGTTGTTCCGAGGGCTGATTCATCGCTCAAAAGTATGAGCCATCTAGACCATGCCGGCTCGAATAGAATCATAATGTATAGGACGACTGAACCAGCATCAATGCCTCGAAAGGTTAGCGGCTTTGAATCAGGCAGAAGCGACTCACACAAGACCACTAGCGAGTGTAATCATCCCGGCCTACAACGCCGCTCCATACATCAAGGAAGCACTCGATTCGGTTCTCGGCCAGACCTTTAGCCCCATCGAGATCATCGTGGTCAATGACGGTTCACCTGATACCCCAGCGCTTGAAGAGGTCCTCGCTCCATATCGCTCACACATCATCTACCTTCAGCAGGAGAACCGTGGGCTCGCCGGGGCCCGAAATACTGGGATTCGCGCGGCAACTGGCGATTACGTTGCCTTGCTGGACGCCGATGACATCTGGCTGCCGGACTACCTCCAGGAACAGGTTGGGTTTCTCGAGGAACACCCCGAGTACGCCCTCGTCTACTGCAACGCAAAGTTCTTCGGAGACCACATCCATGATGGCATGGAATATATGGACGTGTGCGACTCGCAAGGAGAAGCAACCGCATCGGCCATCATCACGCGCCGCTGCCACGTCTTCGTCTCTGTAGCGGCGCGTCGAGAAGTTCTTGCATCACTCCTCTTCGATGAATCGCTTCGCTCCTGTGAAGATTTCGACTGCTGGCTTCGCCTCACGGCCGCAGGCCATCGAATCGGCTACCATCGCAAAGTCTTGGTCCGCTATAGAAAGCACAGCGCAAGTCTCTCTGCAAACGGCTTAAACATGGCGGAGCACAGCATCCGAGTGATGGGCAACGCTCTCAGCCTGTGGCCGCCCAGTTCCAGAGAGCATCAGGAGTTGCTCGTCGCAAAGGCCCAGCGAACAGCAGATCTTGAGATTCTCAAAGCAAAGATCGCCCTCAGCGAGCAACGGATCCCCGACGCAATCTCCCACCTTGAGGAAGCAAACGTCTACCTCAAAGCAACGAAGCTCGCTGCAATCATCGCCGGGCTTCGGCTGATGCCAGCCCCGATATCGGCTCTATTCAAGCTGCGTGGATCGCTCTTCCGGGCCCATCGCCACTAACCATGGACAGGCCGCCTCTTCACCCATTTCAGCACTCGGTCAAGGCTTGTACTGAAAAGCGCCAATATCTACGGCACCACCTGGCCGCGGCAGTCCGTCGTAATCTGCGGTCATCCCTTGTACAGCCACTCCCGCACCACGCGCCGGGCTTCCGCTGGTCAAGTGCAGATCAATACTGTCGAGGCTGCTCTCGCCCTTCCATTCAGGAAGGTTCACGATCTTAGGATCAACGCAACGTTCCGTCCGTCCCGAAGGGCAGGTACGCATCTCGTAATAGATATTGTGATCGAAGGACATTGCCACTCCGCGCGGGACATCGGACAGGTAAAACACACCCGGCTTGTTCCCATCGATCGGGCTCTTGATCCCTATGTTGAGATTGTTCTGATAGACAATGTTCGCCGTGGAACAGCTCCCGGAGCAGCTGATGTCATAACTGGTCGAACCATACCCAGCGAAGCTGTTATTCTGCAGAACGTATATCCCGCCGTCAGATATGTTGAACGCAATTCCATCGCCGCCTGCCCTGCAGTACAACGAAAGATACCGGTTGTAATTGTCCGGCGCTCCCTTCATCGGCGCCGACATTCTCTTACAGTTGTGGACCGTCAAATTATTCTGAAAGAGGACCTTGCGCATCGCCCCCATCTTCCACTGCTGTCCCATATTTCCCTGCGAGATGGAATTCGTAATCGAGATCAGACTCCCGCTGGTGTGCAGCAGGTCAAATCCATCCTGCGTGTTGTACCGAAACGTGCAGTGATCGCACGAGAAATTTAGCGGAGTGCCCGGCGTTCCCACTCCATCTCCATATCCACCATGGTCCTGATCGAAGCAGCTGAACACAGGGATCTCGTGCCGAATCGGATACTCTTCGTTGCAGCCATTCCATTCAACCGTCAGATACGAAGCCTTCACCGAAGCATTCTCACCGCTCCTGGTCCCGGCACCATCGTCGAAATCCCATCCCGCAAGACCATTGAACGCAATTCGCACGCGTTCAGCGACAATCTCACCGCCAACTGGTCCAATGATTCCCCGCGAGACCAGTCCGTGAATATCGAGATCGCGTAGCGTGATATTTGCTGTTCCTGCGTCCGTTACGATGCCCGAACTGGCAAAGTCAGAGAGCGGATAAGATGTGCTGCAGCCCTCCGACGCAGGATATCCAGCGCCGGCCCTCGTGCATTGACCGTGGTCCGTCAGCTCAAGACACTCGATCTCGACGTTCTTCGAACCCTGCAGCGCAATGATCGCTCCAAGCGCATATCCGCCAAACAATTGGGTCTTCTGCTTGCAACTCCCATGCTGCTCCCCCAAAAGCCGCGTCGGATGGCCGGGCGTACCCGAGGGGATCGGAGGCATAGAGCAGCTATACGGGTCTCCGGGACACGAGCCCCACATGTCATTTGCATTCGGTCCCCTGTATCCCATGCGGTAAGGGCCGCCATGAATGAGAATCGTATCGCCGCCTTCAACCACCCATTGCTTGTTGTTGTACTCATCCGTGGTGAACAGGTAGTAAGGGTGCTTGAACGCGCAAGGTTGCGCCGTCCCCTTGCCTCGGTAGGCTGCATCCGTTTTGCCCGTGCACTGCTTGCGATCCCCACCGTCGGGGCGAATAAACCAGGTTCGCGCTCCAGTGGATGTCTGAGCCCTCGCAACCTCACCGCGGTTGAGAAGAAGCGCTAGCGACGAAAAAATCAGTACGAACACGAAACACTGACGAAAAACCTTAAACCGGCCAGGCATAGCACTCCAATCGAACCAGCAACCTCTTTCATACTCTATTGCTTTTCTGAGACAGTTTGCGCCCCGCCTAACCGCCATTCGGCCTCCCGCACCAGGGATGCAAGAAGTGATTTACTCTTACTTCCCAAGCTATCCAGCAACGCCGGCGAGCAAAACGCCTTCACGGCAGCCTTGCGTGAGTCCTGAAACGATCCTTCCTTCCTCAGGATGTACGCTATCTCTTCGTACTCCTTTCCCTTGTTCCGGCGTAACGCGCGATGGAACTTCGCAGGAAGTTCGCGTTCAACTCGTTCATAGAAATCTGCATTGATTCTGTGCCAAAAGAGGTTTCCTTTACTCCAGAGCGCCCCCGTCTGGCTCAACGTATAGTCAGCCATCGACCGATCCAGCAACACAATATCGCCAGAGAGCGCGGCAATCACATAGAGAGGCCAATCCGTAAGCGGAGAGACATCAAAATACCAGGCCGGCAACTTTCGCTGAAGCCCGTTACGAAAAACCACCGACGTCGAAGAGAGAAAGTTACGGCTCAGTATATCGATCACTCCGTGACGTCCCGGCATAACCGTAGGAAACCGCTCACGGACAACCTCTCCTTCCCTCGTAACCCACCTGACAAAGTGCCCGCAAATAACAACAGACGGATCCTCTTCGAGCACCTTTGCCTGCAGTGACAGTTTCTCTGGATCTGTCCAATAGTCGTCCGCGTCGAGCCATGCAATGTACTTCCCCTTGCACTGCTCGAACAAGTCGTAGTAGTTGCGTTGCGTCCCCACGTTCTGCTGCCGCGCAAACACACGGACAACATCCGGATATTTCACACGGTACGACTCAGCAACTGCGGCTGTTCCGTCACTGGAGTAGTCGTCGCTGATAACAATCTCAAATGGAAAATCTGTCCGCTGCGCAAGCGCGCTCTCGATCGCTTTCGCGATCACTGCTTCGCTGTTATATGAAGTTATCGCGACGCTGATCAAAGGAGAGGATCGTATCGCCGAGTTTGCTCCCGATTGCACTACGACATGGCCTCCTGGCATTTTTTGGACCTGCCCAGAAAGTCTGCGTAAAACCGCACCGGGGATTTACGCTCTAGAAATCAAGATGCGAATTGGCGCCTCGAGGCTGCCTGCCTCACCTAAATACTAGCGCAGGACGTCCAGATACGCCGCAGACATTTCATCGACGTACTTCGCGAGCGCATAATCTCGACGCACATGCTCGCGAGCAGCCAACCCCATCTGCCTCGTCTTCTCCGGATCTTCAATCATCGAGATGAGAATCTCCGCGAGCTTTTTGCTGTCTCCATGCGGATGCAGAAAGCCGTTTACCCCCACCTGAATCACTTCGGGAATCCCTCCCACTTCCGTCGCAACCACAGGCTTCGCCATCGCCATACACTCGAGGATACTCAGCGGAAAGCCCTCCCTGTGCGTAGAAAGCACACATACATCCATTCCAGAGATGAGCCGGGGCACATCATCTCGATGGCCCGTAAAGAGAACCCTATCCGCAATTCCCAGCTCTCTCAGCTTCTCTGTAACCTCCCCGTAATGACGACGATTCAGATCAACAAGGGAATGGTCTCCAACAACCAAAAAACGGGCCTCAGGATGCTTCGCCAGCACCTCGCGAGCCGCGGCGGCAAGCGTAAAGTAGTCCTTCTGCGGCGAGACCCGCGCAACCATCCCAATCACCGGACTCCCCGCTGGAATGTTTAGCTCCGCTCGCACCGACTGCTCAGGGTTCCCCACGCCATTCGGAATCTCCACCGCATCGTACACAACGCGAGCTTTTTGCTTACCCAGAGCAATCGGAAAGCTCTCCTTCGCCTCCCTGGAAACAAAGATGAAACTGTGGATCGGCAACAGGCACAGACGCTGCCTCAAATCAAGATGAGCGTATGTCACTCGCAGATGGCAGATGTTGCGAGTTCGCGCAAGAAGCGCAGCAAGACTATTGTGATACGCCGCCTTCTCATCCGAGAAGTGAACGATGTCGGCCCCAATCTCCTTTAGCTGATTGGCAACAGCCCGTGAAGCCTGGTAATAAGAATCCCAGTGGCGCAGGCTAGGCTCAGGCGCTCGATACGTTCTGGCTTCGATTCCCATCTCCTCAAAGCGCCTCTTCAATTCATGAGCATCTTCGAGGCAGAACGCAACGTTGCGAACCCTCTGCTTGGTCGCATCCGTCATGCGTAGGGTAGCAATCTCAACTCCCCCAATACCGCTCCACGGCATGAAGTGCGCAACAGTAGGCCTTGAATCAGAACCTGCGCCCAAACGAATATCTCCCGGAGAGAATCACCTTTAACTCGTCTCAGCCAAAAACCGACCGCAATCGCGGAAGCACCTGATTCCGGACATAGACCCGGAAGACCCCTGCGACCGAAAGGAAGAAAATCGGTAACAAGGCCAGGGTCTGCATAAAAAACACAAACAGATTTCGCGGTGGAAACAAGACATTCAATGCATAGGATGCAATCGCAAACGGAACCGCCGCCAGAAACATCGGCACCCACACACCCCAAACAAGTCTTGGTCCACCCAGGCCAAGAAGCCTGGAAAAGAGCACAGGCCACAAGCACACATGAACAAACAAACTCGGGATAAGCGTGCCGATTGCCACCCCATAGATCCCGAATTTCCGAGCCAGAATAATGCTGAGGGTTAGATTTGCGATCGCCTCGATCATGGCCCACTTCGCCACGATCTGGTGCTTCTCGACTCCATAAGCAATTGCCGCGGCCGTGTTGTTCGACAAAGAAAAGAACAGTGCCGTCGCCAGAATCATTAGGACCGTTCCCGACGTCTGGGAGTACTGCGGCCCCATCCACAAACCAATGAACGTCCGGCCGCGTGTCATCAACGTAACCAGCACAGGCAGCGACACCGACATCATCGCGCGCGTACCGTTGCGATACAGCCCCATCAGCTTCGAGTTGTCCCCGGCCGCTTCATAGGTACTCGCCGCAGGAACAAATGTCAAAGTCATCGCCCCCACAAGCTGGTCGGTATAACGGCAAAGCGAATTGCCGATCGAGTAGTAGGTCACGGCCGCCGCCGAGACCATCGCCCCCACCACCAAGTTATCCGTCTGATACACCAGTTGGATGGCAATCGTGTTCAGAAACACGTAGAAGCTATACGACCACAACTGGCGCAGAACCGCCCAGTCTGGCTTCGTCAGGCGAACGCGCAGTTCCGGATAGATCCGAAGAGCGACTAAAAGCAGCAGCGTGTTGGCAACGAGCGCGGCAAGCAGTTCGCACAGAGCGATAGCGACGATCCCGTAACCGCTTCGCAAGACCAAGACCACACCTATGGCGCGAATCGCCAACTGAATCAGGGTTACGAGACTTTGCAGGTCATATCGGTTCAAGGCGGAAAGCACGCCGCCGAAAACTCCTCCTGACATGGCCAGGGCCGTATTGAACCCGATGATCATCACCGCAATCCGCGCATCACCCGCCAACTCTGGCGGAATGTGAAACATACGCGGAAACAGTGCTGCCAGCAAGGCACTGATCAACAACACCACAATGCTGATCTGGATTCGCACCCACAGCGCAGCTGACATCGCCTCTGATGAAGCGTGATGGTCTCCCTTCGTTCGTCCCTTTGAAACAAACCTAAGGACGGAGCTGCGCATCCCCAGATCAAGCAGACTCAGGTAGTTAACCGCCGAGATCGCGAGAATCCATACGCCATAAGCAACATTGCCAAGACGATGAACGATGAAAGGAGCCAGGAAGAAACCGACCGCCATATTAGCTGCGGTCGCAAGCCAATTCGACATCACGTTTCGCGCGATATGCCTTACACGCAGCTGCAAATCAAAAACTCCCCGGGCCACCTCAAGTGTAACGCAGCGATCACGCGACTCTTACCAGTCGCAACCTACGACCTTGGTAGCAGGTCTACTCCCTCTTCGATGCCGTATCATGGCATGGCAGAAGCCCAATCTAAGGACCATCAGACCGTGAACACGCCGGAGAAACAATGACTCCCAATCCCCTTCGGCATTTACCACGCACACACGGTCTTGTTCCAATCTCCAGCAACGCTGTCACAGCCGCAAAGTCACAGAGGAGAAACCTGTGACGATCCTCTTCTGGCTATCGCTTGCTTTGGCTGCATACGCTTACTTCGGGTACGCCGTTTGGCTTTGGATCTACGTTCGCTTCAAGACGCGTCCAGTTCACCAGCGCAGAATTACACCTTCCGTCTCCATCGTCATTGCTGCGCGAAACGAAGAGGTCAATCTCCCGGCTAAGCTCGAAAATCTAAGCCGCCTCGACTATCCAAAAAGCCAGCTCCAGATCGTCATCACCTCAGATGGCTCTACCGATCGGACTGCCGAGATCCTGAACAATCATCGCGACGACATCGTTCCTGTAATCCTCGCTGTATCCAACGGCAAGGCCACCGCCCTCAATGCGGCGGTCGCTCAAGCCACCGGTGAAATCCTCGTCTTCCTCGATGCCCGGCAATCCGTAGAGTCAAACGCCGTGTCAGAACTGGTCGCCTGCTTCGCCGACCCCGACGTGGGTGCTGTAAGCGGCGAACTTCTCCTGGAAAACGAATCCGGAATCACTTCGCCCAACGCCCTGGGGATCTATTGGAAGATCGAAAAGGTCGTGCGCAAGCTCGAATCCGCGTCCGGTTCCGTCGTCGGAGTCACAGGAGCCATCTACGCCATCCGTCGCAACCTCTTCGAGGAAATCCCCACCGGGACCATCCTCGACGATGTCTTTGTTCCCATGAACGTCGCCCGGGCCGGCAAGCGCGTTATCTTCCAACCCACAGCCATCGCCCGAGACCGCCTGTTCAGCGAAAAGGGCAAGGAGTTTGCCCGCAAAGTTCGCACATTGACCGGGAACTACCAGCTTTTGCGCCTCGCACCCTGGATCCTCTCTCCCAGTGATCCGCTGCTCTTTCGCTTCGTGAGCCATAAGCTTCTCCGCCTGCTGGTTCCCCTGTTCCTGATCGTGATGCTGGTCGCATCTGCCATGCTCCACGGCACTTTCTATCGGGCCCTATTCGGACTGCAGATTCTCTTCTATCTCGGAGCCGCATGTGGCACGCTAAGTCCAGCGATTCGCAGATTCAAGCCTGTGGCAATTGCCAGCACATTCGTCATGCTTAACGCTGCTGCGGTCCTGGCGTTTTACAATTTTGTCACCGGACGGAACAGGGTCTGGATTCGTTAGGTTTCGCGCCAACCATGCAAAGCGGCGCTGGCTCCGGGCAACACAACATACCCCGGAGACCTCCTATGGAGTTGGCATGTTGGGCACAGGGTTAGGCCATTACATTCCGGTTGTCGCCTACATCACCTGCTGGGTGTTGTGCATCATGGCTTTGGCTGGTAGGCCGATCTTCACCTTCTATTTCACGATTCCGCTTCTGCCCTACCGCACCCTGAGGGATCACTTCCTCGACTATCCCATGGGTGGAAACATCCTGACCATCATGGTCCTCACCACCATCGTCGGTGCTCTGATTCACGGAAAACGTCTGCCGAAGACGATGCTCTACCTCACGTGGCTGGTCTTTGCGGTGTACTTGTACCTGTCCATGTGGCTGGGAACCGCACTCGGAAATGCGCCAGCACCGTTATGGCTTTCTGACGATAACTTCATGATGTGGAAGGACTACCTCCTCATCCCCCTGGTCTTTGTCGCGGCCGGACTCGTTATCGACGACCGTAAGACCCTGCGAACAACCCTTCTCATCACTGCGCTCAGTCTCCTTGTAATCGACAGGGCCTCTTTGATGAACAGCTTGTCCAGAACATGGACCCACTTCGACGAAGACAAGCGCGATGGCGGTCCCCTCGGCTTTGCCGGATCCAACGGACTCGCTGCATTCCTGGCACAGTTTGGAATCTTCTTCTGGGGCTTTGTGCAGTTCGTCAAAACGAAAAAGTACAGGCTGCTCGGCTACGGTCTCGTGGCGCTCACACTCTTTGCAACGATGTACACCTTTTCCCGGGCCGCGTATCTCGCATTAATCGCCGGGGCCTTTCTGTTGGGAGTTCTCAAAGACCGCAAAGTCCTTCTGTTCGTCGCGATCTTTCTCTTCACTTGGCAGGCGGTGGTACCTCTCGCTGTAACCGAGCGCGTCAACATGACCGAGGATGCCAATGGGAACCTAGAACGGTCTGCCCAGGAACGGGTCGACCTCTGGACTGCCGCCAGGGAAACCATCATCAATAACCCCATCTTCGGAACCGGCTACGCAACCTACCAATACGGCCTCCATAAAGACAACCTGCGAGATACCCACAATTGGTACGTCAAAGTCATGCTGGAAACCGGAATCGTCGGCGCCATGATCGCCCTGGTGATGCTCGGCCAATTGATCATCCTGCCAATTCAACTCTACCGAGGCACCCAAGATCCTATCTACAAAGGACTTGCTCTCGGTTTGTTCCTAGCGATCATCTGTAATCTCATCACCAACTGCTTTGGCGATCGCTGGACATACCTCGAAATCAATGGATTACTCTGGGTCCTGGTAGCCGCTGCTGCACGAGCACGCGGTTTGCCTCAGGAGCAGGACGCACCCGCCACGGAAAGCATCGAATCAATTGCTGCAGTAAATCCCTATGTGGCATACCACTGAGATCGAGCCCCCGAGCATGGCACTGCAAGGTCGAAATCAACCTCATTCTCGGACGATCGCCCTGTCTTTCTTATGATCACAACCTTATCTCCGGAATCATCGACGCTCGACCCGGCCTCCAATACGCTGCCGCACGTTCTGCTTGTCGTCGATCAGTTCCCCAAGGCCCTCGGAGGCGGAGAGAGAATTGTCCTCAAGCTCGCCTCCCTTCTCCCGAAGTACGGTTACCGTGCCTCTATCCTCACCTTCAAGGTCCACCCGGAGACCACGGCACTTGACTCACCACCTTGCCCCATCTATCTGCTGCCGCTCGAGCGGACCTACGATCTAAAGGCAATGCGGGCGGCCCTGCATCTTCGGAGCTTCCTGAAAGAACATCGGGTCCAGGTCGTTCAGACCTTCTTTGAAAGCTCGGATATCTGGGCCGGATTCGTGACCAAGGCAATGTCGCAAGCGAAGCTTATATGGAGCCGCCGCGACATGGGAATCCTCCGGACCTCAAAACACCATGTCGCCTATAGACTCCTGGCTCGCCTTCCCGACGTCGTCTTTGCCGTCTCGGATCTCGTCCGCCAACACTGCATCGACGTCGATCGCATCGACCCAAGCAGGGTCCTTACCATCTACAACGGCCTCGATCTCTCCGCCTGGAGCACGCCACTCTCCGCACCCCAGGATGGCGACTGCATTGTGACAACGGTGGGGAACATCCGTCGCGTCAAAGGCCACGATATCTTTATCAAAGCAGCTGCGTCAGTCGTTCGCGACTTTCCCAGGGCAAAATTCAGCATCGCCGGCGACGTGCTGGAACCGGACTACTTCGCCGAGCTTCAGTCTCTCGTCACCAGCCTGCAACTCACGGCCCACTTTCACTTCGCAGGTGAGGTCTTCAATCTCCGCGACCACCTCGCCGCGGCAGACATCTTCGTGCTCCCCTCGCGCAGCGAAGGATTCTCCAACGCAATCGTCGAAGCCATGGCAGCCTCCTTGCCGATCATAGCGACTGACGTCGGAGGAAACGCCGAGGCCGTCAAGGACGGCGTTACCGGCTTCATCGTCCCTCCCGAGGATCCGGAGAGCCTCGCTGCCGCAATTCGATGTCTGCTCGCCGACCCAACAAAAGCGAGCGAGATGGGCAAGGCTGGCAAGAGACTTGCAGGAGAAGAGTTCACTGTCGAGGCCATGATGAATCGAACCACACAGACCTATCGCAGGCTCTTAGCTACTTAGTCGCAGCACGTGCCGTCGTGAAATTCAGTTCTTCAAACAGATGCAACGAATTGCAGAACTCTACTATCTAAGCTTATTTGGGCCCAAAGGATGCGCCTTGGAGTACTCGTCTGCATGGGACCGCAACCAACTAATTCGTTAGTGAACTGCTTGGCCAGTTTTTCTGAGAAGATCCAATGCGCTATCAAGACAGGATTTCACAGGTTGTCTCCCGAACGGGCTTGCTTTGGGCGTTCGAACACCTGCCCTCTCGACCCGGAGTAGTCGTATTCAGCCACCATCGCATCGGCGATCGCGAGACATGCGAGTACGACCGCGATCTCTTCTCCGCAACGACGGAGCAATTCGACTATCAGCTCTCTTATATCAAACGGCAGCTCCCTACGCTTCTTCCTCACGAGCTTGCTGAACTGATGGAGAAGAAGAAGCGCCTCACCCGTCTCCACGCCATCATCACCTTCGACGACGGCTATCTGGACAACCACCAGATCGCCTTTGAGCTGCTGAAGCACCACGGCCTTCGTGCTGCTTTCTTCCTCATTACCTCGTTCATCGGAACATCCCAGGTGCCGTGGTGGGACGAGATCGCATACCTCGTGCGCAACACGCGAAAATCGTCCTTATCGATCAACTCCGATTCACGAATCACCGTAGATGTCCGTGGCGACCGAGAGCGCGCCATTCGGCAACTCGTCGAAGCCTATAAGGCCGAAGACAATCACAGCCCGGCAGAGTTTATGGAGCAACTCCGAGACGAAGCCCAGGTCACTCCGCCAAGTCCCGGCAGACGCTTCATCGACTGGAACGAGGTGAGGGAGCTGGCGTCAGCAGGCATGGAGATCGGGGCGCACACTCGCACCCACCCGCTCCTGAGCAGACTCACAGACATCGAGCAGCAGGCGGAGTTTCGCGAGTCCAAAGCGATTC
>Ga0126381_100003686_pt1 | contig 16605 bp, 21 predicted proteins | sample PanSoiMetPlot_28_FD_96465 | JGI IMG/M metagenome (GOLD analysis project Ga0126381, IMG submission 96465) | Tropical forest soil microbial communities from Panama - MetaG Plot_28 | ecosystem: Environmental > Terrestrial > Soil > Tropical forest > Bulk soil | place: Panama | collected 2016-02-17 | reverse complement strand
GAGCAGATGCGTGCCGAGGTTCTGCTGTACGAGCGAGCCCTGGAGCGGCTGGCCGCGATCTTGGTGCAGATCGGCAAGCTCGGCATCGAGCGCAAGCTGGCGATGATCCAGCAGCAGCAGGTGGACATGGTGGACCGGGCGCTGTCGGCCGCGCTGACCGCCAGTGGCCTGGACCTAGTGGCCCAGCAGGAAGCCCGCGCCGTGCTGGCCAGGGAACTGACCAAGGCCAGCTAGTGGCTGACTTCACCCAGGTGCTGGAGCGGGTGGCCACCGGCTACTCGGGCGCACCGGCCGACCCGCGGCTGCGCTGGCGCATGGGCGGGCCGGACGGCAAGAAGGCCCGGCCCGAGCAGATCCTGCCCCCGGTTGAGGACCCGTGGCGGGTGGTCTACTTCCAGGGCGGCCGGGGCTCCGGCAAGACCCGGGCGGGCGCGCAGGGCCTGGCCGACTGGCTGATGGACGACACCGAGGGCGAAGGCGAGTACGGCATCGTGGCTCCCACCTACGCCGACGCCTGGACCAAGTGCGTGGAAGGCAAGAGCGGGCTGCTGCGGGCGCTCGGGACCTCGATGGCCGAGGTCCGCGACCACCGGTCCAAGACCGTCAAGCACGCCTGGCGCACCTACGGCCAGGTGATCTTGCACAACGGCCTGGTGGTCTACGCCGACTCAGCGGCCGAGGGCGGGCTGCGCATCCAGGGCCGCAACCTCAAGGCCGCCTGGTGCGACGAAGTGGGCCTGTGGGAGAAGTGGGAGACGACCTGGAACGAATCGCTGCGGTATGCGGTCCGCGACGGCATCAGCAAGATCATCGCCACCGGCACGCCCAAGGCAGCCCGGCCCGCCCGCAAGCTGGTCCGGGCGCTGATCCGCAACGACCCCGGCGAGGGCGGGGTGATCGTCCGCAAGCTGCGCACGATCGACAACGCGGACAATCTCTCCGATGAGTTCCTGCGGGCGGTCATCGGCGCGGCGCAGGGCACCCGGCTGGAGCGGCAGGAGCTTGAGGGCGACTTGCTGGATGACGTCGCCAATGCGCTGTGGACCCGGGACCTGCTGGACTCGATCCGCGTTGACTACCAGCCCGATCAGGTGCGCGAGATCAAGATCGGGGTGGACCCCAGCGACGGCGGCGAGACGTCCGATGAGCAGGCATACACCGCGGTCGCGCTTGGGATGGTGGAGGACCCGCACCCGCTGTACGTGCTGGAGAACTGGGGCGGCCAGTGCGCCCCGGTGCCGTTCGCCCAGCAGGTGATCCGCCGAGCCCTGACGCTGGGCGAGCAGCACGGCTGCCGGGTGGAGTTGATCATCGAGAAGAACCACGGCGGGGCCTGGCTCAAGGCCACGTTTGAGCAGGTCATGCGGTCGATGAAGGTCCGGGTGCCGTACCGGGTGATCCACGCCAGCCAGGCCAAGCGGGTCCGCGCCGAGCCGGTGTCAGCGCTGTATGAGCAGGGCGGCGGCCGGGTCCGGCACTGCCACATCGCCCGCACCCTCGCGGACGGCCACCGGGTGCCCGACAAGGAACTGCCCGAGCTTGAGGACCAGATGGCGACGTTCACGGGCGCGCAGGGCGAGCGCTCCCCGGACCGCCTCGACTCGCTGGTGTGGGCGCTGTCCCCCTACCTGCGGCACAGCTTCGGCCCGCCCGGCAAGCACGGCGCGAAGCGCTGGGCGATGGCCAGGGAACTGGACAACCTGGCCGAGCCGCCGATCGAGCGGGCGCGGCGCAGGCTGGCCCAGGCACACGGCGGGGCCTATCCTGGCCCTGACAAGTGGAGCCTGGAGAGCTTCGCTCCCGCTGATGACGAAGGCCAGGGACGGCCTAACACCCGAGCATGGCGGTGAGCGTGGCAGCGACACAGGGCGGGCAGCTAGTCCAGTTCCCTGACCTCAAGCCCAAGACGCGGCGGGAACTGCTGGGCACCGAATTGGGTACCCAATTCGACATCGGGGAAAGGCTGTTCTCATTCTTCGGCGGCGGAGACGTCTTTGATTACGGCGACTGGACCGCCCGGGAAATGAAAGACATGTTCCGCCGCGACGGCATCTGCTCGGCAATAGAAATGGTGCTGACGCTGCCAATCCGCGAGGCGGACTATTTCATCAACCCGGCCAAGGGCGATAAGGGAGAAGCCGAGTTCGCCAATTCGGTGCTGATGACCCCGGACATCGACGGCGGGATGATCACGCCCATTCAGCAGCTTGTCGGGCAGATCACCAGCGCCCAGGTGTTCCGCCGATCGTTCTTTGAGAAGGTGTGGGACATCAGGGACGACGACGGCAAGGTGATCTTGCGCAAGGTCGCGTTCCGCCCGATCGCCACCTGCCAGGCCCGCTACAACGCCCGCACCGGGGCCAAGAACGGCTTTCGCCAGCAGATCTGGCTGGCGGGCGGCAACATCGGCCTGACCCGCGGCCAGAAGGTGCCTGGCTACGTGGACATTCCGCACGTGCGGAGCTTCATCCACACCAACGGCAAGCACCGCGAGCCGCTGTCCGGCACGTCCGAAATGGACATCTGTTACTGGTGTTACCAGACGAAGCTCAAGTTGCTCTACTTGTGGTATCACTTCCTGGAGAACCAGGCGCTGCCCCGGACGATCGTCTACGGCAACGACCAGCCGGAGGCCAACACCCGCGCCGACGACATCGCCAGCCTCAAGTCCTCCGGCGTGGTCGGCCTGGTCCACCCCGCGGACGGCCAGAAGGCGTTTGACGTGCTGGAATCCACGGGCGGGGCCAGCGAAATGTTTGAGAAGGCGATGGGCTGGCTGGAGTCCTGGCAGACCCACAGCGTGCTCGCGGGCTTCATGGCCCTGACCGGCAGCGCCACGGGCGGCCGGGGCAGCTACGCGCTGTCCCAGGACCAGTCCAGCTTCTACCTCAAGTCCCGCCAGGCCGTGGCCAAAGAGATCGCGGAGACGATCAACTACGACCTGATCAGGCCGCTGATCGTGCTCAACTTCGGCACCCAGGCCGCGCTGCCGACCTGGAAGTTCGGCCCGCTCCAGGATGAGCAGGCCCAGGCGCTGCTGACGATGTTCTCCACCCTGGCAGCGGCACCCGCGCTGCACATTCCGCTCCAGATCCTGGACCTGATCACCGAGCGCATGGCGAGCATCCTGCAACTGGACATCGACCAGGTGCACCAGGCGCTCAAGTCCACCGCCAACCAGCGCGCCGAGCAGCTTGCCGCTGCTGCCCCGCCAGGCATGCCGCCCCAGGCGGCGGGCCAGCTTGGCGCGCTCAACGGGATGGCGGGCGCTGCCGCAGGCATGATGCAGCGCCACCTAGCTGGCCAGCCTCCGCTGCGTCCTGCGGGGGCTGGCCAGGCTCCACAGCCCGGCCAGCAACGGCAGCCGCCACGGCCACCGGCCAAGCCGCCGATGGTCCCGCCTCCGGGGAGGATGGCATGAGCCAGCAGATCGACGTCAGCAGCAGCAGCAACAGCCTGATCGAGACGAAGGTGGGCGCAGGCTCGGCCACGCTGCTGATCAGCGGCTACCTGGCTTGGGCGCTGTTCAACTTCGTGCCCTGGCTGGAGACGAACCTGCCGAGCGAGTTGAAGAACCAACTGCCCATCCTCATCGCCTGGCTGCTGGCCACGTTCGCCGCCTACGTCGCGCCGCACACCCACCGGCCCGACCTCACCCCGGTGATCACCGGGGTAGCCAGCGTGATCCAGGCTGTTGAGAACGTGCCGCTGCCCCCGCAAGGCCCGCTGACGGAACCGCCAGCCCAGCAGCCGCAGCCCGGGGCCTACCAGCAGGTCCCGCCCAAGGCATGACCCAGCCGCCGCCGCAGCAGCCGCAGCAGCAGAACCTCGCCACGGCCGCAGCGGCCGTGCTGGCCACCGCGGTCACCGTGGCCGAGGCGGCGGCGATCCTGGCCCCGGTGTTCCTGGCCGCCAAGATCCGCCGCGAGGCGCTGATGGCCGCGCTCCAGGTGGTGATGGACCGGCCCCCGGACCGGACCGGCTTCTACGGCCCGGCCACCGCGCAGATCGCCCGGCTCAACCTGATCCGCCGCGCCCAGTTCATGGTCAACTCCAGCCGCCGCTTCAACGAGACGCTGGCCCGGGTGGCCGCGGGCGGGGCCGACCCCCGCGAACTGCTGGCGCAGATGGCGGCCGAGCGGCGCTACTACGGCCAGCACCAGGAGGCGGTATGGAACCGGATGCAGGCCGCTGCCGTGGTGGACTCCCGGGTGATGGACTACGGGCCGCTGCTCGGCTGGTACTCGGTGAACGACCGGAGAACATCGCTGGAGTGCCGCAGGGCCAACCGGCACAACTTCCGCGCTGACGACATGCCCTCGATCGGCTTCCCCGGCGCGGTCCACCCGCACTGCCGCTGCTGGCCAGGGCCGCCCATACGCGGCGCTGCGCTGCTGCCAGGCGGCCAGGGCCTGCCGACCCGGGTATCACGGCGCGCTGCCCGCAGGCTGGCGGAGGCGGGCGTCTAGCCACCTGTCACGCATCCTGCTACCGTGGCCACCGTGCCGGGGAGATACCTGATCGTTGACCTCTCGCAGGAACCGCCTGCCCTGGTCACCACTGACGACGTGCTCCCCCAGGCCATCCTCGATGCGCTGGCCGGAATCGACGCGAAACTTGGAGCACTCATGAGCATGGCAGGTCAGGAGCAGGCACAGATCCAGACGCTGGCCGATGGGATGAACGCGGTAGCCGCGCACGTGACCTCGGCCCAGGCAACGCTGGCGCAGTGGATCGCTGACAACCAGCAGGCTCCGCTGGACTTCACCCCGGCGATGAACGCGCTGGCATCGGTCGGCGCTGCCGCCAACACCCTGGACGGCTTGACGCCGCAGGCCCCGAGCGACCCGATCCAGCCCATCCCGGCTCCCCCGGACCCCGCGCCGGACCCCACCCAGCCGGTCACCGACCCGGGCACGCCGGACCTTCCGCCTGATACCTCGATCGACCCGGGCACGGCGGCCGACCCGACCACCACGCCCAACGGCGGCACGACCGACACCAGCCTGCCTGACGCAGGCGGCGCGACAGACGGGATCGGGGTGGACCCAGGCGTCCCCCCGGACCAGGCCCCGCTGTCCTAGCACCGCTCAAGCACGCTGCCGACGTCATCATGGCGTGGTGGCGCAGCCTGACCGGCTGAGCCATACTGGTCGGGATCGAGGGCGTCCCCCGCTAGCCCTGGCGTGAAGGCGGGGTGCCATGGCGCGGCTGGTCGCTACCGGCGAGCACAAGGCCAAGGCCGCCCGGCAGATGCGGGTCACCGCAGGTCTGCTGGATGCTCACCACCCGGAAATGATGGCCGGGGACCACCTGCGTGACGCTGCCCGGCTGATCACGGCTGGCCGCACTGACGGGGCCAAGCGGCACCTGGACGCCGCGATGTTCATGCTCACCCCGCAGTCGCTGATCCGGCACGGCATCCTCGATGACGACGGGCACGCCGACGCCAAGCACCACATGCACCAGATCAACCGGCACCGGCTGGCCATCGAGGACATCGAGGACATCAACGCGGCCAACCAGCGGGCCGCCTCGATGGCCCGCGCCGCCCGCGGCGAGCCCGAGCCGATGCAGCCGTTCGACCGGCCGCCGCCCGAGTTCGTCACGGTCGGCCAGTCTGCGCATGGGACCTTCGTCGCGGCCAACAGCAGCCCGGCCGTGCTGCTGTCCTTCCACCCGGATGAGCCCCGCGGGCCTGGCGGCCAGTGGATCAAGGTCGATGACGCAGGGCACCTGGACGGCCAGCAGGTGCTCGGCACCGACGCCCACGGCCAGACGTTCCTCGGCACCTACAGCCACGTCCAGCGCTCGGTGCTGCCCCGGCCGGGCAAGCTCCAGACCCGCTATGTGCGCCGGGCTACTGACCAGGACATTGTGACGATCCGCCGCGAGCAGGCCCGCAGGCACGCCGTCCGCATGGGCCTGGCCCGATCCCCCGGTGGCTTGGCTAATGTCCTCCCGGGCATCGAATTGTCCGCAAGGACACCGTTCCTGGCCCGCACGCCAGCACCGCGGGGCAGGCCAGGCGGGCCGGGGCTCTACCGCGTCCAGGGGATGGGCCACACGCCCTACCTCCAGCAGGTGGTCAAGGCGCTGATCGAGAAACGCGGCATGCGGCCGGACAAGGCGTACGCCATCGCCCGCGCCGCGATCCGCAAGTGGTCGGTGCGCAGCCGCCACCCCGAGGTCAAGGGCGCGGCCACGGCCGCTGAGGCGGGCGAGCTAGCCCGGCAGGCGAGGGCCAAGATGAGCCACAGCAACGACTGGACGGTGGCCGACTGCCTGGTGGAGCTTGCCTGTGACCACCCGGCCGCCACGGTCATCGACCTGTTCAACCCCTACCACTCCCCGACCGGCCAGTTCACCACGGCCAGTGGAGCGGGCCAGGGCAAGGGCAAACAGCAGGCCGCCCAGCGTGCCGACCGCAAGGGCGACAAGGCCCAGCGAGCGCACCTGGTCCGGCAGATCGCCAGCCTGCACCAGCAGATCGCCTCGCTGCGCGCTCAGCTTCCGCAGCATGGCCGGTCCCGGTCCTCCACCCCGGCCAAGCGTGGCGCAGGCGCGCAGTCGGCCAAGCAGGCCGCCCAGGCCAAGGCCAGCGCGCAGCAGGCAGGCAAGGCCGGGGCACCCGCCAAGACCCGCAAGCCCGGGATGAGCACGGCCACGATCCACGCCAAGATCGCCGCGCTGCGGGCCGAGCTAGCCGCCGACATCGCGCAACTGAGGTCGATCAAGTGACCTCGATGGCCGATGTGCTCGGCTACGGCTGGGCGGTAGCGGACCCGATCGACCTGAGCAACCCCGCCTGGGTGCATGAACTGCGCGACCCGCACACCGGCAAGTGGATCGACTCTCCTGGTGACATCGCCTTCCCGCTGCCCAAGCCCGGCCCGGTCGGCAGCGTGGACCGGTACGTGGTGCCTGACCCGGCGCGGCTGCGCGAGGTCAAGTCCGGCTACCGCAACCCGGCCGACCACCCGTTCTGGCGCGAGCACCCGATCAGCGCCGAGAACATCGTGGCCGCCTACGACGCCTCCGACGCCGGAGCCCGTGAGCAGGGCCGCCGCTGGTACTCCGACGTGTCCGACTTGGCCAACAAGATCACCGGGGGCGAGCCCGAGAAGGGCGGCATCCTGCTGTCCGCCTACTCTCCGCAGACGTCCTGGCCGATCAACATGTTCAACGCGGCCGAGTCGGCGCGGCGCGGTCATGCCATCGGCCCCGGCGAGGGCATCAAGGTCACCGGCCAGCAGCAGGAGAAGGCGCAGAAGGCGCTGGACGGCCAGGGCATCGACACATTGATGACCACCGCCAAGACGCACAGCTTCGGCGCGCTGATCCGCGACGGCGATGACGCCCCCACCGACCCCTACGGGCACGTGGTGGTAGACACCCACGCGGTCAACGTCGCGCTCGGCGGCACGATGCGCGGCAAGGCGCTGGAGAAGGCCCCGATCAACGACGCCCGCCAGCATGAGTACGTGGCTGACCAGTACCGCCAGGCCGCCAAGATCATCAGCGAGCGCGAGGGCAAGCTGATGAAGCCGCACCAGTTGCAGGCGATCACCTGGCTGGCCCAGCAGCGCGCCAACCAGGGCCTGGACGCGGCCGAAATGACCCCGCTGCAACGTGGCCGGGTCACCATGACCAAGAACGCCTGGAAGCGCTGGATGGCCTACGCCGATGAGCACGGCATCCCCGTGGTGATCGGGTCCACCGGCATCGAATTGGCCTACCAGGCGTTGCTGGCCGACATGATCGAGTTGGTGGGCGAGGGTTCGCTGACCGCGGTGCTGCTGGGGCCGCCCCCTTTCCCTCCGGCCTAGCTGCTATCGCGCTGGCCGCGTGGGAGCATGAGCCCCGCGGGCCAGGAGGCAAGTGGGTCAGGGCTGGCTTTGACTGGGGCGCACTGACACACGGGCGCTACGACGTCCCCACCGAGGCCGTGCATGCGCTGCGCCAGCACGACCAGACCAGCAGCGGCAAGCACCCGCACCTGCCCGAGCAGATAGCCGCGGAAGGCATCAGGGACCCGCTGGAAGTCAGCCTGCATGACGATGGCCGGGTGGTGCTGCGAGGCGGATCGCACCGGGTGAACATCGCCCGCGCCCTCGGTCACCCCACCGTCCCGGTCCAGGTGGTGGACATGCGGACCGGTCCCCGGCCTGATGCGCGGGAAGCCGAGTACCAGGCCGTGAAGGCCGAGCGGCACCGGACCGGCAGCTACCCGGTCATCGGACCCGAGCATGCCCGCGGCGACAGCAGGCCGGTCAGCCACGATGAGTTCCAGGCCCTGGCCCGCGAGGGCAACCGCTGGATCGACCAGGCCAAGAACGGCCGCCAGCCGATCACCGCCCTGGACGGGCCGAACTGGGAGCCGATCAAGGGCCGCGCCTACGCCGAGGCCCGCAAGCCGTGGGGCGGCGCGACGATCGACACCAGCACCGGGGAGTTCCTGGCTCCCGACGCCGACGTGTACGCGATGAGCGTCAAGCCCCGCGGCATGGACACCGTGTCGGTGCCCGAGACAGCTACCGCGGCTGAGTTCAGCGCGGCGATGGACCGCGCCAGGGAACTGTTCCGCCCGGCACTGGAGCGGCGGTCCTTCTACCTCGGCGTGTTCCACGACGATGAGCACCACCGCATCGACATCGACCCGGTGGCCATCCTGGATAACCGTGACCTGGTGGAACGGGTCGGCGCATACACCAGGGCGATCGGCGGGGCCTACCGGTTCAGCGACGGGAATGGCTACTGGCCACCGCACGTTCCAGACAGCGTGACTACTGCCAACGACGACCCCGATCAGGTCCATTTCGCCGGGCCTGGGCAGTGGCATTCCCAGGCGGTCGCTATCCAGGACCCCGAGCCTGTTGACAGCGACACCGACGACTGAGCTTCCCACCTGGCTGTAAGTACACCTACGCTGAGCAACCAACGGCGCGGACCCCGCTTGGCGTGCCGGTCATTTCTGACCGGAAGCGGGCGGGATGGACGATGTAGGTGTCGTTGATCTTGTAGGACCAGGCGGCTGGGAACACGGCTTCATCGCCGTCCGCCCGCCTGCCACCAACCGGCCCGGCGCACGGCTCGCCTCCGGCGCACGGCACGGCGTCAGCAGCGCCACCCACACCCGGCGCATGTCCGCCTCGATCGCCAAGCGGTCCGGCGCGAGCACCCGGGTCGGCTCCCGGCTGACGATGAGCGAGGCGGCCAACCGGGCCAGCCAGAAGCTGTCCGGCCGCAGGGCGTCTGATTTCCAGCACCTGGCCGCTGCCCGGCTGCACGCCGCCGCCGCTCGGCAGGGCGGGATCTCGGACGCGGCTAAGGCCCACCACACCAAGTACGCCGCGATGCACCGCGGCATCGCCGGGCGCACCCCCGGCAAGGGCACCGCCAGCGAGCGCAGGCCCAAGGAAGCTCAGCTTCGCTCCGGTGAAACCCGGGCACCCTCAACAGGCAAGACCCAAGGCCCCAACGTAGGTGAGCTTGGCAAGGCCGCCACGGGCAGCCACCGGCTGCCCAAGGGCGCAGCGGCGCTGACCAAGGAAGGCCGCGCCAAGGCGTACGCCCACGGCCACGCGCTGCCCCCGCCGCCAGGTGGCGGGCCGCACGGCTTCCCGGTGACTAGCCCCCAGTCCTGGGATGACGCCCGCCGAGCGGTCGGCCGCGCTGGCAGCCCGGCCCGGCGCGAGCAGTTGAAGCAGCTACTGCGGCGCACCGCTGCCCAGTACGGCAAGACGGCCGCGCTCAAGAAGTCGTGGGCCGCATCCAACGTCTACGCCGCCCTGGAGTTCGCCATGGCCATGCAGTCGTTCCCGATCACCGGCCCGCTGGACCTGATCATCAGCCGGGACCCCGAGGACGGCAGCGCCGTGGTCCGGCACCGCCGAGGCGGCGGCGAGATCGGCCGCATCCGGCACGCCGATGACGGCACCTGGCGCATGTCCCGGGACGGTGAGGACGGCGAGCCGCACACCCGCCAGCGCGGCGCGCTGCTGGAGTTGATCGGCGCGCACAATCACGCCGCCCCGAGCCCCTACCATCGGCAGCCCGCCCCTGCTGCCGAGCCGGTCCAGCAGGTGGCCCAGCAGACCGACCTGATGCAGATGTACGGCATCCCGGCGATCAACCCCAGCCTGAGCAACACCGACCTGGCGGCATCCACCCCGGTCACCGGGGCATCGGACGGACCCCGGGTCACTACCGGGCTCGGGCAGCGCGGCCAGACGATCTACAAGAAACTCCGCGGCCGGGGCTTCCCGCACGCCCGCGCTCACAGCTTCGCCCGCAGGGCAGAGCGGAAGGCCAGCGGGTGAGTCTCGCACTGCTCACCCCGTTCACCGGGGCAGCCGCCAAGCAGGCAGGCTCCCGGTGGCGGAAGAAACTGCTGCCGCTCGGGGAGATCCACTACAAGGGCCGGGTGCTCAACTTTGACCGCGGCTACCTGGCTGGCCTGGTGGAGTCCTTCAAGAGCCGGGCCTACGACCAGGTGCCGTTCCAGCTTGCTGGCGATGAGAACAAGCACACCAACGACGTGGAGCGCACGGGCGGCCAGATCACCGACATGGCCCTGGAGCCGGACGGGCTGTGGATCGAGGTAGAGCCCACCAAGCGCGGCCAGGCGGTGCTCGCAGACAACCCCGGCGTCGGCGTCTCGGCCCGGATCGTAGAGGGCTACGACCGGTCGGACGGCAAGAACTTCGCCCGCGCCATCCAGCACGTGCTCTGCACGCTGGACCCCCGCATCCCCGGCATGGGCGGCTGGGAGGCCGTCGCCGCCGCCAACGACGTCCAGGTCACCGTCGATCTCAGCGGTGAGTCCTTCACCCTCTCGGAGGAAACAGCCATGCCAGATCTCGATGAGGCGCAGCAGCAGAAGCTCGCCACGCTGCTCGGCCTGGATGCCGACAAGCTGGCCGCGCTGATCAGCCAGATGCCCGAGGGCACCGCGCCGACCGCAGGCGACGTCGGCGGCGAGGGCGGCGATCCGCCCGAGGGCGATCCCGACCTGGCCGCGCTGGAAGCGCAGATCGACGCCATGTCTGATGAGGAACTGGCCGAGTGGGAAGCCAGCCTGAACGCCGAGGATCTGGAGCCCGAGCCCGCCACCGCGGGCCTGGCCACGCCGACCGCCATGGCGCTGGAGCTTGCCCAGGCGACCGGCGATGAGAACGCCCGGCAACTGGCGATCATCCAGGGCCAGCTTGACGGCGAGCGCTGGGCTGGCGAGCGGCGCAGGCTCATCGCCGGAGGCGTGCCCCCCGTGGTGGCCGACCTCGCCCAGCCGCTGCTTGAGGGCGCGGGCCACGTGGTGGACCTGGCAAACGGAACCTCGGTGGACGCCGGGCAGATCGTTCGTAAGGTCCTAGCGGAGTTCGCCCGGGTCACCCAGTCGCTGGACATGGGCGTGGAACTGGGCACCGCGATGGAGCCCGAGGACGCCGAGTCCGAGGCGGCCAAGGCCCGCGCTGACGTCGTGGCCCGCGCCAAGGACCAGTTGGGCCTGGTCTGAGCCATGGCCCGTCTCCTGGTCACCACCACGTTCACGATCCCGGCATCCGGCTACGCCCAGCCCGCCAAGACGATCAAGGCCGGGACGGTGGTCGAACTGTCCTCGGCCGAGCAGGCAGCGGTGACTGGCGCGGGCGGCACGTTCCGGGCCACCACCTACCGCGACCAGCTTGGCCTGGGCGTCGGCGTCACCAACAGCAACTAGCGAAGGGGTCAGCGACATGACCGCAGTTCTCCCGCACTACAAGCAGGGTGCGGCGTCTTACCAGGTCAGCGCGCTGGTCTTTGGTGGGCAGCTTGTGGAGCCTACGACGATCACCGCAGGCACCACCGACCTGACCGTCAAGCCCGCAGGCGCTGCCTCGACTCACGTCCTCGGCGTGGTCGGCAAGGACGCCAACGTGCTCGCCGCGGGCCTGCCCGCGGTCAACACCTACGGCGCGCAGCAGATCGACATGAGCGTCCTCGATGACTTCGTGTCGGTCTACTACGGCGGCGTAGACATCTGGGCCTGGTACTCCGCCGCGGTCACCCCCGGTGGCAAGCTGCTCGCCACCGCCAACGGCACGGTTGGCCCGGCAGGAGCCGGGCCAGCCGCAGATCAGGTAGTCGGGATCTGCACACACCCAGGCGGCGTTGCAGCCGCACAACTCACCCAGGCGATCGGCGGGATTGGTGCTACGTCGTTCTTCCTGGGCCGGGTTCGGATCTTCTGAGGGGAATTGACTCATGCCCACGCCAGCACGCGGATACAGCGATTCCCCGCGGGTAACTGTCGCTGAACTTCTCAAGGACCCGCTGACCATCCCGGCGCTGATCCTCGACATGACCCGCAACGAGTTCATCGTGGACTCGGTGCTGCGTCCTGGCGGGTCAGCCCCGAGTGGCGCGGTTCGCTTCGCGGAGTCCACCCCGCTGTACGCGGACGACTTCCCCGAGATCCGGGCCGAGTTCGCTGAGGTCCCGATCGTGCCCACCAGCGTCGGGCTGCCCCGCGTGGTGTTCGCGCATGAGCGGGCGATGGCGATCATGGTCAGCGACGAAATGCGCCGCCGCCAGTCGGTAGACCCGGTGACACGCCAGTTGATGCAGGTCAAGAACACGATGACCTACTCCTGGAACACCGCCTTCTACTCGGCCGTGGTGGCCAACGCCAACATTCAGACGCTGGCCGTGGCCAACACCTGGGCGTCGGCTGGCGCGACAATCCGGGCCGACCTCGCGCAGGCCAGCTTCCTGGTGGAGAACGCCTCCACCACTGCCCCGAGCGGGATGACGCAGTGGCTCGGCTTTGAGGCCGACACCTTGATCATCAACCACGGGACCAAGAACACGCTGCTGCAATCGAACACGTTTGCGGCTCCGTACGTGGGCGACATCGCGTCCGAAAACCTGCTCTACACGGGCACGCTGCCGCAGAAGATCATGAACCTCGACGTCATGGTCAGCCGCCAGGTGCCCGCGGGCAACGCGATCGTGATGCAGCGCAAGCGCTGCGGCTTCATCGCTGACGAGCTTCCCTTCATCGCAGGTCCGCTGTACCGCGATGAGCCCCGCAAGACCTTCCGCTCCGACACCCAGCGGGCGAGCGCTATCGGCCTGGACCAGCCGCTGTCGATCTGCCTGCTGTCGGGAGTCTGATGTCTGCCTACCAAGCCATCGTCAACCTGTCCGTCCCGCGGGTCGGGGACCCCAACCGGGAAACCGACCTGGTGCTGGCCGGGGAGACGATCGACCTCACCGACGACATGGCGGCCAAGTTCCTGCCCCCGCTCAAGGCGTTCCCCATGATCCGCTCGGCCAAGGACTCCACCGAGCCGCTGCCCCGGCTGCACCCCAAGCAACTGTCCGGCATCGCCATCAACCAGCGGACCGGCCAGCGGATCGGCAACCCCGGCGTGCCCGAGAACGCCCGCCCGGACCCGCCCGGCTCCAGCCAGGTCACGGTGCTGGAGCCGCCCGAGGCCAACGAGCCGCAGCCAGGCAGCGAGGACTCGCCGCCGCCCCCGGACCAGGACGCCGTGGACATTCCGCCCCGCGCCGCCCGGCAGCGGAGGGGGTCATAGCCCATGCCCGCCAGCCCGGCCACGCTCCGGCTCACCTGCCCCCGGTGCAGGACCCTGCGCATGTTCGTCGCCATCGACAACGTGGTGACCTTCCGGTGCTCAGCGTGCGAGTGGTACTACACCCTGTCTCCCGTCGCGCCCACCGGCACCAGCAACGCGGCGCTGGCCGTGGGCGGCACGGCGATCGGCGTGGCGAGCGGCGGCGCGAGCTTCACCAGCGGGATGCTGCTGCTGCTCGGCACCGGGGTGCTGTCCGAGGTAGTCACCGTCAACGGGTCAGCCACGGCGACCTCGATCCCGATCACCGCGGCGGTCCGGGCTCACGGCTCGGGCATGACGTTCGGCCAGCTTGCCATCGCCCCCCGGGACAGCGGCATCGGCGTCGGCGGCGCGGTCATCCCCGCGCCTAGCTGGGGGTACTGATGGCCCTGTCCCGGTTCGTGGTGACCAACACCGTCACGGTGGCCCCTGGCGCGGCCACGGGCGGCACCTACGGGTCGGCCAGCGTCCCTGCCACCGCCTGGAACGAACTGTGGGGAGTGACCTTCCAGCGCGGCCAGGTGATCATCTGCGATAGCTCGGCAGGCAGCACCCCATCGCAGCTTCTCTACCAGGCGATCGGCGCGGGCAACCTGCGGGCGTTCGTGCAGGGCCAGGACGACGTAGGCCATGCGGGCCTTCACAACTAGGAGGCCGTCATGGCGCTCAACCCCCGGATGGTCATCACCGACACGCTGGTGACCTGGGACGGCGGCACGTTCCGGGTGAAGGCCGGAACCGTGGTGGACATCGCCCCTGGCTCACCTACCGAGACGGCCTACGGCGGCGCGGGCAACCTCACCACGATGAGCGCTCAGACGGCGCTGAACGTGGCCGATGGCACCAACCCTGACGGCCTGTACCGGGGCAGTGGATGACCACCCCGGCCCCGGAGATCCTGTACGCCAGCACCGACGCGCTCAAGCTGGTGCTGGACTCCACCGACGCTGGGACCGGCACCGCCGCGCAACTGAGCGATGAGCAGTTGATCATGGCCATCACCGCGGCCACCGACCGGGTGAGCCTGTACGCCAACACCGAGTTCACCGACCCGGTGCCGAGCCTGATCACCAGCCTGACCCTGGACCTGGCCAGTTGGTGGGCGACCACGTACTACCTCAAGCAGAAGGACATGGGGGCCAACCACCCCGTCCAGCTTCGCTACATCGAGGCGATGAAGGTGCTGGACGCCGCCCGCAAGGGCGAGGTCAACCTGCTCGGCCCCGGTGCCGATGACGTGGCCGACTCGGCGGCCGGGGCTCCGGTCGGCGGCCTGGTGATCAACCGCATCCCCACGATCTTCACCGGCCAGGACAGCAACACCAAGGTCTACGGCGGCGTGCTGTTCCCCGACACCCCACCGGACCGCGGCGGGCCACGGCCAGGCGTCATGCCGACCGCCTACGACTACATGGGAGCGTGGGAGTGATGCCCGGCACGGCCGCGCCCGAGCTTCGCGCCCTGCTGGAGCGCACCCACAGCGGCACCGGCTGGCTGCGGGGCTCGGTCACGATCGACCAGGTGTACGCCCACTACCAGCACGAACGGATGGACCTGCGGCACCCCCGCGGCGGCGGTCCCAAGTACCTGGAGTGGCCGCTGTTCCGGCACTTCGGCGTCTGGCTCCAGAACATCGCGGACAGCTACTACGAGGACGGCGGCGAGCGCGCTATGCGCTACGCCATGGAGGATCTGTCCGACCTGGCCGAGCTTGCCGCGCCGTGGGAGTTCGGGGACCTGATCCACTCCGGCCACCCGCAGGTCACCCGCGGGCTGCGCGACGTCTACGACCGGGCACCCAAGCGGCACCGGCTCACCGAGGCCGAGCTACGGCAGAAGAACCGCTGGCGCTGGCCCGGCCTGCCGAGCGCGCTCAAGGGCTGGATCTACTGGCACAACACCGCGAGGGGCCGGATGGGCCTGCCGCCGCCGAGGCGTGGTGCCGCATGACCGCGCAGACGAAAGTGATCATGGACTGGATCGCCAGCCTGGGCTGGGATGACCGCCAGGAACTGGGCTATCCGCTGAGCCCGGGTCCGTACGTCCCCCCATCGCCAGATCGTCTCCTGGTGATCACGGGGGGCGGCGGGCCTGGCTACATCACCGAGGAAGCAGCCCTGGACGGGTCCAACTTCCAGGCCCTGCTCCGCGGTGCGCCCGAGGACCCGCTGGGCGCGGAGGAAGCCGCCCAGCTACTCGACACCATGATCCTGCGCGCCCAGTTCCCGGTGCAGATCGACGGGACCTGGATCGCCAACTGCACCCGGGTCGGCAACGGACCCAGCCCGCTGCCGTGGGACGTCACCGATCAGCGCACCACGTTCACCAGCAACTACACGATCGTGACGGGAGTCTGACATGGCAACCGGACCGCGGGTCACGCTCGCCCCGATCCCCTTCAACCTCGGCGCGGCCGGGGCCACCTACATCGCCGCCACCACGCCCGGCTACGACCTCGGCTCCCCGTCTGCGATCACCGCCTGGGGCACCGCGCTCGGTGTGCAGATCCCCAACCCGTCCGGCAACGTCATGCTCGGCTTCGCCTGCGGCGGCACCGCTGGCGGCGTCTGCCAGGTGCTGGTCGGTGACCTGGTGGGAGCCACCGGCCAGGTGCTGCCCGCGACCACCTACCAGTACACGATCGCCGCCAACTCGGTCGGCTGGCTCGGCCCGTGGAACGCCGCCACCTACAACCAGCAGGCACCCACCCTGGTCACCTACGCCGGGGCGATCAACACCACCGCACTGACCGCCGCCGCGCAGGGCTGTGTCGTCGTGGACTTCACCACCACGACCACGCTGGCCGTCCGCGCCTACTCCCTGATCCCCGCTTAGGAGGCCCGCCATGTCCGAGCCCGCCGCGCCTGCCGCCAAGGCTCCCGCTCCGCCTCCCGCTGCGCCAGCGCCAGCCCCGCAGCAGGCCGCCCCGGCTGCTGCCCCCGCCGCGACCGGGCCGCTATCCGAGTCCGAGCAGCGCCAGCTT
>Ga0126381_100003685_pt1 | contig 16606 bp, 18 predicted proteins | sample PanSoiMetPlot_28_FD_96465 | JGI IMG/M metagenome (GOLD analysis project Ga0126381, IMG submission 96465) | Tropical forest soil microbial communities from Panama - MetaG Plot_28 | ecosystem: Environmental > Terrestrial > Soil > Tropical forest > Bulk soil | place: Panama | collected 2016-02-17 | reverse complement strand
GTCGCCGCCACGGCCGGAGGATCTACCGAGAATCCGAGCACGGTGGCCGGGCCCTTGCGCGTGGTCATCTACAGCCTGCAGGGCAGCGATACGCCAAAAGTGGTTACATTGCCTCGCTTGGAGCCTGCTCCGCTCGGGGGAGTTCCGGCGAACCAGGTGGCCTATGGGCCTTGCGGGCAATGCCACTCGGTCGAAGCGCAAGCCGCGTCGGGAGGCGGCAGCGCGCCGCCGTTGGGTCGGCAAAGTCAGCTGGCCGATCCTGAGCTACTGAAACAGTTTCTGGCGACCGTGCCACCGCCGATGCCTCGGCTCTACCCCGGTGTGCTGACAGACAACGACGTGACGCTGATCGCCGACTACCTGAAGACCAGGATCTTCACTTGTGGTCCCGACGAACCGCAACGGTGCGCGCCGCCCGCGCAGCCGTCGAGCGGCGGGACACCAGCGTGGCGCGCGATCTATTCAGTGCTGACCTCACCGCGATGCATCAATTGCCATCCGGTCGCTAGTCCCAAGCTACTCGGATACGCGTGGAATCCCGCGAAGAACGCCCAGTACGCCCAGGACTATCCCCGCCAGGGCGACGACCGCCACCCGCACTATTATGCCGTGCTCCGCGGAGATCCCTTTGATTTTCCAACGGCCGAAGGTACCGGAATCGTTCAACCCGGAATGGGAACACCCTACGAGCGCTGCACATCCTGCCACGGAACCGAGAATGATCCCGTGACCGGCATTCCAGGCACCACCAACCGCCACTTCCATCCTGGTGAGCCGTTTTGGGCGCTGGCGCCGGCGTCAATGGCCTGGGAGTCGGAGCCCAGCGTGCCGCTGAACGGCGCCCAGCTGTGCGCCAACCTCCTTAACAAGCAGCTAAACGGAAACCGGGAACCGAAGGACCTGTTGCACCACATCAAAACCGAGCCGCTCGTCAAATGGTCATTTCATCCCGGTACGCGGCCGAACGGCGAAAAGCGGACGACCCCGCCGATCAGTCAAGACGAGCTTATCCGATGGTTCAAGATATGGATCGCCGAGGGCGCACCATGCCCCAGCAGCTAAGCCGCCGCTGGTCGGGGAAACAGACGCCCGCCGCTGGTCGGGTGCGGCACGCCGGTTGTCGAGGGCAGGGTCAGCGGTAGTCCTTTGAGCGAACGGACGGCGAGATAGGCGAAGGCCTGCGCCTCGAGCGCATCGCCTTCCCACCCGACGGCTTCCACCGGGCGCACGGGGGCGCCGAGAAGGCGGCGCAAGGCTTCCATAAGCGCCGGGTTGTGGCGGCCGCCGCCGGTGACGAGCCACTCGCGCGGCGGCGCCGGAAAATGGCGGATCGCCGCGGCCACCGCCGCCGCGGTCATTTCGGTGAGGGTTACCGTCCCATCCGCGAGCGCAAGCCCGGCGGGCACAGCGCTGCCGAACTCGTCGCGGTCGAGTGATTTGGGTGGGGGCCGGCCGAAGAACGGCAAAGCCAGGAACCGCTCGACATCGGATGTCGAAACCCGGCCGGCGCGGGCGAGAGCGCCGTCGAAATCGGCCGCCGCGCCGGTGTGACGGCGCACCCAATCGTCGATCAAGGCGTTACCGGGGCCGGTGTCGAAGGCGAGGATTTGCCGCCCCGCGCCGACCCAGGTGACATTCGCGACGCCGCCTATGTTGAGCACCGCGAGCGGTTTCGGCAGCGGTGCGGCAAGGGCGGCGTGGAACAGCGGCGCAAGCGGCGCTCCCTCGCCGCCCGCCGCGACATCGGCGGAGCGGAAATCGGCCACGACATCGAGGCCGAGCCGGCGTGCCAACAGCGCGCCGTCGCCGATCTGCCAAGTGCGGCGCTCGGCCGGACGGTGCAGGATCGTGTGCCCGTGGAAACCGACGATGGCGACCGATGTTCCCGGGTGCCGAGCGAGGAAATGCTCGACCGCTTCGGCGTGAAGCCGGGTCAACTCCGCTTCGACCCTGTCGACCGGGTCGATGCCGCCGAGCACCGAGCGCAGCCTTTCTCGAAACTCCCGCGGATAGGGAATGGTCAGCGCGGCTCTCGGCATCACTCGCTCGCGGCCGTCAGTCTCGATAAATGCGACATCAATCCCGTCGAGCGAGGTGCCGCTCATCAGGCCGAGCGCGCGCCGCATCCTCGGCGAGTGTTGTGGTCGCTCTTGCGCGCCTATGTTAAATGACGCAGCCATGTCGACACCCCGCTCCCCCTTTCTCGCCACCGCGCTCGAACGCGGCTTTATCCACCAATGCACTGATATCGAGGCGCTGGACGAGCGCCTGGGTGCCGGGCGCGTCATAGCCTATGACGGCTTCGACTGCACGGCGGATAGTCTGCATGTCGGCAGCCTCGTGGGGATCATGCTGCTGCGGCTGTTTCAGAAATGCGGGCATAAGCCAATCGTGCTGATGGGCGGCGGCACGACGCGGGTCGGCGACCCTTCGGGCAAGGACGAGGCACGCCGACTGCTCGCCGATGACGAGATCGCCCGCAATATGGCCGGGATTCGGTCGGTCTTTGCAAATTTTCTGAATTTCGGCGATGGGCCGAATGATGCCGTCATGGTCAACAATGCGGACTGGCTCGACGAGCTGCTCTATATCCCGCTGCTGCGCGATATCGGGCGACATTTCTCGGTGAACCGGATGCTGACGCAGGACAGCATCCGGTTGCGGCTCGAACGTGACCAGCCCTTGAGCTTTCTCGAATTCAACTATCCGATCCTGCAGGCCTACGACTTTCTCGAGCTGGCGCGGCGCTCGGGCTGCGAATTGCAGATCGGCGGCTCCGACCAATGGGGCAACATCGTCGCCGGTGTCGAGCTCGCCCGGCGGGCGGAGGGCCGCACATTGTTTGGCCTCACAATGCCGCTGATCACAAGTGCGTCGGGAGCCAAGATGGGCAAGACGGCGCAGGGCGCCGTGTGGCTCAACGCCGAGAAATTGTCGCCCTACGAATATTGGCAATTCTGGCGCAACACCGACGATGCCGATGTCGGGCGTTTTCTCCGCCTCTTCACCGAACTGGATCTTGCTCGGATCGAAGAGTTGGAGCGCGGCAACGTGAACGAGGCGAAAAAGGCACTGGCGACCGAGGCCACTGCCCTCTGCCATGGCCGGGAAGCCGCCGCGGCGGCAGCAGAGACCGCGCGCGCGGTCTTCGAGGGCGGCGGCAGCGGCAGCGAGTTGCCGCAAACCAATGTGTCTCGTGACGAACTGGCTCGCGGCATACCCGCTTTCGAGCTCTTCAGCCTCGCCGGCCTTGCCGCTTCGAACGCCGAAGCCCGGCGCCTGATACGCGGCGGCGGCGCTCGTATCAACGATCACGTCGTGGAAAGCGAAACGAAGCCTGTGTCCGTCGCGGATATTGATGTAAACGGCGTGTTAAAGCTCAGCGCTGGCCGCAAACGGCATGCCCTGGTCCGGCCGGTCTGAGTCAGCGATAACACTCGCGGCGGCCGGGGCACATCGGCCGACTTCGAGGCTTGGCGCTTCGTTGACAGGCTTCCGGGGTGTCACTATGGTGCGCCGCGTTTCAGCCGCGATGCGGCGTTTCTCCAGATGAGCGAGCGCGAGCCGCCGGACCCGCTGGCGCGGCTCGGCGAACGGATCGACAAAGCGCGTGCGCAGCATGTTCGGACGCAGCCGACGGTTGGTGATCGCTCGGCTCTGCAGCAGGGGATCGGTTTTGGCTTCCGCATCGGCATCGAGCTCGTGGTCGCGATTGGTGTCGCGACCGCGCTGGGGTGGGCAATCGATCACTGGCTCGGCACGCGGCCATGGGGGATCATCGTGCTGTTCTTCCTCGGTGTCGCCGCCGGTATGCTGAACGTCTATCGCGCAGTCTCCGGCATCAGCACCCCTGTGGGCTATCGGCGGCCCGGTCAGGACGGCGCCGGCATGCGGCAAGGCCAGGACTCGTGGGACGACGACGAGAACTGACGTGGCAATAGAACTTCGTCCGCTCGAGCAGTTCACGATCGAGCGCATCATTCCGATCCATATCGGCGGGCTCGACCTCTCCTACACGAATGCGGCGCTGATGATGACTATAGCGGTCGTATCCGTCACCGCACTGATGGTGATCGCGACCCGCAGCGCGGCGCTGGTTCCGGGCCGATGGCAATCGGTTGCCGAGATGCTCTATGAATTTGTCGCCGATATGGTCGACAGCAATATTGGGCATGGCGGGCGGCAATTCTTTCCTTTCATCTTTACACTTTTCGCCTTTATTTTGTTTGCCAACTTATTGGGAATGATCCCTTACAGCTACACTACGACCAGCCAAATCATCGTCACGTTCGCCTTGGCCGCCGTGGTGTTCGTCCTCGTCACGACGATTGGCATCGTCCGGCATGGGTTCCATTTTCTCAGTCTGTTTGTGCCGCATGGCGTACCGAAGGTTCTGCTGTTGCTGCTGGTGCCAATCGAGCTCTTGTCCTACTTCATCCGCCCCTTCACCTTGTCGATCCGGCTGTTCGCCAACATGCTGGCCGGGCATACGATGCTGGCGATTTTCGGAGGCTTTGCCGCAAGCGTCGGAATCTTTGCGTTCTTTCCGGCAGCGATCAATGTCCTGCTCGTGGGCTTAGAATTTCTCGTTGCCGTATTACAGGCCTATGTGTTTGCGATCCTCACCTGTCTTTACCTCAGTGAGGCGATTCACCTGCACTGAGACGCTTCACCTTCTGTCACTAAATGGAAAGATTGAAATGGATCTCGCTGCCGCCAAAATGATCGGGGCCGGACTTGCCTGCATCGCTCTCGTCGGTGCGGGTGTCGGCATCGGCAATGTGTTCTCGGCCCTGATAAATTCGGTCGCCCGCAACCCGGCCTCGCAAGCTCAGGTGCAGCCTTTCGCGTTTCTCGGTTTCGCGCTGGCCGAGGCGACTGGCCTGTTTGGTCTCGCCATCGCCTTCCTAATCCTCTTCGTGTTCTGACGGACACGGCGGGATGCCGCAGCTAGAAGTTTCCACGTTTGTGCCGCAGCTCGTCTGGCTCGCGATCACTTTCGTGATCTTGTACCTGCTGATGGCCAAGTTAGGGCTGCCGCGGGTCGGTGGCGCCATCGACGCACGGCGCCGCCGGATCGACGACGATCTGGCTCGTGCGGCGCAACTGAAGAACGAGGCGGAGGCCGTATTGGCCGCTTATCAGGAAACCCTGGCAAAAGCCCGTGCCGAGGCTCAGGCCGCGGTCAAGGAGACGACCGATCGCTTGGCGGCTGAAGCAGCCGAGCGCCAGCGGCAGCTCGGCGAATCCCTTGCCCGGCAGACCGCCGAGGCCGAGCGGCAGATCGCTGCGGCAAAACAGAAGGCGCTTTCCGAGATGCACGAGATCGCGGCCGAAGTCGCCCGCTCGGTTACTGAGAAGGTGACCGGTTCGGCCGCCGATCCGACAAATCTCGCCGCCGCGGTTGACCGAGCGATCGCCGAGCGCACGAGCTGATGGCCCATCTTTTTGGCGACCCGGAATTCTGGGTCCTTCTCGCGGTTGTGATCTTCCTCATTGTCGTGTGGAAACCGACGAGGCGAGCCGTTGTCGGCGCCCTGGACTCGCGCGCCGAGCGCATCCGGCAGGAGCTCGAGGCAGCGCGCAACCTGCGCGATGAGGCGCAGCAGGCGCTCGCTGCTTACCAGCGTCAACAGCAACAGGGAGCTGCCGAGGCGCAGGCGATCATCGCCCACGCCAAAGCGGAGGCCGAGCGGATCGCCGCGCAATCGCTGCGCGACCTCGAAGAAACGCTGCGCCGTCGGCAGCAATTGGCGCAGGAACGGATCGCTCAGGAAGAAGCAAAGGCGCTGGCCGTGATCCGAGCGATCGCCGTCGACGTCGCAATATCTGCTTCGCGTCAGGTCATCGCCGCCTCGCTCGACGAGCGGCGCGGCGCGGCGCTGATCGACGACGCCATCGCCGCGCTGCCCCGTCAATTGCACTAGGTGCGGTCGGGCGCGGGTGCCTGGACGCGACCCTTCCAGTACCCGCCGCGCCCGCACCAGAACAGCACCGCCGAGGCTACGGTTGCTGCAAGATAGAAGAGGGCGATAAGCGGCAGCAGAAGAGCGACTGAGCGGGCGGTGTCGTAAGCCCGCAAAGTCGGGAGAAACGCGATAACCATGCCGAGCCAGGCAAGCCCGGCGCAGCATATGGCGACCGGTTCTGACGACAGCATCAGCAGCAGCGGCGGCGCCAGATAGGTCAGGGTCAACATCAATACGGTAAGCGCCAGTAGCGCGGCCGAAAAGTCGAGCTGGGCGAAAGCGCTGCGCACGATCATGTCCCAGATCGCGCGCCAGGATCGGTATTCGCGGATGCTGATCGTGTGCTGGGCCGGGCCAAGCCACACTCTGCCGACCGACTTGACCTTCCGAGCCAGGGCGCAATCGTCGATGATCTCGCGGCGGATGCTGTCGACCCCGCCGACCCGGTCCAGGGTTGCGGCCCGGATCAGCATGCATCCGCCGGCCGCGCCCGCGGTCCGACGGGACGGCTCGGCCACCCAACGCGGCGGATAGAGCTTGAAGAAGAAGAACACGAAAGCCGGGATCAGCAGCGCCTCCCACAAGCTGCGGCAATGCAGCCGGACCATCAGCGAGACGAGATCGTAACCTTCGACCTCGCATCGCGAGACCAGTTTACGCAGGTTGCCGGAGCCGTGGACGATATCGGCATCGGTCAGCAGTAGATAATCGGGACACATGGACCGGGCGGCTTCGACCCCCTGACGCACAGCCCAAAGCTTGCCGGTCCATCCGGGAGGGACGGGTTTTCCGCGGCAGATCGTCAGCCGATCCGAGCCGATCGCCGCTGTGTGAGCGGCTTCGGCGGTGCCGTCGCTGCTGTGGTCGTCGGCCAATACGATGCGGAAGCTGCCGCCGTAATCTTGCGCCAAAAGCGAGGCGACGGCGCGGCCGACCGTCGCAGCCTCGTCGCGCGCGGGGATTACGGCGATGACGGATTTTCCGTCGACGTTCGCGGCAATCGGCGCCCGCCGGTACGGCAGCCACCAGAACCCGCCGCGGAAGAACAGCAGATATATCCAGATCGCGAGTGTTCCCGCGCCGATGACAATGGCCACGATCGGCTACAAGACCCGCAGCGGCCGGAAGAATTCGCGCACTTCATTGGCGAGAGCCTCGGGCTGTTCCAGAGCTGCGAAGTGACCGCCGCGCGGCATGACGCTCCAGCGCCGGATATCGGTGTAGGTCCGCTCGGCCAGTGAGCGCGGCGGCCGCAGGATTTCAGCCGGGAAGTGGGCATATCCCGTCGGGACATCGATCGTTCGCCCTTCGGGAACCGGGTAGGGTCCGTGCCTTACGTCATAGTAGGGCCAAAAAGACGAGCCGATCGCGCCGGTGAACCAATAAAAGCTGATGTTGGCGAGGAGGCGGTCGCGAGTGAATGCAGTTTCAACATCGCCGCCACAATCCGACCAGGCGCGGAACTTCTCGATGATCCATGCGGCGAGCCCCGCCGGCGAGTCGGTGAGCGCAAAGGCGAGCGTCTGCGGCTTGGTGCCCTGGATCCACTGGTAGCCCGTCTCGTCTCTGAGCCATGCCGCGCGCTGATCGAGGTACGCTTTCTCTTCAGGGGTGGGATCGGCGAGGGCCTGCTGATCGCGGCGGACGGCGAGCAGGTTGAGATGGATGCCGCTCAGCTTCTCGCGATGAGCAAAACCGAGCCGCGAGGCGATCAAGGCACCCCAATCGCCGCCCTGCACGGCGAAGCGGGTATATCCGAGCGTGATCATCAGTTCGGCGACATAGCCCGCGATCGCCGCGATGCCGAAGCGCGGCTGCCCCGGTTTGAACGACAGACCGTAGCCGGGAAGCGACGGCGCCACGACAGTGAATGCGTCTTTGGGATCGCCGCCGAAGCGTGCCGGGTCGGTCAGGCGTGGAATTAGCTCAAGAAACTCGAAGACTGAGCCCGGCCAGCCGTGGAGCAGGAGTAAAGGGCAAGGCATCGGGCCTTTGCCGGGTACGTGAAGGAAATGCACATCGATGCCGCGGAGCGGCACCTTATATTGCGGAAACGCGTTCAACCGCGCTTCCTCGGTCCGCCAATCAAAATCGCTGCGCCAGTAGTCGACGAGCTGCCGGACATAACCGACATTGGCGCCATATGCCCAAGGCTCGCCGGGCGCTTGGTCGGGCAAACGCGTGCGCCCGAGCCGTTCTCGCAAATCGGCAATTGCCTCCGCGGGAACATTGAAAGTGAACGGTTCCGGTCGTGTGCCCATCTTAACCTCGTATCGTCGGAGTCAAGGCCAGAATACCACGCGGTATCGGCCGGTTGATTGACTTGGCCGGCGGGCCGGCGGATTGTCGAGTTCGGTATTGGGGACCGAACGGATGGTCATGGAAATTCGTCAGGTTCAACCGTTTTTCGTCGGCGAGGTGAGTGGCATGGACCTCGCGCAGCCGCTCGATGCGGCCGCGGTCCGAACCCTCTGGGAAGCGATCGACCGCTATGCCGTCCTGATATTTCATGAGCAGCGGCTGAGCGACGAGCAGTTGCGCGATTTTGCCCGGAATTTCGGCGAGCTCGAAATCGGCCGGTCGGCTGCCGAGGGCGGTCGGCGGCGTCTCAGCCTGCCGGAGATCGGGGATATCTCGAACCTAGACGAGGAGGGTCGACTGCGCGAGCGCAACGACCGACGGCGCCTCGACAGCCTCGGCAACCGCATCTGGCACACCGATGCGTCCTACATGCCGGTGCCGGTGGTGCTGGGGATGCTGCATGCCGTCACCGTGCCGCCGGCGAGCGCGCTCGGCGGCGGTGAGACCGAATTTGCCGATATGCGCGCGGCCTATGACGCCTTGCCTCAGGCAATGAAGGAGGCGATCGACGGGCTGGTCGCCGAGCACGACGTCTTCTGGTCGCGGGGACAAATAGGATTCACAGAATTCCTGCCCGGCGAGCGCGAGAAATATCCGCCCTCGCGACAGCGTCTCGTGCGCCGTCACTCCGGCTCGCAGCGCAAGACCTTATACTTGTCGGCGCACGCCTCGCACATCGTCGGCTGGCCAATACCGGAAGGCCGGATCCTGCTCTACGATCTGAACCTGCACGCGACCTGCCCCGAATTTGTCTACAGCCACAACTGGCGGGTCGGCGACTTGGTGATCTGGGACAACCGCTGCACTATGCATCGCGGTCGTCCGCACGACGACTCGCACCCGCGCGACTTGCGCCGCGCGACGACGCTCGATGTCGGTTCGACGTTGGATGAGGCTGCCTAGCCGCCATCCTAACCCTCCCCCGCGCGCGCGGAGGGGCGGGAGGAGTGGCAAATGTATACCAGCGGCCTTCCGCGAGAATCAGTTCGCCATTGCCGGCTCGCGAACCTTCGCCTGCTCGAAGGCCGGCATGACCTCGGCGGCAAACCACTCGAGCTGTTCGAGGCACACCGCTTTCGGCACCCCGACTGACAGGCTTACCGATACCCGATCGAGACCGGGGTAGCGCCTTTCGAGGCTCTTCAGGTGCTCGACAACCTGCGCCGGTGAGCCGCACAGGAAGCCGCCGTTGGCGATGGCGTCCTCAATGCGCGGCAGCTTGGCAGTGGGCGCACGCTTCGGGTCGCGCATAATCTCGATCTGCTCGTCGGTGAGCGCCCGTACCAGCCGAAGTTCACCGAACATTTTCATGTTTTCTTCATAGAATTTCGCGGCGTCTCGGATGCCCTGCTCGCGGTTTTTGGCGAGATAGAAATGGAAACCGAAGCACAGCCGCTCTCCCAGCTCGAGGTGCTGGCCACGGCGTTCGTGCGCCTCCTGCCAGCCGAGGACCACCCTGTGCATGGCGCCGCCCTCGGCCGAGCCGCCGCCGATCAGGCCTTTGATCCCGTGCTTTGCCATAAAATCCATTGCCCGCGCCGTGCCGCCCTGGATCGGCTGCCAGCACTCGACCGGAAGCCGCAATGGGCGGGGCACTACGGTCAGCTCTTCCAGTGTATAGCCGCGGTAGGGCACTTGCGGCGGCAGTGTGTAATATTTGCCGCAATGTGAGAAAGACTCCTCGTTGAACGCCTTGAAGATGATGTCGACCTGTTCTTCGAAGAGCTCGCGGTTGGCCGCCTGGTCGAGGAGCGGCGAGCCGAAGGTCTCGACCTCCCTCGTGTGGTACCCGCGCCCGACCCCGAAAATGATGCGCCCGCCGGTCAGAATATCCGCCGTAGCATAATCCTCGGCCAGCCGAAGGGGATGCCACATCGGGGTGATGTTAAAGCCGCAGCCGATCTTTAGACGTTTAGTAACGTGGGCGAGATGGACCGCCGTCATCAAGACATTCGGAATACACTCATAGCCTTCGTGCTGAAAATGGTGCTCGGCCATCCAAAAAGCATTGTAACCGACACGATCCATCAACTGCGCCATTCCCTGGGCTTTATCGAAAACGCTCGCCAGGTCTTCGTTCGGAAAGCGACGGTCGTTTACCGCAGTGCCGCCATATCCGACATTGCCGATGTCGATGTGTCCGGCGAAAAGACTATCGAATTTCGTAATCATGTCAGGTCTCCAGAGAATCGCCGATCAAGCCTCGATGCATCTTAGATCACCATCGAGTTGTGGCAACCCAGAACCCCTGCATGGCCGTGCGAACACGCGGGAGTTATTTTTCTATCGATCGCTTGGAAATGTGATCGGGGCAGCAAATGCGGTTTGCGTTCTACGGTCGGCCCACGGATCGGCAGGTGCAATAGAGACACGGTACCGCCGTCGGCGCAAAGCCGACGGCGTGCATCGATATATCAACCCGGCTGGTAGGTCAGAGTCATGGCTGCGATGCCGGCGGCAACGTTGAGACCGGTTGTGCCTTGGATACTCAGCGGCTGTAGTGCGATCGAATTGCCCGAACCGCCGACCAGCACATTGGCGCCGAGCCCGACCCCGACCGTCGCGCTCCCGGTAACACCACCAAAGGTTCCTGCAAGGGATCCCGGCGCAATGTTGGCGGTCGGAGCGACCACCGTCCAAAGAAGTACCCCGCCTGCTATATAGCCGATATCGACACCGAACCTGTCGATCGACCCGACATAATGTTGAGGAGGCCCGCCTGCCGGCGCAAAGGTGCAGTTTATCGACCGCGAAGAGCCGAAAATGAAGCCGAAGCCGCTGGCCACATTGCAGGTCAGCGTACCGACCTGGACGCCTTGCGCTTGGGCGGGTGTCTCCAGCGCGAAAGCGCCTGCGGCCAAGCCGAGCGCGCCGACGGCTATTGTCACTCGTTTGAGCATTTCATCAACCTCCTGCTTGCCAAATCCGCTGGGGCGAAGCCAAAACGGCGGGTCATATAGCGTGGTTCCGCCGCCGGATGCCATGCTTTAGTGCACCTCCCGTTTCACCAGCCCGCCGCTTCTCGACCAGACGTTTGGTGCGACGCGCAGCAAACACGCAGCAAGACCTTCCGAACTCCTGAGATGACCCGGCTATGGGCTAGCGTCGAGAAGGGGTCCATCGCCTGATTTTCCTAGCCAACGTGGTTGTCACAATTAATCCGCTCGCACCGGCGTCGATTTTTTGGAACAATCGACGTCTGCGGTCCGTACGGGCCGTGAATCGACTCGACAGGAAGCTGACTTGATCAGAGACAGGAATTTTCGTCAAACCCGTCGCCGCGATTTCGACGACGACGGCTATGACCCGCATCTCCGCGAATTTGGCGGCACCCCTCGTTTCCCCCAGCCGCGCTTCGAAGCACCGTCAGGCCCACCGGTGCGCGCCGTCGTCAAATGGTTCAAGCCCGAGAGAGGTTTCGGATTTGTCGAATTGACGGACGGCTCAGGGGACGCATTTCTCCATGCCAGCGTGCTCGAGCGCAACGGCATCACCGCGGTGCAGGCGGGCGAGACGCTCGAGATCCGCGTGGCGCCGGGGCAAAAGGGGCCGCAGGTCACGGAAGTCATCAGTGTTGACAGCAGCACCGCGGCGCCACCGGCCGCGCGGCGGTCGGCCTATCCGGCTGCGGGCCGTCCGGCACCCTCTCCCGAAGAGACCGTCGAGGAAGCAGGCACGGTGAAGTGGTTCAACGCGCAAAAGGGGTTCGGTTTCATCGTGCGCGACGAAGGTGGGAAGGACGCTTTCATTCACGCCTCGGTGCTCGAGCGATCCGGCGTCGCCACCCTCAACGAAGGCCAGCGCGTGCTGATCGATATTGCCGAGGGGCGCAAAGGCCCCGAAGCCGTCCGGGTCCGTCTCGCCTAGATAAACCGGCGGGCGGCCTGACGCTCGCATCCCGGGGGGAGCGCATGGATTTCGGTGCGGCCATGTTCTTCACCGATTACTCGATGGCGCCCGGCGAGCTCGCGCGGGCGCTCGAAGAGCGCGGCTTCGAGTCCATCTGGGCGCCCGAGCACTCGCATATCCCGACATCGCGTCGGACGCCGTTCCCGCAAGGCGGAGAACTGCCGAAAAATATTCCGAAGCGATGGATCCTTTCGTCTCGTTGACTGCAGCGGCGGCCGCGACGAAGACACTGAAGATCGGGACAGGAGTTTGCCTCGTCGCCCAACGAGATCCGATCCAGACGGCGAAACTTGTCGCCTCGATCGACCAGGTTTCCGGCGGCCGCTTTGTCTTCGGGATTGGCGGCGGCTGGAACGCCGAGGAGATGGCCGATCACGGGACGGAGTTCCGCACGCGGTTCAAGCTGATGCGCGAGCGCGTTGCGGCGATGAAAGAGATCTGGGCCAAGTCGGAGGCGGAATATCACGGCGAGCTTGTCGATTTTCCGCCGATGATGGCCTGGCCGAAGCCCGTGCAGAAACCGCATCCCCCAGTGATTGTTGGCGGCGCCTTTCCACATGCCGCCCGGCGTGCGCTCACCTATGGCGATGGCTGGATCCCGCATGCCAGCCGCCCGCAATATGGCGATGTGACCGAGTTCTTGCCGCGCTTCCGGCAAATGGCAGCCGAGGCCGGGCGCGACCCCGCGGCGGTCCCGGTTACGGTTTGGGCGTCCCGGAAGATCCGGATCGGCTGCGTCGTCATCGCGATATCAGAATCGCGCGCGTCGTGGTCAGCCTGGACTCGGCTCCAGCGGACGAGATTCTGCCTGCGCTCGACCGCTGGGCCGGGCTGATCAGCTGTACGCGGCAATAGCTGTTGCAGCGCCTAGCGGCCCTCGATTGGTCAGGCGGCGTTTCTGTCCAGCAGCTCGATATGGACATTCTGTGGGCCGCGAAGAAACGCGATCCGGACCCCGGGCCTGATCGTCTTGGGCTCCACTGTAAATTCGGCGCCCTTTTCTTTCAGCTCGGCAACGACCTCGTCGATGCCGTCGAGACGCAGACCGATATGCTCGAGTCCGAGATAGGGCGGCTCCGGCGGCGCGGCGACAGCTTGCTCCTGCGGGACTTGTGCGATGAAGACCGCAACGCCTCCCAGATTGAGGTCGAGTCGCGGCCGTCCGTCCGACTGCACCGAACGAATGATCTCGGCGCCAAACATCTTCTCGTACCAACGGGCGGTTGCTTCCGCATCGGGGCTGCGCAAGTGGATGTGGTCATAAGTGAAGGTGGTCATACGTTTCTCCCTTCTTCGATAGGACGGCTCGCAAATCTAGGCCCGAGCTGATGTGCAGGCCAACCGGATCACGCCCGCGGATCTTCGGGCCCCGCCTCGCGCGCCAAGCGATGAGAGGTTTCGGGAATTCGGATAGGACTTGGCCGGCCGAGCGGTGGCGCTTCGGCAGGGCTTCGATGAACTCTGCCATCGAAGCTTGGCTATGCGTCTTCGGATCCTTGAGGTTGGCCCCGGCCGAAAATGCGCCTCCCGCTTCGTTACCGGTCAATACTGCGCCCCTGACTTCCGGGTCGGTGGCCATCTCATCGCAAAGCCGGATAATCTCCTCGTTAAAATCTTCGCCCCAGCAATTGCGGGCCTCGGGCCGACTGAGCGTCAGCCAACCGACATGGTTGCGCTTTTCATAGAGAACCGGCATCGGAACCCCTCTTCGACGGTACCTACATCTTCGCCTCTCGCGACGCATGATTGTATCCACAATCTGACGGGTGTCCCCGGTGTCCCGAGGCGTTAAGTTCGGCCGAGTTGTTGGAGGTTCGTAGTGCCAGCGACGGGATTCCGGAAGCCAAGGCTGTGATGTCGCGCGGGGCGCCGCGCGCCCCCCTCCCCGGCACGATCGAGAGCCGCGCCTCCTGGGTGGCGGCGTCGATCACTTTGGCGATCCTTTCTGTCTCGTATGGCGCGCCGCTCGTCGCCGTCGTGGGGCTGAAGCCGATCTCGGCCTCTCTCGACACCGACCGGTCGGTTGTGGCCTTGGCTGCTTCGCTCGTGTGGCTCGGCACCGGCCTCGGCGGAATTGTCATGGGGCGGATCGCCGATCGGATCGGGATGAGGGAAGTCGCGATCTTCGGCGCCGTGATGACGGCGCTGGGCTTGGCGGTGTCGGCGATCGGGCAAACTTGGGCATTAGTGTTCGGCAGCGCTGTCCTGATCGGCCTCTTGGGCAATAGCGCGCATTTTCCGCCGCTCGTGACGTATGTCAGCCGTTGGTTCGACCGGCGGCGGGGGACCGCCGTCGCGCTGATCTCGTCGGGGCAATACATCGCCGGCGTGGCCTGGCCGACGGTCTTCGAGCGGGGTATGGACACCTTCGGCTGGCAGGCGACGATGGTGGGATTCGCCGTCGTGATCGCAGCGACGATCGTGCCGCTGGCGTTCCTGTTGCGTCCACCCCCGGCCCCGGTCAGGACGGAGGGCTCGCCTGCCCAGGTACGGCGACGGGCTCAGGCCTTGCGGCTGCAGCCAAACCTGGTTCAGGCACTGCTCTGCGCCGCGTCGTTCCTGTGTTGCGTGCCGATGGCAATGCCCGCGGGGCATCTGGTGGCGTTTTGCAGCGATCTCGGGATCCCGGCGGCACGCGGGGCGGCGATGCTGTCGCTGCTGCTCGGTTGCGCCTTCGCCAGCCGGGTATTCTGGGGGTGGCTGACAGATCGAATAGGCGGATTGGGCGCGGTATTTGCCGGCTCGGCGTGCCAGGCGCTGGCGATTGCGGCCTTTACCGTGACCCAAGACGAGGCAGGTTTGTTTGCCGTCTCGGCCGCCTACGGCCTGGGGTTCAGCGGCATCATCCCGGCCTATGTCGTCGCGATCCGCGACCTCTTTCCGTCAGCCGAAGCATCGTGGCGGGTGCCGACTCTATTGTTCACCGGCATGTCCGGCATGGCATTCGGCGGCTGGTTTGCCGGCGCGCTCTACGACCATTTTGGTTTCTACGCGCCGGCCTTCGCCGCGGGGGCGATGTTCAACCTGGGCAATCTTGCGGTGATCGGGTTCCTCGTCGCGCGGCAGGCGCGGCAATCGCGCCTGCCGGCGGTCCTTCCGGCTTAACTCGCCGGTTCCGGTGTGCCTTCGCCCTCTGGACCTGAGAAATCAGTATCCGCCCGACCTCATCGGGGCGCGTCTCGTCGTGCTGGCGGGTTGCCGGACATGCCCGGCCGCGTCTCACGCGAAAAACAGCGTCCGCGCTGGCTGATCCCCGCTGTTCCAGGGTCGCGCAAGCAGGGTCGAGAACCAAACTCGATCCATGCCGATCACGATAGCACACCTAAGAGAAAATAGCAATGAGTCGTTTACGTTTTCGCAATATTTGTCCTCACAGTGAACCTGTCCAACGCGAGCTGCATGCAGGGGCGTCGTTCGCCGTGGTAGTGCTCAGCAGTTGTGCGGTAGGTAGCGGATCGCCGTAAGAATGACTTTACCGCCTGCACGTCTGCCTTGGTGGCGACATTGTCGTGGATTGCATCAAAAATCTCGGTCGCGATATGCTCGGCAGGATCGCGTGTGATCCCGCCTTCTTTGAGGGCGCGAGAGAATGAGCCGGTCCGTCATCTGAGTTCCTCGCCGCCGTAAAAAAGGGATATTGGCAGCGGGGATAAACCAACCGTGTTTCCCAGGTCATCATTTTCCGTGGCAGGATGGGCTGTATCGGCTTTGGCTCAAGCGCCGGTCGTCATGCTTGTCACCATCTCTTGGCGGTTATGGGCTGCGAGACGCTCCCCGCGTTCCGGTCAGCCGAACACGACGGCCTGAAACAGCATCACGAAGAGCCCGAGCGTGAGGCCAGTCGTTGCCTCGTTCGCGCAGCCGGTCTTGTGTGTCGCGGGGATGATTATTGTATGCTTCAGTGCGTCGACACGGAGGCTGACGGCGCGGCTCCATGCAAAGGAGACCACATCCATGACGATCGATGTAGCGACCGGCATTAGCCGCATTCTCAAGCAGGAGGGTGTGGGTTGGGTTTCGACCTTCCCCGTCTGCCGTGTGAACAACGCGCTCGGCCGGGAAGGAGTGCCGATGCTGATGATGCGCGACGACCGCTACGCCGTCGCGGTCGCCGACGCGTTCTCGCGCATCACCGGGGGCTCACGGATCGGGGTCGCCACCTTCCAAGGGGGCGTCAATGCCGCCGGCATGCAGTACGCCTACGCCGGGATGGCGCAGGCCTATGAGGATGGTTCGCCGGTTCTGTGCATCACCGATGGCGTGCCCGCCGGCAGCTCGGGCAACAGCCAGTACGATGTCGCATCGGCCATGAAGACCGTGTCGAAGTGGTTCGGCTATCTCGACAGGCCCGAGCGCACGCCCGAGCT